>Ga0187843_10000070_pt1 | contig 83423 bp, 73 predicted proteins | sample SpaLakP09_SKY_43_FD_134516 | JGI IMG/M metagenome (GOLD analysis project Ga0187843, IMG submission 134516) | Oligotrophic lake water microbial communities from Sparkling Lake, Wisconsin, USA - SP09_SKY_43 | ecosystem: Environmental > Aquatic > Freshwater > Lake | place: USA: Sparkling Lake...
CAGCAATGGCAATATCAAGATAGGTACGGGCACGGCCTTCACCATTTCCAATGCTGCCTTTGCGGGTGGCGTGAACGATATCGTCAACCTGACGCTGACCGACGGCAGCGGTTCTGGCGTTTCCTTTGCCAGCGTCGGCATTACAGCATCCGGTGTTGAGACTGCGAATATCACAACCCTTGATTGGCAGACTACACCGACAGGGGCTTTCAATGACTCACTGACCTGGCTGGGTAATTCAGTCAAAACCATCAATGTGCGTGGCAATGCAGGCCTGACCCTGTCATCATCGAGCACCGCGTTGACGACGGTGGATGCCAGCGGGATCACGCTAGGTGGCTTTAGCTGGACAGCCGATGCCCTGACAGGCGCAGCTACTGTCAAAGGCAGTGCCAGCGGTACCAACACCGTCAACATGGGCTCTGCCACTGCAGGTGTTAACTACATTGGCGGTAGTGGAGACGACAATGTGCATTTCAATGGCAGTATTTCCAATACGGTGTCCTTAGGCAACGGCAATAATAGTCTGTCACTCGGTGGCGGTGACATGATTGGTACTTATACCGCTGGTACAGGTACTGACACACTGATGTTCGTCGGTTCAGTTGCGGATATCAGCAATGCCACGATTACTGGTTTTGAAAATCTGTCTTTTGCCCCTAATATATTCGAACTCACGGCAACCATAGCCCAGATCTCGCAATTTACCGGCAACATCCGTCCAGGAACGTTACTGACCCTGGCTACGGCTGGTAGCTTCAATGCCCTTGGGCGTTTTGACAGTTACAGACTCGCCAATGGCACCAACAATTTTACGTCAAACGATTGGGTGGGCCAAGTGGATGGTGGATCAGGTAGCGATACTTTTAATTTTACGGCCGACCAGATCACCTCCCGCCCGCGCTGGATGGATGGCAGCAATGGTACGGATACACTCAATATCGGCGCGACCACCACCCAGCACATTGACTTGAGTACCACAGTCAGAAATATCGAAAACATCAACGTGGCTGGCAGTACAGGTACAGCCAGCTTCACCAACGCGAATGGCGCAGGTGTCACATTGAACTATACCAAGAGCACGGGCGACAACACCATTACCCTGGGTACTGGTGGCCAGACATTGAACCTGCTGGGTTCCAGCTCTGCGGCGACAACCATCACAGGTGGTGCGGCGGTGGATACGATTAATCTGCAGACCACTGGTTCAGGCTCGGAAACATTGATAGAAACTGGGGCCACTATGTCGAATAAGACGCAGATAGACGTAGTGAGTAATTTCAATGCGACCGGTTCGGATTATTTCAAGACTGGCGTCAATGCAACGAGAGTGACCTCCTACTACATAACTACTGCCGATACGTCCGACTATCTGAGCATGATAGACGGCATGGTCTCCGTTATCGGGGTAAATCAGACAAGTGAAGCTTTCCTGATCAATATAGCGGGAGGTACAGCAGCAGGAACTTATCTGTTTGAGAACAACGGTTCAAATGTCTTCCAGCTTGACAATACCGACTTCTTTGTGAAATTGACAGGTACGGTTGGCACTATTACTGCGGCCAATCTGATTGCATAAAGCTTAAACGACATGCGCTAAAAAACTTCTAACCGAATACGTAGTTCAACATACTAATTAAAGGTTCCTAATGGCAAATACATCAGCAGACATGCAAAAGCTTTACATCGCTTATTCCTTGCAGGTATTGCAACCAAACGTAAAAAGTCTCATCCAAGCAAATTCACAGACCGATATGACTAATTTCATTCTTGTGTAATCAGGCTCATATCCTTACACTTGAAGAATGAATGAATCCTTGACGCCAGCATTTTCAGAAGAACCTATCACCGTTGTCATTGCGGAGGACCATGCACTGGTGCGTGATGGTCTGAAGATGCTGATCAGGGACATTCTTCCGCATGTTGAATTCGTCGATGCAAGTGATGCCATGACGCTGAGCGCGGCCATGGCAGTACAAGCACAGCCACACCTGGCGCTGATTGACCTGAACATGCCAGGGATGGAGCGGGGTGATGCCTTGCAGGATATTCTGAGCAAGTGGCCGCAAATACCAGTTGTGGTGGTATCGGCACTCAGTTCACCCGACCTGGTGCGTCGCTGTCTGAATCTTCCTTCAGTCTGCGCGTTTGTGTCAAAGAATGCCAGCGCCGCGCAAATGAAGGCAGCGATCAAGTCCAGCCTTGAAGGCTGCAGACCAGGCTTTGTCCAACTCAGCGAGCCAAAGCAGGAGGCAGTTGTAAGGCTGAGCCCGCGCCTGGAAGAGGTGCGAGAACTGTTGCGCATGGGTATGACCAACAAAAGTATTGCGCAACAGTTGAATATCAGCGAAGGCACCGTCAAGAATTATATGAGCGAGATTTTTAAACAGCTCAACGTCACTAATCGCACGCAGGCGGCGCGTTTTGATGAGGATTTGAAATGAGCGTGGAAACAGCCGCGCCAGTCATTTCACAGCCTGACCCAGAGGAAATACCGGTCGATGCATTGATCTTCCCCGGTGCCATGGCGGCACTGGCATTGACTGCTTACTATTTTTCCAACATATTACCGGCCTGGAAGCCACTCACCTGGTGGTTGCTGGTGGCTTTTACCGGGACACTGCGCCTGGCAATCATACGTCGGACCAAATTCGACCGCATGCCTGAACAGCGTCGACGCTGGCTTTTGCGCGGCCTGATCTGGGTGTATATGGCAAGCATATCAAGTGGCACTTACTTTTTATATGTGCCAGGCGATATCGCCATGCAGGCCTTGTTGACGGTCTATTTATTGGGCACGGCAACGGTGTTGATTACCCATCTGGCCGGTATGGACTGGGTGCGGATTATGGTGTCCCTGCTGATTCTTGGGACGCCGAACGCGCTTCATCTCATTATCGAAGGCTTGACACTGGGTCAAACGGCGAGCTGGGTATTGGGCTGCTGTACACTGTTCGTACCTATCCCACTGGCACAACTGACGGGCGTTCACATGCGCTTGATGCGCACGCAGTTTGAGTCGCGTATGCAGGCGGAAAGTGCGGCCAGGGCAATGAGTGCTGTGGCAATCGCCAAATCACGTTTCTTTGCGGCGATCAGTCATGATCTGCGTCAACCCGTGCATGCGATTGGGCTCTACCTGGACGCGATAGAGCGCGTGGTGGCAGAGTCAGGTAACCCGCAGGCCAGACATGCGGTGGTTGGCATTACTCTGTCCTGGCAAACCTTGAACGATCTGCTTTCCAAAGTGCTTGATCTGGCCCGCCTTGAAGCCAATATGGAACAACCTGATCTGCGCGTCCTGGCGCTAGCACCTTTGGTAAAGGAACTAATACTTCAACATAGCCCAGTGGCAGAGCGCAATGGTGTGCGTCTGGTTGCCCTTGTTAAACCAGACAGCCTGGTTTATGCAGACGAATTAATGCTCAAACGGGTGTTGTCCAATCTGTTGGGGAATGCGATCAAGTATTCTCCGCCTGGCCGTGCTGTAGTGATTGCCGTACGCCCGGCAGGTGATCAATGGAAGATTCAGGTGCGGGATGCTGGCTGCGGCATTGCAGAGAAAGATCAGGCACTGATCTTTTCTGAATTTGTGCAGATCAATAACCAGTCGCGTGATCCGTCACAAGGACTTGGCCTGGGTTTGGCAATTGCAAAACGTTTAAGTGAGTTGTTAAGTGGCGCAATCAGTGTGCGCTCTGAACCAGGCCGCGGGTGTTGCATGACGCTGACGCTCTCACGGCATCTCCCTGATCTTGCCCAAAAGCCAGAACCGATTCCGGGCGTTTACCCTATGTCGCAAGGCGATTTATGGGGCTCTGATTCACGTATTTTACAGAACCTGAAAGTCTTACTTGTTGAAGATGATTTGTTGGTGGGAAATGCCATGGTTCAGCTAATCCAGGCCTGGGGGGGGGATGTTTATTGGGCAAAGACAGCGGCGGCGGCGCGGCTGAATGCGTCAGAACGTGACATTGCTATCTGTGATGTGCGATTGCCAGAAAATGAGTCCGGCCTTGATTTGGCAAAATTACTACAAACTGCGGGAACGCAGGTCATACTGATTAGCGGTGAAACTGATCAGAAAGCACGTAGTGATGCAGCTCAGCATGGCATCAATCTCCTCACCAAGCCTGTTTCTCCAAAGAATCTTATGCACGCGCTAGCGTCCATCAAGACTCTCGCTGAATAAAGCGAATTTATGGAGGATTAGCATGACCTATCCGATTTTTCGTTTAGGTAAAAAGCACCTTTTGCGATTGGCAGCTTGCATCATGATAAAGCCATTTGATGTTGGAATGATCCACTTGGCAGAAATCTTGCTTCAAGTCACACCGCAACGATTCGGATTAGCCGTAAGGCAGATCGCTTATTTATCGCGATTTCCTCTTAAAAATCCCCAGCACCACAAGCAGTAGCAACACAGGCAATAAAAACGGCGAAAAGATCATCAGCAACAAGCCGCCTATCAATATCGCAATCCCCACCAGTAATAGCGACACCCCGGCAATCACCAACCCCGCCATGACCATGGCGAAGACGATGGCGATGAGTGCCACAGCGATGCCGCCTATCGAAAAGCCATTGTCAGAAAAAATATCAAAGTCATCCGGGTTCCAGTTCAGGTTCAGATCTATTGGCGTGTCAAGCACATACCAGATGACCAGCAGAACAATACAAAATGCTGTGAAGCGGGCGGATGACTTTTGTTCGGACATACTTGGCTTTTTCCTGGCCTGGTCGCGATTATTTGTTCACATTGATAAAGGGCACAGCACCACCCACGGTCGTCGGCAAACGGCCATCCCATTTTTCTATGGCCTTGGCCTGATTCTCAGTTTCACGCAGGCGCAGCAGTTCTGGTGTGACTTGCTGTCTTTGCAGGGACAGTGCTTCTGCTTCGGCGCGGGCGCGGGCTATTTTTTGTTTGGCTTCGACTTCTATCCTTTGCAGGTCGCGCTCGGCCTTCATCTTCAATTGATCAGCCGTTGTTTTAGCTTCAATAGCTTCATTAAAGGTCTTGCTGAAGTTGAAATTGACGATGGAAAATTCATCGACCACAAGGCCATGTCTGGCCATACGTTCTTTTAGGGCCAGGATGATTTTCATCGCGTACTTGCGAGCGGCGGGAAATCAATTCTTCTGCGGTGAAGCGGGCGGTCACCGCTTTGACGGCTTCCTGCACGCTGGGGATGATGATGCGCTCACCTGGTTCGTTGCCAAGGTCGCGATAGACTGATACCACTGCATCTGGCCTGACGTGGTAGTTGATGGCGATCTTGGTGTGCACGGTTTGCAAGTCCTTGGACGCTGCATCACCGTCACCTTCCCCTTTTTGTATGGCGACTGATACTCTATGCATTTTTTGGGCGACAGGCCAGACCCAATGTATGCCTTCGCTATAGACTTCATCTGAAGGTTTGCCAAAGGTGGTCAGCACGCCACGATGTCCCGCAGGGATAGTGGCGAATGGACTGAGGGCAAACAGGAATAGCAGGGCGATTACGCCAGCAGCTATTTTGAGCAGGTTTTTCATGATGTTTAATCTCAAGTGAAATGAAAACACTCGCAGTATAAGTGTTATTTGAGCAAGTACATCCGGTAATCGGTGGGAAAAAATACCGCTTAATTGCCGGGGGTATAAATCGCAGAAACTGGGCTTTCACCAAGGCGTTGCCATGCGCGGTACATGCCTTCGGTATTGAAGGGCAGGACGATATTGCCCAGCCTGTCTACCCCTATGATGCCACCCTGGCCGTCAACTAAAGGGAGTTTATCCATGACGACGGTATGAGCCGCTTTCTCCAGGCTGTATCCCAGGTATTGCATTTGTGCCGCAATATCATGCAGGGCCAGGCTGCGCATGAAGGCTTCGCCAGTGCCTGTGGCTGACAGTGCGGCGGTCTGGTTATCCGCATAGCAACCCGCGCCCAGCATCGGTGTGTCGCCAACACGGCCCGGTAATTTATTGGTCATGCCGCCAGTAGAGGTGGCAGCGGCCAGGTTGCCTTGCAAGTCGAGTGCGACGGCACCGACCGTACCAAATTTTCTATCGGGATCAAGTGGTGCTGGTTCTGCTGCTTTTCCTGATGTACTAGTCAGCAAATTTGCTCCATCGTGATCCAGCAGCACACCAGATTCTTGCCTCGCGCGTTGCAATTGCGCGTGGCGTTCTTCAGTATAAAAATAAGCGCTGTCTTCAAACGGCAAGCCATGCTGGCGCAGGAATGTTTCTGCACCTTGGCCCACCATCAGTACATGCGGGCTGTGCTCCATGATTGCTCTTGCCGCCTGGATGGGGTTACGCACATGCTGTACACAAGCAACTGCGCCAGCACGCCGGGTATTGTCATCCATGATGGCGGCATCCATTTCTATGGTGCCAGCATTGGTGAATACAGAGCCTTTGCCGGCATTGAACATGGGGCAGTCTTCCAGCAAGCTGACAGCCAGGCTCACTGCGTCCAGAGCACTGCCACCTTTCGCCAATACCTCACTGCCTGCGCAAACGATAGCTTGCAAGGTGCTCAGGTAATGTGCCTCGCGCTCTGCACTCAGCGTGCTACGCAAGATCGTGCCAGCACCACCGTGGATGGCGATGGCAGCACGCGCGCCCATCTTAAGCTGGCCTGTCCATATCGATGATTTTGCTGGCTGCTGCTGCCTGCGATTTGCGGGCAGTGGCATTTGGTTCCTGGTACAGCCACGGCAGCATGAACTTGGTCATTTCAGATGCAGCATGTACCGGGGCTTTTGCCTGGTGGGCGACAGCACTGCAAATTGCTTCAATCAGGCACAGCGCTGCGCCTTCCGAGTTGGGAGAGAAATTGCGTCGGGTTTGCGCATACAGGGTGATATTCGCAAGCGAAGCCAGTGGTGAACTGGGCGCATCTGTCAGTGCCACTATGGGCACATCCTTGTCGCGCAATTGCTGCAGGATGGTGACGACATCTTCTGCATAACGCGGGAAAGAAATGCCGATGACCAGATCACGCTCTGTGTACTTGAACAACTGGCGGGCAACATTCGATGGCCCGCCTGAGCCCAGCGTCGATTGCACGGTATTGCAAAACGGGTCCAGGCTATGCGCCATCAGGCCAGCCAGAAAGGCGCTGGCGCCATATCCGACGATATATATTCTCTCTGCATTCAGGATCTGGCGCACGGCCTGATTACATAAATCAGGAGACAGCCCGCGACGGGTAGCTTCCAGATTGGCCATGTCTTCATTGAGTGAACTGGAAATGATTTCTGTGCTGGTGGCAGGGCGCTGGATTTCACTGCGCAAGTTATCTATGGGCGCCAGCATGGCTTCAAAGCCATACACCAGTTCTGCCCGGAATTGCGGATAACCTTCAAAGCCCAAGGCTCTGGCAAAGCGATTTGCGGTGGCAACGGAAATGCCGACGGCATTCGCCAGCTCATCGATAGACATGGTGGCTGAGCGAAAAACATTCGACAAGACATAGTCTGCTGCTTTTCTGTGCGCTTTTGATAAGTTCATATAGACCTTGCCTATGCGCGCATTGACAGTACCACCCAGGGATTGCGTATCAGGACGATTCATATCGACGGGCTTTTCCGATGAAATAGAAATGTAAATATAATTTCATCGATTTAAATTGTAAAGAAATGAATCGTGTCAAATCGATGAATGTCTCTCTCCGTACATATTTTGGATAATTTGGTCTATTTAGGAGTTTTGTCAGGATAAACAAAATACATCAAATTTTGTTCTGAATTTACCCGGATTTACGCTTGCTAATGATTGTGTCAGGAGAAAGACTTGCAGCTAAAGGATGGCTAGATGATAAGCCCGACTATCTAAATCTCAGTAGCTGAAATGAAAATGCCCACAGACTCGTGGGCATTTTTGAACCTGGCAAAGATTTTGGAAAGTCGAGTCTCAGCAGACCACTTTTAATCGGCCTTACGGCTGGCGATATCAATAATCCCACCACCCAGGCAAACATCGCCATCATACAAAACTGCAGACTGACCAGGTGTAACTGCCCATTGTGCCTGCGGGAAGTCCAGTTGAAAGCGCACGCTGTCGCCACTGAAATGGCAAGCCACATCAGGCTGGCGGTAACGGGTCTTGGCAGACAGGTCACCAGCTTGCGGCGCTTCACCAGCAACCCAACTGACTTGCCCTGCTTCGAGACCAGCTGACAATAACCAAGGGTGGTCATGGCCCTGCACTGCATACAGGGTGTTGGCTTCAACATCTTTTTTCGCCACATACCAGGCATCGCTGCTGCCGTCGGCATTCTGGTGCGACTTGATGCCGCCTATGCCTATGCCTTTGCGCTGACCCAGGGTATAAAAACTCAGGCCCACATGCTGGCCGATGATTTCACCTTCCGGTGTCTGGATATTGCCTGGCTTGTACGACAGATAACGGTTCAAAAATTCGCGGAAAGGGCGCTCGCCGATAAAGCAGATGCCAGTCGAATCTTTTTTCTTTGCATTCGGCAATTGCAATTGTTCAGCAATCTTGCGCACTTCAGTTTTGTGGATTTCACCTAACGGGAACAGGGTATTTGCCAGTTGCTTCTGGTTCAGCCTGTGCAGGAAGTAGCTCTGGTCCTTGCTGGCATCGATGGCCTTCATCAACTGGAACTGGCCATTCATTTCACGCACGCGTGCATAATGGCCGGTGGCGATGTAATCGGCACCCAGCTTCATGGCGTGGTCAAGAAAGGCCTTGAACTTGATTTCGGCATTGCACAGCACATCCGGGTTGGGTGTGCGGCCAGCCTGATATTCACGCAGGAATTCAGCAAAGACGCGGTCCTTGTATTCGCTGGCAAAATTGACGGCTTCGATATCGACGCCTACGACGTCGGCTACGCTGACGGCATCTATCCAGTCTTCACGGGTAGAGCAATATTCTGAATCGTCGTCATCTTCCCAGTTTTTCATGTACAGGCCGATGACTTCATAGCCCTGTTCTTTCAGCAGCCATGCCGAGACGGACGAATCAACTCCACCAGACATGCCTATCACTACTTTTTTCTTGCTCATTTTTGCGGTTCCAAGTTTCCAAGTGCGCTTGGATGGGTAAACAACAGGGACAGCGGCGCGCGCTTGCCCTGCAAATAATCTTCTATGCATTGCATGACGAGTGGGCTGCGATGGCTGTCCTGTGTTGCCACGATCTCGTCATAACTCATCCACACAGTGCGCAAGATGCCGGTATCGAGGGCGCGCTCATGCGCCTTGCCCAGTTCACCGGTAAAAGCAAAACGTAGATAAGTGACTTCTTCACCGGTCTTCGGTGAAACAAAGCGCGACAGGTAAGTGCCTATCAGCGCCGTTGGTATGAAGTCATGCGCTGTTTCTTCCAGGGTTTCGCGGATGACGGCTTGTAGCAGACTTTCATCCGGGTCCAGGTGACCTGCAGGCTGATTGATGCGCACGCCATCAATAGTTTCTTCTTCTATCATGAAAAACTGTTGGTTGCGCTCTATGATTGCGGCTACAGTGACGGATGGTTTCCAAATGGCGGACATGGCTTCTCTCAGTAAGTCCGACATTTTACTTTGCCGTCAAATTTTGTGTGGCAAACCAGCAAATTTGAAAGCGAATTAGCTAATGCGTAATTTATCTATGCCCGCTTATTTTCGAGGATTCCTGCTATTTTTATTTTGCACCAAACTGGCGCAAGTGCAGGATTTTTTTTCAAGTGACTGTTTTTAAAGGAAATAATTTACTTCTATGTGGATTTTCTGGGTATCGTCAGCCTGATCCGGTAGAGTGATTTGTAGAAAACACAAAAAAGTGAACGGTTGTGCTAAAAAACATTTTGCGTGTAATATCGTTGTCGAATATCAAATGTAAGATTCGGGTAAGAAAGTGATTTACCTGCATCAGCAAAAAATAATGGAGCGGCCAGAGCTTACCCTTGGCCACAACAGCACGTAATTGTTACACCAGTATTCACACTAAAAAAGGGAGCAAATCTATGAAAATCGGCATACCCGCCGAGTCACGGCCGGGGGAGACGCGTGTTGCGGCAACTCCAGAAACGATAAAAAAATATGTCGCAGCCAAACACCAGGTGATCGTGCAGTCTGGTGCTGGCGTGGCGTCCAGTATTACTGACGAGGCTTATCAGGCTGCCGGTGCACAAATCGGCACGGCTGCCGATGCGCTGGGCGCTGAGCTGGTCTTGAAAGTGCGTGCCCCCAATACCGAAGAACGTGCCCTGATGAAGTCAGGCGCTGTGCTGGTCGGCATGCTCAATCCTTTTGACGTAGACAATATTGCGGCAATGGCCACACACGGCCTGTCCGCATTTGCACTCGAAGCTGCACCTCGCATTACCCGTGCGCAGTCGCTCGACGTCTTGTCTTCGCAAGCCAATATCGCTGGTTACAAGGCCGTCATGCTGGCCGCCAATACCTACCAGCGCTTTATGCCCATGCTGATGACTGCAGCAGGTACGGTCAAGGCCGCACGCGTGTTGATCATGGGTGTAGGTGTCGCCGGTCTGCAAGCCATTGCCACGGCCAAGCGCCTGGGCGCAGTGATTGAAGCATCTGACGTACGTCCACCCGTCAAGGAGCAGGTTGAATCCCTCGGCGCAAAATTCATTGATGTGCCTTATGAAACCGATGAAGAGCGCGAGATCGCCAAAGGCGTAGGCGGCTATGCCCGTTCCATGCCAGCAGCGTGGATGGAAAGACAGGCAGCCCTGGTGCATGAACGTGCCAAGCAGGCCGACATCATCATCACCACAGCCCTGATCCCTGGCCGCAAGGCACCGATACTGATTTCGGAAGAGACAGTAAAAGCAATGAAGCCAGGCTCAGTCATTGTCGACATGGCGGTAGAGCAGGGCGGTAATTGCCCTCTGTCTGAACTCAATAAGACAGTCACCAAATACGGCGTACACATTATCGGTGAGCCTAATCTGGCAACCCTGGTGGCGGCTGATGCATCGGCCTTGTACTCTCGCAATGTGCTGGACTTCCTCAAGCTCATTATCGACAAGGATGCTGCGCTGGCGATTAACCGTGAAGACGAAATCATCGCTGCCACCCTGGTGTGCTCGGCTGGTGAAGTCTTGAAGAAGTAAAGAAGTAGATTAAAGTTTAAGATTTTTTTAAGTATCAGAAAGTAGAACGACCATGCAAAGAAATATGCTCCGCGCCAAAATTCATCGCGCAACTGTAACCCAGTGTGACCTGCACTACGAAGGATCGTGCGGGATAGATGAAGATCTGCTCGACGCTGCCAACATCATCGAAAACGAACAGATAGAGCTGTATAACGTCAATAACGGTGAACGCTTCTCCACTTATGCCATTAAAGGCAAACGTGGCAGCGGTGAAATTTCACTCAATGGCGCTGCAGCCCGCCGCGTACAACTGGGCGATCTGATGATTATCTGTACCTATGCGCCGATGACAGAAGAAGAAGCAAAAGCGTATAAACCAAATGTGGTTTTCGTGAATGGCAAGAATCAGATCACCAGTATCAAAGAGTATAAATAACGTAGCCGAGGCAGGCGGTATCTAAAGTTCTGCTTGCTCATGTCTCGATTTGCATGTCTCAATCCAATTAAAGAGAGGACATCATGGAAGTTAGTCATACCCTTACCAATCTCATCATCTTCGTGCTGGCAATTTATGTCGGTTACCACGTGGTGTGGACAGTAACACCAGCCCTGCATACGCCTTTGATGGCAGTGACGAATGCGATTTCTGCCATCATCATCGTCGGTGCAATGCTGGCCGCTGGTTTGACCGAAGGCCTGCTGGCCCAGGTCATGGGCACGGTAGCCGTCGCACTGGCGGCAGTGAATGTATTCGGCGGTTTTCTGGTTACCCAGAGGATGCTGGAAATGTTCAAGAAAAAAGAGCCTAAGGCCGTTGCCCATGCTGACAAGGAGGGCAAATAATGAGCATGAATCTGGTAACGATGCTTTATCTGATCGCATCCGTTTGCTTTATCCAGGCACTCAAAGGCTTGTCCCACCCCTCCACGGCACGCCGTGGTAACAGCTTTGGCATGATAGGCATGGCAATCGCGGTCGCGACCACCATTGCCCTGATCGTCAAACTGAAAAGCGAAAGTAGTGGTGCAGGTTTGGGCTATGGTCTGGTTGCCATCGGCGTCATCGTCGGTGGTGGCATAGGTGCTACGCTGGCCAAGCGCGTAGAGATGACCAAGATGCCGGAACTGGTCGCAGCGATGCACTCATTGATCGGCCTGGCTGCGGTGTGTATCGCCGTGGCAGTTGTGTCAGAGCCCTGGGTATTCAATATCGTCGCAAGAGACCAGCCTATTCCTTTTGGTAACCGTCTGGAATTGTTTATCGGTACTTTTGTCGGCGCGATTACCTTCTCAGGTTCAGTCATCGCCTTTGGTAAATTGTCGGGCAAGTACAAGTTCCGTCTGTTCCAGGGCGCACCTGTCAGCTTCAGTGGCCAGCATCAGTTGAACCTGATATTGGCAATTGCGATGCTGGCTTGCGGTATCGCCTTCTGCGTCACGCAAAGCTGGACACCGTTCATCATCATGACGGCTCTGGCCTTCGTGCTGGGTGTGCTCATCATCATCCCTATCGGTGGTGCTGATATGCCGGTGGTGGTATCGATGCTGAACAGTTATTCTGGCTGGGCCGCTGCAGGTATCGGCTTTTCGCTGAATAACTCCATGCTCATCATTGCCGGTTCGCTGGTAGGTTCTTCTGGTGCCATCCTGTCTTACATCATGTGCAAGGCGATGAACCGTTCGTTCTTCAATGTAATCTTGGGTGGTTTTGGTGGCGAAGCTGCTACTGCTGCTACGGGTGACCAGGCGCAGCGTACCGTTAAATCCGGTTCTGCTGATGACGTGGCTTTCCTGCTCGGCAATGCAGAGACTGTGATCATCGTTCCTGGTTATGGCCTGGCGGTTGCACGTGCGCAGCATGCCCTGAAAGAACTGACAGAAAAACTGACGCACAAAGGTATTACTGTCAAGTATGCGATTCACCCTGTGGCAGGACGCATGCCTGGTCACATGAACGTCTTGCTGGCAGAAGCTGAAGTACCCTACGACCAGGTATTCGAGATGGAAGACATCAACAGCGAATTTGGCCAAGCTGACGTGGTATTGGTATTGGGTGCAAATGACGTGGTTAATCCTGCGGCAAAAGACCCCAAATCACCGATTGCTGGCATGCCTATCCTGGAAGCCTACAAAGCCAAGACCGTTATCGTCAACAAGCGCTCCATGGCTTCTGGCTATGCAGGGCTGGACAATGAATTGTTCTACATGGATAAAACCATGATGGTGTTTGGCGATGCCAAGAAAGTGATTGAAGATATGGTGAAGGCAGTTGAGTAATTTTCTGTAGCTGTATTGATCTGTACAAAAAAAACCGCTGTGATTGACGTTGCAGCGGGGCTTTTGCTTTATACGGCTAGGGTGTAAATCATTACTCCAGGCTGCCGGGCGGCGATAAGTGTTCAAGATTGATGACAGTTCTAGCTATACCTGCGCGTATGTCATCAAGTGCGTATTTATAGAGCGAACCGGCGCATGCAAATAACAACTGCCCCAAGGCATCCCAGCATGTCCAGTCTGCTTGTTCTGGAATAAGTTTTGGAAATTCTTCCAGCAAGAATCTGAATCGCAAGCGGCCATTTTTATAGCCTGTATTCACCATTTTTAGTATGGGATGTGCTGCCGTTGGCTGGTTTATCCAGTCGCCATCACCTGTACTATGCCATCCATCCCGGCGCATACGCTGATACAGGACACACGTTTCGCCTAGCTCATCTTCGTAGGTTTCCACATTAGCCGAGAGCGTTTCTTCGATTTTCTTACGTCCGTTCCAAGCTTCGATAGTCCAGCCGTTCAGGCGAAGGTGTGTCGGGCTTTCCCAATAGCCTCCGCCACGATAAGTGCCATCTGCTTCCGATTCATAGATCGGTGTCAATAGTGGGGGATGAGAGATCCTGTTAAAACTAGCTCCCTTTTCCATCGACAGCAAAACCAGGAAACGTCCATCAAACGACAGGTCAGTCCTTGTCGGGTAGAGTGTCCCATGGAACCATGCGCCGTTTTCTATTTCATCTGTGTCTGTGTTCCAGCGCAGGACGTGAAACCAGTCTGTAGGCTTGCGTCGCAAGACGACCGTATATGGCGCTGATTTTGCAGGTAGCAGGTGCAACCTGGCGGGAAGGGGAGTTTTCATTTGCCTGAGTCTTGGTAAAGCTTCAGGCACTAAATTATCATGAATCGACGATGAACAATGCTGTAAGCCACCAGCAAACAGTGTTGCTGATGGCCTCAGAACTTATATCCTGACCAGCGTTGATTTACCAAACAGGCTTTCTATCAGGTCTACTGCCAGCACGGCAGTCTGATTACGCACATCCAGGGCCGGGTTGAGTTCAACCACATCCAGCGAAGCCATCAAACCGGTATCAGCTACCATTTCCATGCACAATTGTGCTTCACGGTAGCTGGGGCCACCCAGTACCGCCGTGCCGACGCCGGGGGCGATGCCGGGGTCCAGGCAGTCAAGGTCAAAGCTCACGTGCAAATGGGTATTGCTGTCGAGGTTGGCCAGCACTGAAGACATGACATTGCGCATGCCATATTCATCTATGTAGCGCATGTCGAATACCTGCATACCCATTTCGTGGATGAACTTGCGCTCGCCATCATCGACGCTGCGTATGCCTATCAGGCGGATATCTGCGGGTTGGATGGCGGGGGTCTGGCCACTGTAGTTGATCAGCTCTTTGGGGCCATGACCCATGAGGCAGGCGACAGGCATGCCGTGGATATTGCCGGTAGGGCTGATGGTCGACAAATTGCTGTCGGCGTGGGCATCAAACCATAAAACGCGCAGTTTCTTGCCAACACGACGGCAGTGGGCTGCCACCGCGCTGATGGAGCCTATGGCCAGACAATGATCACCACCGAGCATCATGGGCATATGGCCTTCCTGTAACGCCTTGTCGACGGCATCGTACACGGCCTGATTCCAGTCTATCGCCTCTTTGAGGTGGCGCAGGCCATTCACTGGTTGTTCCCAGGGATTGGCCGGACCATGCAAATTGCCATGGTCGATGACTTTCAGGCCGCGTGCCGTCAAAGCCTCGTTCAGGCCTGCCACACGTAATGCGTCGGGCCCCATGCCCGCGCCTCTGACGCTTGCGCCTACATCGGTAGGCGCTCCAATTAAGGAAATGGTTTTCATTCGTTTCTAGTGTAATGCCGTGGTCAAGTTTGACTTCAAGCGTTTATTGGTACTGCACAATCTGTATTGCTACGGGCAGGGCTGGCAACATTGGTGCTTGTTACTGCCATCCCCATACCAAACAGGTCTTTCGGGTTCATCATTTCAGGGATCAGATCCAGTACCGGTGAATTGGCCTGCATGACATATTTTTCCAGATAACGCATGGCAGAAAAATCTTCCAGAGCAAATCCTACAGAATCAAAAACCGTGATTTGCTCAGCATTGCTGCGACCAGTAGCATTCCCTGCCAGGATAGTCCACAGTTCGGTCACCTTGAAATCTGCCGGCATTTGCTGCAATTCACCTTCTATGCGGGATTGTGGTTCATATTCCACTACCACATAGGCGTTACTCAAAATATCTGCATGCAACTCTGTCTTGCCCGGGCAATCACCACCGACGCCATTAATATGCATGCCGGGCTCTATCATTTCCGGGGTCAGTATGATGGCATTGGTTTTGTCTGCTGTCACCGTCGTTACTATGTCCGCACCTTTGACTGCCTCGGCAGTTGAACTGGCGCGTACCACGCGTAATTCTGGATACATACGCAAATTATGAATTAATTTGTCAGTTGCTGCAGGGTCAATGTCATATACACGCAACTCTTTGATGCCCAGCATGGCATGAAAGGCTACTGCCTGAAACTCACTTTGCGCACCATTGCCTATCAGGGCCATGACACGGCTGTTTGGCCTGGCCATATAAGTCGCTGCCAGGGCCGAGGTGGCGGCAGTGCGTATGGCAGTTGTCAGTGTCAGTTCTGACAGCAGGCGAGGGTAGCCGGTATTCACATCAGCCAGTACGCCAAAGGCAGTCACCGTCAGCAAACCAGCCTGCGTGTTTTTCGGGTGACCATTGACGTATTTGAATGAATATTGGCTACCGTCAGAGATAGGCATCAATTCTATGACGCCCACGTCTGAGTGGTTAGCTACCCGTGCTGATTTGTCAAATAATTGCCAGCGTAAATAGTCTTCCTTGATCATGCCAGCCAGACGTGTAATAGCGTCTTCCAGTCTGGTCTTCTTCAAGTGGTTTTGCAGTTCTTTCGTGCCGATGAAGGTCACCATGATGTTCTCCGTATTTACCGTATTTATATTGGACTTTCGGGAACACATTTCAGAGGCTATTGCGAAATCACCCTGGTTTTCCTGATGTTGCGAGACTTTCATCCACTCCTTCGAAGAAGAGTGCGATTTTCTGAAAATCCACCAGACCCATTTCGCATCAGGCTCTTGCGCACCTGTTGTGCTATGTATTCTGTTTACCATTGTAGCCAGCCGGGCAAAGAATTAGATTGCTAAATGAGATGTAAATTTCATGTAAATAGAAATTAAGTTTCATATTTTTGTAAATAATGTGTTTAAATTTCTCATTTAACGAAAATGACAAAATATCCTGAAAAGCGGGATGCAGCCGGGAGATAAAAATGGACGTATATGACCGCAGTATCTTGCGCCATTTGCAACAAGATGGACGCATGAGTAATTTAAGCCTGGCTGAGCGCATACATTTGTCAGCACCACAAACACTGCGCAGGGTCAGGACGCTGGAAGAAAAAGGGGTGATACGCGCCTATATTGCACAGGTTGCTCCTGAGGCGCTGGGCTTGGGCGTGATGGCATTCGTGAACCTGTCACTGGACCGGGAACAGTTTCGCAATGTGCGCGAGGTAGAGCGGCAGTTAAAGGCTTTCCCGGAAATCATAGAATGCCACACCATCTCCGGCGACTTTGATTACATACTCAAGGTCGTCGCCAGCGATTTGAAAAGCCTGTCCCAATTCCTGACAGACACCCTGATGCAGGTGCCTGGGGTTGCTTCATTGCGTTCCATGATTTGCATGGAAGAAATCAAGCCCGTCAGTGGACTGCCGATAGACTGATGAATCCGCGCTTTGCTATCTCTGCTTGCGTAAATTACGATAACGTTCCGCCCTGCTGGCGATGGTCGATATCAGTTTTTCGGGGTCTATGGGTTTGCTGAGAAAGTCATCTGCCCCGGTTTCTATGGCCAGCATTTCTTTTTGAGTTTCGCTGGACAAGAAGACAATGGGTATATCCAGGTAACGATTGTTTTGCCGAATTATTTGCGCCATTTCCAGCCCATTGCAAACTGGCATGTTCAAATCTGTCAGTACCAGCTCGGGTTTGAATTCTTCAATGCATCCAGCACCTCGACAGGGTCATTGATGGATTTAACATGCATGCCGGCACTGCTTAGGATGGCCTCATAATAACTGGCCAGCATTTCATCATCGTCAACGACCAGGATGCGGTAGGCCATGACTTCATTTCTGGCAATTTTTTCATCTATCCTGGCGCTCAGCGCATCTGCATCCAGGGGTTTAAGAAAATAACCTTCGGCACCTTCGCGCACGGCAGCCAGTCTTTGCATGAAATCATCAATGGCTGAAACATAGATAACAGGGCAATTGCCGATAATCCGGTTACCGATTTTTTTTCTTGCAATTTCTCCTGCCGTACTATCTACGTCCATGACCAGAGCCTGTGGGACTCTGACGATGATGGCAGATTGCAATTCATCTGCGTCGTCAAAACAGATCACTTCGTGATGGTGCAATTCAAGCGTCGTCGCCAGTTGTTGAGCTGCTTCATTGTCAGCAAAATATAAATACACCAGACTGTGATAGTCTGGCTGGTTCAGCTCTTCAAAGCTTTCTTCATTGCTGACTTCTTGTAGTCCTGGGAAATCGTTGTCCATGATAGGGTGACTTAGTCCTGGTAAGTGGATGATTCATAGCCGGGCGATGTCGCCCCACAAGTGGCGCATGGTGAATTTGACTGGCACCTGGTCGCGGTGCAAGACTTCACGGATACCCATCAACGGCTTTTGTGTATCGCGCCTGATTGGCATCGACAAAGGTGTGCCACGCGGCCCAAGCAGTGCGTGCACCAAGGGTGTCGTAGTGGTCGCACCTTTGCCTGTCACGACCGCAGTTTCGCCGCTTTCCAGCTTGACGAAAGTCCCTATCGGGTAGGTGCCCAGTTCCTTGATAAATACCGTCACCAGCATGGGGTCTATCTTGGATTTGCCTTCCACCAGAATGTCACGCAGCGCTGCATTCGGCAGCATGGATTTGCGATAACTGCGGGCGCAGACTCGTGCGCAATAGCGGTCAGCAAGGGAAATGATCTTGGCATTCTGCGGGATATCGGCACTGCTTTTTTTTTCCGGGTAGCCACTGCCATCTTCGTTTTCATGATGATGCAAGACCCAGGAAAGCCAGTCTTCATTGTCAACGCCCGCCGCACGCAACATCCTGACAGCGGTTTCCGGATGCTCAGAAATCAGCTGCTGTTCTGATGCGCTCAATGTCTCGCTTTTTTCCTGCAATTTTTCTTGCTGCCTCAGCATGGCAACATTCATGGTCAGTGCTGCTGCCCCCAGCATGAGCATTTCATCGGCAGGTTTCTTGAGTGTACGGGCAATGAGCAAGGAAACGACGGCGGTATCGACCGAGTGTCGTGGGCCGTAATTATCATCCTGGTTCAACAGGATGCAACCTAGCGCAACATCAGGTGCCATGAAGACTGCCGCACCCATTTTTTTGGTCAGGGATATCAGTTGTGCTGGTACATGCGCTTCTGTCGCCAGGTTATAGACCAGCCTGCGTAACTCAGCACGCACAGCATTGATTGTGCGCACGACTGAGGGAGCTTCGCTGGCTTTTTCTACCGTTTTACCATCACGCAGACCCGCGTCAGACTTGCCGGTATCTGCAAACAGGCCACGCTCTATGAGCGCTGATACCTGATTCGGGCTGGTGACAATAAAGCCTTTGCGCAATAATAAGCTGCCGTCACTGCCATACACATCCCATGGCAAGGCTTGCCCTATGACAATGTCAGACATCCCTATACGTCTGGTTGACATGCCTACCTCTGCAGGTGAGTGAAGCGGGAGAAACAAGCATACTGTTTTTGCCAGCAACCTTGTTGCTTATAAGGATGCGAACTAACTAGACCGCATCTCGTTCGGTGCAGGTCTACTCTAGATGCTAGCAGAAAACATCAGTTGTACTTGTTATCAAATGTCAAGAATGGGCTTTCTGTTGCTCTGGCACACTTGTGCGGTGCACCGTAATGTAGTCATTGGCTGATTGACTTATACAGTGCGCTTGGCGCCTGCCAGGGCGCAACCGAAAAATATGAAGGTGGCAGCACCAATTTTGTTCATATATGAGCCGCCTTTTTCCGAGGTCAACCAGGTTTTGGCCCGACTGGCAAAAATTGCGTAGCCACTATGAATGACAATAATCAGACTACTATAAGTCATGACCAGTACCGCAAACTGTAAGCCAAAACTCATGGCTGGGTCGATGAATTGCGGGAATACTGACAGGAAAAAGAATATCGCCTTGGGGTTGGTCATTTGTAAAGACAGGCCTTCCAAAAAACGTTTTTTGAAGCTGGCTTCATGGGCATTGCCTTCAGTGAAGCGAAAGGCAGGCGCACGCCAGAGCTTGATGCCGAGAAAAATCAAGTAGGCAGCGCCCAGCAGCTTGAGTGCGGTAAATGCAGTAGCGGATGCTGCCAGGATGACACCCACACTGGTAGCAGAAATTGCGGCTACAATCAAAGCACCAAAGGAGATGCCCAGGATGCCGCCAAAAGTGCCGCGCATGCCATAGCGTAAGGCATTTGTCAGTGTCATGACTACACCAGGACCAGGGCTGAACACGGTGGCTGCTGCCATCAGCAGGAATAATGGATACAGTTTCATTGCGGCCCTCCCTCGTTATTTCATAGCATAAATTGTACTCCTGAATATTTATGCGAAAGGAATACAGATTTGATCAACGATGGAGTAACAGATGTGCACTTTGACCCTTCGTCCAAGGTGAAATTTATCGAAAAGATAATTTCCCATGTGTTGGATGAGGGGTGGGTAAGTGACCTGCAATTACATCCAGCGCAAGGTACTCTGCCCGCCCTTGATACGGCCAGGCTTAGTTCACGCTAACAAAGACTGGATTGGAATAGAACCACAGACTGGCGTAGTTACGGTCATTGATCTGGTTGTGGCGCGTCGGGTTGTCAGTGGTCGTGATTTTGGCATCGGCCAATGGTTCACCATTTTCTGTCATGTCTGCGACGTTGATGCCGAGGTTCGTGCCACGCAGGCGCAGGTACTGATTTTTCTGCACAACCATCTGGTACTTGATGACGTTGTAACCTTCAGCGTCTGTTTTCCAGTCGGCGCTGGTGAAGCGTTTCAAAACTTTGGTGCTAGGATTGCTTGCCACATTGTAAGCACTGGAATCCGGTGCCGCCTTCCTGCCAACATCACCCACGATCAGATCCACATGATCCACCTTCGGTGCCTTGTTGGCAGATACGCCACTACCGAGTGGAAATTCATAATTATTCCTGGCCGGGCTTTTGAAGCGTATGGTGACATCAACCGTGCTGCCGTTCGCTACCTTCAGCTCTTGTCCCATGTTTTTTACATCGCTGGCATTATTGACATTACTGATGGTAAATTCCATGGCATTGATAAGGTCGCCAAATACGCTGAACATTCTGCCTGACTGCAGGCTCTTGATCAATTCATTCACGCCTGCTTTCTTGTCGTTCATCCACACATAGTTCTTCGCGTATTCGCCCGGGAAGTAGCCACTGCTATTGCCTGCGTCATCGATTTTAAAATGGGAGTCAGAATCGGCAATATTCCAGATGCGACGACCTTCACCCAGCAAGGCATCCCATACACCGCCCACTTGCGCGACGATGGCATCAACCCCACCATAAACACGATTTGGTTTGTTGGCATCGGTATAGCTGGAGGTATAACCACCTCGATCTGGTTCCATCTGGTTGCCGACCATGCCTTCTATCGAGAACATGATGTTGGGTGCCATGTCATTCATCGTGCGGAAGTCGGCAATCGTGTACTTGCCGGGATTGCGCGAAGGATGGTTGATTGTGATAAAACTGGTGTCAGGATAATTTTTCTTCAACCACGAGATGGCTTGCAAGGCATCTGCTGCCGTGCTGTTGAAACGTTGGGGATATTTCGCTTTCCACTTGCTGACATCCGCCGCATCAAATTTGCTGTTTTCCAGCGTGGTGAACAGATATTGAAATTCCTTGGCCGCTGACGTAGACGAAATCAATTTGCCATCTACTACATCAAAAATGCTGACGCCTAGATGATCATGCGTAGGCATATCCCATTCAAAACCTGAGAAAATGGTTTTGTCTGCATAGCGACCAGATGCCTGCAAGGCTTTGATCCTGGGGATTTCATAGGATGCCATGCCATACGCAAATGGTACCGGGTTTGTCAGGGGGGCACCGTTATTGTCATATTTTGAGGAACGCAGGTGGTTCGTAATAGCCGTCCAGTCCAACCCATAGCTGGTAAATGCTTTATCTAGTACTGTATCTAGCGTTTGTGTTGTGCGGGCGTCGTCGGACTGTATGGTGTGTACATGCAAGTCACCGGTTGTCCATCCAGCAGCTGAAGTGGCAGGGATGTCAGGTTTTTGTGCTTGGGCGGTACTGTCAGACGAACTACCGCAGCCATGCAGCAAAAAGACAGTGGACGGAATAACAAAAGAAATAGCAATCAAACTCAAATAGCGGGGACGCATTGGAAATCCTTTTCTCTGGGGCGTATGAATCTACATACGGCAAATTAAATATATTTTCCGTATATGAGAAAATTATAGGAATTGACTGTGACGCTATAATTACAATCGATTTCATCAACTAGAAACCATCGCAATATGTCGAATGAGTTTTGGGATATACGCACATGATCGAAGCGTCATGAGCGAAAAAATGAGTCATGCCCACAATCGAGCGGAGCATTTAATTCGTGAAGAATAGTTGGGCACGCAGGACTTTACGCGGTTTCCAACGGAAAACGAGTCGCGTGTTCAGGCGAAAGCCGTCAACAACGACTCGTCAAGGGCTGGGTTTAATGTGCCTTGGCGAAACGCAGGGCAAATTTCTTAAAGTGGCGATAGCTGGCACCCAGGTCTTGCAGCGAGTCTATGGACTCAGTAATGGATGCACCTTGTTCGCTGAAATTACTTTTGAATTCTTCAAATGCTGCTTCGAGAACGGCGGCCAGTTGGTGATTGTACATACGTCCAAAATTCAGATGGCGTCTTTTGATGCGCATTTTCATGGTGTTTCCTTTCAGTTGAAGGGCGGATTATAGAGTAATCCTTGTGAGACTGGTATTCCCTGTTTTTTGGTTAAAATAATAGCAGGCGATTAATTTACTTAATCCTTTGTTTCTCCAGCTTACGCGCAAGCGTGCGTCTATGCATGCCTAGTCTGCGGGCTGTTTCGGAAATATTAAAATCGGTTTCAGCCAGAACTTCGTGAATTCTTTCCCACTCCAGATTCTTGATGGAGGTGGAGCGATTCGTGATTTCTACCTCTGCTGTGCCAGCGACATGTCCAAAAGCGGCTTCAATATCATCGGTGTTGGAGGGTTTTGACAGATATTGACAAGCGCCTAGTTTGACTGCTTCCACTGCAGTCGCAATGCTGGCGAAACCTGTGAGTACAACAATCAGCATATCGGGATTGTGTTGATGCAAAAGCTGTACGCATGCCAGTCCGGAAGAGTGTCCATTCAGCTTCAGGTCAACGACAGCGTACTGTGGACTATGATCTGATAATAATCTTTCAGCATCTTCCTTGCTGCTTGCGTGCAAGACAATGTAATCGCGCCGCTCGAACGAGCGACCTAGTGTGCGGGCAAAAGCAGTATCGTCTTCGATAATGAGTAGCAGACGATTCTCTGGCATAGTAAAAAGATTCCTGAAGTTAAACCGGGATGTCGATGATGTACTGCAACGATGCAATTACGGAAATTGTAAGCTTCATCCTTGTCGGGGGTGTGCCGTTGCCGCCAATCTTAATGGAAAATCCCGGTTAAAGCATAATCGCCGACAGTGGCAGGCTCAATTGTACGATGGCGCCGCCTTCTTTGCGGTTGGAGGCCGAGACATGACCACCTAGTTTGCGGGCCACGTTGACGACAAGAAATAATCCCAGGCCGCTGCCTGGGCGACCTTTGGTAGACTGGTACGGTTCACCTATGCGTGACAGGATGACGGGATCAAAACCAGGACCATGATCGACTACAGTAAATATCAGCGAATCGTCACGACGCACGGCTTCCATGCGCAGCCATTCTGGGGATGCTTCCAGGGCGTTGTCGAGCACGTTGCAGACCATTTGCTTGAGTGCGGTATCAAAGACAATGGGGATGTCTTCTTTGATTTGATTATCGAAACCAAATGAGACGATAGTTCGGGTCGCTGTAAATTCTTGGACGAGGTCATTCAAAAAAGTATTAATCGTGGTTTTGAGCGCAGACTCGCCACGCGCCTCTCCCGCTGACAGCAATATACCGCTGACGATGCTTTTACAGCGTTGCAACTGTGTTTCCATTTCGCTGATCTCTTCCAGCAGATCGGGGTTTTTCTTGAATTCCGGCATGCGCCGCCAGTCACCCAGGATGACAGAGAGCGTTGCCAGTGGTGTACCCAGTTCATGCGCCGCACCAGAAGCCAGCAGACCCATGCGCACGATATGATCTTCTTCCACCGCGCGTTGATGCAGATCAGCCAGTTGAACATCCCGCGCATGCAGGTTGCGGCCTATGCGGGTGATAAAGAATACCAAAAGGGCCGCATTGAGCATGAAGCAAATAATATAGCCAGCTACGTATAAGTGAGACAGTCCGCCGTTTTCACCCGGCGGCAGGGTTAAGGGTTCAGAAAATAGTGAGAGTCCGGCCAGGCAGGCACTGGTGATGACGACGATGATCCAGGTGGACCAGGCTTCCAGCAAGACTGCACTCAAAATCACTTGCAGCAGATACAGAAAAGCAAAGGGATTCGACGTACCTCCGCCGAAGTACAACTGGGCCGTCAGGCTGAATACATCAATCAGCAAGGCAAAAACAAGTTCGCCATTGGTTACGTACACGCGCTCGTGCCAGCGCAAGTGGCTGGCAATATTAAAGCCTATCAGGCAGATCAGCACAGCCAGCATTTTGACCAGGGGCAACTGTATGCCAAAGCCAAACATGACGATCAAAATAGTGGATAACTGACCAAACACGGCAAGCCAGCGCAACTGTATAAGCTGCAACATGTTCTTGTGACCTGCAGAGTTTTCGTACGCTATCGCAATAGCAGACTGGTTTTCTGGTGTTTTTGTTGCGGTTTTTGCCACTATGCCTTGCCCGATGCTATGAGGAGGTATTTTTCTTGTCATGCTTGCCATGTCCCGTTATTGTGCTTTTTAGTGCATGCTAACAGATCATGGGCTATATATTAAATTTGCAATCCCAGCCCGGTTTATGCGGTATACCCTTCATTGGAGGTGCTGGTGTTGTTTCGATGCCGGATCACATATACCCAGGCAGCTGCCGTCATTGCTGCCAGCAAGAACCAGACGATGGCGTAAATTAAATGATTATTGTGGAAATGAATCACGGTCAGGCCTGCAACCGGGGTGTTTGCTAAGGCACCATTTTGCTGAGTGCCGAGTTTGTTGTTGTCTGGGCCTGCATCGGCATCGATAAAGAAAGGGGCGGCCCTGGTTAAGCCAATTGCAGTAGCAATGGCGTTCACATCGCGTGAATACCAGCGGTTGCCAGCAGGATCATTTTTTCTTAAAAATCCTCCGCCCGGTTCTGTCATGCGCAGCAGGCCAGTGACCTGAATGCTACTTGCATCCGATGTGGCGAGGCGATCTTTTCCTGACGATGTCCTGTAAGATGCGGCCATTTTTTCCGGGATGTAACCACGGTTAATCAGGATCGTAGCGCCATCTGCTATTGCCAGTGGCGTCATAACCCAAAAGCCGCCTCCTAATTCCGTGCTGGCTTGCGTCAAAACCATTTTCTCATGCAGGAAAACACCGCTGGCCTGCACATGGCGGTACTCGTCTGCACTTGCATTGATGTTTGGCCATACTGAAAAACCTGGGATGGGTACAGGTGCTGCATGTACACGCTGCTCAACTCGCTCAATCAGATCGAGCTTCCATTGAAGGCGCAGCACCTGCCAGGTGCCGAGAGAAATGAAGCCTGCAAAAATAACTGCCATGCAGGCCGTGAAGCCCAGTCTGAATAAGCGGGAGCGACGGGAAGGCTGACCTGTCTTTGGTGTCAGGTCAGTTTTTTTTCCAGTGCTTCCTTGTTCATGCTCGTTCATTGCATGGATGGCATGGACTTCATATTGTCCGCAGCGGGCTTGGGCATTGGTGCAGCATTGATCGATTGCGGCTTTGTTTCTGTTTCATGCATCATGCCGGGCATCATATTGTGATTCAGGTGATACATTACCCACAGTGATCCGCTCATCATGATAAATACCAGCATGCCGGTAAATAGCAAGGCCAGCATGGTCCAGCCACCTTCGGATTTGCTATTCATGTGCAGGAAATACACCATGTGCACCACGATTTGCACCGCTGCAAATACCAGCAGGACTATACCTGTGGTACTCGACTTGTTCATGACTTTGCCCATGACCAGCCAGAAAGGGATGGCGGTCAGGATCACGGCCAGGACAAATCCTGTTACATATTCTTTCAGGCTGCCATGGTTGGCGTGCGTATGTCCGTGGTGACCATCATGATGATTACCATGACCATGCGCCATGTGTTCTTGGTGTGCGCTCATGGCAAGACTCCCATCAAATAAACAAAGGTAAATACACCGATCCAGATCACGTCCAGGAAATGCCAGAACATGGACAGGCACATCAGCCGCCTGCCATTTTCTGGAGTCAGACCATGACGACCAATCTGGAACATCAGGGTGACAAGCCAGATAATACCGAAAGTCACGTGCAAGCCATGTGTGCCAACCAGGGCAAAGAAGGAGGTCAAAAAGCCACTGCGCTGCGGGCCTGCACCTTGATGTATCAGGTGTGCAAATTCATACAGTTCAAGACTGATAAAACCGGCACCCAGCAAGCCGGTAATACCTAGCCAGATCAAAGTGGCTTTAACACGCTTGCGCTACATTTCCAGCATGGCAAAGCCATACGTGATCGATGACAACAACAGCAAGGAGGTATTGACGGCAACCAGCGGCAAGTCGAACAGTTCTGCACCGGTCGGGCCACCTGCATAGTTGCGGCCAAGTACGGCATAGGTTGCAAACAGGCAGGCGAAGATCAGGCAATCGCTCATCAGATAAAGCCAGAAACCGAGCAGGGTGCCGTTTTCCGGATGATGTTCCTTGACATAAAAATCGCTGCTGGCAAGTCTGCTTGCTTGTGAATTTGCACTGGTATTCAAGTTCATACCCTCGTTTGGAAAAGTTGCAGTATCAGACATGGGCGGCACCTAATAAACGTGTACGTTCGCCTTCTGTGCGGATGACATCGGCAACAGGAATATAGTAATCGCGTTTGTAATTGAAGGTATGGACGATGATGGCTGCCATCATGACAACGAAGCCCAGTACTGCCGGTACCCACATTTGCCAGATCAAGGCAAAACCACATACCGCACTCAGCAAGGCGATGATGAAGCCTGCACCTGTATTCTTGGGCATGTGTATAGGTACAAAACCATCCGTAGGTCTGCTATATTGATTGCTCTTCATATCTGCCCATGCATCGTTGTCATACACTTTTGGTGTGAAGGCAAAGTTATAGGCTGCAGGAGGTGACGAGGTTGACCATTCCAGCGTACGTCCACCCCATGGATCACCTGTAAAGGCGCGCAGCAAGTGACGGCGCTTGAAGCTGACATACAACTGGATGATAAAGGACGCGATACCCAGAGCAATCAGGAAGGCACCGAAAGCCGCGATCTGGAACCATATTTGCAGGGATTGATCTTCAAAATGGCTCAAACGTCTTGTCACTCCCATCAGGCCAAGTACATATAAAGGCATGAAGGCGAAATAGAAACCGATAGTCCAGAACCAGAAGCAGCATTTGCCCCAGAAATCATCGAGTTTGTAGCCAAAAGCTTTTGGGAACCAGTAGTTAATACCAGCGAACATGCCGAACAGCACGCCACCGATAATGACGTTATGGAAGTGGGCAATCAGGAACAGGCTGTTATGCAAAACGAAGTCAGCAGGTGGTACTGCCAGCAATACCCCTGTCATGCCACCAATAACGAAAGTGATCATGAAGCCTATGGTCCACAACATCGGCAATTCAAAACGGATACGACCACGGTACATCGTGAACAGCCAGTTGAATATCTTCGCTCCGGTAGGAATCGAGATAATCATGGTCGTGATGCCGAAGAAGGAATTGACACTCGCGCCAGATCCCATCGTGAAGAAGTGATGCAACCATACCAGGTATGACAGAATCGTGATCACCACGGTTGCATACACCATGGAAGTGTAGCCAAACAAACGTTTGCTACAGAATGTCGAGACGATTTCAGAGAACACACCAAACGCAGGCAAGACCAGGATGTAGACCTCTGGGTGACCCCAGATCCAGATCAGGTTCACATACATCATGGAATTTCCACCCAGATCATTGGTGAAGAAATTGGTGCCGAACATACGGTCGAGTGACAACATGCCCAATACTGCAGTCAGGACAGGGAAGGCTGCCACGATCAAAATATTGGTGCACAGTGCAGTCCAGGTAAACACAGGCATCTTCATCATCGTCATGCCAGGGGCACGCATTTTAATGATGGTGGCGATCAGGTTGATCCCCGAGAGCAGAGTGCCTACACCAGCGATCTGTAGCGACCAGATATAGTAATCAACGCCAACGTCCGGGCTGGACAAGATGCCGGACAAGGGCGGGTAGGCCAGCCATCCAGTCCGGGCAAACTCACCTACGAACAGCGAGGCCATGACCAGGCCGCCGCCAAAGGCAGTCATCCAGAAACTGAAGTTATTCAGGAAAGGAAAAGCGACGTCACGTGCACCGATTTGCAACGGCACTACGTAGTTCATCAAACCTGTCACCAGCGGCATCGCTACAAAGAAGATCATGATCACGCCATGCGCGGTAAAGATCTGGTCATAGTGATGTGGCGGCAAGAAACCTGCAGAGTCACCAAAGGCCACTGCTTGCTGTATGCGCATCATGATGGCATCAGCAAAGCCGCGCAACAGCATCACCAAGGCAAAAATCACGTACATGATGCCTATCTTTTTATGGTCGATACTGGTAATCCAGTCGCGCCACAACATACCCCAAAGACGGAAATGTGTCAGTGCTGCAAGAACGGCGATGCCACCGATAGCGACGGCAATAAAGGTTGCCAGCAGGATAGGATCATGAAGGGGAATTGCATCCCAGGAGAGACGGCCGAAGATCAACTTCGTCAAATCGATATGGTCTTGCATCATTTATTTCCGATGATAAGAGGGGTTGCTTTGCAGAGGTCAGCTTCTAAACTTGCTAACAATCGGGCATTGCGTGCGGCGTTATCCTGTTCCAGGCGTTGCGTAAACAAATTGCTGAAATCCATTTTTGCATCAGATGCGGCATAGGCTCTGGCATTTGCCTTGGCATCACTCATCATCATTTTGTCCATGCAGACTTCACCGGCACTGACGCAACGGTTAAGGATGGCATGATACAAATCTGCATCGACACTGGCGTAATGGCGTACTGGTTCGCGTTCGCTTGGCTTTTCCAGTTTCAGATAAGTCGCACGGTCCAGCGTTTGCGTCTTGGTTTTGGCAGCCTGCACCCATTGTTCAAAATCCTGGGCAGTCATGCCATGAAACTTGAAGCGCATGTCGGAGAAGCCTGCGCCGCTGTAGTTTGCTGAAAAACCGTCAAACTCGCCCGGCTTGTTGATCACCGCGTTGAGTGTCGTCTGCATGCCAGGCATGGCATAGATCTGGCCTGCCAGTGCCGGGATGAAGAAGGAGTTCATGACATTCGATGCAGTAATCTTGAAGCGTACAGGTACGTCTACAGGCGCTGCGAGTTCATTGACGGTGGCAATGCCAAGGTCGGGGTAGATGAACAACCATTTCCAGTCCAGCGCTACCACTTCGACATGCAATACCTTTGTATCGGCGGGAATCGGGCGATTTTCGTCCAGGCGCGATAGATTGCGATAGGGGTCCAGGGTATGCGTGCTGATCCAGGTGATCATGCCGAGGGCGATGATAATCAGCAGTGGCGCACCCCAGATCACCAGTTCAAGCTGGGTGGAATGATCCCAGTCTGGTTCGTACTTTGCCGAAGTGTTGTTTTGCCTGTAACGCCAGGCAAACAAGATGGTCAAAAAGATCACCGGCACGATGATCAGTAACATCAACAGGGTGGACACCCAGATCAGATGGCTTTGTTGAGCGGCGATATCACCTGATGGATTCATTACCACCGTGTTGCAACCCGCCAACAAAATTGCAGAAAAAACAGCAAATCCGCGTCGTGCAGTTAAGGGAATCATATTGAGATAGGTCAATAAATATAAAAATTTGTGCTAATGTACCTTTACAAAAAGGCCTTGGCGATTGGACGTTTTGTCCCAGTTTTCAAATAAGCATCAGAAAAGAAGATCGCACGAGGACCTGACTATTATTTTTGAGACAATTGAGGGACCATCATGGCCAGCATCAGCACCAATGAAAATGAACTGCCCTCCAGCTATATGGCAGATACTGCATTCAGGAATGGCAGAAACACCAAATCTGATCACTCTTCTATCGCACCCGGTGAAATCGCCATCGGCGTCGTCATCGGGCGAGCCTCAGAGTATTTTGACTTTTTTGTCTATGCACTCGCCTCTGTACTGGTTTTTCCTCAGGTTTTCTTTCCGTTTGAAGAAAGACTGGAAGGCACTCTATATGCTTTCGTCATTTTCTCATTTGCTTTCCTGGCCCGTCCGTTTGGGACGGTGACCTTTATGGAAATCCAGAAGAGGCTGGGGCGTGAAGCCAAGCTCACCATTGCTCTGGTTTTACTCGGTGTATCAACTGCTGGCATTGCCTTTCTTCCTACCTACGCGCATTTGGGGACGACTTCTATCGTGTTGCTGTCTTTGCTGCGCATAGGGCAGGGCGTTGCGCTGGGTGGTTCCTGGGATGGTTTGCCTTCTCTGCTGGCTTTAAACGCGCCGGAAAACAAGCGCGGCTGGTATGCCATGCTAGGTCAGTTGGGTGCGCCGGTAGGCTTCATTATCGCGGCTGGCTTGTTTGCCTACATGCTCGCCAATTTGTCGAATGAAGACTTTCTGGAGTGGGGATGGCGTTATCCCTTCTATGTCGCTTTTGCGATCAACGTGGTTGCCTTGTTTGCCCGTTTGCGCCTGGTTTCTACCAATGAATACAAGCATTTGCTCGATGAGCGTGAACTGGAGCCTACCAATATCGTCGAGATGACCCGTTCTCAGGGCCGCAACCTGCTCATCGGTGCGCTGGCGGCTTTGGCCAGTTACGCACTGTTCCATCTGGTTACGGTGTTCCCATTGTCATGGATTACGCTTTATTCCAAACGTTCTCTCAGCGAATTCCTGGAAATACAAATGTTTGGCGCTGTCTTCATGATCGTGGGGATCATTATTTCCGGTCTGGTTGCTGACCGCATAGGCCGTCGCAAAATGTTGTTTGCGCTGGCGTTGATGATTGCCGTGCTGAGTGGCTTTGTGCCAGCCTTGCTGGGCGGCAGTGAGTTTGGGCAGGATCTCTTTATTCTGCTGGGCTTTGCCGTACTGGGATTGTCTTACGGGCAGGCATCGGGTGCTGTGACCTCTAACTTTGCTCCCAAATACCGTTATACAGGTGCTGCCTTGACTTCTGACCTGGCATGGCTGGTCGGAGCAGGCTTTGCTCCTCTGGTTGCGCTGGGCTTGTCTGCTCATTTCGGGCTGGAGTATGTCAGTCTTTACCTGTTGTCCGGCGCTGCATGTTCGGTAGCAGCGCTGAGCTTGAATCGTGCTCTGGAGATCAAAAACTAGTGGATGATTGAGCGCACCGAGGTGTGCGCTCAGCGCCAGCCAAACATCATCTGTTCTGCCAGCATACGTTTTGCTGGCTTTACCATGTCGAGCGCACCCAATCCCAGCCCCAGCAATGCCTGACTGAAAGAACCGTCAGGGCTGCTGGCAAATACGCGGGCCATGCTGTCGGTGATGCGTATGGTCAGTTTCCTGTCGGCCTGGCGCTCCGCCAAGTAGGCTTGCAGGGCGGCGGCTGTATCGCTGCTGGCAGTATCATGCAAATGCCGTGTCAGCGTACGTGCCAATACCATGCAGTCACGCAAGCCGAGGTTCAAACCTTGTCCTGCTACCGGGTGCAGGGTTTGCGCGGCGTTGCCGATGGAGACAGTGCGGGCAGTGGCGTGTGCCTGTGCGTTCAAGCCTAGCGGATAAGATACACGAGCCGAGGCCTTGATGAAATTGCCGAGGCGATGGCCAAAGGCAGTTTGCAAGGCCAGCCTGAATTGAAGATCGTCCATTGCCAGCAACTGGTCAGCCTGTTCGGGACGCACACACCAGACCAGGGCATAGCCATCTTCTTGCGGTAACAGAGCCAGCGGGCCTTGCTCTGTGAAACGCTCAAAAGCGCGTCCGGCTATCTGGGCATCCGTATTCACATGGGCGATGATGGCAGTCTGCTGGTAATCATGACGCTGGCTACGCTGTTCCTGATCACCAAAAGTGCCACCCTCTGCCTGTATGACGATGCTGGCACTGATGTGGCTGATTTCTTCCGTCCCCGCTTTACGTAAAGTGAGGCGCACATGGTCGTCGGCCTCTTCCAGGGCGGTGACGTTCATTGGCCTTTGTATATGTACTCCACTGCGGCTGATGGCTGCTTGAAGTGGCTTTATGATATCGCCATAGCGTGCGACATAACCCAGGTCAGGTACGGCATAGTCTGCAGCCCGCATCAGGCTGCGGCCAAAATGGCCACGGCGTGAAACATGGATTTCCTGGATGGCAGTTGACTTGACTGGCCATGCACCTGCGGCTTGCAGGATTTGCCTGCTGCCATAGGAAATAGCGATGGAACGGGCATCCTGTTCTGCCTGCTCAGCAGTCTTTGCATCGTAGAGTGCAATGCGCTCAGCAGCATAACCCTGCTGATACAGCAATAAAGCCAGCACCTGGCCTACCGGGCCTGCGCCACAAATCGCGATATCGACATCATTGATAGTGTGAGTCATCTTTTGCGCCCTAAGGCTTGGCCATTTCTGTTTCTATCTCTGCTACAGTTTTTGGTGTATCGCGGCTGAGGTTCACATGACCATCTGCGGTGATCAGGATATCATCTTCTATGCGTATGCCTATGTTCCAGTATTCTTGCGGTACACCTTCAGCGGGGCGTACGTAGATGCCGGGCTCTATGGTGATGACCATGCCAGGCTGCAGTTGGCGATATGGCCGGGTATCTTCAGTTTTTTCAGCTACCGTGGACGCTCTATAGTCACCAACATCGTGTACATCCAGCCCCAGCCAGTGGCCAGTGCCATGCATATAGAACTGGCGGAAAGCCGCGTTGGCGATAGCATCATCAAGACTGCCGACCTTGTTTTTATCCAGCAAGCCAGTATCGAGCATGCCCTGGGTCAACACGCGTACTGCTGCGTTGTGACCATCCATATACACAGAACCAGGGCGCGCGCATTCCAGTGCTGCTTGCTGTGATGCCAGTACGATTTCATACAGGCGTTTTTGTGCAGGGCTGAATTTGCCATTGGCGGGGAAAGTGCGAGTGATGTCTGAGGCGTAACTATCGAATTCACAACCAGCATCGATCAACACCAGGTCACCGTCCTTGATCTGTGCCTGATTGCTCTGGTAATGCAGTATGCAGGCATTGGCACCCGTGGCAACGATGGAACCATAAGCTGGTGCCTGCGCGCCACTGCGGCGAAATTCATATAGCAGCTCGGCCTCCAGCTCATATTCAAATTTGCCCGGCTTGGTACTGCGCATGGCGCGTGCATGAGCTGCAGCAGAAATACTGGCGGCACGCTGCATCAGGGCGACTTCTGTCGCATCCTTTAACAGGCGCATTTCATCGATCAGTTCGCGCACGTCCGCGCTAATGGCAGGGGCCTTGATGCCACTGCGGCCCTTATCGCGCACGGCTTGCAGGCTTTGTTGTATCTGGCTGTCGATATGCGGTTCCTGTGCGGCGCTGTAAAACAATGTGTGTGCATCACTGAGCAATTCAGGCAATTTTTCTGCCAGGCTGGCGATAGGGTAGGCAGCATCAAAAGCAAATTCTTTTGCGGCTGCCTCTGGGCCAAAACGAAAGCCATCCCAGATTTCACGCTCAGGATTTTTTTCGCGACAAAACAGAATCGACACTTGTTTGTCCTCAGTGGTGACCAGCACGATCACCGCTTCAGGCTCGTTGAACCCAGATAAATAGTAAAAATAACTGTCGTGACGGAAGGGGAAGTGATTGTCACTATTGCGTATCCATTCGCGCGCCGTTGGTATGACAGCTACACCACCACCTCGTGCCTGCATCTGCGCCATCAATTGCTGGCGGCGCGCAAAATAGTTGGTGGTGTTGATGCTCATGCTTATCCTTTGAAGTTCAATGGCGCGTTCAGCGCTTCAATTTGATCAGGTGTGCCCAGATTATGCCACTCGCCACGGTATAGTTCGCCACCAATGCGGCCAGCATCTATATATTCGCGCAGCAAGGGGCCGAGCTTGGCATGGTCGCCAGGTCGGATTGAGGCAAACATTTCAGGGCGATACACGCCGATGTTGCCAAAGGTGTGGCGCGGCGTGCCTTCATTCGACAAGCCCATCAGTGTCAGTGCAAAATCACCCGTCGGATGGAAGCTGGGGTTCTTCACCATATACAACCAGGCAATATCGCGCTCGTGTTCTGCGTGCGGATTACCCCAGGGATCATTTTCTTCCAGGGTATTGAGGCATTCAGCAAAATTGAAGTGGGGAATATAGATGTCACCAGACACGACAATGAATGGATCATCGCCCAGCAAGTGCAGGGCTTTGGCGATGCCGCCGGCAGTTTCCAGCGCCTGTTCTTCGGCTGAATATTGTATCTTTGCGCCAAAGCGTGAACCGTCACCCAGAGCATCTTCTATCATATGACCAAGGTGGGCATGATTGATGACCATCTCAGTGATACCAGCCTTGACCAGGTTCAGGATATGCCAGACGATCAGCGGCCTGCCGCGTACTTTGAGTAAAGGCTTGGGACAGGCATCAGTCAGGGGACGCATACGTTCGCCGCGCCCGGCGGCAAGTAACATGGCTTTCATGACCCTGCCTTAGAAGGTATAGCCAACTTGCGGCGCATTGTCTTGCAACTCGTCCAGCAGGCGCAATAGTGGGATCAGTTCCTTGTAGCGATGTGAAGTCTTGCGCACATATTCCATGACGGTCGGGATATCGGCGATGTAATGATGCTTGCCATCACGATGCGACAGACGCGCGAAGATGCCGAGGATTTTGAGATGACGCTGCAAGCCCATCCATTCAAAATCGCGGTAAAAGCTATCGATGTCCGGAGCTACCGGCAGGCCTGCGCGTCTGGCTTTTTCCCAGTAACGTATGGCCCAGTCAAGGACGATTTCTTCATCCCATTGCACATAAGCGTCGCGCAACAACGACACCAGGTCATAGGTAATGGGGCCATACACGGCATCCTGGAAATCGATGATGCCAGGATTGCCCTTGTCCATCCACATCAGGTTGCGTGAATGATAATCGCGGTGCACATACACTTGCGGCTGTGCCAGTGCACTTGCCAGCAAATGGTCAAATACTTTGTTTAGTGTGGCCACCTGGGCATCCGTCAGGGTTACACCCAGGTGTTGGCCGATATACCATTCCTTGAAGATATTCTATTCACGCTGCAGGAAGGCTCTGTCGTATTCCGGTAAGACATCGGCCTGGCTTTGCGCTTGTAGCAAGATCAGGCTGTCTATGGCATCCATATACAGTTTGTGTGAATTATCACTATTCAAGATCTGGCCATAAGTATTCATGCCCAGATCGGTCACCAGCATGAAACCCTGCTCAAGATCGTGTGCCAGTACTTCGGGTACAGTCAGATTGATACTTTTCAACAAGTTTGCCATCTTGATAAAGGCAGCGCTATTCTCTGTCGCAGGCGGCGCATCAACGGCGATCAGGCTGTTACCATCTTGGGTATCAACTCTGTAATATTGTCGAAAACTGGCGTCGGCAGAGGCCGTACGTATGCTGTCGTGCTTCAGGGCTTGGCCATTTAAGCCAGCAAGCCAGCTTTGTAGCGCCTGCTTACGTTGCTCTTTTTCGGGGGAGATCGCTGCAGATGCTGCAGAATTTCCTGGGATTGCTGTAGAAGACATGTATAAATTTTAATGAAAGTTAGTTTGTCTGCATACTTCAAGTGGTTTTGCCAGCATTTAACCTATAATAGGCGACTGATTTCTGGCATATTGTCTGTATGATATCGTCCAGCATTGTTGGCAAAACGCTTAATGACCACTGAATTCATGCGCAGGAAACCCGTATTATCTCACTCACCGCTGTTGTTTCCTACTATCCCGGCGATTCTGGTGTCGGTTTTGGTGCCTGCCTACTTTTCTCAGGCGATGGCCCAGACTGTTATCAGTGATGCGCCAGATGACAATCAGGTACAAACTCAGCTAAAACAACTGCCAGATGACAAATCGACTCAAGAACCCAAAGAGGGCAAAGGAGCGAAAGAGGCTGCGCTCAGCCAGAAGCAACTGGAAAAGCTGAGCGAAAAGCAAAAGCAGGACGACAAGAATGCGCCAGTCACTATTACGGCTGAGAAATTCACAGGCAGGCCTGAGCGTTATATCAAGTTTGAACATAATGTCGAGGTCGTTAAAGGCGGCACCCGCATCAATGCAGATGAAGCCACGTACCGCAATCTGGAAGATGAAGTCGACGCCAGTGGCAAGATACGCATGCAACGCTATGGCGATTGCTATACCGGTGATGCCCTGCATATGCAACTCGATGCCAGCGCCGGGTATGTCAGCAATCCTGTCTATAAACTCTTGCGCAATAATGCCCAGGGCCATGCTGCCCGCATTGATTTTCAGGATGAAGAGCGTTCCATCATTACACGCGGCACCTATAGCACCTGTGAAGGCTTGAACCCTGACTGGTATCTGGAATCTGACACCCTGAACCTGGACACCGGGCTGGACCGCGGCGTGGCAGGTAAGTCTGTCTTGTATTTTAAGGGTATACCCATCCTGGCAACACCTTCGCTGACATTTCCGTTGTCGGGTGCTCGTCACTCCGGTTTTTTGCCGCCGATCTTGGGCGCTTCATCCAAAGGTGGGCCAGAGCTGACTTTACCGTACTATTTTAATATTGCCCCTAACCGTGACTTGACGGTTTACCCCAAAATGATCGCCAGACGCGGCCTGCAACTGGGTTTGGAAGGGCGTTATCTGGGTGAGACCTACTCAGGTGAAACCAGTGTAGAAGGCTTGTGGAACGACAGGGTAAGCAATAGCAACCGCTATGCGGTGGCTTCGATACATCAACAGCAACTTTTGCCACAGATGGTCTTGTCCTGGAATATCAATTCCGCTTCGGATGATGATTATCCCGCCGATTTTTCGCGCACCATCACCAAGACTGCCCAACGCCTGCTATTGCGTGAAGCCAGTCTGACTTATTATGGCTCGTTCTGGAACCTGGGCCTGAGAACGTCGAATTATCAGGTCTTGCAAGATCTGGCTGCTCCAATTGCCCGCCCTTACGACCGTTTGCCGCAATTGCAATTGCATGCAGAGCAGCATGATGTCGGCGGAGTGGACTGGTCACTGGATAGCATACTGACACGTTTCTGGCATCCTACCCTGGTGCGTGGTGATCGTATGGTCTTTAATCCCCAGGTTTCTTTGCCTCTGGTGCAGGCGGGCGCTTTTGTTATTCCTAAAGTGTCTTTACATGCTACCAATTATCATCTGGTGAACCCCGGGCCTGGCAAGGAAACGGATTTTCACCGGGTAGTGCCGACATTCTCAGTCGATAGTGGTCTGGTATTCGAGCGCAAGACGACGATGTTCAACAAGGAATTGACGCAAACCCTGGAACCGCGCTTGTTCTATGTAAATACGCCTTACCGCGATCAGTCGCGCATGCCAAATTTTGATAGCGCAGTAGCAGACTTTAACTTTGCCCAGATTTTTAGTGAAAACCGCTTCACCGGCCAGGACAGGATAGGGGACTCAAACCAGATTACTGCCGCCTTGATTTCACGTTTTATCGAAGGCAATGGCGATGAAAGCCTGAAACTGGCGATTGGTCAGCGTTTCTATTTCAATACGCAAAAAGTGACGCTTGATAATACCGCCAGCAATAGCCGTTCTGACTTGTTATTGGCGGCGACGGGCAAACTTTCCTCTACGCTGAGTGGGGAGATGGCCTTGCAACTCAGCCAGACAGACAGGCAGTCCGTACGTGCCAACTACGGCATACACTGGCAGCCAGCACCCAAAAAAGTCTTGAATCTGGAATATCGTTACCAGCGCAATAGTCTGGAACAAATCGATGTGTCAGCACAATGGCCGATGGCAGACCGCTGGTATATGGTGGGCAGAAGCAATTACTCCATGATGGATAAAAAAATGGTGGATGGTTTGCTTGGCTTTGAATACAAGGCCGATTGCTGGTCCTTGCGCTTTCTCGCGCAACGTTTTGCCACCACCAGTATCAGTAATACATCCGGTTTCTCGGTACAACTGGAATTGAATGGCTTGGCCAGACTGGGCTTCGGTGCAAACCCACTGGATGCCTTGAGGAAAAATATTTCAGGCTACCAGTCTGGTAACGAGCGTTAGCTCGTTGCCGGTGAAAAATAATTTGCTGTATTAACAATAGCCATGTTCGCGCCCGCTGTTTGTGAAACGGGAACGAACGTGTATATTGCAACTTTTGCCCGTTTTGTAGCTCTATATCGGGAATGGCTTAACAGGATTTTGGACCAATATGCGACCTTTATTGCAAATGAAACAAAGTAACTTACTTACTAACTTACTTACCAAGTTATTCACTGCACTGGCAGTTTCCGCCGGTTTGCTCATCAGCGCAACAGCCTGGTCACAAGTCAAACTCAGCCCTGTAGTTCCGCCCAAAACGCAAAGCTCGGCACAAGTGGTGAATAGCATCATTGTGGTTGTGAATGATGAAGTCATTACACGCCAAGAATTGAATGAACAAATACGGGTAGTAGAAATGAGCCTGAAAAAGCAGGGTACGCCTTTGCCTGATCGTGCTGCCTTGCAAAAGCAATTGCTGGAACGCATGATTATTGACCGCGCCCAAATGCAACTTGCCAAAGAAAATGGCATGCGTGTAGACGATGTCATGCTGGACCGTACCATGTTGCGTCTGGCTGAGCAAAACAAAATGTCCTTGCAAGAGTTCCGTAATCAGATCGAGCGTGAAGGCACTTCCTATGCGAAGTTCCGTGAAGAGATTCGCGACGACATCCTCAAGCAGCGCATACGCGAGCGTGAAGTCGACAGCAAAATACAAGTATCTGAAACAGAAATCGATAATTACCTTGCGGCAGATGCCAGCAACAAAACTGCCAAGCAAGAGTTGAATCTGGCACATATTTTGATCAGCATTCCTGAAAAGGCCTCTGCTGAGCAAATTGCGGCACGTCGTCAGCGCGCTGAAGAAGTGATTGGTAAACTGCGCTCTGGCGCTGACTTTGGCAAAACTGCAGTAACATACTCAGATAGCTCCGAAGCCTTGAAAGGCGGCGACATAGGCTGGCGTGAACAAGACCGCTTGCCGCAATTGTTTGTTGATGCCATCAGCAAAGTCAAGGTTGGTGAATACTCTGACATCGTACGCAGCCCGAATGGCTTTCATATCGTCAAGGTCAATGGTAAGCGTGCTGCTAACGATAGCAAGGCTGCCGCTGCTGAGCAGCAAAGCCGTGCGCGCCATATTTTGCTGAAAGTCAGCCAGATCGTGACCTTGGAAGAGGCACGCCAGAAATTACTGGATTTCAAGAAAAAAATAGAAGCCAAGGAAGCCACGTTTGAAGACTTGGCCAAGGCGCATTCTGCAGACGGTTCAGCGTCCAAAGGTGGCGACCTTGGATGGTTGTATCCAAATACAACTTTGCCAGAATTTGAGCAAGCCATGGATAAACTGGCAATCAATCAGATCAGTGAGCCTGTCGTCACGCAATTTGGTGTCCATCTGATCCAGGTCACTGAGCGCAAGACTGATGAACTGTCCAAAGACAGGCAGCGCATGGCTGCCCGTCAGGCCGTGCGTGAACGCAAATCGGATGAAGCCTTGCAAGACTGGCTGCGCGAAATCCGTGACCGCGCCTATGTTGATTTCCGCCTGGAAGAAAAATAATGCCACAGCCCAGTTTGCCGGTCATCGCGGTAACCGTAGGCGAACCGGCCGGCATAGGGCCTGAAATTGCGATACGGGCTGCCTGGCAGTTAAGACATGAAGTCAGGTCAGTGTTGATAGGCGACACCGCCTATCTGTCCATGCTGGCAGCCGAGCTGGACCCTGCCATCAGTATGATGGGCGTGTCCCTGCAGGCCTTGCGTCATCAGGGCCTGCCTGCCTCTGGCAACGAGCGCCTGACTATCATTGATTGCCCCTTGAATGCCTTTGTCATTGCCGGTCAACTGGACCCGCGTAATGGCCGTGCCGTTTTACAGACTCTGGATGTGGCAATTGAAAGTGTGCAGCGCAAATGGTGTGAGGCGGTTGTCACGGCACCATTGCAAAAAAGCACCATCAATGATGCCGGTGTCTCTTTCAGCGGTCATACTGAGTATTTCGCCGAAAAAACCTATACTGGCCGTGTCGTCATGATGCTCGCCAGCGAAGCCAATGCGCAACTGCCGCAAGCTTTGCGGGTAGCGCTGGCAACCACCCACCTGCCACTGCGCAAGGTCGCCGAAGCGATACAATTTGATGACTTATGGAAAACCATAGAAATCATCCATGCCGACTTGCGCAGCAAGTTTGGCATAGAAAATCCACGCATCCTGGTAGCGGGCCTGAACCCGCATGCGGGTGAGAACGGTTATCTGGGCATGGAAGAAATCGAAGTCATCACGCCCGTCATTAAAAAGGCGCAAGCGGCTGGCATGCAAGTCAGCGGTCCTTATCCTGCCGATACTTTGTTCTAGCAAAAATACCTGGAGCAGGCAGACTGTATATTGGCCATGTACCATGATCAGGGTTTGCCTGTGCTCAAGCATGCGAGTTTTGGGCTGGGTGTGAATATCACCCTTGGTCTCCCATTGATACGTACCTCGGTCGATCATGGCACTGCCCTTGACCTGGCAGCCAAGGGGACTGGTCATGCAGATATCAGCAGTATGCTGGTGGCTATACGTTGTGCCGCCAGCATGGTCAACAAGCAAGAAATACTATGAAACATATCCCTCGTAAACGATTTGGCCAGAATTTCCTGACCGATGAACTGGTCTTGAGCAATATCACGCGCGTCATCAATCCGCGCCCTGGCCAGACCATGGTGGAAATTGGCCCGGGCCTGGCAGCCATGACACGCCAGTTGCTGGACGGCTTGACGCAATTGCATGTAGTTGAGCTCGACAGGGACCTGGTGGCTCGCCTGAAGAAAAATTTTTCGCCAGAAAAACTCATCGTGCATGAGGGCGATGCTCTGCAATTTGATTTTGCCTCCATCCCCGTGCCTGAAGGTCAAAAGCTGCGTGTCGTAGGAAACTTGCCTTACAACATCTCCAGCCCTTTGTTATTCCATCTGGCCGAGATCGCGCCGCTTGTGGAAGACCAGCATTTCATGCTGCAAAAAGAAGTTGTCGAGCGCATGGTCGCTGATCCTGGCAGCAAGACCTATGGCCGTCTGTCTGTCATGCTGCAAGTACGCTATCACATGGAATTGATGTTCATTGTGCCGCCAGAAGCCTTTGACCCGCCACCGCGGGTGGAATCTGCCATCGTGCGCATGATACCCAAGCCGGGCGCCTTGCCTTGCGATATCAGGAAACTGGAAGAAGTCGTCACCAAGGCTTTTTCCCAGAGACGCAAGGTAGTGCGCAATTGCGTCGCTGGTTTATTGTCGGAAGAAGATTTGCTGGCTTGTGGTGTCGATCCACAACTGCGGCCTGAAACCATCCCCCTGGACGCCTATGTTGCCATGGCAAACTTGTTAAGCGGACGTTCTGCCTGATACTTAAATTAGCCCGGAGTTTTTCCAGGCTTTCCTGCGATCTATCATGGTTTTCAACTGCTTTTGGGATTTGTTGACAGCATAATGCATGGATTGCAGCAGGGTGGCGGGGTTGAAGGGCTTGACAATAAAGCCGTTGGCCCCGGCCTTGATGGCCTTGACCACTGTATCCCGGTTATTGCTTCCAGTGACCATCAGGACGACGGTTTCGGGTGACACACTCTTGATATGCTCAAGAATTTCCAGACCACTGATATCAGGCATCATGACGTCCAGGCAAACAATCTCGGGTATGGTTTTTTCAAGCCAGTCCAGCGCGATGACACCGCTTGAAGCTTCGCCGATTACATTAAATGCTTCGCTGTTGAGGATATGACGCAGCATGGAACGACTGATATCGTTATCGTCCACGATCAAGATGCCTAAGTCACGTCTGTCTAACATGTTCATCGGTTTCCCCTGTTTCTCGGAGTTACGTATGCTTCAGTGCCTTGTTGTTTTCTGTTTCAATTTTTGTTAACCATAATTCCAGATGAGTTTTTTGTCTGCAAAAATCTGAATAACGTGGTTAATGTTTATTTTAGCAATAAATATGCTGACTGCATGCACAATTGAGTAGCCTATAATCAGCGGTAATAGAATTACCACATGGACCGAATATGAACATTACCCTGACCCCCGAATGGAAAGCTCTGCTGGCTCATCAGCAAAGATTGGAACAGCAGCACCTGCGTGATTTGTTTGCAGCCGATAGTGACAGGTTCAGGCATTTTTCGGTAGAGCTGGATGGCTTGCTGGTGGATTATTCCAAACAGCGCATAGACCAGCCAACGCTGGATAGCCTGATGTCTCTGGCGCGTCTGTCCAAAGTGGAAAGCTGGCGTGATCGCATGTTTGCGGGTGAAAAAATCAATATTAGTGAAGACCGTGCCGTCCTGCATACAGCATTGAGACATACCGATTTCACGCCCTTCCCGAACGAAGCAGAAGATGTCATGCCCAAAGTCAGGGCGGTGCGCAAACAGATGCGTGACATCGTTGAACGGGTGCGCAGTGGCTTGTGGCGCGGCTTCAAAGGTGATGCGATACAGACTGTGGTCAACATAGGCATTGGCGGCTCGGACCTGGGGCCCAAGCTGGCGACGCGCGCCCTGTCGGCCTTCCAGCATCCTGGTCTGGCCTTTTACTATGTCTCGAACCTCGATAGTGCCCACCTGGCCCCCTTGCTGGAAAAGCTGGACCCGCGCACTACCTTGTTCATCGTTGCCTCAAAAACTTTTACTACGCAAGAAACCAGCATCAATGCCCAGACTGCGCGTACCTGGCTGATGGCAGCGGCGATGGAAGAGTGGGCCATCAGCAAGCATTTCATTGCAGTCACTTCCAGCCCTGGCAAAGCACATGAATTCGGCATCCCTGACGCGAATATTCTGGAAATCTGGGACTGGGTAGGCGGTCGTTATTCGCTATGGTCAGCGGTTGGCCTGTCGGTTGCCCTGGCAATAGGCATGAATGGTTTTGAGCGCCTGCTAGCCGGTGCTGAAACCATGGACAAGCATTTCTGCAATGCGCCGCTGGAAAAGAATTTGCCGGTACTGCTGGCCCTGATCTCGATATGGAATACCAATTTTCTCGGGGCAGAAACCACGGCCATCTTGCCGTATAACGAATCGATACGCCATCTGCCTGCCTTTTTACAACAGTTGGAGATGGAATCGAATGGCAAGACTGTAGGTCGTGATGGTGAAGCCCTCACTTGCCGCGCCAATCCCATTGTCTGGGGGGAGATAGGTGTGAATGGCCAGCATGCTTTCTTCCAGCTCCTGCACCAGGGCGGTTGGCTCATCCCTTGCGATTTTGTAGTGGCAGCTTCCAGTGATTATCCCTTGCCAGGTCACCAGGCACCTCTGCTTGCAAACTGCCTGGCCCAGAGTGCGGCCCTGGCCTTTGGCAAGACTGAGGCGCAAGCGCGTGACGAATTGTCGCAAGCAGGCCTCAGTGATGTGCATATCGCCAAGCTATTGCCGCACAAGGTCTTTGCGGGCAATCAGCCATCCACCACCATACTCATGCCCAGTCTGGATCCTTTCCAGTTAGGCATGTTGCTGGCTTTATATGAACACGAGGTGTTTGTGCAGGGCGTGATCTGGGGTATCAACTCATTTGACCAGTGGGGTGTGGAGCTGGGCAAGCAACTGGCTAACCGCCTCTTGCCAGCGATTTTAGGTAACCAGGATTATGATTCGCATTTGGACACATCGACTAGTGGCCTGATTGCTTATTTTCGCAGGCATGGGCATGTGTAAGGCTGTAAAGTGATTGAAAGAAATAGTTAAAACTCCTCGAAAGCATATTTTCAAAGTTGACGCAAAGAATCTTGCTTGATATAAAGAAACTTCTTAAATCAATTCAGGATGCGCCTATGTGGACAGGAATTTTGGGTGTTGTTTCAGTCGTCATCGTAGTGACCATGGTTGTATTGATACGTGCCATGAATAAAGAAGCGCGCCGCTCTGATCACCAGAATTGAATCAAAAAACGCAGACCAGGGTCTGCGTTTTTTTATGCACAGGCTGATTACCAGCTACCTGTGTTTGGCATTGAGGCCCAGGGCTCAGCAGGTGCCAGCGGCTCACCCTGCTGCAGTAATTCTATTGAGATATTGTCGGGTGAACGCACGAAGGCCATATGACCATCGCGTGGCGGGCGGTTGATAGTGACACCGTGATCAGCCAGGCGTTGGCATAACTGGTAGATGTTTTCGACGCGGTAAGCCAGGTGGCCAAAATTGCGGCCGCCGGTATATTCTTCTGGATCCCAGTTATAGGTCAGCTCTACCTGAGCATCATGGTCGCCTGGTGCTGCCAGATACACCAGGGTAAACCGGCCTTTGGGATATTCTTTCTGGTGTACCAGTTCCAGTCCAAGTGCATCTCGGTAAAAACGCAGGGAAGCCTCAAGATCGGTGACGCGCACCATGGTGTGCAGATATTTCATGTTTGCTTTCGAAAAAATCCTGCCATGGAGTCGTATCTCCGTGACAGTACAGAAAATAGCAGAATTCTAGCTGAATTTTTGAAATGCTATTTTATGCAGACTATTCTGATTTGCTTCATATCCGTAATCCCCGACAAGACTTTTTCTATGCCATCCATTTTCAGGGTCAGCATGCCATCTGCCAGCGCGGCAGTCAGCAGTTCGGAAACGCGGGCATGGTCTTGTATGAGTTTTTTGATGGTGTCATTGGCAACCATGAGTTCATGCAAACCGACCCGGCCTTTATAGCCTTTCGAGCAATGTTCACAGCCTACCGCTTTGTATAGAGTGAATTTGCCAGTGTTGTCTGCGTACTGGCTTTGCCAGGTAGTGAACACTTTTTTCTTGGCTTCCACCGGGTTTTTGAGAAACAGCTCGGTATTCAGCAATTCCTGGCAGTATTCGTCCAGCAAAGCTACCATTTCTTCTTTCTCAGGATGGTAGACCAGTTTGCATTTGCCACACAGACGCTTGGTCAGGCGTTGGGCCAGGATGCCGAGCAAGGCATCCGCAAAATTGAAAGGGTCCATACCCATGTCGAGCAAGCGGACGATGGATTCTGGCGCGCTATTGGTATGCAGGGTGGCGAACACCAAGTGACCTGTCAGTGAAGCTTCCAGACCGATAGACACTGTTTCCTTGTCGCGCATTTCACCGACCATGATGATGTCAGGGTCAGCCCGCAAAAACGCCCGCATGACAGTGGCAAAGTCCATGCCAGCCTTGCGGTTGACCTGCACCTGGCGTAAACCTTTCTGGGTGATTTCCACCGGATCTTCTGCCGTCCAGATCTTGGTCTCTGGCGTGTTCAAATGGCTTAATACTGAGTGCAGGGTGGTAGTCTTGCCTGAACCAGTAGGGCCGCAGACAAAGAACAGGCCATAGGGCTTGCTGACCACATTTTTCAGGCGTTCCAGGTTGTAGGGCAACACACCCAGTTTATCGATGGGAATAGGTTCACCTGCTGCCAGAATACGCATAACGACATCTTCCATGCCGCCAGATGACGGGATGGTGGCAACACGCAGCTCTATATCAAAGGGCCCATATTTCTTGAACTTGATCTTGCCGTCCTGAGGCTTGCGGCGTTCAGAAATATCCAGATCACACATAATCTTGATACGTGCCAGCAGTGCGCTGCGGTAACTTGCAGGTATTTCGATGTAGGGCGACAAGGTACCATCCTTGCGGAAACGTATCAGGGTTTTCTCTTTGCCTGGTCGCGGTTCTATATGGATGTCAGAAGCACCTTGCTGATAGGCGTCGATGATGATTTTGTTGATCAGTTTGACCAACTCGTTCTCAACCGCAGCCGATACCTCGACGACGGCCTGGCCAGCATGTTCTTCATCTTCGTCTTCCATGCCAGACAGCAGTTCATCGACAGAACCGCCGTCGCTGGCACTACCAAAGAACTGATCTATGGTCTGGCGGAATTCTTTCTTGGTGGTGACCCGGTAATGGATTTTTGAAGTGGCAAAGACATGGTTGACGACATGGGTGGTATTGGTATGTTCCGGGTCTATCGCCAAGACTGTCAATCCATTCTGGTCTTCCATGATGGGCAGCCAGGAATTTTGTTCCACATATTGGCGCTTAAGTCTTTTGACCAGGTCAATCGGGATGATGCGCTCAGGCTTATATTCTTCATATGGCACATTGAAATACTTGGACAAGGCTTGTCCAAGTATGCTGCGCTGTACCTTGAATTCATCTATCAACACATCTTCCAGGTCCAGCAGATTGCGGCGTGCCGAGCGGACAGCCAGTTCCAGTTCAGGAGCAGAGAGTATGGCTTCGGAGGCCAGGAAATCAAATTTGGTGCGTGGAGTGTTGGTAGGCAACACCTTGCTTTTTTGTGAAAACGCAACAGCCAGGGTTTCGCACAGGGCTTGTACACCTTCTGCAGCGATGGCATTAAAGGCATTGCCCAGGCGATGATTAATGAATTGCACGACACCCAGCAATTCCTTGCTGTGCGCATCAATGATCGGCGCTACCAGCATTTGCTTGGTGCGGTATCCAGTGCGCTGATCGACCGCCCGCTGGAATTTCAAGGTGGGGGAATGCGAGCGCAATTCTTCATCATCATAGACGTCGTGCAGACTGATCATGGTCTTGGTCAGGGCGACATGGCCAGCAATACTTTGGTCAGAAATAGATAGGCGCAAGTCCTTGAACGAGTTCAGACCAGTCTTGATTTTGGAAATCAGGGTGATTTTATCTTGAGCGACCACATAGATAGTCAGGCGGTCACATTCGAACAGATTGCATATGTCCGGCGACACGTCCAGCATGATCTGGTCCAATGCGTCGGCGCCATGGATTTTATTCGTCAAGGCTTGCAGGTTTTTAAAAAACTGCAGCCTGTGATCGAGGTTTTCTTTGGAAGAATTTGCGACTTGAGCAGTTACCACGATTCTTTTTCCTTGAGCCGTTGCGTGTCTCACACAGTAATTATCAGCTTATTCTCAACTAAAGCGGTGGAGTGATTGCAAGATACTGTAAATTAGTGTTCTCTTGAGTCAATTTTTACAAAAATGTATCATGGAAATTGAATGTCTGACCAGATAGTCAACTCTTTATAGCGCAAAGCTGCAATTTAGCCTATCTTCAGGAGACATGCATGCGAAGAAGGCTCGTGTTTCTGGAGAAAATGGTAAGCTAGTCCTGAGATTTATGCCTGCAAGGTATTAATCTAAAGATAACAAAGCCCTGGCTTTTCAGCGGCGCACTATTTCTGTATTTATGAACTTACAAATTCTTGGTTGTGCAGGCGGCATCGGTGGTAGCGGACCCTACACAACCAGCATGTTAATTGATGACGATGTCCTGCTGGACGCAGGCACAGGCTTGTCGCTGCTCAGCCTGGAGCAATTAGCGTCTATAGATCACGTTTTTATCAGCCATAGTCATCTCGACCATGTTGCGGGCCTGGCTTTGCTCATGGATGCAGTGTTTGGCAAGCGCAGCAAACCTGTCACGGTACATGCCACGGCAGAAGTCTTGCATGCCTTGAAGACACATGTGTTCAACTGGATCATCTGGCCAGATTTCAATACCTTGCCCAATGCAGAGCAGCCGTCCATGCAATATCATGAAATGCCAGCAGGTAGCAGCCTGACATTGGGCAGCAGAACGATTACTTCGCATGCAGTGAATCACACTCCTGGTTCTGTTGGCTACTGGGCACGGGCAGGAGGCAGGGGTTTCTTGTTCACTGGTGATATGGCAAGTACGCCAGCATTATGGCAAGACATTGGCAGGCAGCCTGGTCTGGACATGGTTATTGTTGATTGCTCCTTCCCCAATGCAGAGGCAGAGCTGGCCTTGATTTCCAAGCACTTTTGTCCGGCTTCATTGATGGATGACATAGCCACCGTGCCGGCTCATGTCGGGTTTTTCATCTATCATCTGAAACCAGGGCAAGAAGCGCAAATCATGGCGGAACTGGGGCAGAGCAAGTACAGGATTTTTAAAGCCCTGCAAACGGGTGAGCAGTTCAAATTTTGAAATTCAGCATCTGAAGTCATACACTGTTCATGTTGCGCACGCAAACTGGCGCAGTGATGAAACGAGGCGGCTTAGCATATATTTGGAACGATCTGGAGAAGGTGACTATGACTGCACTAAGCAGTAGCGAAATTGCACAAAGACTGGAAAAGCTGACCGAGCTTAGTCTGGAACTGAGCAATAATCATGACACACCTTTATTGCTGGAAAACATACTACGTTCGGCAAAAAGTATCACCTATGCCGACGGTGGTACTTTATATCGCACCAGCCAGGACAAGCAAAGCCTGTGCTTCAATATCTCTTTGAATGACACCCTGAATATGTACCAGGGTGGTGTCAAGGGGCAGACGGTGGATATCCCCAATATTTCCCTGATCGACACGAACGGCAATAAGAATTTGAATGCAGTGGCTGCTTATGCTGCAAACTACAAACTGTCCGTGAATATCCAGGATGTATATACCGTCGGTGTATTTAATTTTTCCGGCACCCGCAATTTTGACCAGCAATTTAATTACAAGACCAAATCCCTGCTGACCGTGCCCATGCATGATCATGAAGGGGAGCTGATAGGTGTGCTGCAACTCATCAATGCTACCGACCCAGAAAATGGTGAGCCCCGCCCGTTTAGCGAAACTGACCAGCGATTCATCGAAGCACTGGCTTCACAGGCTGCCATCGCCCTGACCAACCAGCAATTGATATCGCAACTTGAAAACCTGTTCGTCTCGCTGGTACATTTGATCAATATTGGCATCGATGAAAAATCACCACACACTGGCAGGCATTGCCAGCATGTGCCAGAACTGACCATGTTGCTGGCCAATGCAGTGCATGAAACCCGTGAAGGACCGCTCGCCCATTTTTCCATGACCGACAAAGACCGCAAGGAATTGTGGATGGCTGGCATCCTGCATGACTGCGGCAAGATTTCGACCCCTGTGCATGTCGTAGAAAAATCCACCAAGCTGGAAACCATTTTTGACCGGATACAATTGCTCGATACCCGTTTTGAAGTTCTGAAGCGAGATGCAGAGATCAGGGTTTGGAAGAGTAAGTGCGCTTTATACCAGGCCAGCATCAACAATGAAAATCTGATCGCCGAACTGGAGCAAGGCTTGCAGGCAGAGTTGGCTAAAATTGAAGATGCCAGAAATTTTTTACGCAAATTGAATATAGGTTCAGAAAGAACCAGCCCGGAAGACTTGCAGCGCGTGGCCGATGTCGCTACATGGCAATGGACTGATGCTGATGGCGGCGTGCAGCCATTCCTGAGTGCGAATGAGGTCGAAAACCTGTCCGTGCGCGCAGGTACTCTGAATGCCCAAGAGCGCGCCATCATCAATAATCATATCTCCACCACCATCAAGATGCTGGAAGCCTTGCCCTGGCCCAAGCATTTGCAGAATGTGCCTGAATACGCTGGCGGCCATCATGAACGTATGGACGGAAAAGGTTACCCACGTGGCCTGCGCGGTGAGCAAATGTCTGTGCAAGCCAAGATCATGGCGATAGCCGACATCTTTGAAGCGCTGACTGCAAAAGACCGCCCTTACAAGGATGGCAAGACCCTGACAGAATCACTGCACATCCTGGGCAGCTTTGCACTGAATGGCCATATTGATCCAGACTTGTTCAATATCTTCGTCAGGAAAAAAGTTTATCTGACTTATGCCGAGCGATTCATGGACAAGAGTCAGATTGATGATGTCGATCTGAGCAAGGTGCCAGGTTTCAAGGCGTAGCGATACTTGAGCTAACTCGCGCTTGCTTCTGACGGGAATTAGCTTCATCAATATCTGCGCTTGATACAAAAGTCATATGGGAGGTAACTTGCGTAGGCATCTCAATAAAATGGTGCGTTGGCTGGCCTGTCTGGCCTTGACCTTTGTCGCGGTGTTGCAGGCAAATGCCATATTCCCCGTGACCCTGGTCGACAGAGTCGATAATTTTATCTATGACATGCGCATGCGTGTGCAGCCTACCAGGCTCAACAATGACATCGTCATCGTCAATATTGATGAAAAAAGCCTCAAGGAATATGGGCAATGGCCATGGAAGCGCAACACTCTGGCAAGTTTGTTGGAAAGACTGACAGATGATTATCATGTCAGGGCCGTGGGCGTAGACGCCGTTTTTCCTGAACCTGATGGCAGTTCCGGGCTGGATGTTTTGGAAGACCTGGCAAAGAAGGAACTAAAAGATGATCAACACTTTCTGAATCAAATGGGCGGTCTGAGGACGCAACTGAATTTCGATGATCGTTTGGCGAAAACTTTGAATGGACGCCCCATCGTACTTGGTTTCGCTTTGTCAAATGAGCTTGATGATCTCTCCAAAGGCTTATTGCCCAATCCGGCCTTTACCGATGCAGAACTCGGTGGCCGCCACCTTGAATCAGCTCTGTATACCAAGTACACAAGCAATCTTCCTGTCTTGCAAAGAGCGGCTATCGCAGGTGGCTTCTTTAATCCGTCTCCTGATTCTGATGGTGTCATTCGTCGTATACCTTTGCTGGCAAAATTCGGAACCGGCTACTACGAATCGCTTTCCCTGGCCACAGCCAGAGTCGCACTCAATGCCAGTAAAGTGAAACCAGTTTTCCTGCAGTCGGATGGTGTGAATTCCCAAAGTTATTTGAATGAATATGGCAGTATCGAAGCAATCAAACTCAATTCTTCTCCTAATCTCACCGTTCCTTTAGAGCCTCTGCTAACTGCATTGATACAGTACAAGAGCAAGGGTGGCCCGCGCGGTGGTGGCTTTGTCTATGTGTCCGCCGCCGATGTGCTAAAGAAAAATCTGCCCGAAAACAAGCTGGCGAATAAAATTATCCTGATAGGTACGACATCTGCAGGTTTGAAGGATTTGCGTACAGCACCTGTGGGCCTGGACTTTCCCGGAGTGGAGATGCATGCCAATGTGATTGCTTCGATACTCGACGGTGACTTCAAACAGCGACCGGATACCAGCCGTGCATTTGAAGTGATGCAGATTATCTTATTGGGATTGCTGTTGACATTTGCATTGACCAGATTCAAGGCGCTGGCGGCCATCTTCTTTACTTCGCTCACTTATATCGCTGTTATTAGTTTCAATTACTGGATGTACCAGTCCTTTAATCTGGTACTGCCACTCGCGTCTGCACTGTTGTTGATATCCGCCTTGTTCGTCTTTAACCTCGCATGGGGTTATCTGGTTGAATCCAGAAAACTGCGCGGTGTAGTCAGACGTTTCGGTGAATATGTCGCACCTGAACTGGTTGCCGTCATGGCAGAGGAGCCTGACAGCTATACCATGGAAGGTGAAATTCGTGAGCTGACTGTGATGTTCTCCGACGTGCGTGGTTTCACGACTATTTCCGAAAGCATGAGTGCTGCGGACTTGCGAGAATATATCAATATCTACCTGACCGCGATGTCAGAAGAAATACGCGGCAATCGCGGCACGCTCGATAAATACATAGGTGACTGCGTCATGGCCTTCTGGGGTGCACCGGTGCGTCTGGATGACCATGCAAGGCTTGCCGTGGCCAGCGCGTTGAAAATGCAGACCATCGCGCAAGGCCTGAGTGAAGACTTTGTCAAGCGCGGCTGGCCAGCGCTGAAGATAGGAGTGGGCTTGAATACCGGTGAAGTGCGCGTCGGTGACATGGGTTCCAAGATCAGGCTGGCTTACACCGTCATGGGTGATGCGGTAAACCTGTCTTCACGCCTGGAAGGAATTACCAAGGTATATGGTGTAGGCATCGTGGTTGGTGAGGCGACAAAAACTGCTGCACCAGAATTTGCTTATCGTGAACTGGACAGGGTCAGGGTCAAAGGCAAGACCAGGCCCATCTCGATTTTTGAACCAATTGCCATCGCAACTAGCATAGACGATGCCCAGTCTGCCTTGCTGGAGCTCTGGCATCAGGCACTCGATGATTTCCGTGCCCAGCAATGGGATGTTGCCGAAAAGTCTTTCCTGTCGTATCTGGAGGTCCGTGCAGAAGACCTGGCTGCCCAGGTATTTCTTGAGCGAATCGCTCACTACCGGAAAAATCCTCTACCTGCTGACTGGGATGGCGTCGCCACCTTTGTTAGCAAGTTCAGCGAATAAGTGTAGCGAATAAGTCCGGTGCCTTATTTGGACTTTACCCGCAGCAGGTAATAGCTGATAACGCCCAGGACCATGCCCCAGCAGGCAGAACCCAGGCCCAGCAAACTGATATTCGATGCCGTGACGATAAAGGTGATCAGTGCAGCTTCACGTTCCGTCGTTTCCTGCATCGCATTCACCAGTCCATTCTGAATTGCACCCAGCAGCGCCAGACCAGCCACCGTGGTGACCAGTGCATGTGGCAAATGCAGGAACAGGGCAGTCAGGGAACCTGCAAAGCTACCAATCAATAAATAAAATCCACCGCAGGCTACACCGGCAACCCAGCGTTTTTCTGGTTGCTGGTGCGCTTCTGGGCCTGTGCAAATCGCTGCAGTAATCGCCGCCAGGTTGACACCATGTGAGCCAAATGGTGCCAGCAATATACTGACAAAACCGGTAGCACTGACCAGCTTGCTGGTTGGCGCCTGTTCGTAACCCGCAGCGCGCATGACAGCCACGCCCGGTACATGCTGGCCAGTCAGGCATAACAGCGCCAATGGCAGGCCCAGACTGATGATGGCGCTTAAAGAAAATTCAGGCGCTGTCCAGACCGGCATCGTCAAACCCAGTTGCACGGTAATAGCCTGACCCTGATTGCTGTCACCCCAGCCCAGAACACTCCAGAGCATGACACCACTCAGCAAGGTCAGGACGATGGCATAGCGGGCGCTGCGGCGCTTGAATATCAGGTAAGCCGCAAACATGGCAGTCACCAGCCAGGGTGCACCTGCCACCTCGCTGCGGGCATTGGCAAATACATCGACGCCAAAGCGAAACAGGATACCCGCCAGCATAGCCGCACACAGGCTCCTGGGTATTTTTCCCATCAGTTTTTCAAAGATTCCGGTAACGCCTATCAGCCATATCGCTGCCGCCGCGACCAGGTAGGCACCTATGGCCTGGTGATAAGGCACAGTGGCCAGACCAGTCACCAGCAAGGCGGCACCCGGCGTGTTCCAGGCACAGATCACCGGTATCTTGTGCCGCCAGCTCATCCAGACACCCACCAGACCAGACCCTATGGAAATCGCCCATATCCATGAACTGGTCTGCGCAGTCGTGAGTTTTGCGCTTTGTGCTGCCTGCAAGACCAGCAGCATGGGGCCGGCATACGAGATCAGGACGGCAATTAACCCGGCCAGCACGGTAGGAAAAAAATCAGCCGCTGTGGCGGCAAAACCCGGCTTGATGGCATTTTCCGGGGCAAGGAGAGGGGTAGAGTGTGGTGTATTCATGCGCCTAGTCTAGTTCAGTGCAGGCTGGCATTTACTTACAGTGTTGATCTGTCTTATGCTATACAGATTCACATTCAAGGTATCTGTTATGCAGCACAGTTACAGGCAACTGGCCGACGCCATCGGTGCAGATATCCGGGCCAGCCGCTATCAGGTAGGGGAGCGGCTACCATCGGTGCGCCTGATTGCAGAGACGCATAATGTCAGTGTTTCAACTGCGATACGCTGTTTTCGTTATCTGGAAAGCCAGGGACTGGTAGAAGCGCGCAACAAGTCTGGCATGTATGTCGCAGACTGGAAATCCAGGCAAGCGACAAATACAGTCACGCAGAAAAAATTCAATCAGGCAGCACCGGCAGTCGAGTACGACAAACTGATGTCCCTGCAGCACAGGATGACTGAACTGTATTCACTGACAACGCAACCCTTGCAGTTGGGTTTGCATCTGGCCAGTGCTGCGCCAGAATGGTATCCCTGCGATGCACTCGCCAAAATCGCCCAGCGCCTGCTGCGGCAAGACCCCATGCTGATAGGAGTGTATCCCGGTGGTACGGGTTTGCCAGCTCTGAAAACCAGCCTCATACACTGGTTAAAAAATGCAGGCATGGATTTGCAGGCCAACGATTTGCTCATCACCAATGGCAGCACAGAAGCCTTGAGTGTAGCCCTGCGTGCGGTTGCGCAGCCCGGTGATGCTGTCATTGTTGAGTCTCCCGTGTATTTTGGCTTGCTGCAAATGCTGGAGAACCTGGGCATCAAGGCCATAGAAATACCCTGCGTGCCAGGGCAAGGCATCAGCCTGGAAGCACTGGAATATGCACTCGAACATCAGGGCACAGTACGCGCCGTCGTCGCCATGCCCAATTTCCAGAATCCCCTGGGTTGCGCCATGCCGGAGAAAAACAAGAAGCGCCTGCTGCGTCTGGCTGAACAATATGACCTGGCCTTGATAGAAGACGATGTTTTTGGCGACCTTTCGCATCAGCAGGAGAGACCACAAGCCATCAAGGCCTGGGATAAACAGGGCAGGGTGATTTATTGCGGCTCTTGCAGCAAAAGTCTGGCCCCGGCATTTCGCATAGGCTGGATCGCAGGAGGGCGTTATCAGGCCAGGATCAATTCTTTAAAGCTTAGCGCCTCCTTGATCACGCCCTTGTTTGAACAGGCGGTATTGGCCGAGTTTATACAGTCGGGTGCCTTGCCTTCACATTTGCGCAAATTGCGCGAACGTCTGGCGGCGAATATCCCGTTGGCGACTGCTGCCATAACACGTTATTTTCCACTGGGTACGCAAGTCATCAGCCCTGCAGGTGGCTGGTGGCTATGGCTGGAATTGCCTGAGGATGTGGATAGTCTGGTTTTACTCCGTCGGGCAGTAGCGCAAGGCATTGCCTTTACGCCCGGCAGCCTGTTTTCTGGCTCCGGAAAATACGCAAATTATCTGCGTATGAATATAGGGCGACCCTGGGGGAGGGACATAGAGAAGGGAATTCAAGTGCTTGGAGAGCTCATCTCGGAAACATAAGAATTTGCTTGTCCGATCCGGGGATATTGATGACGTATTAAGATTTATTTTTTGAGCCGGTCAAACAAATCCTGGGCTATCTTGTTTGCTTTCTCTGCATCTGCCGTTTTGTTTTTTGATCGGGAACGGCGATTTATAAGGTACATGAATTGCAATTTCTGGAGACGGAATTTTTTTAAAACAATGGGAATAATGCGCCAGGCAATGTACCCATCCAACGGTTTCACAGGAATTAAATTGATGGCAAGGATAAGCAAGTTTGTACGTATCAATACATCAAATATCGGCGAAAGGATGTATGTCAGAACAGGTGAATATAATTTGAGCAGATACAGAGTAGCAAGGGCAAAAACAAGCAGGCATAGTTGTCCAATGACACCGCCCCAGGCAATCAATATATCTTCAGTCTCGTAATAAGGTGTGTCATGCTGGCACTCGCCATGCATAACAAATAAGCGAATCGCATGCACTCTGGTTTTTGTATATCTTGCCGCAATTGCATGTCCAAGTTCATGCAGCAACAAAATAGTGGCAAAGCAGAAAAAAGTCGGAACAACCCAGATAAGACTGGAACCTTGCAGTAAATACCATGGGAACCAGAGCAAAATGGTCCAGTGCGCGTAGATTGGAATGCTCTTCCAATGTGCAAATTTCCAAAATCCAGATTCCATTTTCCGGCCCATTTTAATTGAGTCAGAATTCTACAACAACCCGGCTGAGCTTAGCGCGACATCCCATTCTGGCACAGGCTGATACTCTTCCACCAGAAAATCAATCAGCGCCCTCACCTTGGGGCTGACCTTGCGGGTAGCCGGGTAAAGCGCAGTGAAGTCATTCAAAGGCAAGTTCCAGTCTGGCAAGACAGTGATCAGCCGACCTTCGAGTAAATCACGCCATGCCAGAAAAGTCGTGTCATACACTATCCCCAGCCCGCGCAGGGCTGCCTGGTGCAAGACCTTGCCATTGTTTGAGGCAAAGCCGGGTGTGATATCGACCGCCAGGGTTTCACCGTCCCGTTCAAAATGCCAGGTATTACCCTGGGTAAGATGGCTGAAGTGCAGGCAGCGGTGCCGGTTCAATTCTGTCGGGTGTGCTGGCATGTCATGCTTTGCCAGATAAGCCGGGCTGGCGCACAGCAGGCCGCGGCAAGGGGCCAGTCTGCGTGCATGCAAGCCGGGGCTGTCAGGTATGCCACCTACCCGTATGCTGAGGTCAAAGCCATGCTTGAACGGGTCTAGCAGATTGTCATCCACATGCAGGGTAGGCTGAAGCATGGGGTGGAGCAGGGTAAAGCGTGCCAGGGCATCGGCCAGCCATTCGCTGCCAAAACTGCTGGGTGCCTGTATGCGTATGCCACCGGCCAGCTCATTGCCCGCCTGACTGACCACCAGCCTTGCCTGTCGTGCATGCTCCACGCTGGCGCTACAAGGTTCCAGGTAAGCCTGTCCAAGCTCGGTCAGGCTAACTTCGCGGGTCGATCTGTGCAGCAGGCGTGCGCCCAGTTCAGCTTCCAGTTGCATGATGTGCTTGCTGACCATGGCACGGCTAATGCCCAAGTGGCGTCCGGCGGCGCTAAAACTGCGCTGCCTTGCTACTTCGACAAAAATTTCCATTGCTTTTAACTGATCCATCTGACTATTGTCTTCAAATTGGCGACAATCTGTCAACTATTGTTGGTATTGTGGATGACAAGCTAATTTAGCTACACTTGATGCATATCAAGCTGAAGCCACACAACAAATGAGGGGCTTTCGCTTCCCCGCAGCATTCACAGCCAGGAGTCAGCATGCTCAACGCACAACAAATCCAGCAATTTCAGCAAGACGGTTACGTCGTCGTCCCCAATTTCAAAAATGCCGATGAAATCGCTGCCCTGCGTGAGCGAGCGGCCAAAATCGTTGAAGAATTTGATCCGGCATCCTCCAAATCCATCTTCACCACCAAGGAGCAAGAAAAGAAGGTCGATCATTACTTCCTCAATTCTGCCAACAACATCAGTTGTTTTTTTGAAGAAGAAGCTTTTGATGAACAAGGCAATCTGCGCCAGGCCAAGTCACTGTCCATCAACAAGATAGGCCATGCGATACATGATCTTGATCCCGTCTTCAGCGCGTTTTCGCGTGGTACTGCGTTGGCAAAGGTCGCTGAGCAACTGGGCTTGCAACAGCCACAGATTTACCAGTCCATGTATATCTTCAAGCAGCCTGGCATAGGCGGTGAAGTACGCTGGCATCAGGATGCGACGTATTTTGAAACCGATCCTGTCAGTGTCACTACCTTCTGGTTTGCCCTCGAAGATGCGACACTGGAAAATGGCTGCATGTGGGCAGAACCGGGAGGTCATCGCACGCCCATGCGTGAGCGCTTCGTGCGTGAAGGTGATCAGGTACGAGTAGAAAAGCTCGACAGCATGCCATGGCCAGATGACAGCACAGCTATCCCGCTGGAAGTCAAGGCGGGTAGTCTGGTGTGCTTCCATGGCCTGTTGCCACATTACAGCGCACCGAATCGCTCGGCAGTTTCACGCCATGCCTACACCCTGCATGTGACGGATGGAACGACCAATTACTCACCACAAAACTGGATACAGCGCGATGCCAGTTTCCCTGTCCTCGGTTTTGTTTGAGTAGCCCATGATGAAATCAGAATTATTGATCTTCGCCCCGCACTGGGGCAGCGCCCACCTGAGCCGTGAATCTTTTATTGGCAAGGTGCTGGAAGCCGGTTTCGATGGTATAGAAATGTCCTTGCCCATGGATGCGGCTGAACGAGATGCCTGGACTAGCGCAATTGACTATGCAGGGCTTAAGCTTATCGCCCAGCAATGGGAAACTGTTTTTCACAGTGATTTTGCCGCGCACAAGCAAGCACTGGGTGACTTGCTACGCAATGCCTGCGCGGCAAAACCCCTGTTCGTGAATACCCATACTGGCAAAGATTTTTACACCCAGGCGCAAAACAATGAATTGCTGAATCTGGCTGACGAGATAGCTGCCGAAACCGGTATCGCCATCGTCCACGAAATTCATCGCAGCCGCTTCAGTGGTCATCCCATGTTGCTCTTACCCTATTTGGAACAGCGCCCACAATTGCAACTCAATGCAGACCTCTCACACTGGTGCTGTGCCTGTGAATCGCTACTGGAAGACCAGGCGCAAATACTGGAAAAAGTATTTCCTCATGTGCGCCATATCCATGCCCGTGTCGGTCATAGCCAGGGCCCGCAAGTAAATGACTTCCGCGCGCCTGAACATGCAGCGGCCTTGCAACAGCATCTGTCCTGGTGGGATGCCATCATCAGCCAGCAACGCGCTTCTGGCAAACAGCAAATCACATTGACACCAGAGTTTGGGCCATCACCCTATACGCAAAGCCTGCCTTACACAAACCAGGTCGTATCAGATGCCTGGGAATTGAATGTGGCGATGCTGGAGTTGCTGAGAGAGCGCTATACAGGGAATTGAAAACCTTATCTCAACTTTGAAGCATTGAGAGGATTGAATCAGTTGTCTCGAATTGTTTTTGTTGCAAGGAATTTAGCTTTTTATTTATACTGTGGCCACATTCCAAGCCGGAGCTGGCGCATGCTAGAGCAACAACAAAGATATACCTTTATCCGCAGCATGAGCGCCTTATCAAAGCGGGAAAAGCTGATACTGTTTGTTCCAATTTCAATCTTTTTGGCAATCTTTATCTGGGTGAGCTATTGGGGATTGTTCAAGCCTGACGACTGGAAAAAAATTCTGGAATCAGGCAAGGTCTGGCAAAAAACTCTTCCCATGATCGTACCTCTCGGGCTGTTTGTTATTGTCCAAGGGGGAATCCAGTTGGTTCACCGTTCGTCGAAGCTTGTTATTGATGGCACGGGGGTGTTTCTGGAGTGGCCATCAGATTCTGTATTTGCAAAATGGAAGTTCCTTCAAAAGAGGTTGGCGTGGGCTGACGTAAAAAGTGCGCGCTATGTGCTCAGTTATCGAGGCGTAGTACTTTTTTCGACAACAAATTCAATTCTTTGGACGATAAGGCTTAAAGACTGGAAATTGTCCAGCGTTGAACCCTCGCAATATGCAATAAAGCCTGCGGAGATAGATTTGCTCGGCATTTTCCGGGAGTTGGATATTTTCGAGGATGCATCTAAAGATCCAGGGCAGTTCGACTTAATGAAGCATCCGGTAACGAGAAGCATATTGTTGGGAATTTGTGCTCTCCTTGTCTATTGTTTTTTCGATTCCCTCATGCAGCAAGAAGGCTGGGCATTTTTTAATATCGACTATTTACTTCCCCATGTTATTTTTGCTGCTCTTGCCACGATCGTGCTGGCCTGGGCGGCTTCAGCGGCTAATAAGCGACTGCCGCCACCCAAGGTGATTACTGCGTTTTTGGTAGTGCTTGCCAGTTTTTCGTTTCTTGTCACTAGCTATGTTGCAGGTATCCGAATTAACCAGTTTGCTGGCGGTCCTTTAATCTCTGCTAAATATCATAGAGATGACAGGTGTGAAAATTTAATTCCCGTAGATAAGAGTTTGCCTGTTATCGAATATACCCATAAGACCAAGGATTATTGGTGCAGCAGGGGGGGTGATGAATTCCAGACCGTTAAAGTTCGCAAAGGTCTGTTTGGTCACTATCAATTTGATCTTAGCGAACAGACCCAGGCAATTCGCGACTATAAGCAAAAATCCTGATGCTGATTATCCGCCAGCAACGCGCTTCCGGCAAACAGTAAATCAGTCTGACTTCGGAGTTTGTGTCGTCACTCTATACCCAGACTTTGCCCTATATCAATCAGATCGTATCGGATGCCTGGGAATTGAATGTGGCGATGCTGCGATTGCTGCGAGAACGTTATGCGGGGCTATAAAAATCTGACCTGTTTTTGTAGAGGGGGCAATGAATTGATTTTGCTTCCTTGCTCATTTTCGTTGCAGGATATTCAATTTTATTTATACTGCTGCTAAATTCCAATTGGGAGCAGCATATGCACGCAGAGCAAAGATATATCTTCGTTCGGGGAAAAACTTCGATGTCAAATCGGGAAAAGTTGATTGTACTTGCCCTCGTATCTTTTTTTCTCGCGGTGTTATTCTGGATGGGTTATTGGGAGTTGCTTAAACATGAAGACATAAAGAAAGTACTTGAATCTACCAGATATCGCACGGGATTACTGAGCATGTTCTTGCCCATGATTTTTCCGCTGCTCTTCCTCATTTTTGTACAATTGACTTATCGTAAGACAAGATTGATTGTAGATGGCAAGGGGATGTTCCTGGAGTGGCTACCTGGTTCGGTATTTGCTAAATTCAAATTTCTTGAAAAAAGGGTGTCATGGACAGAACTTGAGCATGCGACCCATCTGTCCAGTTTTGAGACTGTACAACTACGCTCGAAAGGCAGTTCGGTACCATGGGGGATACGGCTCAGGGATTGGAAGTTATACAGCGTCGAAATCCCGCTAGACGCGTTCGAGGATAAAAAAATTGACTTGCTCAGTGTTTTGCGCGAGCAGGGTATTTTCGAAACCGTTTCTAAAGATACTCGCTTGCTGGCGATGGAATTTGATTTGATGAAGCATCCTGTCACAAGAAAAATTTTATTGCTAACAGGCGTGCTACTGGCTTATTGCTTTGTAGATGTCTTCATGCAGCACGAAGGATGGGCATTTTTTAATAAAGACTACCTGCTTCCCCACATTGCCATTGCTTTCATTGCGACTGCTGTGCTCGCGTGGGCAGCCTTGAAAACCGATAAGCACGAACAGGCTCCAATCGGGATTGTGGTCGTCGTGCTAGCGATTGCTGGCTTCTCATTTCTTGTTGCCAGTTATGTGTCTGGAATACGCCTGAATCAGCTTGTTGGTGGCCCATTGATTTCGGCGGAATACCACAGGGACGACGAATGTGAAAAACTGATTCCGGTGGATAATAATCTACCTGTCGTTGAATATACCAGCATGACCAAAGATTATTGGTGCAGCGTCAAGGCTGACGAAGCAGTCATGGTCAAAGTGCGGAAAGGCCTGTTTGGCTTATACCAGTTCGATCTCAGAGAACAGACAAAGGCAATTCGCGACTACAAGCAAAAATCCTGATGCTTACCATGTCACGAATTACTGATGCTGCAAAAATATTGATGAAGTATTGACTGTGAAAGTTCGTCAAGGCCTGTTTGGTCTGTATCAGTTTGATCTCAGTGAGCGGAATAAGACGATCGGCCACTTTAAGAAAAAATCTTGATGTTGGTTGCCCCTCTGGGATGATTTAATCTTCAAAAGCAAACCGGAACTCGCCCGGTGGCAGCATTAATTTAGGCGGCGTTTTGCCTGCTTGTACCATCACTACATCGGCAGGTATGCCATCTGCAGGTTCTTGCTTGTGAAAGGCATAGATCAGGCGTCGTCCTGTGGCCGGTAGCAATTCTTTTGGAATATCCTTGGGTGTAAAACCCGCCAGCGTAGCCAGCCAACCGGCCCTGCCAGTTGCGGGGCTGGTGGAATATGCAGGGTAAATGACTTGCATATCGACGAGCTTATTGTCGATACCCAGCTTTAGATAGTATTGGGTAACGGATTTGAGAACATAAGGCTTTTCCTGCACCATCCTGGCAAGGGCAGCTTTATACAATTTGCTTTGCCGTGTTGAATCAACATGGTTATACATTGCCGTCTGGTCTATCGTCAGCGGATTGATCCCTGTCAGCCTTTTTAATTGCGCTGCCATCTTGGATTTGTCATCATCTGTTTCAGACACAGGAAATTCATAAGCGTGGCTATAACCTACGTAGATAAGACTTTTGCTTTCGGGTCTTGCCTGAAGATTTTTTGCACCAGGTTCTTCGCCATACCTGATTCACGTGGCCCATCGACTGGCTCATAGCTCACAAATTGCCATTGCTCCCGCATCGCATCGCGCAAGAAATTGGCGTAGGTGCTTTCTTTGGTGAGAGGCCCTGTTTTTTCGCTGACGTATTGTTTTTGCAAAGGGAAGTCGTCATACATATTGAAGGCTTCGCATGCAAGGTAGTTATAGCCTGTTTTCTTTAGTTCCCGCGCCAGTTTCATGGCAAAAGCCCTATGCATGGGTACATGGTGCGCTTCATTCAGAATAACTATTTGAGTTTTTTTTGCTTCCCGGACGATGGCGGTAATGGCGTCTTCAACACTCGCATTGTTGATACTGTCAAATTCGCTACCTGTCGCTGGCACATCTTCAACTGGCATGTGATTGAATGCAACAATCGCGCCATCAACATCACCAGCCGTTGCACGTGTCTGGCCTAAAGTGCGATGCACTGATGTCATTACCACGCGTTTGACTTTTTCATCACGGTAAGTCTTTGCTTCAGCTTCTTGCAGTTTGAGTTCCTGCTCTTTCAGGCTCTTTAAGCGCGATAAATTTGTCGTTTCAATTGTGTCGGCAAATGACAAGGCTTGAAAAAGAAAAACAAGTCCAATAAAAAGTGTAATGCTGTATCGACCAAACATACTTTGCAAATCCCCGGTGCCAAAAGAATGAAAGTGCCCAGAGAGCTTCTCAACGCCGCTTACTGGGAATTCGCTATCTTCTTGTACATAACATCCGTACGCAAGACATATTTGACGCCGCTTTCCACAGGGGCACCCTGGTGCAGCATCATGTGCGGGAAAACCAGCGCCATGCCTTTTTCTGGCTGTATGGTTTCCCAGCGAAATGAAGTGCTGCCGCCAGTGTAGTCGTCATTGAGATAAATCAGAATGGTTAAAAAGCTGACTTCATCTTCTGAGCGAGCATAGTTTCCATCCTTATGCCATTTGAAGTATTGACCAGGCTCATAGCGGTAGAAACGAAAGCGTTCATTCAAACCCAGCAAAGTCCATTCCTTCAATTCCGCGGGCAGGAATAGTTTTGCTCTTTCAAAGATAGCCGCAGCCAGAGGTTTGTCATCAAAGATGACGCGGTCATTATTGCGCACATCCTTATACATGCGCATGCCCGTGCCAGTTTGTATCATGGCTTCTTCATAGCCCATTTGTTCACTGGTAAAAATCATGCGTTCGCATTCTTCTTCAGTGATAAAATTTTTGATGCCGAATACGCCTGCACCGTAGTTATTAAGTTCCATTTTTTTACTCGCTTTGTTGAGCCAGTATCAATCCTGGCATTTCTTCGTTTCCTGTTCTGGTAAGATAAATAGTTCAAGTGCGGTCATTGCCGACGTCTACTGCTCTGAGGGCTGAAAGATAATTTTTTTGATCTTGAATTATTTCATCTTTAAGCAATCCTCTTGCTGATAGGGATACATAAAGCGCCGCCGCATAAGCCTGACAATTAATTGAACGCTCAGGATTGAATGCAATGTCTGAGAACGCTTGATAAGTTAGCACTTGTTCAGCCAGTTCAGGTTTTTTATGAAGAGCATTGATGTAAAGCCAGTCATAAAATGCTGTTTTTGGTTCCAATTCCCACTCGCTATTAAAAAATCGAAATTTAACCAGACGTCCATGTTCATTTAATCTCTCGTCTCGTTTTGCATCAATGGATTTTGCATTGAGTAAATCTACAAAAGGACCGCCACGTTCAAAGACTTTACTGGATTGAAAAGCACATTCAAGACTGAATTCCTGGCCATACTTTTCTGTCTTCATCATCAGATTAAATGCACTAAGCTTTACACCGAGTTCGTCCGGTGATTTGCTGGAAATGTCGAGAATTTTACTCAAATTCAATTCCTTTTTTGCTGCCTCATGTAGTGATGCAATAGACTTTTGCGATTGAACTTTCGCCATTCCTGGAAACCATTGAAAATCAATTTTGCATGTGGTAACCAACAGTTTTCCATTCAGGTTTGGTGAAAAAACAGGCCTGGATGCCATCTGCTATTCCTTTTTAGTGTCAATGATTAAGCCAAGCCTAGGGTTTTTCGTAGGTATTGATGAGCTGTGCTCCATTTATATCCACTATAGAATACTTAATTGTTAAATGCAACTAACTTTGTTGTCTATTTTTACTAAGTTAGTTGTTAATTTGTACTAAATCCAGCTATCGCTTACAATAGGAGCATTGAACACTCAGGGGACAAGCATGGCGACTGCTAAGCAAAGCGAAAAGGATTTTCTGCGGAACTACAACATTCATGACTTCGATGTTCCTTTGACCAGTGTAGATCTGGTGATTTTTACGATTCGGGATCAGGTCTTGCAAGTCTTACTTGTCAAGCGGGGTGATCATCCTTGCAAGGGGCAATGGAGTTTGCCTGGTGGCTTTATTGATATCCACAATGATGTCGATCTTGATGGCGCGGCCCTGCGCAAGCTCAAGGAAAAAACTGGAGTGGAAGCGCCTTATCTTGAGCAATTGCAGGGTTTTGGCAGCCGTAACCGTGATCCGCGTGGCTGGTCTACTACTTTTGCATATTTTGCCCTGATTTCTTCTGACCGCATCACGCTCAGCCATGGTGGCAATGCCGATGCGGTGCGCTGGTGCCCGGTTGAATCGGGCGAGGGCTTGCCCAAGCTGGCCTTTGATCATGCGCAGATACTCGATGTTGCAGTCCAGCGCCTGCGCAACAAGGTGGAATACACTTCCCTGCCTGCGCACTTGCTGCCAGAAGAATTCACGCTGTCTGAACTGCAGCGTGTATATCAGATCTTGTTGGGGCGTCTGGTGGATAAGAGTGCATTTCGCAAGCGCATCAGGGAAGGCGACTTTCTGGAAGAGTTGCCAGGCAAGTGGCGTCTGGGTAGTAATCGGCCTGCGCAGTTGTATGGCTTGCGCAAGGGCCAGGGTACAGTCTATTTCAATCGTCTGATGACTGGCGAAGTCGGGGCGAAATAGTTTTTCTGCATCTTTAGTTTTGGGTATTTTGAGCTAATGCCCAAAAACAACATCGTCAAGTTTTGTCAAAAGTGCACATCTGCTCGTATATAAACTTGACTAATATTTAATATTATCAAATAATCATCCTGCATTCCTGATTTTCATGTTTGCTGGGCACACCTTGCCGTACGCGTCCGGCGAATGTCCGCATCAATAATACGCACCCGTCAAAGCTAAAGCTAACAAGTGCGCATTCAGTTTAAAAGTGGAGACAGTGTATGAGCAAAGATCAAGACCCCATTCCGCCATGTTTTGACCAGGCCAATCAGGCACCTGAGCGCCTGACCGAGATGTTTGTCGGGATAGCGCAAGAAAATCGCATCAAACTGGGCCAGCGTCCGGCAGAGCGTGCGGTGTTCCGCAAACTACATGGAGTGGCCAGCGCCAGGCTGGTCATGGAAAAGAAAATACCCGCCAAACTCAAAGTCGGTGTTTTTGCCCATGACAGTTTGGATGCCTGGGTCAGGTTTTCAAGCGACACTACGCCGACTTCGCCGGACCTGTATTCAACCCTGGGCATTGGTATCAAACTGTTTGGCGTGCCTGGCCCCAAGGCGCTTGGTGATGATGGCGATACGGCAGATTTCATCATGCAAAACTTTCCAATTTTCTTTGTCGATAATGCCAAGGAGATGGTGGAGTTTACTTATGCCGGTGTGGTTGCACAGGATTATCCCGGTTACCTGAAAAAACATCCCAAGACAAAAAAAATACTGGACCAGATGGAAAAAGTCGAGGGCAGCACCCTGACCACGACTTACTGGGCCATCCTGCCTTTCCATGCAGGGAAAAATGACTATGTCAAATACCGCCTGGAGCCAGTGACATCGCCAGAGAATGTGCCAAATGATGAACGCGATTATCTGGCAGTCGATATGTGCAATCGCCTGGCCAAGCGTGAGTATCAATTCCGTTTCATGGTACAACTGCGTACCAATCCCAAGACCATGCCGCTGGATGAAGCAACGGTGGAATGGCCGGAATCTGAAAGCCCTTTCATCCATGTCGCAACGTTGATCTTGCCGCAGCAAGATATCAGCGTGCGTGGTCAGTCTGAATATGGACAGGGCCTGGCCTTCAATATCTGGCGAGTGCCGCCTGTGCAAGCGCCCGTAGGTTCTATCGCTGAGGCGCGCAAAGTCGTGTATGCAGCAGGTGCAGATGCCAGACATGAAGCCAATGGCCAGAGTTTGCAAGATCCACTTGAACCACGCTCCCCAACTGCGGGCTGCCCCTTTCACGCAGCAGCGCAGGCAAAAGCAGAACCCGTAGTCAAAGATACCTGCATCGTCAAGGCTGTAATTTACCCCTCCATAGGCGTTGCGCGTGTAGGCAGCAGTGAGAAGGAATGGTTTTTGGGGCCTGAAGTGCCTTACCCAAAACCAGAGGACCCAGGCTATTATCGCGACGCCCACAAAAAACTCAAGCGCCAGGGCGCCAGGTTCCGCGTATATGGCGTGAATGCCAAGGGCGAGATCGTCAAGGAGCTCAATGCCAATAATGCCAAGGTGGAGTGGCAGGTGCAATTGGCCAATACCAAATCAGCCTGGTATGGTTTTCAACTGGCGCTGGATATTCCTGAAGCGGCATCGGCACCTCCAAGCACCTTGCGTAATGCTGTCGTGACCGACAGGGATATGCTGTCAATCACGCCCAAGCAAAGAAAAGTCAGCGGCAAAAAAGCCAAGCCTCAGCGCTTCGATGATGGCAAGTTCATGGGCGAGCCTGTGTATTTGGGGGAGGCTTTTACAGATAAGCAAGGTCGTCTGATTGTGCTGGGTGGTCATGGCGTTTCCGCCTCCTATGACAACAGCCGCGCCATCACCTTTGCCAATAATGAAGGCTGGCATGACGACACTTCTGATGGCCCCATCAATGCCAAGGTCGTTTATGAAGGACTGGAACTGATGGTGGAGCCAGCCTGGGTCATCGTTGCACCCCCAAATTATGCGCCGCAGAGAAAATCAGTGCGCACCATGTGGGACTTGATGCGCGACGTTGCCATCACCGCTGGTACTTTGCCCAAACCAAAGCGCCCCAGCTTCACCTTTGACATCCTGCCCCTGTTTGAACGTCTGAATGGTTTGCAGTGGGTGAATGCCGGTTTCTCGGCAGGTTTTGGCTGGAAGGGCGCTATCGATCTGACCAGTGCCGATGCGCTGTCGCGCCTGGCCAGCAACAACACAGCCTATGTAGAATTGCGCCGTACCATCGCCAACCAGTTCCGCAACTATGAAGTTGATGCCTGGTCACCCAAGCCCTGGCCATGGCTGTATGGCGATGCCATGGCGATACCCGCTGCGCAAACGCCAAGACAAAATGCCTCGCTTACGGCAACCCAGCTGGCGATGCTGATGGAGTGGGCAGAAGGTAATTTTGTTGAAGACTATGATCCAGAGCGCAAACATGCGACAAGCATAGATGAAGTGCCATTAGAGCAGCAGGGCGATACTCTGACACAGGCAGCGCTGGACTTTTGCCTGGCTGATGCCTTCCATCCCGGTTGCGAAATGACCTGGCCAGTACGTGCCAGCACCATGTATATGGCACCTTTCCGCTTTGCCCATGCGCTCGATGGCTGGATTGCACCTGGCCTGGGTGAGATACTGACCAGCGATGGCGTCACCATACCAAACGGCCCCTTGTACGGCCAGCAGGCTGGTGGCATCACCCGCTGGATGGCTGTGCCATGGCAGACTGATACTGCTAGCTGCCGCTCGGGTTACGATAAGTCTTACGACCCTTATGTACCCAGCTTCTGGCCAGCCCGCGTGCCTAACCAGGTCCTGACCAAGCAAAACTATGACGTAGTCATGGATGAGAAAAAGCCGCTAGGTGAAAGGCTGGCCGCATTTGCCAACCGTGCCTTGTGGATCAATCCATTGGGCAGCACCAGCTATACCGACCAGATCAATAATATGATCCATCATTTTGATCATCTTGGTGTGGTTGAAGTGCATCCTGGTCCGAGTGATCATCAACACTTTCCTGCTGAACTTGAAGTGGAAGATCAGCATAATCCTATCGCAGATATGCCAGCGCCCAATGCCAAACATGCGCAACATGATGAACATGCCAGGGTAGGTGCGGCAGAGGTGGTGAATGCGGAGTCTGTTGATATCATGACGATAGAAAAAGTACGTCGCTTCCCGCGCGGTTTGCATCGTTAGTGGACTGTGACGGTCCGCTAGAGATGACTAAACTGAAGATCGATGCTCTGGTACTGGGGGCAGGGCCTGCGGGCTCTGCCTTTGCCTTGAACCTGGCACCATTTCAAAAAGTAGTGATGCTGGAAGCATCGCCGCCAGCAGCCATGCGCATAGGAGAATCCCTGCCAGCCGCAGCCGGTAAGCTGCTGGCTGATATGGGTTTGTATGAAGCATTTTTGCAGCAAGGCCATCAGCCTGCGCATTTGAATATCAGTCACTGGGGCAGTGATATGGCGACAGAGCAGGATGCCATGCGCAATCTTGATGGGCATGGCTGGTACCTGGACCGCCATCGTTTTGATTGCTGGTTGCAGGATGTTGCGCAAGAACGTGGAGCGGCTTTGCTGAGACAAAGCAAGCTGCTGTCCTTTGCACCGGCTAAAAGCAATCCTGAATATTGGGATACTGTCATCGCCGTGCAGGGCAAGCCCGTGCAAGTAGAAACCAGAATGCTCATCGATGCCAGCGGCAGAAAATCGCTGCTGACACGGCAACTGGGCATAGCCCGCAAAGCCATGGACAAGCTGGTGTGCAGCTGGCTGGTCGGCAGGGACACTGACAATACAGCAGGCTCCAGTCACATCAGGGCCGAGGCGGGCGGCTGGTGGTATAGCTCATCCCTGCCAGGTCAGGGTCGTATAGTGGCGTTTTACACTGATGCCGATTTGCCAGCAGCGGCTGCCTGCAATCATCAACAGGGGCTATTGCAGCGCCTGCGCCAGAGTACGCAATTGTCAGCCTGTCTTGATGAATATGGTTTTGTACCAGGACAGCAGCATGGATATTGTGCTGCCCATACCGCGGTGCTGGAGCAGTTTGCCGGCTCTAACTGGCTGGCCATTGGTGATGCTGCGCTGAGTTTTGACCCACTGTCTTCACAAGGTATTTTCAATGCCTTGTACACAGGCCTGGCCGCAGCAGAAGCGGTGTCGCATTATGATGCTGAGGCACAAGCTGGTTATGTGGCGGAACTTGCCTCCATACAGGCGGCCTATCTGCATCATTTGCGAGTCTGGTACCAGCAAGAGCAACGCTGGGCAGACCAGCAGTTTTGGCAACGGCGTATTGCTGCTTGAATTCACTGCCTCTGGTTTGCCAGACCAGAGGCTTTAGTTCTACACGACATCAAACCGCATCCAGCGCAGACTGCAAATCCTGCCTCAAATCTTCCACATCTTCTATGCCTACCGACAGGCGTATGAATGAATCAGTGATACCCAGCTTGGCTCTTTGTTCTGCCGGGATCGTTGCATGCGTCATGATGGCCGGATGTTCTATCAGGCTCTCGACACCGCCCAGGCTTTCGGCCAGGGCGAATACTTCGCAACGTTCCAGGAAGCGGCGTGCGCCTGCCAGGTCGGTATCGAGTTCTATGGAAATGATGCCCCCAAAGCCATCCATCTGTTGCTTGGCCAGTTCATGTTGCGGGTGGCTTTCCAGGCCTGGATAATACACTTTCCTGACCTTGGGCTGCTGTTCCAGCCAGCGTGCCAGATCCATGCCATTCGAGTTATGACGTTCGACACGGATATTGAGTGTCTTGATGCCGCGCAAGGCGAGGAAGCTATCGAAGGGGCTGGCTATTGCACCAACGGAATTTTGCAAGAAGCCCAGACGCTCACGCCAATCAGCCTGATGGGCTTCGCCGCCAACGATGGCAATACCACCAATGATATCGGAGTGCCCATTCAGGTATTTGGTCATCGAATGCACGACAATATCAAAACCCAGTTCCAGTGGACGTTGTACCTTGGGGCTGGCAAAAGTATTGTCAGCCACGGCGATGATGTTGTGCTCGCGGCAGATCTTGGCGATGGCGCGCAGGTCTGCCAGTTTCAGCATGGGGTTAGTGGGTGTTTCTACCCACAGCATCTTGGTGTCTGGGCGCATCGCGGCCAGCACTTCTTCTGGCTTGGTCATGTCCACGTAGGTGAATTGCAAGCCAGCACTGCGTTTGCGCACGCGTTCAAACAGGCGATAGCTACCGCCATACATATCATCACCGGCGATGATGTGGGCACCGCTATCAACGATTTCCAGCACAGTGGCAATCGCTGCCAGGCCAGAAGCAAAGGCAAATGCCTGCGCGCCGCCTTCCAGGTCAGCTACTGCACGTTCCAGCGCCCAGCGGGTGGGATTGTGTGAGCGGCCATAGTCCAGGCCCTTGTGTACGCCTGGGCTCTCCTGCACGAAGGTAGATGTTGCATAGATGGGTGGCATGATGGCACCCGTGGTCGGGTCGGGGAACTGCCCGGCGTGGATGACACGCGTGCCAAAGGCTTGCGGATGGGTAGGCTTCTTGTATTCGGGATAGCTCATGAAAGTGTCCTGCGCATATGGTTGAGGAGATCAAAGCGGGTAATCAGGCCATAAAACTGCTTTACCGGTTTGTTGGCTGCAATGATGGCGACCAGGCCGCTGTCCAGTGTTGCGCGTAATGCAGTGAGGCTGGCATCCGGTGCCAGGGTTTCTATCTGGCTGGTCATGGTGTCTTCTACGGCACTGCGGAAGAGGCTGGCATCGGCAGATACTTTCAACAGGAGGTCTGATTCATCAATGATACCGATAATCGCGCCATCGCGTATGACCGGCAGTTGCGAGATATCAGCACTGCGCATACGGTTGAACGCTACCATCAGGGTGTCACTGGCATTCACGCTGATGACGCCGCCTTCATCAAAGCGGCGGCTGATGATGTCCCGCAGATCATTGTAGTTTTTACGCTTGAGCAAACCCTGGTCCGTCATCCAGTTGTCGTTATACACTTTGGACAGATAGCGTGTGCCGGTGTCGCAGACAAAGGTGACTACGCGCTTGGGCGTGGTCTGGGCGTGGCAATAGCGCAAGGCTGCTGCCAACAGGGTGCCGGTGGAAGAGCCTGCCAGTATGCCTTCTGCTCGCAGCAGTTCACGCGCCGTGCCAAAGCTCTCAGCATCATCAATCGTATAGGCATGCTTGACCGAACTCATGTCGGCAATGCTGGGGATGAAATCTTCACCTATGCCCTCGACCGCCCAGGAACCACTGACTTCATTGACATTACCTGTCTCTACATACTCAGTCAGTATCGAACCTTTGGGATCAGCGAGTACAAATTCCAGCGCTGGCTGGACCTTGTTGAAATAACGCGTCAGGCCCGTCAATGTGCCGCCTGAACCTACGCCGACGACGATGGCATCGATTCTGTGGTCAGTCTGCGCCCAGATTTCTGGCCCTGTCGTGGTTTCATGCGCGAGCGGGTTGGCCGTATTATTGAACTGGTCGGCAAAGTAGGAGCCGGGTATTTCCTTGGCCAGGCGTGCCGCATAGTCCTGATAATACTCGGGGTGACCCTTGCCTACATCAGAGCGGGTGATGTGGACTTCTGCACCCATGGCTTTCAGGTGCAGGATTTTTTCTGTCGACATCTTGTCTGGTACGACCAGCACCACGCGATAACCCTTGGCGCGCGCCACCAGTGCCAGGCCCAGGCCGGTATTGCCAGCCGTTGCCTCGATTACGGTGCCGCCAGCTTGCAGGCGGCCTTCGCGTTCTGCTGTTTCTATCATTGACCTGCCTATGCGGTCCTTGATGGAGCCGCCTGGGTTTTGTGATTCCAGTTTGAGGAATAATTCACATAGCCCTGTGTCAAAGCGGGTAACCTTGACCAAAGGCGTATTGCCAATCAACGCAAGTACTGCGGGATCAGTTTGTCTTGTCATCTTAGTGTGCTCCTGGGTGCATACAATATGTTGCGACAGGTTTAGCATTTGTTTATGAGGCAGCTATGCTAGCGATTTCATCTCCTGAGGCTAAGGAATTTTTCCAACTAAGCATAGTTGGAAAATGACTTACTTGCATTTGGGTAATGCTATTTTGAGGTCAAAGTGGCAAGTATGGGGGTAGTATAGCCATAGTTTGGAAAATTGCTGGGGTATATGCGGTTTGCTTATATCAAAGCCTTGTGTATTTGTATTTGGCGTAGATTCTTTATTGAGGCACTGAGGATTTACTGTAGTTTTATGTTATTCGTCAAATCGCTCTGATATGAAGTTGGAGGGTGCCTGGCTTTGGTGGGTGGATTGATCAGTGCATAACGGCAATCTATATAACGTCATTCCAGTGTGTTTTTGGCTGGAATCCAGTGGCGTTATTAGTGTACCGAGAGGGCTATAAATTTCAGGCTTGAGGGAGTTTATGGATTAGATTTTTAAAATCCGCATTCGTAATTTACGATTGCATGCCGGTGGTAGACCGGCAGCTACACACCTTTTTGCTTCGCCAAAAAGTTGTGCCAAAAAGGCGACCAAGGCATCGTCGCCCCTAAGGGGTCCCCGTTTGTGTGGTACAAAAAATGGGAAATGCCCGAAACTCGCTATGTTCAAACACGGGCATTTCTTAATCCATTTTCTGTACCGCACAAACGGCGCCGACACATGGGAACTGCGGACGTCAACAACAACTGCAACGTCAAAAACAACGTCAACGCAGCTGCTATTTATGTTTTTTGATTCTCGACGGATCGCCTATTTCAATAGAGGCAAAATAACCACATGCATTTATATAGCAACCAATTTTCAGTATCCACAACCCACAAAAAATAAATGCCGCTCGAGGCGGCATTGAAAGTGGGGGGACTTGTTACGTTAAAGCGTGAACGGTTGGGACGAGCCGCCTTTATTTTATTGTGTGCTGCGTGTCAGTTTTCTGTTTATCCTTCTTTTTGATGATAGGGTGCAAACCAGCATACCGCAAATGAGGGGATGGTGGCCAGCATGACGAAGATGAAATAATTTGTATACCCCAGCAATTGCTGCAGGTGACCACTGATGACGCCGGTAACCATCATGCACAGACCCATAAGGCCGGTTCCAAAGGCGTAGTGTGTTGTCGTGTATTTGCCGGGCGCGAGTTGCTGCATCAGGTAAATCATGAAGCCGACTGAGCCAAAGCCGAAGAAGAATTTTTCGATGGCAACGCCAGCGGTGATCAGCCACAGGCTTTCAGGCTGGAAGATGCTCATCACCAAAAAGCTGGCATTCGGGATGTTCACTGCACAGCAGAGTATGAACAAGGTGGGCTGCAAACCACGCTTAGCGACAAACCAGCCACCGAGCAAGGAACCAAGCAGGACTGCGATCAGGCCGTATGTACCATAGGTCAGACCCAGCATTTCATTGGATAGACCCAGGCCACCTTTGCTGATGGGATCGACCATGAAGAAGGGGCCGATTTTTTCAAGGAAACCTATGCTGAGACGGAACAGAAAGGCAAAAGCGATCATCAGCCAGACATCAGGTTTCTGGAAGAAAGTAGTAAAAGAATCGCGCAAGATGAATAAGGCATCATTCACATTCGCAGGAGTGTTTTCCGCTTTCGCGCCATCAGGCATGGTGCGTAAATGCCAGGCCGTCATGAGGGCGATGATACCTGCCACGATCAGGAAAATCACGCGCCAGGCATCCATCCAGTCGGCACCGAACACCTTGGGGTCATGATGAAAGACGTCGGTATGCAATTTGCCACTCAAATAGACCAGGCCACCAGCCGCAACAATGGGACCTATATTCCAGCTAAGACTCTGGATGCCACAATACAGCGACTGTGTCTTGCTATCGAGCGAGGTGACATACACGCCATCAGCAGCGATATCCATCGTTGCACCAAGGAATGAAATAACGCAGAACAGACTCATCAGTATCAGCATGTAGTTCGGCAAGGACATGACCAGGGCGACACCGACAAAACCGACGGCAATGATCAACTGCGTGCAAATGACAAAGAATTTCTTGGTCTTGTACATTTCCACAAAAGAAGCGAACAAGGGTTTGATGGTGTAAGCGAGGATAAGGTAACTCGCATATTCAGCGGCCTTGCCGTTATCCATGCCCATGTTCTTGAACATGATGGCGCTGACGTTGGTCAGCATCATATAAGCCAATGCCATCGTAAAGTAAGTCGTCGGCACCCAGAACAGAGGGGATTTCCTGGCCGGGTTTGCTGATGGGTTGGCGATTTCTGTTTCGGTAATCATGGGCTGCACGCTTCTTTTCAAGTGGGCGGCACGCCTGCATGTCTTCATTATTGCATCGCCCCAATTGTTGCGTTGCATAGCTTATGACGCTTATTTGCAGGTCTGCTTATTCCAGCTCATCTTTGTAGATATGCTGACCAAGTTTTTCTCGCAAAAGAGCTGCGCAGGCTGTCTCGTTAATTGTTTTATTTGAGTTTTAATTTGAATCAGTATTCATTGTTATGAAAACCTTTTCAAGCGCAGAATAGCATGAAAATAAAAAAGCGGAACACTTCATTAACAAAAAAATTTATGGGCATGTGGAGGATTTACGCAATGCTAGAGCATTTGAAGCCGGGAAAACAGCCGTGCTTGCTGGGAGAATTCTCCAGGAGTAAAGCCTTAGATGTTGAGTCGAAATCATGTTGCAAACGAGGCAAAGTCAGGGCCTGGCTTGAACTAGATGATGCAATTGAATGAAACTGATTTCAGAATGAACTGTGAAGCAATATTGAAAATAACATTTGTGAGAAGCTTTGATTTTTCACGAAAGTCCAGAATCTCCCATTGCAAAAAGAAGTAAATTGAAAGTCGAAGACGTTGACAGCTTAAATGTGCGGTGATAAATTCCGGGATGTGAAAACGTTTTCAAAAATAGGGTAAAAAAACGCTTGATGTGATTTTTCCAGTGATCAGGCCCGAATTTGGATTTGGCGACTGACAAATGACCTGGTAGCGAATTTTCGCCCAAGATTGAAAACGATTTCATTGTGCACGCGTATTTCATTGAATATGCTCAGCTGAGCGTTGTACTGGATGTCGTAAAAGGAGTGATAGCCAGCCCTTGACAATGAAGCGTCGCGATATATAAGAAACATGAATGTTTACAGCGAACCTATCCACACTAGACCATGACAAATCCATCAGCGATGCCCGTGTTTCCACCTGCCTTTACCTGGGGCGTTGCCACCAGTGCTTATCAGATAGAAGGGGCGGCAGATGTCGATGGCCGCGGGCCATCGATCTGGGATACCTTTACCCATACCCCTGGCACCATCATTGATGGCAGCACTGGTGACGTTGCTTGCGATCATTACCATCGCTATGCAGAGGACGTGGGCATTATTGCTGGTCTGGGACTGAAGGCATACCGTTTTTCAGTATCCTGGTCACGTGTGCAGCCTCTGGGTTATGGTGACTGGAATGAGCAAGGCTTTGAGTTTTATTCCAGTTTGCTGGATAAACTAGAGGAGCACGGCATAGCTGCCCATCTGACTTTATACCACTGGGATTTGCCTCAGGGCTTGCAGGATCAGGGTGGCTGGTTGAATCGCGAGACCTGTTTGCGCTTTGCCGAATATGCAGCAGAAGTAGCGCGTCGCTTTGGTAATCGCCTGGCCAGTATCGCCACCCATAATGAACCATGGTGCACCGCCAATCTTGGTTATGGTAATGCCCAGTTTGCGCCGGGTGTGGCTGACACTGCTCTGGCGATACAGGTGTCGCATCATCTTCTGCTCTCGCACGGTATGGCCATGCAAGCCATGCGAGCGATCAATTGCCCGGCTAAACTGGGTATAGTTCTGAATCAATGGCCCGCCATGCCAGCGACTGAGTCGCAGGCAGACATAGCCCAGGCTGAGTGGGAATATGCGCGTTCTGTGCAATGGTTCATGGACCCACTATTTATAGGCACTTATCCGCAAAAAGCGCTGGACCGCATGGATCTGAGCAAATTTCATGTGCATGCAGAAGATATGGATGTGATTCGCCAGCCTCTGGATTTTCTCGGTGTGAATTACTATTTCCGTGCTTTTGTCAGTACCGATAATCCACCCAGGCAGCCAGAAGCTTTGTTGGGTTTTAGCGATATGGGATGGGAAATTTATCCTGCAGGCATGACTGATTTATTATTGAAACTGCACGCTGAATATCCTTCATTACCACCCATTTATATTACAGAAAATGGGATGGCTGTTGCCGACATTCTGGAAGATGGCAAAGTCCATGATGAGCATCGTATCCAGTATTTGCAACTGCACTTGCAAGCGATGCATGATGCCATTGTAGGGGGCGTCGATGTGCAAGGCTATTTTTACTGGAGCCTGCTGGACAACTTTGAGTGGAACTCCGGCTATGCCAAGCGATTTGGCCTGGTTTATCTGGATTATGCGACGCAGCAGCGCAGCTTGAAAGACAGTGCGTATTGGTATAGGGATTTTGTCAGGGCGCAGTTACTCAGAGAGTGACTATCAAAGCCGTCATACCAAAGTCTGGGCCTGTAAAGAGAGCATAGCCAAAATTGCATAATCCTGCTAACTTTTAGCCTTTGAACAGAAATGGCTGAATGAGCATGGATGAAGAGTTTGACGAGCTGACTTGTGCGCAGCATGGCAAGGTACATACAACTTATGTATGTGAGCATTTGATCTCAGATCCTGTACAGAAATGGCATTCGGATTATCCAGATGCTGAGAATCACTGGCCCGATGCCTGGTGTGAGGCTTGCAATGCACATTATCAGGCGGAGGGAGAATGGAATGAGCACAATGAAGACCTGGTGCCTATCAAATTGCTCTGTCATGTCTGTTATGAAGAGATGCGTTCAGCCAGCCTTGCACGCATAACAGGTGCCGACTACGATGCCTGGGATAATTTTGTTGATGCCTGCTTTAAGGAATTGCAAGATAAGTCAGGGTTGCTGAATCAGGAATTCTCCCTGGGTTCCCATCAACGCTATGACTGGGACCAGGCAAAAGGAGAATTGGTGTTTTCCAATGATGGTGTGCCAGCTGTCATTGCCAAGATAGATTTCATCGGTTCCTATTCATCGAAGACAAATACCTGGCTTTGGAGCTGGGCCAATTTTCATTTACTGGAAGGTATGCGAGTACGTGTAGCTGCGGTACGAGATTATGGGGAGTTGCACGACTATCCCTGGCTGACTACATCGAAATGGGAGGCAGAAGAAGGTGATGCCTGGGATATGGCTGCAGTTGCTGCTCATGTGCTACAGGCCAAAGGTGTTTATCGCAGCCCAAGCGAGGGTGGTGCCGGCTTTTTACTGATACGCGAAATTTCAAGAGCATAGGAACTGGCTTGCTTTTCGCTGAGGCGCATTGCTGGCTGCGCCTCAGCGAATGGCATCCTATTTGTAGATGCCACAACCTATCAAGACATCGCCTACACGTTCAATATAGGTCGATTTGGGTTCCATTATCTTGGTGCCAGGGTTAGGCCATTTATAGTCTACCCAGCCGTTCCCGGCTTTGCTGTTGGCAACATCCAGGAAACTTTTCACAATGGGTATGCCATCGGCGTCTTTTAATTCAAGTAAATTTTTACCTATCATCTTGGTATTCGCACCATGGGCGCGGTTAATGCCGTCGCCATTGGTGTTGTAGACAAACACGTATAAATCTTTGACGACAAATTGGCCGGTGGGATTATTGAATTCGGCATAGGCTTTGTCCTTGCCATTTTCTTTCAAGTAGGCGGCGGCTCTTTTCACCAATGCAATCGCTTCATCGGCGGTGCCTTTGTCTGCGGCGAAAGAGACTTGACTCAGAGTCAACATGGAAAACCCGGCAACTGCAAGTATGGATTTGATAAGCATTCTTCGCATCTCGATCTCCTGTTATTAAAAAGTACATGGCAAGGGAAGTCGTTTGGCGCTTGACCAGAATTCATTCTAATGTTGAATTTACATAATGCAATGTTTGAAATTTGCATATATGTTAAACAATGCTAAAACGCTGTTTTCAAACTGACAAACAAAAAAGCCCGGACCATTCGCATGGTCAGGGCTCGTTACAGATTTATGTGATGCGGTCAGATTCTAGAAATCAACCCCTACATTGACGCCAAAAGTACGTGGTGGCAAATACTGGGCTTGCCAGGGACCATTAGCATTCATGGCACTGGTTTTGACTTTGTTATCACCAACATTGCGGATAAAGAAGTCTGCATACCAGGCAGTTTTTCCGGTAGATTGATAGCGCATACCAAGATCTGCGCGGGCATAGGCTTCCTGCTTGTCCCCATCTCCGTAATTGAAGACACTTAACCATGTGTCTGTCTCATAATGCAGGCTGATACGCGGAGTCAAGCTGCCTTGATTCAGATGAAAGGTATGCTGATACAAGACCTGAGCCGAGAACTTGGGTGTATGAGGCATGGTATTGCCGGATACATCCAGGCAATTGCTGATACCAGGGACTTTGCAAGCTGGGAGTGCATAGTCGTTCGAGCCGCCGATCAGGTTGCCCAGCGTTGCCTTGGCGATGGAAACAGTCAGTTGCAGTTTGTCATCCTTGCTGAGTTTTGCTGCCAGTTCGGATTCAAAACCATAAATCGTTGCGCCATCTGCATTCGAGGTTTGCAGGCCACGGGTGCCGTCTGGCGCAGTGACTGGTGCGCTGAACTGGAAGTCCTTGAACTTGCCGTAGTACAGGGCGTTATTCCACCTGACAGCGCCGCCCATCAATGTGCTCTTGGAACCGAGCTCAAAGTTGGTCAGGGTTTCTGGGCCGTAGGTTTTACCGCCATCTTGCAAGCCGCCAGATTTGTAGCCGGTGGAGATGCTCCCATAGACCATATTGTCTTTGTCGATGTCATGCGAGATGCGCAGCAAGCCTGTCACCTTGTTGCCACTATAGCTGCCATCATTAAAAGAATACGGCGCGAAGTTGGAATTGGCAGAAGCTGGATTGACATTCGGTGTTATTGCCGCCTGGCTTAGCTCAGGCTTGCCAGAGAAGCCGTAGCCGCGACCATCGACATTCGTGCGTTTGTCCTGGGTGTAACGCAGGCCGCCAGTGATATGCGTGTCATTGCTGACATTCCAGGTTGCCTGACCAAACGCAGCTGCTGTTTCCACTGTTTCTTTAGGCTGGATGAAAGAACCTTGCCAGCCTACCGTGCCCTGGTATGTACCGTTCAGAATAGGGATGTCGAAACGGATATCATTGGTTTCAGAACCATAGTACAACCCGAGTTGCCAATCCACGTCACGCGTGCTTGTGGATTGCAGTTCTACTTCATGACTGAAGTTTTTATAGTTGGAAGAAACCGTATTATTTGCCTGCATGCTGCCACCAGAGGTAAAGCTGGTAGGTACATTGGCACCACCATCCTGGTCAAAGCGGGAAGAGCCACTGAACTTGGAATAGCCACCGATGTAAGTCAGTTGCATGTTCTTGTCGATGGCATATTCTATGCGGCCACGGATAGCATCGCTATTGCGCTCAGTGAAGGGTGCTGTGTCTATTAAGGCTGACCAGTGGCTTTGTCCAGCGCGAGGTGCTTGCAGCAGGTTCATTGATGGCGTGCCTCGGTCTATGAATTTCTCATAAGACAGATCGATCTTGGTGGCGGCGTTTGGTTTCCATAACATACTGATACGGGCAGCAGTCTGGTCTTGCGCACCATATTTGGGGCCGTCCTGCACAAATAGGGCATAGTTGATAGGCTGGAAGGGGACTGCTGTGCCGCCGTTCTTGAGGTAAGTGGCAAACGCAGCTTTCTGGCTATCGATGGACAGCATGCTCGGCGCCTGATAATCGACGTAGCCATCATGTTTCTCATGCGCATAGGCAAAGCGTAGCGCCATTTCATTGCTGACCGGGATGTTGAATGCGCCACGGGTACCAAAGCGCTTGTAGCTGCCCAGGCCACCTTCTACCGAGCCAGAACTATCACCGATTTTTGGCTTGGCGGTTTGCATGTTGACTGCACCAACTGTGGCATTACGCCCCCACAAAGTACCTTGTGGCCCGCGCAATACTTCTATGCCCTCCAGATCAAACAGCAGAGATGTTGCGCCTTCAGGGCGGGGTGCGTAGATGCCGTCGATGAACAGCGCAACCTCGGGATCGGCATACTCGGTTTTCGCGCTGTCGTTACCGATACCACGCATGGTCATGGTGATGACGCCGTGATCACCCTGGCCGGTAGCCTGGAATCCAGGCACCAGATTGACCACGTCCTGTATGTTTTGTACATGGGCGTCTTCCAGTGCTGCGGCATTGATAGAGGTGATTGCTATCGGGGTCTTTTGCAATGAAGTGGCTCGCTTCGTGCCGGTGACGATAACTTCAGAAATGGTCGTGCTTTCGCTATTTGCCTTGGTTTGGCTGGCGGTGCTTGGTGCTGGAGTTGGCGCTTGTGTTTGTGCGTGGGCAGCACCCATGCTGGTGATCAGGGTAATGATCGCCAGTTGTATGGGGGTGATCGCGACTTTACCAGTCGCAAGATTGCGGATTTTCATATGTCTCCTGTTACAGGTTGGATTGGTTTTTTGCTCTGATTAAACCATGACGTTTTTATGAAAACGTTTTCTTATATGTGTTTCATTGATTTTTCTTGAAACCGATTTCATAATACATAAATTCTGATTTCCATGTCAAACATAAAATGATAACGTTTTCAGAATGTTGTAATATAAATGAAACTACAACAAAAAAGTGTCAAAGCGGTGACGCCCAGATTTGCCGGCAGCTTGAAATTTTTGCTGACAAATCAAGTCGCTTCGGTAGGGAGTGTAGGGATGAATTTTGCGCTATCAGACCAGTGAGGATGCGGCAGGTAGTCATTCCCAGGACACATCCTGAATGCCACACTATGTATGCCTTGACTGTAGTGAAACCAGAGGAGCTTGCTCAAATGAAAGCTGTAAAAAGTGTTTTGATCGTAGGTGGGGGAACAGCTGGCTGGCTCACGGCATGTTTCATGGCCAGGCATTTGTCATCCTCCAAATCGGGGGAGGGCATACAGATACGCCTGGTAGAGTCAAAAGACATAGGCATTATCGGAGTTGGTGAGGGCAGTTTTCCCTCCATACGCGGTACTCTGGCAGCGATAGGCATAGATGAGGCGCGTTTCATCAAAGAATGCCATGCTACGTTCAAGCAGGGAATACGCTTTGATCACTGGGTTCGGCCAGCAGGTAGTTCAGGAACGGATCATTACTTTCATCCCTTCAGTCATCCCAGTCAGCGTGGGCCGGAGTTATTGCCCTACTGGCTGAAGGGGCTGGCTGCGCGCAATGGTCAGCAGCCAGCCTTTGCAGAGGCTGTGACCATGCAAAAATGCATAGCAGATGCTTCGCGTGGCCCCAAAAGATTTGCCGATAAGGACTTTTTGGGACCAATGAATTATGCCTATCATTTTGACGCTGGTCGCCTGGCAGCATTGTTGTCAGAGCATGGGCAATCACTTGGTGTGCAGCGGATACTGGGAACGGTAGAGCATGTAGAAATAGACGGACAAGGTGCGATTTCCGCCGTGCACACACAAGATGGCCAAGTGCTGGCAGCAGACTTGTTCATAGACTGCACTGGTTTTAGTGCACAACTGATAGGCAAAACGCTGGGATCTACATTCAAATCCTTGAATGATGTTCTGTTTGTTGACCGCGCCCTGGCCTTGCAAGCGCCTTATGCAAATCCTGATACACCAATCCCTTCTTATACCATTTCCAGTGCGCAGGAAGCGGGCTGGATCTGGAGCATCGGCTTGCAGCAAAGACGGGGGATAGGTTATGTGTTTTCCAGTCGTCATACGGACGAAAAGAGGGCAGAACAAGTCTTGCGTCAATACATAGGTCCTGCTGCTGACGGAATGACTCCCAGGTTGTTGAAGCTCAACGTAGGTTACCGTGAAACCCAATGGGTCAAGAACTGTGTGGCCATAGGACTATCAGGCGGTTTCATTGAGCCGCTGGAATCATCCGGCATAGGACTGATAGAAACAGCAGCGTATTTGCTGACCTACCTGTTTCCTTTTAACGGCGAGTTTGATGCGGTGGCAACCCAATTTAATCAACACATGAAAGCGCGGTATGAGCGCATTGTTGATTTTGTCAAAATGCACTTCAGCCTGAGCCAAAGAACTGATTCCGCATTCTGGCGTGACAACAGGGATGCAGCCTCTATACCTGAGAGCCTGCAAGAAAAGCTGAGGATGTGGAGCTGCCGCCCGCCACATCGCATGGACTTTATTGCCGACCTAGAAATGTATCCGCCATCAAGCTGGCAATTCGTTTTGTATGGAATGGAATTCCAGACCGATATGGCGAATAATAAATTTCTATATCCGCAAGAGCGGGAGGCTGTTCAGGAATTTCAGATGATTGCCCAGATGGCCCAGCGCGCGCTGGCTGATTTGCCTGACCATAGAAAACTGGTGGAACACCTGTGCAAGGCGGCGTCTCCAATACCCTCTGCGCTGTCAAGACGGGCTTGATCGCCATTCCATACTATGACTCTCTGGCAGACAGTGGAAAACCAAAGCGCACGTACAAAAATCCATGATATGCTCATTGTGAAAAGCTTTTCACTAAATTGTGAATACTGAGTATTAATAATTACCCAGCTTGGGAAGGCATTGTGTGGTTGACAGAACGAAAAGAAAAAACGAGCCAGTCACTTTATTAGATGTTGCGCGTGAAGCAGGGGTGTCACCCAGCACTGTATCGCGCATACTGAATGGCACGGCCAAGGTCTCGGATGACAAACGCAAGGCAGTGGAAACCGCCATTGCAGAAATGAAGTTTGAGCCTAATCAGTTGGCGCAAGGCCTGAAAAGTGGCCGCTCCATGACGATAGGCATCGTGGTGCAGGATATAGCCAGCCCTTTCTTTGATGAAACCCTGCATGGCGTGGATGATGGCCTGAAAGGGACCGGTTATGCTTCGGTCATCGTCAGCGGGCACTGGAATGCTGAAGAAGAGGCGGCGCGCATCAAGCTGTTGCTGGCGCGCAAAGTGGATGGCATTATCCTCTTGTCGGGTCGTATCGCTGACAAGAAAGTGCTGGAATTTGCTCTTGATAAACCTATAGTCGCTACAGGCCGCAGCTTGCATAGCAAGACGGCAGTTGGCTTTAAACTTGATAATGTCCACGGTGCTTACCTGGCAACCCGGCATTTGATAGAACTGGGTCACAGGCGCATCGCCTTTGTCACCGGGCCAGCAAATAATACTGATGCTGCTGAACGGCAAGAGGGTTATCAAAAAGCATTGCGCGAAGCCAATATCCCATTTGAGAAAAGCTTGGTAGCTGAAGGAAATTTCCATGAAGCCAGTGGCTTGCTGGCAATTAACCGCTTGCTGGAAACCCAGCAACAATTCAGCGCGGTGTTTGCCGCCAACGATCTTTCTGCCTATGGAGTCAGGCTGGGCCTGTACCGTAAGGGTATACGTGTGCCCGAAGATATCTCCCTGATAGGTTTCGATGACTTGCCCAGCTCTTTATATACAACGCCACCCCTTACTACTATCCACCAGCCCTTGTATGACATGGGTCTGCTTGCGACCAAGACCTTGCTGGGCCTGATAGCGGGTAACGAAGTCGATACGACTTTGCCTGGTCTGGAACTGATTGCCAGGGAAACTACCAGACGGATGCGTTAAGGCTACGCTGATTAAGTAAACGGATTCTATTCTCAAGCGTTAAAGACTGACAACCGAACAAGACGTTTGACTTCCATGAAACAACAGACACTGGCGATGGCAGAAGATCAGAATGCGG
>Ga0187843_10000071_pt1 | contig 82977 bp, 84 predicted proteins | sample SpaLakP09_SKY_43_FD_134516 | JGI IMG/M metagenome (GOLD analysis project Ga0187843, IMG submission 134516) | Oligotrophic lake water microbial communities from Sparkling Lake, Wisconsin, USA - SP09_SKY_43 | ecosystem: Environmental > Aquatic > Freshwater > Lake | place: USA: Sparkling Lake...
ACCGTCAGCGGCAGGCCGAAGGAAATGGCCGTGGCGCGCGTGTTCTTTTCGATGATTTCCACTTCCAGGCCCTTCGGCATTTTGCCGACCGGGACCGTGGTCGCGGGCAGGCCGGCGCCGGCCGGCAGCTTGGCCAGGGCCTGCTTCAGGCTGGCCGTCATGGCGTCGGTGACGTCACCCGAGATACCGACGCGCACCGCGCCCTGGGTGTAGGCTTTCTTGTAGAAGTCCTTGACGTCGGCCAGGGTGATCGATTCGATGCCCTTGGCGGTGCCCAGCACTGGGTGGCCGTACGGGGTGCCGGCGAACACATTGGTCTGCAAGCGTTCCTTGCCCAGCTCTTCTTCGTTGTTGTCCTTCAGGTCGACCGTCAGGGCGTTCTTGAGCGAATCCTTCAGGCGGCGGAAGTCTTCTTCGCGAAAGCCCGGCGACAGGATCTGCGGCATCGACACTTCCATGTACTTGTCCCAGTTATCCTTGTGGATGGAACCGGTGAAGGTGGTCATTTCCTTGTCGACCTGCTCGCTGAAGCTGCCGGCCATCGGGAACAGGGCCTTGGTCACTTCGTCGATCTTGCGCTCGCTGGAGCCGGCCGAGCCGACCATCATCGCGGTCAGCGTGGCCAGGCCTTCCTTGCCTGCCGGGTCATGCGCCGAGCCGGCCGCGAACAGCAGCTTGAAGCGGATCTGCGGCAGTTTCGACTTCTGTACCAGCACGTCGAATTTGGCGTCGCCGGCCGGGGCCGTGAAGCTGGCCAGTTTCGGCAGCGTGGCGATGGCTTCCGGCAGCGGCTGGTTCGACAGGGTGGTCACCACCATGGCGTCGTCGGTCAGGTATTTGCGGGCGGCCGCTTGCAGGTCGGCCGGAGTCAGCGAATCGAACAGGCGGAAGTACTGGTTCAGCGTGCCGTAGGAACGGTTGAAGTGCACATACGATGCCAGGGTGCCGGCGATCTGCTCGGTGTTGTCGAGCGAGCGGATCAGGCCGAACTTCTGGGCCGACTTGATGTCAGCCAGGGCCTTCTCGGTGACCGGGGTGTCGCGCAGTCCGGCGATGGTCTTCATGATCAGGTCGCGCACATAGACGGCGTCTTCCGCCTTCTTGACGCGCGCGCCGATGGTGGCCAGGGTCGGGTCCACGCGCGGCGGCGAGAAGTCGAACAGCTGGTCGACCTTCTGTTCATCCTGCATCAGGCGCTTGTACAACGGCGAGGTGCGTCCGAACGACAGCGACAGCAGGGTCGACAGCGCGGCCTGGTCCTTGACCTTGTCCGAGAAGGCCGGGCTGCGGAAGGCGACGGTGACGAAGGGCAGGGTCGGGGTCGGCCATGGCACGTGCTTGTAGATGGCGCCTTTCGGTGCGGGTTCGGCCGGCACCACGCTCTTGTACGTGCCTTTTTTCCAGCTGCTCCAGTATTTCTCGACCAGGGCGATGGCTTTTTGCGGATCGACGTCGCCGGCGATGATCACGGTGGTGCGCTCGGGACGGTACCAGCGGTCGAAGAACACCTTCGAGTAGGCATACTGGTTCGGCATGTCCTCGATGTCCTTGATGAAGCCCATCGTGGTGTGCTTGTAGGTGTGCGTGGTGTACGCGGCGTCGCGCTGGACTTCCAGCAGCTTCGATACCGGGTTGGCGCTGTTCTTGTTGTATTCGCCCAGCACGGCGCGCGATTCGGTCTTGAACGCGTCTTCCGGGTAGTCCAGGTGCTGGAAGCGGTCAGCCTCGACTTTCAGGATGGTCTCGAGGTCTTCCTTGGCGAAGGTGGTGTGGTAATTGGTCAGGTCGTCGCTGGTGTAGGCATTCTGGCGCGCGCCGGACTTGGTGATGACATCCTGGTACTTTTCAGGAGGGTAAGCCTTGGTGCCGCGGAACATCATGTGTTCGAAAAAGTGGGCGAAACCGGACTTGCCCGGCTCGATTTCATTGCGCGAACCGGTTTGCACCGGGATCTGCAGCGAGACAAGGTTGGGGAAGCCGGTCGGCACCACGATGATCTTCAGCCCGTTCGGCAGGGTCTTTTCAGTGGCGGTAAAGGGCAGCAGGTCTGCCTTGGCTGGCGCGGCCACCGGCGCGCTCATGGCGAACGCAGGCAGGGCAAGCAGGGTCATCGGGATAAGTTTCGACACATTGTCTCCTAGGGATAAAACAGCATCGGGCAGCATAAAATATTCGCTGATCAAATGACAGCAAAACTTCATGCATATGTGTTGTTTTGCCAAGAAGTGAAGGTCGGCTTGCCCTGGATTATTCGTGCCAAAGGGGACAATCAAGCCAGAAATTGAAGGGAATAGGCGTACTGGATTGCGAATTGAGCACCGACGAAACGCGCTAATTCACACGGTTTCCGTGACGGGCAGGCTGATCCGGTTGCGTCCCATGTGCTTGGCCCGGTACAGGGCGGCGTCGGCCGTGGCCACCAGCTGGCTGGGATCGGTGTCGGTGGCGGCAATGGCGGTGGCCGCGCCTATGCTGACCGTCACATGCAGCTGGCTTTTGCCGCCGTGCGGCACCTGCATCTGTTCGACGCGGTAGCGGATCCGCTCGGCCACGATGGCCGCGCCCTTGAGCGACTGGTTGGGCAGGATGACGGCGAATTCCTCGCCGCCATACCGGGCCACCAGGTCGTTGGCGCGCATTTCGCCGGCCACGGCAGTGGCGATCAGCTTCAGGCATTCGTCGCCGCCCAGGTGCCCGTTGGCATCGTTAAACGCCTTGAAATTGTCCACATCGACCATCAGCAAGGACAGCGGCTGCTGCTGGCGCATCGCGCGCGCCCACTCGGCGTGCAGGGTGTCGTCGAAGCAGCGGCGGTTGGCCAGGCCGGTCAGGCCGTCGCGCGTGGCCAGCTGTTCCAGCGCGATCTGGGCCGCCTTTTCGTCCGTCAGGTCGCGCAGGGTCTGGACCACGGCGGCCAGCTTGCCGTTGTCGTCGAAAATGGGGCTGGCGTCGGCCGCCAGGTAGCGGCGCCTGCCGCCGCGCGGCATCTCGCACCAGCTTTCTGCGCACAGCTGGCCTGCCGTCTGGATATTGTTGGCGCTGCGCGGATACAGGCGGTCGATCTCGTCGGTGCGCTGCTGGATGACCAGGTCGGCCAGGGTCGGCCGCTGCTGGTCGTAGAAGGAGCGCCAGTGGTCTCCCGTGCCCAGCACTTCCCTGGCCGGCACGCCCGTCAGGCGTTCGCACGCCCGGTTCCAGATCAGCACGCGGCATTGGGTATCGAGCACGAAGGCGGGGATGGCCAGCATTTCCAGCAGCTTGTTGGCAAAGGCGCGCTCGTGGTCGGGAGCGTGGTAGCCAAACGGGATGTGGGCGTGCGATGTGCTGGTCATGGGGCGTCCCTGATTCGTTCTATCCGCTTGGCAATTATTGACTGCTGACAAGACCGATTTTGAAGCTTTGCGGTGACGATCCGTTTGATTTGAAGCAAGCGTGCGCGATTTCCAGCTCAAGTCACGGCGAATGGTTCCGTCAGGGGTATTGACATTGACAACACCGTACCCTTACCGGGTGAACTGTCGAGCGAAAACTGGCCGCCGATGGCGCTGATGCGGTCGCGTATGCCCAGCAAGCCGCTGCCTTTGGCGGCGATATCGGGCGCCATGCCGACGCCGTTGTCGCGCACGTCGAGTGTCAGCAAATCGCCACAGCGGCGCAAGTCGACCGCCACCTCTGTTGCATGGGAGTGGCGCGCGATATTCGACAGCGATTCCTGCATGATCCTGAAAACCATGGCGTCGCGTTCGCGGTCCGGCACCGCTTCGAACACACAGGGTTCGGCGGAAAAGGCGTGCTGGATGCCGTGCAGGCGGGTAAATTCGCTCAACTGCCATTCCAGGGCGTGGCGCAGGCCCGATTCGAGCGCGAGCGGCCGCAAGTCGTTGATGATGGCGCGCAGCGAGCGGATGGTGGTGTCGAGATTGCCGATCATGCCGTCTACTTTCTGCGTGATCAGCGGATGGGCGCCGGTGGTGCTGACATGCAGGAGCGACAAATCGATCTTCAGGGCCAGCAGGTTTTGCCCGAGATCGTCGTGGATATCGCGCCCGATGCGCCGGCGTTCGTTTTCGCGCACGCTTTCCTGCTTGCGCGCCAGCTTGCACAAGGCGACGTGGGTGTTGGCCAGGGCGCGCTCGGCCACGGCGCGCGCGTGGATCTCGATGGCCAGCTGGGCCTCGATGTCGGCCAGCTTGTCGTCCAGCCGCAAGTGGCGCTTGAGCAAGGCATGGAAGCCCCAGCCCAGCAAGATCATCCAGGCCAGCGCAACAAGGAGGGTAGGCGTGATCGTCATGACAGTTCCTTCCGATTAATCCGATGCGGCGAAGTCGACTCCGATAAAGTTACATTGCGGAATCTTTACGCCTTTGTGGGAGATCAATCTGGAACGCAGCCCGATGCGAGGCAGCGCAAACATGGCCGAAAAGGGCGATTTGGCGGGCCCTTGTGCCGCCTTGCTATAATGGAGGGTTGACGACGAAGGTAATTCCTGTGACTTACAGCATCAAAGAAATTTTCTACACCCTGCAAGGCGAGGGTGCGCATGCCGGGCGTCCGGCCGTGTTTTGCCGCTTTTCGGGCTGTAACCTGTGGACGGGACGCGAAAGCGACCGGGCCACGGCTGTCTGCACCTTCTGCGATACCGATTTCGTCGGCACCGACGGCGAGCGCGGCGGCAAGTTCCCCACGGGCGAAGCGCTGGCGGCGGTCATCGACAGCCTGTGGCCTGCCAGCCATCCGGCCAGCAAGTACGTGGTGTTTACCGGGGGCGAGCCCTTGCTGCAGCTCGACGCCGCACTGATCGCCGCCATGCACGCCGCCGGCTTCGAAATCGCCATCGAAACCAATGGTACCTTGCCGGTGCCGCCGGGCGTGGACTGGATCTGCGTCAGCCCGAAAATGGGTTCGACCCTGGTGGTTGAAAAAGGCAATGAGATCAAGGTGGTCATTCCGCAGACCAGGCAAGACCTGGCAGCCTACGAGCACCTGGACTTCGACAACTTCTTCGTGCAGCCGATGGATGGCCCGCTGGCCGAACACAATACGCGTCTGGCCATCGAGACCTGCAAGCGCAATCCCAAGTGGAAGCTGAGCCTGCAAACCCATAAACTTTTACAAATACCTTAAGCCTTCCATGCTGACCATCACACGCAAGCTCGAATTCGACGCGGGCCACCGCATTCCCGACCACAAAAGCCAGTGCCGCAACCTGCACGGGCACCGCTACACGCTCGAAATCACGCTCACCGGCGCCGTCATCCAGGTCGAAGGCAATTCCGACAATGGCATGATCATGGATTTTTCCGACATCAAGGCGCTGGCCAAGGAACACCTGGTCGATGTCTGGGACCATGCTTTCCTGGTGTATGAAAAAGACGACAAGGTGCGCGACTTCCTGGCAACCCTGCCTGGCCACAAGACGGTCGTCATCGACCGCATTCCCACGGTCGAAAACCTGGCGCAGATCGCCTTCGAGATCCTGAAAGCGGCCTACAAGGACCGTTTCGGCACCGGCTTGCACTTGCATAAGCTTGTCCTGCACGAAACCCCGAACTGCTGGGCCGAGATTACCGATGCCTGATAGCGACTTCATGCAACTGGCGCTGGAGCAGGCGCAACATGCATGGACGCTGGGCGAAGTGCCGGTGGGCGCGGTCGTGGTCAAGGATGGCGTGGTCATCGCGACCGGCTTCAACCAGCCGATCGGACGGCACGACCCTACCGCCCATGCGGAAATCGTGGCCTTGCGCGCGGCCGCCGAAAAGCTGGGCAATTACCGCCTGCCGGGCTGCGAGCTGTTCGTCACGCTCGAACCCTGCGTGATGTGCTCTGGCGCCATGATGCATGCGCGCCTGTCGCGCGTGGTCTACGGCGCGCCCGATCCCAAAACCGGCGCCTGCGGTTCGGTGCTGAACCTGTTCGAACAGGAAAAACTCAATCACCATGCGGAAGTGGTCGGCGGCGTCATGGCCGACGAGGCCGGCGCCATGCTGAAGGGCTTTTTTGCCGAACGGCGCAATGCCGCCCGTAAAGCCGAGCCGAAAGTCTAGGCCCTTTTGCGAAAAATGGTATGCTCATCCTGCATGCCATAGGAGATGAGATTGCCACGTAATACAGTATCTAAACAGGACAACCCGGAAACCGCACCCGGCATCGTGCGACTTGCCCTTGAAATGCGCGCTCCCTGGGAGCTTGGCATCGCACTGGCCGCCTATCCCTTCATGCGCGCCGCGCCCAAGGGCGACGGCCACCCGGTGCTCGTCTTCCCCGGCCTGGCCGCGGGCGACGTCACCACGGTCGTCATCCGGCGCTTTTTGTCGGACCTGGGCTATTCCGCGCACGCGTGGGAGCAGGGCCTCAATTTCGGTCCCCGCCCAGGCGTGCTGGAAGCCTGCGTCGAAAAAATTCTTGAACTGCGCAAGGAACATGGCCGCACGGTCAGCCTGGTAGGCTGGAGCCTGGGCGGCGTGTACGCGCGCGAACTGGCCAAGATGATGCCCGACGACGTGCGGCTCGTCATTTCGCTCGGTTCGCCCTTTACGGGCAACCCCAAGGCCACCAATGCCTGGCGCGTCTACCAGCTGGTGTCCGGCGAAAAGGAAATCGATGCCGAGCGTTTCGCGGCGCTCAGGGAAACCCCGAAAGTGCCTACCACCTCCATCTACAGCCGTACCGACGGCGTGGTGGCCTGGCAGTGCAGCGTGGAGCAGGAAACGGCGTCGTCGGAAAACATCGAAGTGCACGCCAGCCATGTGGGCATGGGCCTGAACCCGACCGCGCTGTATGCGATCGCCGACCGCCTCAGCCAGCACGAAGGCGACTGGAAGCGTTTTGATCACGAAGCCCATAGCGGCATCAAGAAACTGCTGTTCCTCGATCCGGCCCGTTCTTCGTGGCCGAATCCGTTTTTCGGGTTCTACTGACAGGCAGCACACACGGCGTCTCTAACAAGGATCAGGCATGAAACACCTTAGCGGTCTGGATGCAACTTTCCTTCACCTGGAGACGCCGGAGATGCCCATGCATGTCGGCGGCCTGCACCTGCTCGACTTGCCCGAAGACTTCAAGGGCGACTATATCGACGCCGTCAAGCGCCATATCGCCGACCGCATGCACCTGGCCACGGTCTTCACCAAGAAGCTGGCCCTGATGCCCTTCGATATCGCCAACCCGGTGTGGGTGGACGATGACGACGTCGACCTCGACTACCATATCCGCCAGATCACCCTGCCCAAGCCGGGCACGCAAGCCCAGCTCGAAGCCTATGTCGGGCGCCTGCATTCGAGCCTGCTCGACCGCAGCCGTCCGCTGTGGGAATTCTATGTCTTCGACGGCTTGCAATCGGGGCAGATCGGCTTCTATACCAAGATCCACCATGCGGCGCTGGACGGGCAGGGCGCGATCGTGCTGGCCACCGCGCTGCTCGACGTCACGCCGGTGCCGCGCGTGGTCGACGCGCCGCCCGCGCACGACAAGGCGCCCTACCAGCCGCCCGTGTCCAGCATGCTCAAGGCCGCCCTGCGCGACACGGTGGCCCAGTGCGCCAAGCTGGTGCTGGGCGTGCCGACCGGCCTGCGCGTGGCCGCGAGCCTCATCACGCCGAGCGTGAACGAGGACGGCAAGCGCCGCCTGAGCCTTCCCAAACTGTCGCTCGCGCCCAAGACCCCGCTTAACGCCAGCATCACCAACCAGCGCGTGTTCGCCACCGCCAAGATCAGCCTCAAGGAAGCGCTTGGCGTGGGCAAGGCCTTCGGCGGCACCTTGAACGATGCGGTCATGGCCATCGTCAGCGGCGCGCTGCGGCGCTATCTCGACGAACATGGCGCCTTGCCGGAACGTTCGCTCGTGGCCGCGGTGCCGGTCAGCCTGCGCAGCGAGGGCAATACCGACCTCAATAACCAGGTCAGCATGATGCTGATGCAGCTGGCCAGCGACGAAGCCGATCCGGCGAAGCGCATGCGCGCCATCGTCAAGGCGTCGGCCAGGATGAAGAAGACCATGTCGAGCGTGAAGTCCATCATGCCGACCGATTTCCCCAGCCTGGGCGTGCCATGGCTGATGAGCGGCCTGGTGGCCTTGTACGGGCGCTCGCGCCTGGCCGATTCGATGCCGTCGATCGCCAATGTCGTCATCTCCAATGTGCCGGGGGCGCGCATGCCGCTGTACCTGGCCGGCGCGCGCATGACCACCAATTACCCGGTGTCCATCGTCACCCATGGCCTGGCCCTGAACGTGACGGTCCAAAGCTACAACGGCGCGCTCGATTTCGGCATGATCGCCTGCCGCCGCGCCGTGCCCGACGTGCGGTTTTTCGCCGAATGCATGACGGCCGCGCACCAGGAACTGCTGCAAGCGGCATTGGCGCTGCAAGTGGCCGCGGAAGAACCGGCGCCGGCTCCCGCGAAAAAACGCGCTGCGCCACGCAAGCCTGTCGCCAAGGCGCCCGCGAAACCCCGAACACGCGCTTCCGCGCCGGCCTGACCATGCCTACCCTGAAGTCGAACGGCATCAGCATCGCCTACGAAACCGCCGGCGACCCGAAAGCCGTGCCGCTGATGCTCATCATGGGACTGGGCATGCAGCTGATCGCCTGGCCAGACGACCTGGTCGAGGGCCTGGTGGAGCAGGGTTTCTACGTGATCCGCTTCGACAATCGCGACAGCGGGCTGTCCGACAAGTTCGACCATGCCGGTACGCCCAACCTGGCCCTGGCCTTCATCAAGACGCTGGTGCGCTGGCCCCTGAAGAGCGCCTACACGCTCGACGACATGGCCAATGACGCCGTCGGCGTCCTCGACGCCCTGGGCGTGGCCCGCGCCCACATCGTCGGTGCGTCGATGGGCGGCATGATTGCCCAGCTGGTGGCCGCCAGGCACCCCGAACGGGTGCTGAGCCTGACCTCGATCATGTCGAGCAGCGGCCGGCGCGGCCTGCCGGGGCCGACCAGGGAAGCGCGCGCCGTGCTGTTGCGCCGTCCGGCCAATCCCAAGGACATGGACAGCGTGGTCACGCACATGGCCAATACCTTCCGCGTGATCGGCAGCCCGGCCTATCCGACCAGCGACAAGGCGCTGCGCTCGCGCGTGACGCGTTCCATCAAGCGTAATGTGAGCACCGGCGGCGTCGTGCGCCAGATGGTGGCGATCGCGGCCTCGGGCGACCGCAGCCATCTGCTGGGGACCATCCGCGCGCCGACCCTGGTCATTCACGGGGCGGCAGATCCGCTGGTGCCGCTCGCCTGCGGCCAGGACACGGCCAGGCAGATACCCGGTGCGCGCCTGGAAGTCATCGAAGGCATGGGCCACGACCTGCCGGCCCAGCTGATCGAGCGCCTGCTTGCCTTGATCGACGCGCACGCGCACGGTAAGATGATGCCCGACCCAACAGCGCGGCTCTTCGAAAAACAGTGAATAACCCAACATTCGGCATTGCCATCGTCGCTCCCAGCGGCTATACCTTCGACGACGAAGCCATCGCACGCGGCATCGCCAGGCTGGAACAGCGCGGCCACACGGTTTTCAACTACTTCGACAGCAAGCGCGTGCACCAGCGCTTCGGCGGCACCGACGACGAGCGCCTGGCGCAGCTCAACGCCGCCGCGGCCAATCCCGACGTCCAGGTGGTCATGGCGCTGCGCGGGCAGTACGGGCTGACCCGCCTGTTGCCGCGCATCGACTTTGCACAGATGGCGGCCAGCGGCAAAATCTTCGTCGGCTTTTCCGATTTCACTGCCTTCCAGATGGCGCTGATGGCCAAGACCGGCGCCATGAGCTACGCGGGGCCGATGCTGCTCGCCGATTTCGGCGGCAAGGAAGTGGTCGACTATACCGTCGACGATTTCTTCCAGTGCCTGTCCGCGAAAACGCACCGCATCAGCCAGGCGGCCAGCCGCAATCCCAACCTGAATGTCAGCGGCACGGTCTGGGGCGGCAACCTGGCCATGATCGTGTCGCTCCTGGGGACCGAGTATTTTCCGGCCATCGATGACGGCATCCTGTTCATCGAGGACGTCAACGAACACCCTTACCGCGTCGAACGCATGCTGCTGCAGCTGATGCAGGCGGGCGTACTGCAACGCCAAAAGGCGCTGGTGCTGGGCGATTTTTCAAATTACACGCTCAGCCCCGCCGACAACGGCTACGACTTCAACACCATGCTGGCCTACCTGCGCGCCACGCTGCCGGTGCCGGTGCTGACCGGGCTGCAGTATGGCCACGGCCCGAAACGCGTGACCATTCCTTTCGGCGCCAGGGCCAGCCTGTGGTCGGACGCCGCCCACTTCGAGCTGACCATCAGCGGCTATCCGACGATCCGCAATGCGTGAGCTGCCGGCGGCGGCTGACTACTATCGCACCACATCGCCCGGTCACAGCTACCCGTCGCTGAACGGTCCTGCCGATGCCGCCATCTGCATCATCGGCGGCGGCTTCGCGGGCCTGTCGACGGCCATCGCCCTGATGGAGCGGGGCGAAACCAATATCGTGGTGCTCGAATCGGAAACGGTCGGCCACGGCGCCTCGGGCCGCAATGGCGGTTTCGTGTTCGGCGGTTTTTCGCTCGGTGAACGCAGCATTGTCGACACCGTGGGACCCGAGGCGGGGCGCCAGCTGTATCACCTGACCCTGGCCGCCGTGGAGCAGATCCGCGCGCGCATCGGCAAGTACGCGATCGACTGCGACATCGCCGAACAGGGCGTGTACTTGGCCAACTGGTTTGACGATGACCGCATTCTCGACCAGCAGCAGCGCTTCATGGCGGACGCGCTGGGCGTAGAATGGCAGCGCGTGAGCCGCGCCCAGATGGCCGAACGGCTCGAATCGAAACGCTATTTCGGCGGCCTGTTCGAGCCGGGCGCCTTCCATTTTCATCCGCTGAAATATGCCCAGGGCCTGGCGCGCGCGCTGGTATCGCGCGGTGTGCGTGTGCATGAACAAAGCCGGGTCGCGCACATCACGGCCGACGGCGCGGGCTGGCGCGTGTCCACCGCCGGTGGCGAAGTGCGCGCCAGGGAAGTGGTGGTGTGCTGCGGCGGCTACATCGAAAAGCTGTATCCGCGCCTTGGCGGCGCGGTGCTGCCGATCGCCACTTACGTGATGGTGACCGAGCCGCTGGGCGAACGCCTGCAGGGCGCCATGCGCACCGGTGCTGCCGTCTACGACACGCGCTTCGCCTTTGACTATTACCGGCCGCTGGCCGACACCCGCATCCTGTGGGGTGGCCGCATTTCGATTTCCGAACGCAGCGGCGAAGACGTTGCGCGCCTGCTGTACCAGGACATGCTGAAGGTGTATCCGCAATTGGCGGGCACGCGCGTGGACTATGCCTGGAGCGGCATGATGAGCTACGGCCGCCATAAGATGCCCCAGCTGGGCCGCCTGCCGGAAGGGCTGTGGTACGGCATGGGCTTCGGCGGCCATGGCGTGGCGCCCACCACGCTGGCCGGCGACGTGCTGGCCGCGGCCATCATGGGCGACGGCGTGGACCTGGCGCGCTTCGCGTCCTGGGGCTTGCCCACCACGGGCGGGCCGGCCGGTCTGGTGGCCGCCCAGCTGGCGTACTGGTACTACGAACTGCGCGACTGGATGCGCCAATAGTGGCACAGCGCTCGCCCCGCATCGATGCGCTGCGCGGCCTGGCGGTCTTCGGCATCCTGTTCGTCAATGTGTGGAGCCATGTGAATGGATTCAGCCACTTTCGTTTCGGTGTCATGGAACAGGCCATGCCGGTGGGCGAACAACTGGTCATCTTCCTGACGGCCGCTTTCGCCGAGAGCAAGTTCTATCCCATCTTCGCCTTCCTGTTCGGCGCTGGCTTTGCGCTGCAAGCCAGGGGAGCAGCCGATCCTGTCCACGCCGAAGCCGTCCAGAAGCGGCGCATGGTATGGTTGCTCGCTTGCGGCATCGTGCATGGCACCGTGGTCTGGTTCGGCGACATCCTGACCTCGTATGCCCTGCTCGGTTTCTGGCTGATGGGGACGGCCGGCCTGCGCCTGGGAGGGCTGCTTCGGGGCCTGCGCTTCCTGTTCCTCCTCAATTGTGGCATTGCCGTGCTGTGGATGAGCGGTGCCATTGCCATGAGCAGCATGGATCTGGAGGACCTGATCGCCGAGCTATTCGAGCTGCATCGCACGCAAGCGGTGTACACCATGGGCGGCTGGTCCGATATCGCGGCGCAACGGCTGGTCGACTATGTCGTGGCCCTGGCGAGCCTGGTCATTTATGCTCCGCGCCTGATGCTGCTGTTCCTGCTCGGCGTGTTTGCGGTGCGCCTGGGATGGCTGACACAAGCCGAGCGCCATCGCGGCCTGTGGCGCAAGGTACTGCTGGCCGGCCTGGTGGCCGGCCTGCCGCTCAATCTCTGGTGGGGCGTCGTCACCTTGCAGACTGCGGCCGATCCGCTGTCGCAATCGCTCGTTTCCGGTATCGCAGCCGGGCTGGCCGACCTTGCCGGGCCGTGCCTTGCCGCCGCCTATGTCGCCGCAGTGATGCTGGCCCGGCCAGGCTTGCTGGCGTGGCTGGCGCCGGTCGGGCGCATGGCGTTGACCAACTACCTGCTGCAATCGGTCGTGCTGTCGCTGCTGTTGCAGGGCTTCGGGCTGGGACTGGGCGCCAGCCTGTCGCGGGCGGGACTGGCCGGCGTCTGCTGCGCCCTGATACTGGTCCAGCTTGGATTGAGCCATTGGTGGCTCAGGCGCCACCAGCAAGGCCCGATGGAAGCCTTGTGGCGGCGTTATACCGCGTCGGCCTGAGGCGCTGCCTTCTTGAACGGGCTGCGCTCCGGCGCTTCATCGTGCTCGACGCCCAGCAGCACGCGTTTGATCAGTTTATTGAACACCGGCTGGCGATGCCGCACCAGTATGCCGAAAGTCTGCGGTTTCGCGCCCAGCGATGCTTTCGGCTCGAGCGCGGTGCGGCCGTAGGATATCTGCTTGCAGCCCAGCGCCAGTGCGTCCGCGATGCCCGCGTGGAGCAGGCGCAGGTAGATCGGCAGGCTCTCGGCCGCGGCCCGGTCAAAGCCGATGTGGTAGGCGATGGCGGTATCGCCGTCGGCCACGGAAATCAGGAAGCCCAGCAAATTGCCGTTCTGCCGCACGACCGTGCAGCGAAAGCGCGCGCCCGCCACCTGTTCCAGCGCCGCGAAATAGTCCGGCACCAGTTCGAAGGGACGGAAGCTGGCGTTGACCTGCACCGCCTTGTACAGGGCGTGGATCTGCTGGCGGGCGCTGCCCAGGTCACTGAAAGGCTCGACGCTGCAACCGGCGTCGTCGAGCACCTTGAAGATGGCGTTCTTCACCTTGGTGCGGTATTTCGAGGCCAGGCCGGCCAGGTAGTCGTCGTAGGTTTTCCAGCCCGCGTCGAGCGCCAGCACCATGTTCGGTTCGGTTTCGACGTAGCGGTAGCACAGGTTTTCCAGGTGTGCGGCATGGTCGGAGTAGGGGGCGTGCAAGTCCTTGATCATGATGAAGTGCGTCTTGCCGGCCAGTTTGTCGGCCTGGCGCACGCGGTACAGGACTTCGGCCACGCCATGCCAGGCCAGTTCCATGTCGACGCCGTCGGCGAAGGCGATGCCGTGCTGGCCGAAGGTGAGCAGGTTGCCGCAGGTGAGGATGCGCTGGCCAAGATTGTCGAGCTTTCCCTTGTCGCCCGCCGCTTTTTCGGGCCGCGCCTGTCCCAGGCTGACGTCGGCGATCTGCATATACATCGCGGCGACCGGGGTGCGCCCTGGGCCTTCGCCACTGAAAATCATGGCATAGCGGGGCGCCAGGTTGGGCGGCAGCACGCGTTCGAGCGTGCGCAGGTAATCGGCCGACATGAAAAAGCCGGAGCGCGCCGCCAATGCGCCCCAGGCAGCCGCATCGAGCATGTCGATGCCGTCGGCCACCGCGTAGTGCAGGTCCGCGGGCCCGCGCAGGCGCTTGCGGGTGGCGCTGCGCTCCTTCAGCGACGTGGTCAGCGACCGGATCTGGTCGGTGATCTTCATGCGGTGGCGGCGTCAGGCACGGGCGCAGGCCGGAGGTGCTTTTTCCCGTTCAGCAGTGTGCCGATCCAGGTGCGGCGCACCAGGAAGTGATAGCTCAGAAGGCAGGCCATGGTGGTCAGCGCGATGTTCAGGCCCATCTTGGTCAGGGCGCCCAGTGGGGCGTTAAACAGCAGTACGCCAAAGCCCATGGTGCCGAGCATATGCACCAGGAACACCCAGTAGGAACTGTCGGAGATGTAGCGCAGCACGCGGTTCTGGTGCGGCAGGAAGCGCAGGAACAGGCCGATCAGCCCGAAACTCCACAGCCAACTGGTGACGGCGTAGAAAAACGCGATCCACGGGAACAGGTCCGCCGTGGTGGCGGGCGAGGCGGCGTACAGCGCGAACAGCTTGCAGCAGATGAGGAAGGGCACGGTGCCGGCGACCAGGTATTTGATCCAGTCGGCCTTGTACATCGGCAGCAGCGTGTCGCGCACGCCGTAGATCATCCATCCGGCCAGGAAGAACAGGCCGCTATGGACGGTTTCATTGAAGTTGGGGATGAAGGAGCCGTTCGGGGACAGCATGCCCGCCTTGTACTGCGCGCCGACGATGGCCAGGGGAATCGCCAGGACCAGGGCGCCCCAGCCCTTTGCGGCCAGGGTGCGTATCGTCTTCGCGACTGCTGCGCGTACGCCCACCGGGATGAATCTGCCCACCGCGCCGAACGCCGCGGCGAGCATGCAGAACCACATCAGGTAGTAGATGAACCACATGTGCATGGTGGGCGGGCCCTTGGTGCCGCCCGCCGGCGGTTTGGGCGCGTATTTCAGGTCGATGCCCAGCGTGCCGTTGGCCATCAGGTGGCCGAATACGAGGATCAGGAAGACCATGCCCGCGAACAGGAAGGGCCAGAACAGGGCAAAGGGCAGGGCGATCCGGCGCGCGCGCTTGCGCAGCATGGTCTGGTAGCCGTATTTTTCCACCATCATCGCGGCCAGGAAGCCGGCCAGGATGAAGAACACGGGCATGCGGAAGGAATGGATGAAGATCATCAAGAGGTTGGCGACGGGCGAACTGGCCGGGTCGCGCCAGGGCATGGGCGAGTCCTGGGTCAGGTGGTTCAGGGCCACGTGCAGGACGATGCCGAGCCACATCATGACGGCGCGCAGGTTGTCGAGGGCATGCAGGCGCCCATTGTCCACTTGCTGGTTCATTTCTGCTTTCTAAATTAGCAACATTGGCATCATGCCCGATTCGCAGGCGGGATGGAAGCAAAAGCCTGTGCATACATGCAGGCGGCGGCCTGTATTGTATAATGGTCGATTGGCCTATAAGCCCCTGATTCCACTATCAAAAGACGCAACCCAGAATGCTTTCCACTGCAAATATCACAATGCAATTTGGCGCCAAGCCATTGTTCGAAAATATCTCCGTCAAATTCGGCGACGGCAACCGTTACGGCCTGATCGGCGCGAACGGCTGCGGCAAGTCCACTTTCATGAAAATCCTGGGCGGCGACCTGGAAGCGTCGGGCGGCAATGTCATGCTCGATACCAATGAGCGCCTGGGCAAATTGCGCCAGGACCAGTTCGCCTTCGAAGAGATGCGCGTGCTCGACGTGGTCATGATGGGCCACACCGAAATGTGGGCCGCCATGGCCCAGCGCGACGCCATCTACGCCAATCCGGAAGCGACCGACGACGACTATATGCACGCGGCCGAACTGGAAGGCAAGGTCTCCGAGTACGACGGCTATACCGCCGAAGCGCGCGCAGGCGAACTGCTGCTGGGCGCCGGCGTGGCGATCGAGCTGCACCAGGGCCCGATGAGCAACGTGTCGCCAGGCTGGAAGCTGCGCGTGCTGCTGGCGCAGGCGCTGTTCTCGAACCCGGACATCCTGCTGCTCGACGAGCCGACCAACAACCTGGACATCAACACCATCCGCTGGCTGGAAGATGTGCTCAACGAGCGCAATTCCACCATGATCATCATTTCCCACGATCGCCACTTCCTGAACCAGGTGTGCACCCACGTGGCGGATATGGATTACGGCACGCTGAAGATCTATCCCGGCAATTACGACGACTACATGTTCGCGTCCACCCAGGCCCGCAACCAGCAGCTGTCGAACAATGCCAAGGCCAAGGAAAAGGTCGCCGAGCTGCAGGACTTCGTGCGCCGCTTCGCCGCCAACAAGTCCAAGGCGCGCCAGGCCACGTCGCGCGCCAAGCAGATCGAAAAAATCAAGGTCGACGACATCAAGCCGTCGTCGCGCGCCTATCCCTTCGTGCGTTTCGACGGCGAGAAAAAGCTGCACCGCCTGGCCGTGGAAGTGGACGGCATCGAGAAAAAATTCGACCGCCAGCTGTTCAAGAATTTCAGCATCATGGTCGAAGCGGGCGAGCGCATCGCCATCATCGGCGCCAACGGCGCCGGCAAGACCACCATGCTGCGCTGTATCGGCGGCGGCGACATCACCGGCCTCGATGCCGACTACGGCATGGTCAAGTGGGCGGAAAACGCGAATGTGGGCTACATGCCGCAGGATCCGACCGAACAATTCCCGACCGACGCCACCCTGACCGACTGGATGGGCGCGTGGACCAAGGAAGGCGACGACGACCAGGCCGTGCGTTCCATCCTGGGCCGCCTGCTGTTCGGCGGCGACGAAGTCAAGAAGTCGGTGCGCGTGCTGTCGGGCGGCGAAAAAGGCCGCATGATGTACGGTAAGCTGATGCTGGGCCGTCACAACGTCCTGCTGATGGACGAGCCGACCAACCACATGGACATGGAATCGATCGAGTCGCTCAACGTGGCGCTTGAAAAATATGCGGGCACCCTGATTTTCGTCTCGCACGACCGCGAATTCGTCTCCTCGCTGGCCAACCGCATCATCGAGATCAAGGACAACGAGATCGTCGACTTCCGCGGCAATTACGAAGACTACCTGAAGAGCCAGGGCATCGACTGAAGATTCGACCATGACCACTATTGTGCCTATCAAGACTGTTGAATACGAGCGTCCTGCAGGCGGCGCAAGCTGTACCGCCCAGGCCTGGGCGCGTACGCCGGCCGCGCCGTCGGCCGAAGAAAAGGCCGCACTGAAGGATCGCATCCGGCGCCTGCTCAAGGAGCGTGGCGCCGTGCTGGTGGCCCACTACTACGTGGACGGCGACCTGCAGGACCTGGCCGAAGAAACCGGCGGCTGCGTGTCCGATTCGCTGGAAATGGCGCGCTTCGGGCGCGACCATCCGGCCACGACCCTGGTGGTGGCCGGCGTGCGCTTCATGGGCGAAACCGCCAAGATCCTCAGTCCCGAAAAACGCATCCTCATGCCCGACCTGGACGCCACCTGTTCGCTCGACCTGGGTTGCCCGGCCGACGAATTCGCGGCCTTCTGCGACGCCCATCCCGACCGCACCGTGGTGGTCTACGCCAATACCAGCGCGGCCGTCAAAGCGCGCGCCGACTGGATGGTGACGTCCTCGATCGGCCTGGACATCGTGGCCCACCTGCACGCGCAGGGCAAAAAAATCCTGTGGGCGCCCGACAAGCACCTGGGCGGCTACATCCAGAAAAAAACCGGCGCCGACATGCTGCTGTGGCAGGGTTCCTGCCTGGTGCACGACGAATTCAAGGGCATCGAACTGGACCTGCTCAAGGCCGAATATCCCGAAGCGAAGGTCCTGGTCCATCCCGAGTCGCCCGCCAACGTGGTGGCCCTGGCCGACGTCGTCGGTTCGACCACGCAGCTGATCAACGCGGCCCAGACCATGGACGCGACCACCTTCATCGTCGCCACCGACAACGGCATCCTGCACAAGATGCGCGCCGCCGCGCCGGGCAAGCACTTCATCGAAGCGCCCACGGCCGGCAACAGCGCCACCTGCAAGAGCTGCGCGCACTGCCCGTGGATGGCCATGAACGGCCTGCAGAACCTGGCCGACGTGCTGGAAAACGGCCACAATGAAATCCAGGTCGATCCGGAGGTGGGCAAGCAGGCCGTGCGCGCCATCGACCGCATGCTCGACTTCGCGGCAGCGAAGAAGGCCAAGGCCTTGCCAACCGGCGAGCTGGCAAAAGAAGGAAACCTGTTTTCGGGAGTAGGCCCAGCATGAGCAATCTGCACAATCCGTACGACCGTTTCGACGAAGCCCTGCAATCGTCCTTTGAATCGAACCTGCTGGCCGCGTTGCTCGAAGACGTGGGCACGGGCGACCTGACCGGCAAGCTGGTGCCGGACGACGTGCGCGTGCGCGCCCGCGTCATCGTGCGCGAAGACGCCGTGCTGTGCGGCGCGCCGTGGTTCGAGGGCGTGATGCTGGCCCTGGACCAGACCATCGATATCGACTGGCAGTATGCCGAGGGCGACATGATGAAGGCCGGCAGCGTGGTCTGCACCATCGAAGCGCCACCGCGTTCGCTGCTGACGGCCGAACGCAGCGCCCTCAATTTCATGCAACTGATGTCGGGCGTGGCCACGGCCACCCGCAAGTTCGTCGACGTGGTCGCCGGCACCAATGCGGCCATCCTCGACACCCGCAAGACGCTGCCGGGCCTGCGCCAGGCGCAGAAGTACGCGGTGCGCGTCGGCGGCGGCCAGAACCAGCGCATGGCGCTGTTCGACGGCATCCTGATCAAGGAAAACCACATCGCCGCGACCGGCGGCGTGGCCAAGGCCCTGGCGGCGGCGCAGGAACTGAATGCCGGCGTGTCGATCCAGATCGAAGTGGAAAACGTGGCGGAACTGGCGCAGGCGCTGGACGCCGGCGCCACTTCGGTCCTGCTGGATAATTTCGAGCTGCCCGCCATGCGCGAGGCGGTGGCACTGAACGCGGGCCGCGCCAAGCTGGAAGCGTCCGGCGGCGTGAGCCTGGAGAGCGTGCGCGCGATCGCCGAAACGGGCGTCGACCGCATTTCCATCGGCAGCCTGACCAAGGACATCAAGGCCACCGATTTTTCGCTGCGGATTATCGAGTAGCCGACAAGCCGATCCCGCCCACGATCAGGGCGAAGGCGATGACGTGGTAGGCGTGCGGCATCTCGCGCAGGATCAGCGATGACATCAGCGCCGTGAACAGCGGCGTCAGGTTGACGAAGAAGGCGCCCACGCTGGGCCCCGCGCGCTGCACGCCGGCGCCCCAGCAGCGGAAGGCGATGATGGCCGGTCCGATGGCGACGTACAGCATCGCCGCGACCAGGCCCCAGCTCCAGTCGATCGATGGGCTTCCCAGGCTCCATTCCCCGGCCGCGAAGGCGCCCGACCACAGCACCCCATATCCCACCTGCGCGAGCAGGAAGGCGGCCCAGTCGGCGCGCAGCGCGGGCAGATCCTTTTGCCCGGTCAGCAGCCAGCTGTAGAAGGACCACGCGATGGTGGCCAGGATCATGTAGACATCGCCCGCGACCAGGCGCATCGCCAGCAGCAGGTCCCATTGTCCGCGGCACAGCACCAGCAGCACGCCGAGCACGGACAGGACCGCGCCCATGACCTGCTTGCGGCCCACCTTCACGCCGAAGAAGAGCGACCCCACCAGCATCATCCACACCGGCATGCCCGACGCGACCAGCGTCACATTGATGGGCGTGGAGCTTTGCAGCGCCAGGTATTGCAGGGAGTTGTACAGGCCGATGCCGAGCAGGCCAAGCAGGCAGTAGCGGCGCCAGTTGGTGATCAATTCGCCTCTGTAACGGAACAGGGCGCGCCCGAGCGGCAGGAGGATCAGCAAGGCGATCGTCCAGCGCATCAGGTTGAGCGTCATCGGCGGCACGGCGTCGCGCACCAGGCGCCCGACGATCGCATTGCCCGCCCACAGGATGGGCGGTACGGTCAGCAGGGCGATGGTCGAAGGACTGAGTTTCTGGCTCAAGGTGTCAGCGGCGCGGCGGGGTCAGTACGCTGGGCAGCGCCTTGGGCAGGGTGTTCGGATAGTCGCGGCTGAAATGCAGGCCGCGGCTTTCGTGCCGGGTCAGCGCGCTGTTGACGATGAGGGAGGCGACGTCGACCAGGTTGCGCAGCTCCAGCAAGTCGTGCGTGATGCGGAAGTTGCGGTAGTACTCGTCGATTTCTTCCTTGAGCAGGGCAATCCGGTGCTGGGCGCGTTCCAGGCGCTTGGTGGTGCGCACGATGCCCACGTAGTTCCACATGAAGCGGCGCAGCTCGTCCCAGTTGTGGGCGATGACGACTTCCTCGTCGGCGTTGGTGACGCGGCTTTCATCCCAGGCCGGCAGGGATGGCGTGTCGTGCTTTTCCATGGCCGCGATTTCGTGGGCGCAGGCGCGCCCCACCACCAGGCATTCGAGCAGCGAATTGCTGGCCAGGCGGTTGGCGCCGTGCAGGCCGGTGCAAGCCGTTTCGCCGACCGCGTACAGGCCGGGGATATCGGTGCGGCCGGCCAGGTCGGTGACGATGCCGCCGCAGGTAAAGTGCACGGCCGGGACCACCGGTATCGGTTCCTTGGTGATGTCGATGCCCAGTTCCAGGCAGCGCGCGTAAATGGTCGGGAAGTGCTCCATGAGGAATTCGGGGCTCTGGTGGCTGATGTCCAGGTTCACGTAGTCCAGGCCGCGCTTCTTCATTTCGAAGTCGATGGCGCGGGCGACGACGTCGCGCGGGGCCAGCTCGCCCCGTTCGTCGTACATGGGCATGAAGCGGGTGCCGGCCGCCGCGCCGGCTTCCTGCGGCAGTTTCAGCAGGCCGCCTTCGCCGCGGATCGCTTCGGTGATCAGGAAGGATTTGGCGTAAGGGTGGTACAGGCAGGTCGGGTGGAACTGGATGAATTCCATGTTCGACACGCGGCAGCCCGCGCGCCAGGCCATGGCGATGCCGTCGCCGGTGGCGGTGTCGGGATTGGTGGTGTACAGGTAGACCTTGCCCGCGCCGCCGGTGGCCAGCACCGTGTGTTCGGTTTCGAAGGTGATGACCTTGCCGGTTTTTTCGTCCTGCACATACAGGCCGAGGCAGTGCGGCTGGCTGGGGTTGATGTTGATGCCCTGGGCCGCCTTGCCGCTCAATTTGTCCGAGGTGATGACGTCGATCGCGCAATGCTGTTCGAACAGCGTGATGTTCGGATGGGCGCGCACCTTCTGTTCCAGCGTCACCTGCACCGCGTGGCCGGTGGCGTCGGCGGCGTGGATGATGCGGCGCTGGCTGTGGCCACCCTCGCGCGTCAGGTGAAAGCCCATTTCGGCCGTGTCGTCGCGCGTGAAGGGCACGCCCTGGTCGATCAGCCATTCGATCGCTTCACGCCCGTGTTCCACAATATAGCGGGTCGCCGCTTCGTCGCACAGGCCGCCGCCGGCCACCAGGGTGTCGTCGATGTGCTGCTGGTGGGTGTCGCCCGAATCGAGCACCGCGGCGATGCCGCCCTGGGCCCAGTTGCTGGCGCCGTCGAGCAGGGCGCGCTTGGAAATGATCGCTACCGTGCGCGTTTGCGCCAGGTGGAGGGCAACCGAGAGGCCGGCAAGGCCACTGCCGACGATGGCAACGTCAAATTTCATGGTGTAAGGATGATTTGTGCGGAAGCATCACTATAGTCTATTTGCCACGGACGTGTCTGGCCGCAGGGAAATGCCCGAATTCGCTTGTTCGTAGTCAATGCCTTCTGTGCAATAAACGGACACACTCGAAGAGCCGTTTCGGTCCCATGCGCGGAGGAGCCCCGTGATCCGGATTTTCAATCACTACGTTTCCAAAATGGCATTTATCCTGCTGCTGGTGGAGCTGGTAATGCTGCTGGCCTCGGTCAGCGTGGCATCCGCCATCTGGGTATCCGATGGGCAGGGCCATTTCCGTGCCGAAAATCTGTATGTCTCCTCGCTGACCTTCGCGCTCGTCATCATCTTCAGCATGAGCGCGCTGGGCATGTACCAGCATGGCTCGCGCGAGGGCATGCGCACCACCTTGTTCCGCATCATGCCCTCGTTCGCGCTCGGTTTCGCGCTGCTCTCGGCGCTGATCGCCGTGCGGCCGGAAATGTACTTCGGGCGCGGCGTGTCAAGCGCCATTTTCGCGATCGGGGCGCTGGGCGTGGTGCTGGCGCGGCTGGTGGTGTTCAAGTCGGCCGAATCGGCGCTGCTCGAAGCGCGCCTGATTTTCATCGGCAGCGGCAGCATGGCGCGCGAATGCATGGACCTGGCCGGCAGCAAGTTCGGCTTCCACCAGTTCAAGGTGGTCGGCTGCATCCCGGTGGCGGGCGAGGAGGGCGTGGTGCATGAGGCTTGCCTGCTGCCGATGGGCGACTCGCTGCTGACCATGGCGCGCAAGTACGAGGCGAGCGAGGTCGTGGTGACGCTGTCGAACCGGCGCGAGAGCGGCTTTCCCACGCGCGAGCTGCTCGAGTGCGCGCTGGGCGGCGTGCGCGTGATCGATGCGGCCACCTTCTTCGAGCGCGAGGCGTGCCAGATCCGGCTCGATTCGCTGCAACCGAGCTACCTGATCTTCGGCGGCGGCTTCGACCAGAGCTTTTACCGCGCCACCTCCAAGCGCCTGTTCGACCTGTTCGCCAGCGTGCTCGTTGGCCTGATCGCCATGCCGGTGATGCTGGTGACGGCGGCGGCGATCCGGCTCGACGATGGCGGGCCCGTGTTCTACCGGCAGGAGCGGGTGGGCCGGGACGGGCGCGTGTTCCGGGTGCTGAAATTTCGCAGCATGCACAAGAACGCGGAAGAAGGGGTACCCACCTGGGCCACCGCCAACGATCCGCGCGCCACCCGCGTGGGCCGCATCATCCGTACCCTGCGCATCGATGAACTGCCGCAGATCTTCAACGTCTTCCGCGGCGAGATGAGCTTTGTCGGTCCGCGTCCGGAGCGCGCCTATTTCGTCGACGAACTGGCGCGCGAAGTCCCCTACTACAACGTGCGGCACGGGATCAAGCCGGGCATCACCGGCCTGGCCCAGGTGCGCTACCAGTACGGCGCCTCGACCCAGGACGCGATCCAGAAGCTGCAGTACGACTTGTACTACGTGAAGAACAACAGCCTGTTCCTCGATCTGCTGATCCTGATCGATACGGTGCAGGTGGTCCTGATGGGAAAAGGCAGTCGCTGAAGGAGGCGTCGATGGGCAAGAAGAAGCTGTTGATCGTGGAAGATGACCGGGGCTTGCAAAAGCAGCTGCGCTGGAGTTTCGACGCGTACGAAACCTGCGTGGCCGACGAACGCGAAGGCGCCATCGCGCAGATGCGGCGCCACCAGCCGGCCGTGGTCACGCTCGACCTGGGCTTGCCGCCCGATCCGGACGGCGCGGCGGAAGGGCTGGCCACGCTGGAGCAGATCCTGTCCGAATGGCCGGGCACCAAGGTCATCGTCGTGTCGGGCAACCAGCAGCGCGCCAATGCCCTGAAGGCGGTCGCCATGGGCGCCTACGATTTCCATCAGAAGCCGTGCGAGCCGGAGCTGCTCAAGCTGGTGGTCGAACGCGCCTTCAACCTGCACGCCATGCAGCAGGAAAACCTGCGCATGCTGCAGATCCAGGCCGATTCGCCGCTGGCGGGCATCGTCAGCCGCGATCCGGCCACGCTGCAGCTTTGCCGCAATGTGGAGAAGCTGGCGCCGTCGTCGGCCACCGTCATGCTGCTGGGCGAATCGGGCAGCGGCAAGGAACTGTTCGCGCGCGCCCTGCATGCGCTGTCGGCGCGCGGCGGGCACCGCTTCGTGGCCATCAATTGCGCGGCGATTCCGGCCGACCTGCTTGAAAGCGAATTGTTCGGGCACGAGAAGGGCGCCTTCACCGGGGCCGGCCAGCAAACCCTGGGCAAGATCGAAATGGCGCAGGGCGGCACCTTCTTCCTCGACGAGATCGGCGATATGGCGATGGCGCTGCAGGCCAAGCTGCTGCGCTTCGTGCAGGAACGGGTGATCGAGCGGATCGGCGGACGCACCGAGATCGCGATCGATGCGCGCATCGTGTGCGCCACCCACCAGGACCTGAAGGCGCTGGTGGGCCAGGGGCGCTTTCGCGAGGACCTGTATTACCGCCTGAGCGAAGTGGAGCTGCGCATCCCGCCGCTGCGCGAGCGCATCGGCGACGCGGTCCTGCTGGCCCACCATTTCAAGCACCGCGCCTGCTGCACCGAAGGGCGCGGCACGCTGGCGTTTTCCAGCGATGCGCTGATGGCGATCGAGGAGTATCCCTGGCCGGGCAATGTGCGCGAACTGGAAAACTGCATCCGGCGCGCCGTAATCATGTGCGAGGGGCCGCAATTGAATGCCCGCGACCTGGGCCTGCCGCTGGCGGCGCGCCTGGAAGCGCCGGTGAACCTGCGCCAGGTGCGCGATGCGGCGGAATACAAGGTGATGGTGATGGCGTTGGCGCGCACCGACGGCTGCATCGTGAAGGCGGCCGAGCTGCTGGGCGTGAGCCGGCCGACCCTGTACGACCTGATGCACCATCACGGCATCAGGCCGTCACCATGAGACGATCCAGTTGGCGCTGATCTCGGCTACTTCGTCGCGCCATTCGCGGCTGGCGAAGGTGTGGTTGGCGCCGGCGATGGTAACGCGGCGGCAGTCGGTCTGGTTCTTTTCCAGCAGTTCGGCGAATTGGTGGCCGATGGCGTCGGCGCCGCCCAGCAGCACCAGGGTGGCGCCGTCGAAGCAGGTCAGGCTGGCGACGATGCGCTGCGGCAGCGGCAGGCTGGCGTCGATGGCGCCGGCGGGGCGGCTGCCGACTTTCTTCCAGAAGCCGATTTCGCCGAAGCGCGCCAGCAGCTGGGGGATCAGCGGCCCGGTAATGGCGCCGTCGCTGCCGGCCCAGGGATTGAGCAGCACCAGGCCGCGCACGCGCGCGTCGGTGGGCGCATACAGGCTGGCGGCGGTGGCGCCGTCGCCCAGGCCCCAGATGACGATTTCGCGCAGGTCCGGCATTTGCAGCAGGAATTCCTTGATGGCGGCGCGGATGTCCTCGTCGATGGCGTCGAAGGCGCGCGGCTCGCCTTCGCTGTCGCCCATGCCGCGGTAGTCGAAACGCATCACGGGGATGCCGCGCGGCGCCAGCAGGCGCGACAGAAGCGTGTAGTGGCGGTGGCTGCCCACCCGGTACTGGGGGCCGCCGCTCACGACCAGCACGCCGCGCTGGTGCGGGCGTTCCGGCACGTCGATGATGCCGACCAGGGAAGTGCCCTGGCAGTGGAACTGCAGGGCGCGCTGTTCGATATTCATTGCGCTGCTGCTGCGAAGGTGGCGCTGGTGGCGTCGAGCAGGGCCGTGCATTCGCTGCTGCCGCCGTCGCTCCAGAACGGTTCGCCGGCGAGCGCGTGGAAATGCAGGGTGGCGCCATGGGCGGCCCAGGCCTGGGCCAGTTGCGCCGCGCTGGCGGCCAGGCGGGCCGGCGCCGGCGCGCCGCTGGCGAACCAGTGGATGGGGCAGGGCGGGACCGCGATGGCGATCGCTTCGACGGCGTCGATGGCTTGCGCCAGCGGCAGCGCCAGCTCGTAGCCGCACACTTCGACCTGGCCGCGTGCGACCATGGCCGCGCGCAGGGCGGCGGTGGTGTGCGGATCGCCCGGGCCGGCGTTGCGGGCGTCGGCCACCAGGCGCTGGCGCAGGAACTGGTTGATGCAGGTGCGCCCGGAGAGGAAGGGTTGCCACAGGATGATGCCGTCGACCGGGCTGCGCGCGGCGAAGTCGAGCGCCAGCAGGCCGCCCAGGCGCAAGCCCCACAGCTGCATGGGGCCGGGGCTGCGTTCGGCCAGCCAGGCGCGGGCGGTGGCCAGGTCGCGCAGCCAGAGGTCCCAGCGCGCGGCGTTGAAGTCGCCGCAGCTGTCGCCGCAGCCGAACAGGTCGATCTGGAGCACGGCATACCCCATGCTGGCGAAGCGGCGCGCCTGCAGCGACGCCATGCGCCGCGTGCGGTTGAGTTCTTCGGCGAAGGGATGGACGTACAGGATCGCGCCGCGCGGGGCGACATGGGGCGCCGGGGCGTGATACAGGCTGAAGCGCGTGCCCGGATCGGCGTCGAAGAAAAACGGCTCCACGCGGGGCGCGGAGAACAAGGGGGCGTTCATATCTGACCTTTTCCTGCACGGGCCTGGCGTGAACCCTGCCCGCAAGATGACGGCACGGGTCGCCCGGACCTGCCCGGCTCCCGTACTCTCGGAATCTCCTCAATACATAGCAATTAGACACCCGCGCGAGGGCATCGCGTTGAGCACGCGCAAGCGCCGCTTGCGGCTGGATTGATTGACTCACATCAATGAGCGGCAAGCGCTTTTTCTCAATCATGAATGCTTCCCCGCAATGCGCGCAGAGGACATGATGGCCCAGCTACTCCAGCAATTGATTACCGATGCCGCCTGGCGCACGCCCGGCGGCCTGGCCCTGCGCTATGCCGACAACAGCCTCGACTATGCGCAGCTGGCGCAATGCGTCGACGCCACCGCGCATGCCCTGCTGGGGCTGGGCTTGCAGCGCTGCGAACGGGTCGCCGTGTTCCTGGAAAAACGCGAAGAAGCGGTGCTGGCCATGTTCGGCGCGGCCGCGGCCGGCTGCGCCTTCGTGCCCGTCAATCCCCTGCTCAAGCCGGACCAGGTGGCCCATATCCTGCGCGACAGCGGCGCGCGCGTGCTGGTGACCTCGCCGGCGCGGCGCGCGGTGCTCGAACCGGTGCTGGCGCGCTGCCCCGACCTGCGCTGCCTGGTGCAGACCGGGGACGCGGCCGCGGCGCTGCCCGGCCTTGCCGTGTTCGGCTGGGACGACTGGCTGCGCGCCGCGCCGGCGCGCGACCCCCATCGCAGCATCGACAGCGACATGGTGGCCTTGTTCTATACCTCGGGCAGCAGCGGCAAGCCCAAGGGCGTGGTGCTGTCGCATCGCAACCTGGTGGCCGGCGCCGACAGCCTGGTTCGCTGCCTGGGCAGCCAGGCCCAGGACCGCATCCTGTCGGTGCTGCCGCTCAGCGCCGATCACGGCTTCAGCCAGCTGACGACCGCCTTCGCCAGCGGCGCGGCCGTGGTGCTGCTGAACCAGCTGGTCACGCGCGACGTGCCCGACATGGTGGCGCGCGAGCGCATCACGGGCGTGGCGGCGACGCCCTCGCTGTGGATCCAGCTGGCCCAGCTGGCATGGCAGGAACGCCATGCCCTGCGCTACATCAGCAGTTCCGGCGGGGCCATGCCGCGCGCCACGCTCGATCTCTTGCGCAGGCAATTGCCGCACACCCGGATTTGCCTGATGTACGGCCTGACCGAAGCCTTGCGCGCCACCATGCTCGCGCCCGAAGAACTGGAGCGGCGTCCCGATTCGATCGGCAAGGCCATCCCGAATGCCGAGGTGCTGGTGCTGCATCCGGACGGGCGCCGCTGCGGGCCGGGCGAGCCGGGCGAACTGGTCCATCGCGGCCCGCTGGTGGCCCTGGGCTACTGGAACGACAAGGCCAGGACGGCCGACGCCTTCCGGCCGCTGTCGGCCTGCAGCAGCATGCCGTTTCCGGAAACCGTGCTGTGGTCGGGCGACATGGTGCGCCAGGACGAGGAAGGCTTCCTGTATTTCATCGGGCGCAGCGACGAGATGATCAAGACGGCGGGCTACCGCGTCAGCCCGACCGAGATCGAGGAAGTGCTGTACGCGACCGGGCTGGTGGCCGAAGCGGCCGCGCTCGGCGTTCCCCATCCGGTGCTGGGCCAGGTGGTGGGCGTGGTCGCTTGCCCGCACCCGGGCTGCGTGCTCGAGGCGTCGGTGCTCATTGCCGCCTGCCGCGCGAAACTGCCGGCCTATATGCTGCCGGCCCTGGTGGACTTGCGCAGCCGCGCGCTGCCGCGCAATCCCGCCGGCCAGATCGACCGGCGCCTGCTGGCCGCCGAACTGGCGCACCTGTTCGCCGGGCTGCCCGCCTGAGCCCATGGACCGCAACGACAAGGTGATCGCGCGCCTGCGAGCGCTGCGCCCGGCGACGGTGCTGCAGGTGGGCGAAGTGGGCTGCGGCGACGGCGCGCGCTGCCGCCTGTGGGCCGCGCGCGGGCACCAGGTGTATGGCGTCGACCAGGACCCGGCGCGCATCGCGGCGGCCAGGCGGGACGATGCCGGGGTCTTGTTCGACCTCGCCTCGGCCAGCGCGCTGCCCTGGCCCGACCGCAGCATGGACCTGTGCCTGGTGCATGGCGCGCTGGCGCAGGGACCCGAATGGCCGCGCCGCCTGGCCGAGCTGGTCCGGGTACTGAAACCGGGCGGCGTCCTCTACCTTGCCGGCGGCCACTGGCGCCCCGAATTGCTGCACAGCGCGGGCGCGGCGCTGTCCGGCCCGCGCGCCAGCCCGCTGGCCTTCAAGCGCGCTTGAGCAGGTGGCCGCCCAGGCGCAGCAGCAGGGCGCCGCTGCTGCCCGCCCACGGCGTAAAGCGCGGCAAGGCATACGGATCGCTGTCGGGCCGCGCCACCCCTTGCGCGGTGGTCACGGCCGCGTCGAAGCCCTGGGCCCGCAGCATGCTGGCGTGACGCTGTTCGAAGTCGCAGCCAGGCTTTCCACATGGATAGGAGAACAGGCGCACCGGCGCCTGGATGATGTGCTCGAGCCGTTCGCGTCCGCCAGCGATTTCGGCGCGCGCGCCCGCATTCGACAGCGACGACAGCGCCGCCTGGCTGACGGTGTGGGCGCCGATCTCCATGCCGGCCCGGTGCAGGGCCAGCAACTGGTCGGCGACCAGCATGGCCGGCGCGCCGCGCGGCGCCATGGCCCGCACGCGCGCCAGGCGCTCTTCCGGCGCCAGGCTGGCGAGCGATGCCAGCAGCATGTCGATGACGGCGCGGCGCCGCACCGGGCAGCCGATGTCGTAGCTGCCCAGGCCGCTGCACGCCAGGTGCAGGCGGTCGCCCGGCGCATTGCGCACCAGCTCGATCACGGCGTCGGTCCAGCTGAAACCGCCATCGAGAAAACCGCTGGCCACGAAAAAGGTGGCGGGCAGGCCCAGCTTTTGCAGCAGGGGCAGGGCCACGGTCGCGTGTTCGGCATAGGCGCCGTCGAAGGTGATGCAGGCGCTGCGGCCGGGCAGGCAGCGTTCCTGCAGGCGGCGCACGGCTTGCGCCAGCGGCAGCACGTGGAACCAGCGCCGCAGCAGGCGCAATTGCTGCTCGAAGCGGCCGGCGTCCAGGGCTTCGGGGAACAGGCGGTCGGGGCTGGCCAGCACGCGCCGGTACACCAGGATCGAAAGCGGAACTTGCATGTCGGGCTCAGTCTGATGCAGCCGAATATCCGGCAGGTAACTTATTGACTCCCGTCAATTTCTTCCAGGAGGACGCTGGCTACACTGGATTCTTATGTTCAGGCAATACTAGATCAGTGCGGCGCAGCGCTTCTTGCGCATGCTCATGGGGCCTGAATCCACTCCTGCGGAGACCGTCCATGCGAATCGGCATTCTTTCCTACCCGATGCTGTTCCAGCGCGAGGCAGCAGTCCAGCTGCAGATACGCGAAACCACGCGTGCGCTGAACCGGGTGCGCCAGCATCTCGGCTTCGAACTCGAAGTCGACCTGCTCGGCCCGCATCCGGGGCGCCTGGCCGAATACGACCTGATCCACGTCTTTTCCGCCAGCGCCGGCAACCACCGCATCGTGGAAGCGGCCGCCGAACTGGGCATCCCCGTGGTGCTGTCGCCGCTCATTTCGACCGGCTGGGACCGCGCCTGCGGCGCCCATGCGCGCCTGTCCGACCACCGCCAACCCCACCGCAGCGGGCCCTTGCAAAGCAATTACGCGCAAACCCGGCGCGCCCTGCAACTGGCCAGCGTGGTCATTGCGCTGGGCGAGCGCGAAAAGACGGCGATCCAGGAAGGTTTCCTGATCGACGCGGCCAAGGTGCGCGTGTTTCCGAACGGCGTGAGCGCCCCCCTGTTCGACGCCACCGGCGAGCTGTTCCGCTCGCGCACCGGCATGCGCGGGCCCTTCGTGCTGATGGCCGGCCCGATCTCGCCCTATCGCGACCAGCTGGGCATGGCGCGCTCCCTGGCCGGGCTGGCGCTGCCCTTCGTGCTGCTGGGCGAAGCGCACGAACGCGACCAGGATTACCTGCGCGAAGTGCGCACCATGCGCGGCGTGACCTGTCTCGGCGGCCTGGGCCACGATCCGCGCATGCTGGCCAGCGCCTATGCGGCGGCGACGGTGCTGGTATTGCCGGGCCAGGGAGAAGCCTGCGCGCGCACCGTGTTCGATGCGCTGGCGGCCGGCACGCCGGTGGTCATGAGCGCCGGCGGCAACCTTGACCTGCCGGGCAGCGCACTGGCGCTGAAACAGGTGGCCTGGGACGATGCCGCGGCCCAACAGCGCGCCGTGCTGGACCTGATCGCCAGCCCGCCGGCGCGCGCGGACGTGCGCGCCCTGGTGCGGCCGTTTACCTGGGAACGGGCAGCCCTGCAGATCGCCGGCTGCTATGTCGACCTGGTCAGCAGCCGACTCAGCAGCGTGGCGTAAGGTTGTTGCCCGAGAACAGCGCCATCACTGCGCCGCTTGCGCCAGGTAGCGCTCGAAGCGCCCGTTGGCGAACGTTAGCCGCGCCGCGCGTTCATAGCGCGCCACCAGCGCCGGCGATGCGCCAGGGGCGAAGGCGGCATGCAGGGCGATGCCGGGAATCGGCAGCGGCAGCAGCTTCAGGCGCAAGCCGCGCCGCGCCGCGTAGTACAGCGGCGTGTGCGGATTGGAAAAGTAGACGCCGTCGATGCGTCCGGCCTCGAGCTTGGCCAGGTTGGCCGTTTCCCAGTCGATGACACCGATCAGGTCGAGCCGGATGCGCGGATCGTGCATGAATGGCGGCAGGGCGCCGGCCTGGACCCAGCCGATCGTCAAGCCATGCAGGGACGCCGGCGCCCGGACCGCCGCCAGCCGATGGCCAGGCAAGACGGCGATGCAAGGCTGGAACTGGACGTGGACTTCGCCGGCGAAGCGGATGCCGGCCTGCTGGCGGGCCGGCGTGCTGGTCAGGATGGGGGTAAACAGTACGCGTCCCGTCACCAGGTTCTGCTCCAGGCGCGCGGTCGTCACCGGCGCTTCCCACTGGAAGCGCACGCCCATGCGGGGGGCGATTTCCTTGTCGAAGAACGCGATCAGCGCCCCTTGCGGGCCGCCAGCGCCGGCCATGACATAGGGCGCCACCTTGAACACCCCCGCATGGACGGTGTCGGGCGGCGCCTGCCCGGCGCCGCGCGCACTGGCGCAAGCGGCCAACAGCAAGCCGGCGACCAGCCGCAAGCGGGAAGGTGTTCGAAGCGCCATGGGCATGCCATTCCGGGTGAGGACAAAATTGCCTGTCATCAGCTTAGCATGGGCGCCGCAGGCCGGCCAGCCTGCTACACCGGCGGGGCCCCCAGGCCGGCCTGGCAAGGGTGGGTCAGGCGCGTCAGGTTGTCGTACACGGCCGTGTAATGGCGCGCCATTTCGGGCAGGCTGTAGCGGGCGATGACCTGGGTCCGGGCGCGCATGCCGTGGCGCGCGGCCATGTCGGGAATGCGGCAATAGTCGGCGATCGCGGCCGCCATCAGGTCGGGCGAACGAGGCGGCACCAGGATGCCGGTAAAGCCCGGGTTGACCATGCCCTGGTTGCCGCCCACGGCCGTGGCCACCACCGGCAAGCCCGTGGCCATGGCTTCGAGGATGGTATTCGAACTGCCTTCGGCCAGCGAGGGCAGCACGAACAGGTCCATGGCCCGCATCAGTTGCGCGATGTCGCTGCGTTCGCCCGGCAGCCAGGCGCGCTGGGCGGCGCCGGCGCGCGTCAGGAGGTCGAGGCAATGGCCGCGCTGGGGGCCGTCGCCCACGATCAGCAGGCGCATGCGCTGGTGGGCCGGATGGGGCGAGGCGATCAGGCGCAGGAAGGCTTCGACCAGGGTCGGATAATCCTTCACTTCATCCATGCGGCCCACGCTGCCGATGACGAAGGCATTGTCCTGCATGAAGCCGGCCGGTCCTATGGCGGCCGGCGGGCCCAGGCGCGGATGGAATTGCACGCTGTCGACCCCGTTCGAAATCTGCGACACCCGTTCCGGTTCGGCGCCCACGCTGTCGATCAGCCATTGTTCCAGGTCGCTGCTGACGGCGATGAAGTGGCCGATCAGGGGGCGCAGCAGGCGCCGCAGCAGCTGGTACTTGAAGCGCTTGCCGTACAGGTCGGACATGTCGCGCCCGTGCTCGCCGTGCACGCGCAGCTTCACGCCGGCCAGGGCGGCCACCAGCTGGCCTTCCAGCCCGTACAGGTTGCGCGTGTGGATCAGGTCGGGCTGGAGCGCGCGCAGGGTGCGGAACATGCGCAGGTAATGGCCGAAATCCTTGCCTTCGCGCTTGTTCAGGCTGATGATCTCGACCCCGCGCGACTTGATGTGCGCGTGGTAGGCCGAATAATCCTTCAGGCACACGATGGCGTGCCGGTAGCGGTCGGCCGGCATGTGCCGGATCAGGTTGATCAAGCCGTTTTCCAGGCCGCCCACATCGAGCTGCTGGACCAGATGGACCACCAGCCGGGGCTGGTCGAACGAGACTGTCATGATGCACTCCTGATAGCACTAATCGTAGTAGCCGTAGTAATCGCCGCCGGCGAAGGCGCGCGCCTTGTTGCAGATCAGATCGACGCGGGGACAGCTGTCGAGCCGGCGCAGCGCTTCGCGGGTTTCGCGCTGGGTGGTCCTGTCCGCTTCGATCACCATGACCACCTGGCCCATCTGGGCAGCGAGCACGCTCGCTTCCGAGGTCAGCAGCAATGGCGGGGAATCGAAGATCACGATGCGCTCGGGATAGCGGCTGGCGATGTCGTCGAGCAGCAGGCGCATGCTGTCGCTGGCCAGCAGTTCGGTCGCATGCCGGTTGCTGCGCCCGGCCGGCAGCAGGCTCAGGGTGGGAATCGAGGTGCGCAGGATGACGTCGGACAGGGGGCGGCCCTCGCCCTGCAGGATGTCCATCAGGCCGGGCGCCGGCGGCAAGCCCAGCACCCGCAGCACCGAGGGGCGCGCCACGTCGGCGTCCACCAGCAGCACCGTGTGGTCTTTTTCCATGGCGATGCTCATGGCCAGGTTGACCGCGCAATAGGTCTTGCCTTCGCCGGGCAGGGCGCTGGTGACGATGATCAGGTTGCCGTGCCTGCGGCCCTCGCTGACGGCGCTGCGGGCATTGCGCAGCAGCGGCCGCTTGATGATGCGGAAATCCTCGGCTGCGCTGCTGCGCCCGCCGTCATGGGTGACCATGCCCATCGCTTGCAGGCGGGCCAGGTTGATGTCGACTTCGGTGCTGTCCATGGCGTCCTCGTTCACGTGGCCAGCATGCCGGCGTAGGCCAGCAGCAGCGCGGCCAGCGCCAGCCCCAGCAGGGCCCGGCCGTGCCGCTGCCTGCGTTGTTCGGCCGCGGTCCAGTTCATCGCCACCGTGCCCAGCACCTGCAGGCCGGTCAGTTCGCGCATGGCGCCGGGGCCGGGAAAGGCGGGCCGCGCCTGGGCGGTCAGCCAGGCCGCGCCGGCCCCGCCCGCCAGGGCCAGCAGCAGGACCAGGCTGTACAGCGCGGGCCGGTGCGGGCCGATGGGGGCGATCGGCAGGGTGGGCGGGTCGATGATCTTGAAGGCCATCATTTCGGGCGTGTTCGACAGCTCGCCCGAGAGCTTGGCCGCTTCGCGCCGGCTGACCAGCTTTTCGTAGTTGTCCTTGTTGATGTCGTAATCGCGGTTCAATTGCGCCAGCTGCGATTCGACTTCGGGCACGGCCTTGCGCCGCTCCTGCAGCTGGGCGTGGCGCAACGTGTATTCCTTGACCCGCACGCGGGCGGCGGCCAGCCTGGCATCGGCTTCGGTCAGGGCCACCTTGAGCTGCTGCAGCATGGGGCTGTAGTTGTAGCCGGGGTCGCTGTCGCGGAACTGCTTGCGGCTTTCCTCGAGCTTGCGCGCCTCGAGCTGGGACAGCAGGCGCTGGGCGGCCATGACGTCGGGATGCTGGTCGGTAAATTGCAGGCGCAGGGTGTCGAGGTTCTTGTTGATGGCCGTGATGCGGGCGTCGATCTCGGGATTGACGATGCGTACCGGCATCAGCGCGCCATCGACCACGGCGTCGCCGTCGACCTGGGCGCGGATCGCATTGCGCGACTGTTCCGCTTCGAGCAGGGCCAGCCGCGCGGCGCGCAATTCATCGCTGGCGATGGCCAGCTGGGCGCTGTAATCGATGCCCTGGCGCGGCAGCAGGTCGCTATTGCGCAGCTTGAATTGCTTGAGCGAATTTTCCGCCGCCACCAGGCGCGCTTCATAGCTCCTGATCTGTTCGTCGAGAAATTTGACAGCCTGTTGCGAATCGCTGTGCTTGCCCTTGAAGCTGCCCTCGATGAAGATGGTCAGCAGCGATTGCACCACGTCGCGCGCCAGCTTCGGATCCTGGTCGGTATAGCTGATGGTGTAGATATCGTTCTGCTTGGTGCCGGTCATGCGGATCGCCGCCAGCAAGCGTTCGACCTGCTGTTCCTGCAGGCGCGGGCTGGTAGCGCGCACGTCGAGGTCGACCATGCGCATCACGCGCTCCAGGTTGGGTCGGCTGAGTAGGGTGCGGCTCATGATCGACACTTGCTGTTCGCCATTGGGTACGCTGGTCATATTGGCCAGCAAGGGCTTGAGGATGGTCTGGGTGTCGACATACACCCGGGCCGTGGTCTGGTAGTCGTTCGGGCGGGTATACACGGTGGCCCAGCCGCCCAGCGCAAGCACCCAGGTGACGGCCATGGCATACCAACGATATTTCCAGATACCCCTGACATGCAGCAGCATCTGGCTGATGAGGTCCTCCATATCGTGCCGCTCTCCGTTTGACTCGTTCGATTATAGGGTCGGGAAAAACCGGTCTTTCTCTTACTCACGGCAATGTTGATTCCTGTCAAGAACACCAGGACAGGAAAAAAACATCCGGCCAGGCGGCGCTGGCCGGGAAAATGCGATGCCACACAAACATCGCATCAGGGCGTCCCGCGTCGTTCCGGCACCGGCATCCCCGCCAGGTTCCATCGCGCGCGCGCAGGTTCAATGCCCTGGCGTGGCCACGCCTTCGTCGGCCACGGTGTTGTCCTTGCTATCTGGGGCGCAGGCCGGGGATCAGCGACATGCCGAGTAAACCCAGTCCGATCAGGGCCAGCGAGCCCGGCTCGGGCACCAGCACGGCGGCGCTGGTGTCGGCCTGCACCCCGTGCTCCATGGTCAGCTGGTAGACGTCCCACTGCACCGGCGGCGCGTCCGGCGGCGCGAACGGCAAGGCGTCGGCCGCCAGGGGCAGGGTGGCCGCCGGCCATGCCGGCGGCAGGGTGCTGTGGTAGACGAACACGATCTTGCCGCGGCTCTGGTTGGCCAGGTTCAGGCTCCAGGACAGGCGCGCCGGCGCGCTGGCCAGCAGCGCCTGGGCCGGGTCGATGGCCAGGCTCACCAGGTCGCCATTGCTGGCCTGGAAGGTGAAGACGGTGCTGGCGCCCGCCACGGCGCCGCCCGTTGCCGGCGCCGGCGGCGGCACCAGCTGGCCGATGGGCTTGCCGGGCGCCTCGGCATGGATGATGGAAATCACGGTGGCGGCAGCGGCGAGGCACAGCACGGCGACGGCCATGCGGGCGAGCAGTATTTTTCTCTTGGCAGGTGTCATGGCGCGCTCTCCTGGTGGCGATGCGATAGCCGTTGCAGGGATCGTGCCATGCCCGTTTTCCCTGTCGATTCAAGCGCTTGGCGAACATGCTGGCGGGCATTGCGGGCCCCGTGCCGGGCATGGCAAATATTCCGACTTGTCCTTCCGCAAGCCCAAAGTCGCCGGCAGGAACTTCGCTACGGATGGCCCTGTCTGACGTTGACAACTTTGCCACGTGCGGCTGCCCGGCAGCACGACTACCTGGAGACGACACCATGCTGCAAGAGGATCTATCGATTGCCACATTTGCCACCCCGGTCGCCCTGCGCGAGCTGTGCATCGGCGACAAGGGAACTTGTCCCAAGCTGGACCATCCCATGGATGTCCAGGTCTTTCATATCCGGATGGCCAATTCGGCCGGCATGCGCGAACAGGCCAGCCTGCTCATTCGCAAGATGTACGGCTGGCGCGGCTATGCGGTCGAGCCGAACGAACTGGTGGAGGCGAACAAGGTCACGCTGTACGCGGAAACCGGCGGCGTGGTGGTCGGCACCATGAGCCTGTGCTTCGACAGCGACGCGCGCCTGCCGGCCGACGACAATTTTGGCGACAAGCTCGACGAATTGCGGCGCCTCGGCCGCCGCCTGTGCGAACCGTCGCGCCTGGCCATCGACACCGGCGTGACCAAGCGCGTGTTCGGCGCCCTGATCCACATCTCGTATATCTATTCCCACAATATCCACGGCTACAACGATTACATCATCGAAGTCAATCCGCGCCATGTGATGTTCTACAAGCGCATGCTGGGCTTCACCGATTTCGGCGGCGAGCGCCCCTGTACGCGGGTGGGCGCGCCCGCCGTGCTGCTGCGCCTGCCCCTGTCCGACATGGGGTCGCACATCCTGCGCTGGGGCGGCGCCATGGAGCTGCATGGCGAAGAGCGTTCCTTCTATCCCTATTTCTTTCCGGCCGGCGACGAAGCGGGCATCACCGAACGCCTGCGGGCGGGCCGCAATTGAGAGCGCCCGAGATGCCGGGCGACCCCACCGACGCCAGCGCCCGCGCCAGTGCCGGCGCGCGCCGCAGCGCCATGTTCCAGGCCATGGCGCGCGTGGTCGGGCAGGACATGCTGCTGTACGGCGACGCCGTGCTGGCCCGGTACGGGCGCAGCACCGCCACCCGCGCCACGCTGCCGCTGGCGGTGGTCTTGCCGGCATCCCAGGCCGAGGTGGTCGCCCTGCTGCGCATCGCCAGCGCTTTCCAGGTGCCGGTGTATCCGATCAGCACCGGGAAAAACTGGGGCTATGGCGACGCCTGCGCGGCCACCAGCGGCCAGCTGATCATGGAATTGAGCCGCATGAACCGCATCGTCAGCGTCGATGCCGAGCTGGCCTACGCCGTCATCGAACCCGGGGTGACGCAGCAGCAACTGGCCGACTACCTGCGCGCCCAGCGCCTGGACCTGTGGATGGATTGCACGGGCGCCGGCCCCGACACCAGCCTGATGGGCAACATCCTCGAGCGCGGCTTCGGCCATTCGCCGTACGGCAACCGCCTGCAGCATGTGTCGGGCATGCGCGTGGTGCTGGCCCATGGCGAGGTGCTCGACACCGGTTTCGGCCACTACCCGCAGGCCCGCGCGACCCATCTGTTTCCCTATGGCCTGGGGCCTTTCCTGGACGGCATGTTCACCCAATCGAACTTCGGCGTCGTGACCCGGATCGGCCTGTGGCTGATGCCCAGGGCGGCATGCGTGAACCATTTCCTGTGCAAGGTGCCGCGCCACGCCGATATCGGCGCCGTGATCGATGCCCTGCGGCCCTTGCGCCTCGATGGCACGCTGCGCAGCATTGTGCATGTCGGAAATGACTTGCGGGTGCTCTCGGGCGCCGGGCAGTTTCCGCGCGCCCAGGCGCCAGGCCAGTCGCGCCTGCCCGACGCCTTGCGCGCCGAGCTGCGGCGCGCGGCCGGCATCGGCGCCTGGACGGTGTCGGGCGCCCTGTACGGGAGCCGGGCCCAGGTGGCCGCCGCCAGGCAGTCGGTGCGCCAGGCCCTCAAGCACACGGCGGCCAGGACCAGCTTCCTCGACGACACCAGGCTGCGCCTGGGGGAACTGCTGGGCCGTGTACTGGGCGGCACGGCCATGGGTCGGCGCCTGCGCGCGCGGGTCGCGCTGGGCGAAGCCTTGTTCGCGATGAACCGCGGCCAGCCGCACGGCCGCTTCCTGGCAGGCGCCTACTGGCGCCGGCGCGAAGGCTTGCCGGCCGGCTTTCCGCGGCAAGCCGATCCCGCGCGCGACGCCTGCGGCATGCAATGGATCTCGCCGGTGCTGCCGCTGCGCGGGGCCGACGTGCTGGCCTTGCACGCGCTGGTCGATCCCCTGTTCCGCCGCCATGGCTTCGACCTATTGATTACTTTCAGCATGGTCAATGAACGCGCGCTGGCCGGCGTGATCACGCTCGCCTACGACAAGGACGACCCCGATGAAATGGAACGCGCCCATGCCTGCTATACGGACACCTTCGCCGCGCTCATGGCGGCCGGCTACATCCCCTACCGGGTTGGCGCGCAATCGATGGCCGCGCTCGATCCGGCCGGCGATGTGTACTGGAAAACCGTGGCGCGCCTGAAGGCGGCGCTCGACCCCGACGGCATCATTGCGCCAGGACGGTATGCGCCACACGGGGCCGGCTGACACTGTCAAGATTGCCGACAGGCGGCGTGGCGCGGCGCAGGGCGGCCAGGCGCGACAGCAACTCGAGCAGGCGCGGATCGCGCGGCGCATGCTGATAGGCATCCACATGGCCGAGGCCCGCCGCGGCCAGGGCTTGATTGGCGCGCTCGACGCGGCCGGCATCGAGGTGGATATGGGCCAGGTCGATATGGGCGCGCGGATGGAAGGGGCGCAGCGCCAGGATTTTCTCGTGGGCAGCCATGGCCGCTTCGGCTTGCCCGGCAGCACGCAGCACATCGCCCTGGAAGCGCAGGCATTCGGTATCGTCCGGGCTGATGGCCAGCGCGCGCGCCAGCAGGGCCGTGGCGCCGGCCGTTTCGCCATGCCAGGCGGCGATGCGGGCCAGGCCCAGCAAGGCATCGGCCGAATCCGGGTTGTAGCGCAAGGCACGGTTGAGCATGGCGCTGGCCTCGGCCACGTTTCCCAAGCCGAAAGTGGCCGCCCCGCGCAAGGCCAGCAGGGCCGGGTGCTGGGCCGGGCCCATCGCCGGACTGGTGTCGTCCAGCAAGTCCTGGTAGGCGCCCCGGGCGAGCAGGGCGCGCGCCAGCGCCAGGGTGGCGCTGCCATCGTCCTTGCCGATCGCCATCACATGACGGAAGTGTTTTTCGGCCAGCCGGTGCTCGCCCTGTTCCATATAGAGTTCCCCGAGCAGCAGGCGGGCTGCGGCATGGTTGGCATCGTCCCGCAGCGCCGCCGTCAATTCCAGCATGGCCTTGTCCGGTTCGCCATGATGGCGATGCTGCCTGGCCAGGGCGATCCGCAGCTCGGGATCGGCGCCGCGGCAAGCGGTCAGGGACAGGCCCATCGAGACGGCAAGCGCTGCGGCAACGGACAGCGACCAGAGCGGTGGCTTTTGCTGGCACATATGGGCTCCTCGAAAAGGTTTGATGGCGATCAGTGTCAGATTAGGCAGTCCCGGCCGGACCTCTTTGATCAACCGCAATGATTGCTGTGCGTGCACAAATTCGAAACTCCCGGTTGGCTTGCTCAATATCAAATTCGCGCGCGGCTTGCGCCTTAGAATTTCCCAAGACGAGCCGGAGGGACCGATGGTGATGCAAGCTTTGCCGTACCGGAAGGGGCGCTGATGGCAGCGACGATCGGCCATCCGGCCAGCGCTTACCAGCGGGCGCTCGCGCACCTGCGCCAGCAGCGCTATCACTGGCTGATCACCGGCGTGGCCGGCTTCGTCGGCTCGCACTTGCTCGAAACGCTGCTGAAGATGGGGCAGCAGGTGACCGGCCTGGACAATTTTATGACGGGGCACCAGGCCAATCTGGACCAGGTGCAAGCGCTGGTGTCGCCGCAAGCGTGGCAGCAGTTCCGCTTCGTGGAAGGCGACATCCGCTGCCTGGCCACCTGCCGCCAGACCTGCAGCGGGGTCGACTTCGTGCTGCACCAGGCGGCCCTGGGCTCGGTGGGGCGCTCGATCGAGGATCCCATCCTGACCAGCGACATCAATATGATCGGTTTCCTGAACGTGCTGGTGGCCGTGCGCGACGCCGGCGTCAAGCGCCTGGTGTATGCCGCCTCCAGCGCCACCTATGGCGACCATCCCGACTTGCCGAAAGTGGAAGAGCGGATCGGGCGCCCCCTGTCGCCGTATGCGCTGACCAAGCATGTCAATGAGGTGTATGCCGACATGTTTGCGCGCTGCTACCGGACCGACGCGATCGGCCTGCGCTACTTCAATATCTTCGGGCCGCGCCAGGACCCGAACGGCCCGTATTCCGCGGTGATCCCGCAATGGTTCAGCGCCATGATCAACAATGGCCAGCTGCAGATCAATGGCGATGGCGACAGCAGCAGGGACTTCTGTTTTGTCGGCAATGCCGTGCAAGCGAACCTGCTGGCCAGCCTGTGCACCAATCCGCAGGCGGTCAACCAGGTGTACAACGTGGCGGTCAATGCGCGCACCAGCCTCAACGAGCTGTACCGGATCATGCTGCGCATGCTGGCCGGCCGCTTCGCGCACCTGGACGGCTACGCGCCGCGCTATACCGACTTTCGCGCCGGCGACGTGCGCCATTCGCAAGCCGATATTTCGAAAGCGGCAAGACTGCTGGGCTACCAACCCACGCACCGGCTCGAAGACGGCCTGGCCGAAGCGCTGGACTGGTACATCGAGAACCTGACTGCCTGAACCGGCCGTTCACAGCGCCGGTTTGCGCACCGGCAAGATCCTGACCACCCCGCGGAAGTCCACCGTGTGCAGCGTCACCGGGCGGCGCCACACGCGCGTGACATACTCGAGCACCTTTTCCGCCTGCGGCAAGTCGAGGCCGCGGCCGTCGCGCAGGTAATCGTGCACCAGGTCCAGGCTGCCGTCGCCGGCCACGCGCGATACCGCGATGCAGGGCGTGCCGAAGTGGTATCTGGGCGCGAGGATGGCTTCGCGGATCGCGCGGATGTCGCGATTGACGATGCGTGTTTCGCCATCCTTGCGCATGTCATACACGAACAGGTCGAGCTTGTCGGCCAGTGCCTGGTCGAGGTAGTTGCGGATGAAACCGAAATCGTCTTCGTCGCGGCAAATCTCGCGCGCTTTTGCCATGCCGTGCTTGTCGATGATGTCTTCCCACAGCGAAAAGCCCAGGTGGTAGGGATTGAGCGACAGGGCCAGTTCCTGGTCGCTGGCGAATGGGCGCACCACGTCGGAATGGGCCTTGATGGCTTCCAGGTACAGCGCATGCGGCAGGAAATTCGCTTCGCGCAGCAGCCGCGCGTGCCAGTAGGAAGCCCAGCCTTCATTCATGATCTGGCAGGCGAAGATGGGGTGGAAATAGAACGCTTCTTCGCGCACCGCCAGGAAGATGTCGCGCTCCCAGTCTTCCATGTCGGGCGCGTAGTGCGCGACAAACCAGAGCAAGTCGTTTTCCGGCTGGGGCGGCAGGGCCGTGCGGCGCGGCGCTTCCTTGCGCACCTCCGGCTGCGGTTCGCCCGGCAGGCCGGCAAAGCGCTGGCGGAAGGGATCGTCCGGCGCCGGCGTGGGCGCGGCCTCGAAGTCGGGATAGCGCGGCCGGTGCAAGGGCAAGTTGACGTCGATATGGGTTTCCAGCGCCAGCGCGGCGTCGAGCACGGCTTCGACCCGGGCCTGGCCATGGGTTTCGAGCGCCCGTTCCAGGCGGTGCGCGCGCGCCGCGCTTTGCTCCAGGATGTGGCTGCCGGCCATGTCCATGAAGCGGGTGAACAGCTGGTTGTTCTTGGCGAAGTCGGCATGGCCCAGCACGTGTGCCGTGACCAGGGTATTCTCGGCCAGCGAATTTTGTTCCTGCATGAAGGCATGGCAGGGATTGCCCGGAAACATGACCTCGAAAATGCGCGAATGCCCCATGTGCTGGCGCACCAGCTGGTGGATGTAGCGGACCCCGAAGGACCAGTGGCGCATGCGGACCGGCAAGCCGTACACGGCGATTTCGACCATGAAACTGGCCGGCACCAGGTCGACGCTGACGGGATGGAAATCGAGGCCCAGTTCGACGGCCAGGGCTTCGATTCTGGCGCTGTAGTCGGCCAGGGTGGGGCCGGTGCTCATGCACGGACTCCGGCCGGCTCGGCATCGTTTTCGTGTGTAAAAAACTTGCGCAGGGCGCGCCAGACATCGTCGGGCCCGGCCAGCACGCTGCTGCCCACGGGCAAGCCGCGCCGTTCGAGTTCGTTGTACAAGCGCCGCATTTCGGTATCGAGCGTGCGCGGCACGCCCGGCAGGGTTTCGACATAGCCGATGTAATTGAGGGTGGCCGCCAGGGAGGACAGGCTCAGCGTGGCGGCGGCGCGGTCTTCGGTGAAATTTTCGCCGTCCGAGGCATAGAACATGTAGATGTTGTTATGGAGCGGGTCGATTTCCTTGCGCACCAGGTCGGCCACCAGCCGGAACGCGCTCGAGGCGATGGTGCCGCCCATGCCCGTGACCTTGAAAAAATCGTGTTCGGAGAATTCCCAGGCATGGGTGGTGTGGGCAATGAAGCGGGTTTCCACCTTGGCATACTTGCGCCGGATGCCTTGCAGAGCGAAAAAAAAGAAGGATTTGGCCAGCTTGCGTTCGAGCTGGGTCATGCTGGCCGACACGTCGATGACGAACAGGATGGTGGCGCTGGTGCCGGGCTTGACGCGCGTGACCAGCTGGCGAAAGCGCAAGTCCTCATTGGTGAAGGGCAGGGGATCGGCTTGCACCGCGCGCCGCTTGATGGCTTCCTTGATGGTGCGCCTGCGGTCGAGCCGCGAGCGCGCCCCGCGCTTGTCCCAGCCTTCGCGCACCAGTTCGACTTCGTCGATGCGCGCGCCGGGGCGCGGCTTGAGTTCGGGCAGTTTCAGTTCGTCCCAGATCCAGTCCATGACTTCGTCGATGGGAAATTCGAGCAGCAGCCGCACCGCGCCGTCCTGGCCGCCCCCTTCGCCCGGCCCGGGCTCGGGCTGGCCCGGCTGCAGCAGGTCGCCCGGCATGCCCGGGCCCTGGCCGGCGCCGGCCTGGCTGCGCCCGTCGGCCAGCTTGAAGCGGGCGTGTTCGAGCAGGCGCACGGGAATTTGCACGCTGCGCTCCTGCGGGCCGGTGATCAGGTCGGGACCGGCGATCAGGTCGGGCAGGTGGGCTTGCACCGCTTCGCGCACCTTGCCGTTATGGCGCAACCAGTCGCGCGCGCCGCGCGAGAACAGCTCGTACCATGCCGTATTGATCGTCGCCGTCACGTCCGTCCTCCGCCGCCGGCTATTCCTGCGCCAGCAAGGTCGTTACATAGTTGAGCGCTTCGCGCGCGCTGTGGCTGTCGTAGCCGTATTCGTCGACCAGGCGCTGTTCGACCGCCGAGATCTTGGTGCGGATTTCATCGTCGGGCCGCTTGGCCGAACTGACCAGGCGCAAGACTTCGCGGCGCTGTTCGAACAGGTATTGCTGGACCGCTTCATTGAGCTGGATGTGGCTCTCGAGGCTGAATTTGATGCCGCGCTTGTAGGCGCCCATGGCCTTGCGCACCACTTCCTGGCGGAACGATTGCTTGCCCGATTCGGAGATATGAATTTTTTCCTCGACCGCGCGCAGGAAGCGCTCGTCCGGCCGCCGTTCCTCGCTGGTGATGGGATCCTTGATCTGGCGGTTGTCGAGCATGGCTTCGACTTCGTCGATGTACTTGTTGAGCAAGTCTTCGGCTTCCTGCTCGAAGGAAACGAACAAGGCCTTGTGCACGTCTTCCTTGACCCAGCGGTTATAGAAGTCCTTGCGCGTGAGCACAAGATAGTCGACCCATTTGCGCTTTTTGCGGGGGTCGATGCGGGCATCGCTTTCGATCCCGTCCTTCAGCGCCAGCAGCACATCCATGGTGGACAGGCTCTTGCGGTTGGACTGGATGATGGCGTTCGACAGGGCGTTTATGACGAAGCGGGGCGAAACACCGGCCAGGCCTTCGTCCGGCGCCTTGTCCTTTTCCTTGACGCGGCGCGCGTCGGCCCGGTTCACGCCCTCGACTTCTTCGTTGGCGTGGATGCGCACCTTGCGTACCAGCTCCACGTCCTTGTCGTCCCCTTCCTGGATGCGGCTCAGGATGGCGAACACGGCGGCGGCATGCAGCACATGCGGGTCGAGATGGACGTCGCGAAAGGCGGGCGCGGCCGACGAAATGAGCTTGCGGTAGATGCGCGCCTCTTCGCGGTAATTCAGCGTGTAGGGCACCTGGATGATGACCATGCGGTCGAGCAGGGCTTCGTTTTCGCTTTCCTGCAAGAATTTGCGGAACTCGGCCAGGTTGGTATGGGCGAGGATGGTTTCGTCCAGGTAGATCAGGGGAAAGCGCGACACCTTGACGTTCTTTTCCTGGGTGAGCGTGAGCAGCAGGTACAGGAATTCGCGCTTGACCTTGAGGATTTCGATCATTTCGAGCACCCCGCGGCTGGCCGCATACACGGCGCCCGACCAGGACCAGGCGCGCGGATCGCCTTCGTCGCCATACTCGGCCACCTTGGACAGGTCGACCGAGCCCACCAGGTCGGCCAGGTCGGCCGTGGTGGGGTCGTGCGGGGCATAGGTGCCGATGGCGCTGCGGCCCGCTTCGGACACGAAGAAGCGTTCCACGGGCATGCGCATGAAGTCGCCAGCGAACTGCTCTTCGAGGCGGCTGCGGCAGTGCGGACACGGGTCGCCCGCGATGTCGATGCCGTAGGTATTGCGGCAACTGGCGCGCATGCTGTGCGGCACCAGGTGCAGCGGCGATTCGTGGACCGGGCAGCCGGCAATGGCATACATGGCGCCTTCCTCGGTGTAGCTGTATTCTTCGAGCGCGCGCTTGAGCAGGATGACCAGGGTGGACTTGCCTCCCGACGGCGGACCGAGCAGCAGGAGCAGGCGGCGGCCCACTTCGGACCCGGCCGCTGCCGCCTTGAAATAGTCGATCACGCGGGCCAGCGCTTCGTCGATGCCGTAGAGCTCGTCGTCGAACAGGCGGCAGCGGACCTGGCCCTCGGCATTGGTGCTGCAGCTGGCCTGGAGCATGTCCCAGATGTACTGGTGCGAGCTGCGCGCGACCTGCGGCGCGGCCCCCGGAAGCACCTGTTCCATGAATTGCGAGAACGTCCCGGACCAGTGACCGGCCCGGTGCTGCCTGGTGAACAGGCTGAGGTTCTCCAAAAAATCCTGTTGCTGTTCCGCCGTCACAAGGCCTCCGTCTGCGAGCTCCCAGTATCGGCGCGGACGGCATGGGCCGGATGACCCCCGTCAAGGTGCGCGGTTGAACCAATTCGCGTGAAAATACTCGCGCCGAAACGCCAGCCTGCGTGGGGCGGCGCACAGAAGCGGGACGCGATCGCGCCTAGCATTGGCTTTCCACTTAACAAGAAACAGAAGGAAGCTCCCATGTCCGCCTACACCCATGCCAGCCAGTTCGCCGAACTGAAGGACAAGATCCGTTCGATCCGCTTCGCCATGTTCACCACGCAAGACCAGGATGGCCAGCTGCTCAGCCGGCCCATGACGAGCCAGGACATCGACAGCGACGGCAACCTGTGGTTCTATACCTCGACCAGCACCGCGCTGTGGCTGCACATCGCGGCCCATCCCCGGGTCAACCTGAGCTTCGCCGAGCCGGAAGCGCATACCTATGTCTCGGTCAGCGGCACGGCCGAACGGGTGGTCGACCGTGAACAGATCAAGGCCATGTGGAATGCCGGCGCCCAGGCCTGGTACCCGAACGGGCCGAACGACCCGCATGTGGTGCTGATCCGCGTGCTGCCCGAGATGGCCGAATACTGGGATGCCGGCTCCAGCAGCATGGTGCAGCTGTTCAATATGGCCAGGGCCGTGCTGACCGGCAGCACGCCGGACGACGGCAAGCACGGCCGCATCACGATGTAGGCTAGCCCCAGGGCGTGTAGGCGAAGCCCTCGGCGATCGTGGCGGCCAGCGCCTCCCTGTTTTCTGGGCTTTCGCTGAAACTGGCCAGGACGTCGGCCACCCCCGCCAGCTGGCGCTCCAGGATATCGGTCCAGAAAGCCAGTCCGCCCGGGTCGGGGTCGCGGTGCAGCACGTTCTGGTAGAAGCGCTGCACGATGGCGGCATGGCCGGGCGCGTCCCCGTACAGGGCCGCGAACTCGGCCGAGCCCACGAAGCCCGCCGTGATGGCCGCCAGCGGCACCCCGGCGTCGGCGCGGGCGATCCAGAAGCCCAGCCCGTCCTGGTCCGGCACGCGGGCGAAGGCGGCCTGGTAGATGCGGTAGACCTGCCCGCCCACGCCGTCGATATCGTAGGCGCGCGCGCCGTCGGTAAAGCGCAGGCGCTCGACCCCGCTCAGCAGGGCGGTGCTGCCTTCACCCAGCAGATCGAGCACGCGCAAGCCGCCCGCCACCTTGCTGATCAGGAAATTGCTGCGTTCGGACCAGAACAGCACGGTGTCGGTGCCGGCGCCCCCGATCAGCGTGTCGATGCCCGCTTCCATGACCAGCACGTCGTTGCCGGCCCCGCCATCGACCAGGTCGTCGCCGCCGCCGCCGGCCAGCAGATCGTCGCCGGCGCCGCCGGACAGGGTATCGATCAGCATGCCGCCGGTCAGCGCATCGTTGCCGTCGCCCCCGCTCAGGGTGACACCGGTGACCCCGCCGAAGGGATCGATCAGTTCGGCGAACTGGCCGATGCCCAGCTCCGCTGCGAGCACGCCGGCCAGCGTGGCCACGGTGTGGAATGCCGCCGGCCCGGCACTGCCATCGGGATCGAAGCGTACCTGGGTGTCGGCGCCGGCCTGCACCAGGCGCAGGTGGCCCGAGGCGAAGGGATTGACGGAATAGCGCAGGTAGTCGCTGCCGCCGATCAGGGTCTTGATCGATAGCTGGTCGCCGGCCGAAAAATCGCTGATGGTAACAAAGGCGGCCGGGCCGCAATCGGCCATGCCGAACACGTCGCTGCCGGCGCCGCCCGTGATGCGCAGCTGCACCGGCGACTGCCCGCCCAGCGCGAGGGTGAAACGGTCGTTGCCGGCGCCGCCGTCGAGCGCGACCTCGGCTGCCGTGCCCGCCGCGCCCCAGCCGGCGCTGATCCGGAACTGGTCGTCGCCGGCGCCGCCGTCGAGCAGGTCGTTGCCGTCCCCGCCTTCGAGCACGTCGTTGCCGTCGCCGCCGTCGAGGATGTTGTGCCCGCTGCCGTGGCTGACGAGCATGTCGTCGCCATCGCCGCCGCGCAAGCGATTGTCGCCCGCGTCGTCGCACAGCAGGTCGTCGCCGGCGCCCCCATCGAGCTGGTCATGGCCGTCGTTGCCGAACAGGATGTCGTTGCCGGCGCCACCGTCGAGAACGTCGTCCCCGGCCTCGCCGTACAGGATGTCGTTGCCTTCCAGGCCCTCGAGGAGGTCGTCGCCGGCGCCGCCGTACAGGTAGTCGGGGCCGTCAGTGCCGGCCAGCGTGTCGTTCGAATCGGTTCCGTTCAGCATCACCATCGCAAGATCCCGGGCGTCGGCAGGGAACTTCACTATCGCCCATGCGAGTCAGCAAGCCTTGAATAAAGTCAATATGTCGGCCCGTCCTCCCGGTGCGGCGCGACCAGGGGCAATACCAGGCTGAAGCAGGTGCCCACGGCCACCGTGCTTTCCACGTGCACCTTTCCACCGAGCACGCTGGTGACGATATTGTGGGTGATGCTCAGGCCCAGGCCGCAGCCGCCCGTGCCCAGCTTGGTCGTGAAGAAGGGATCGAAGACCCGGTGCATATGTTCCGGCGCGATCCCCTTGCCGTCGTCGCTGACCCGCATGACCACCATGGCCGCGCCGTCGCGGCTGGCCGCCACGGTGATGGCGCCGTGGTCGCGCCCGTCAAAGCCATGCAGCACGGCGTTGTTGATGAGGTTCATCAGCACCTGGCCCAGCGGTCCCGGATAACTGTCGAGCTTGATGCCCGGCGGGATCGCCAGGTCCACGCTGAATGCGGTCTTGCGCAACATCGGCGACAAGGCCCGCAAATTCTCGCCGATCACTTCGGCCAGGTCGAAGCCCCGCCGTTGCGAACTGGTCTGGTCGACCGCCACTTGCTTGAAGCTGGTCACCAGGTCGGCCGAGCGGACGATGTTGCGGGTCAACAGGTCGGCCGCCTGGGACGTGTCGGCGATAAATTTCTCCACCACCGACTTCTTCAGGCCGCTGTTGAACTGGCCGGCAAATTCGGACGTGCTTTCGGCCAGCGCGCTGGCCACGGTCAGGCTGTTGCCGATGGGCGTATTGAGCTCGTGCGCGATGCCCGCCACCAGCGCACCCAGCGCCGCGAGCCGTTCGCTGCGCCCCAGTTCCTCGTGGGCCAGCTTCAGGGTCTCGACCGCATTGGCCAGGTTTTCATTGGCCTTGGCCAGTTCCTGCCGGTCGCGCACCAGGTCGGCCGTGCGTTCGGCCACGCGCTGTTCCAGGTGTTCATTGAGGTCCTGCAGGCGCGCGTTCAGGCTCACTTTTTCGGCGAAAGCAGTGCGCAGCTTGGCGATCATTTCATTGAGCTTGCCGGCAAGCACATGCAATTCGTGCCGTCCCTTGTCCTTGAGCACGAAGGCATTGCTGCCCAGGTTGTCGATATTGAGCCGGCCGACGAAGTCGCTGAGCTGGCGCAGCGGCTTGCCCAGCCAGTGCTGGACCACGAACAGGAAAATGAACCACAGCGCCAGCGTCTTGATGACGGAATTGACGAGAATCAGGAAGAAGCCGTATTCCACCTGTTTCACCACGATGCGTTGGTTGGAATACACGGTCCAGGTGCCGATCTGCTGCGCCTTGCCGGCCTCGTCGAGGTAGACGATGGGAAAGACCCGGTGGAACATTTTTTCGAACAAGCCATCTTCCCGGACCGCCGGCCCCAGGCGGCCATGGGCGTCGGCCTGCAGCTTGCGTCCGCGCCGGTCGGCGATGGTGCCCACTGCCCGGACAATCTCGCCCGCATCGTTTTCCACCTTGATGCCGACCACGACCGGCAGCTCTTTCATGCCGGACAGGATGCCGCGCAAGATATCGTCGTTGTAGCGCCACATGGCATCGGCGATGCCGGGGCCGAAGGTGTGCTGCATGGCATCGATCTCGCGTACCAGGCGCGATTCCGTGTGCCGGTATTCCGCGGCCAGCTGCGCCACCGTCACCACCAGGGTGACCAGGAAATAGCAGCCGAAAATAATGCGCAACAGGCGCGCGGCGATGGAATCGATCAGCGGCGGCGCTTCAGGCTTGTCCACGGCCGCTCCCGTTCAAAACCACCTGGCCTCGATCGCCTTGTAGCGCCCGCTCTTGCGCAGCGCGGCATAACCCTGGTTGAACTTTTCCAGGTAGCGTGCGGCATCGGGCGCGTCCTTGCTGAAGGCCATGTACAGGCCCGGCGTGGCCACCGTGCCCACCATCTTGAACCTGGCGCCGAACGCGTCGGGATATTTGGCGAACAGGGCGTTGGCGATCCTCTCCTCGGCCGCCATGTACTGTATGCGGCGCGACAGGAGCATCTTGAACCCGTGTTCGTTCTTGTCGACGACCTTGCGCACGATTTTCGTGTTCAGGTCGAACTCGTCGCCATATTCGTAATCCCGGGCCACGCCCACCGATTTGCCTTCCAGGCTGGCCGCGCTCAAGCCCTGTTCCTTGCTGCCGGCCAGTGCGTACACATTCATGCGTGTTGTAAAGAGGGGATGGGCATGCCACAGGTAGCTGGCCGAGATCATGCCGTTGGGGACGGCATTGAAACAGCCGGCCAGCTTGCCGGCCTTGACCTTGGCCAGGCAGCGCACATACGGCAACACTTCGAAGCTGGCCGTGATGCCCACCGCGGCAAACGCTTCGCGCACCACATCCACGGCGAAGCCCTGGGCCCGGTGATCGACAACGGAAGAGTAGGGCGCCCAGTCATCTTCGGCGCCCACCACGATGGTGTCCGCGGCGCCGGCGGGCAGGGCGGCACACAGCAGCACGATAGCGGCCAACAGCATTTTCATGACGTGCCTCCCGGCAGTGCGCGGCGAGCGCGGCGTGCCAATTCACGCTTGTGCAGTTTTGATTCCGCAGTTCAAGTATTGATCAAAAACGCCGCCGCGCCAAGCAGGAATTTGCAGGCCGGGGTGCGCGTGGCAGTATCAAAAATACAACCATGCAAGACCCGGCGACCCGCGCGAGCGTGCCGCTATTTCGCGACCGGCCTGGCGAAGCGGGCCGGATCGATGCGCACATTCAGTTCCGCCGCATCGACCAGGATCGTCATCCGGTCTTTCGACCCTGCCAGGCCGATGTCGAGGCGGTGCGCCACCTTGATGCCGTCGACCAGCCGGTAATCGCTGCTGAAGATATCGACCGGCTTCATGGCGCCCATCACCAGGCCAGGCTGGGTGCGCTTGACTTCCAGGAAGGTGACCGCGTCCAGCCAGATGGTCGCCGTGCTGCCGTCGTACAGGGTCACGCCCAGCGCATGGGCCGGCTTGCCTTCGACCACGGCAGTACCCGCATACGCCAGCTTGATGCCTTTGGCCGCGTAGCCGACCAGGGTGCCGTCGAAATCGGCTTCCGCGACCAGTGCTTTCGCTTCCAGCTCCGGCAGGGCGGCCGGTTTCATGCCGCCGGCCACGAAAGGATCGGTTTTCCAGGACTGCTTGCCGTCGTAGGCGGTGGTCTGGACATTGCCCTGGATGGTGACATCCTTGCGGATCAGGTTGGGCCGGCCCGCTTCGACCACCACCGGCAGTTCGAAGGGCGCCAGGCCGATCAGGCGCATGCGCACGCGGCGCGACTGGATACGCTCGGTCGGCCCCATGGCCTGGGCATGCTTGTCGAGCAAGGCTTGCAGGGTAGGCGCCGGGCTGGCATGGGCAGATGGCAGGGCCAGCAGCAGGGAGAGGGACAGCAATAGTGTACGCATGATGTTTCCTTTATAAAGAATCAGGCCTTCTTGTGGCCATTCAGGGTGGCGCCGACAAAGCTGCGGCGAACGAACAAGGCATAGCTGCCCAGCATGAGCACGAATGCCGCGGCCAGGATCAGCAGGAATTTGACAGCCCATGGCCAGGCCAGCTGGGCCACCAGGGCTTGCAGGGCCACCACCAGCGGCAGGTGGACCAGGTAGATCCAGTACGACGCATCGGCCAGGTAGCGCCGCGCGGCGCTGTAGGCGGACAGGAAGCGCAGTGCCATGCCGATCAGCGCCAGCGCCCAGCTCCACGCGCCCAGGCTGTAGCAGGCCGCGTACAGCAGTTTCAGCTGGCCTTGCGGGGCCGGCATCAGCAACGGCGTGGCGCCTGCCTCGACCATGCAGTAGGCGGTACAGGCGCAGGCAAGCAGCAGGTTGAGCAGCCAGCGGCGCTCCCACATGGCCAGTGCATCGGGCTCTCGCTGCACCAGCCAGCCGAAGGCAAAGGCCAGGCCATAGCCCAGCACGGCGGGCAGGTTGGGCAGCAAGCCATGGTCGGGCGTGGGGATGCCGAACCACATCATCCAGTAGGGATGCAGGTACAGGGCGGCGCACAAGGGCGCTGCCAGCAGCGCCACGGCCCAGGGTTGCAGCAGCAGCTTTGCCAGCCATCCGAGGCGGGCAAGCAGGGGATGCACGAGCGCCAGCGCCAGATAGAACAGCGCCAGCAGGTACAGGAACCACAGGTGGATCAGTGGAAAATAGGCCAGCGACAGGCTGTCCACGGCCATCCTGAGCATGCCCGCCGCGGCCATCAGGGCCGCGAACAGCAGCGGCCAGCCGATCACCAGCGGCAGGCCGATGCGGCGCAGCCGGTCGCCGAAGAAGGCGCGGGCGCCCAGCTTGTCGAAGCTCAGGCGCGCCACGAAACCGGCGATCAGGAAGAAGGTCAGCATGCGCAGCATGTGGATGACGAAAAAGGCCGCCGACAGCCATACGCTGCTCTGGCTGTCGTCCACCAGCCAGATGCGCGGCCCCGGGAAAAAGGACATCGTGGCGTGCAGCACCACGCCCAGCAGCAGGGCAAAAGCGCGTATGGCATCCAGGGCGTGCAGGCGTGCCGGTCCCGCCGCCAAAGTGTATTTGTCGGTTTTCATGGTGGCGGTGGGGTCAGATGAAGTCGGTCTTGCGCGATTGCAGCCACAGCGTCGCGGCCAGTGCCAGCAGGGGCAGTGCCAGTTCAATGCCGATGAACAGCAGCACGGGGGGGCTCCAGACCACCGTGTCGCCCAACATTGTGGCCTTCACGCTTTCCATGTGCGAGGCGCCGTACATGATGCCCTGCAAGCCCAGGTTGCACATGACCTGGATGATGATGGTCCATTGCATCGATTCGGACACGATCGCCACCGCCAGGATCAGCATGGCGCATGCCGCAAGGTAGCAAAACAGGATGGCCGAGTACGGGATCAGTCCGTCCGGCATGCCCGGAGACGCCAGGTTCATGGCCACGACGCCGCCCGCCAGCAGGGCGAAGGGAATGAAGAACAGCAGCAGGTTCGCAATCAGCTTGGCCCAGGTATAGTCGGTGGGCGTGATGGGCATGCTCATCACGAAGGCCATGGTTTGTCCCTTGCGTTCACCCACGACCGTGGCCATGGCCGGGTGAAAGCCGAGCGCGATCATTGCGGTAATGAGCAGCACGCTGCCGGCATAGAACCAGCCTTCGCCCGCGATGCCCATCATGCCGATCGCGGCGGCGCCCACCAGCAGGTAGAGCAGGACCGGCAGCAGCACGAGTCGCACATCTTTTCGGATCAGGATGGCTATCATTCTGGTATTCATTGCTTGACCTCTTCACGACGACCGATCACGGTCTGGACAAAAATTTCTTCGAGGCTCATGCGCTCGACGGCGTGGATGCTGGCGCCAGCCGCTTGCACCGCCAGCGCGGTGTGGTCGCTGAAATCGCTGATGGTCAGGATGCGGCTGCGTCCTTCGCCGGCCAGCGACACCATGCCCGGCAGCTGGTCCAGGCTGCGCCCGGCGGGCAGGTCGAGCCGGATGCGGCGCCAGCGTTCCAGATATTCTTCCTTGTCGCCGGCTTCCACGATCCGGCCGCGGTCGATGAAGGTAATGGCATCGGCAATCTGCTCCACGTCGCGCGTGTTGTGCGACGAGAACAGGACCGAGCGCTCTTCTTCGACCATGACGGACATCAGTTCGGCCAGCACTTCATGGCGCGCGACCGGATCGAGGCCGGTGGTCGGCTCGTCCAGCACCAGCAGGCGAGGGCGGCGCGCCAGGGCCAGCAAGAGTGCTGCCTTGACGCGCTGGCCGTGCGACAGGCCCTTGATCTTGCGCTCGGCCTGCAGGTCGAAACGTTTGAGCAGGGTTGCCGCATAGCTGGCATCCCAGCGCGGGTAGACCGAGGCCACCAGGTCCATATGCCATTGGAGGGTGGCGCTGCCGTACAGGCGCAGGTCTTCCGATACAAAGCCGATCTCGGCCTTGGCCAGGGCTTGTTGCGACGGCATGGCATGGCCCAGCACCTCGACGCTGCCGCTATCCTGGTGCACCAGGCCCAGCAGGATGCGGATGGTGGTCGACTTGCCGGCCCCGTTGGCGCCCAGGAAGCCCATGATGCTGCCCTGGGCCAGCGTCAGGTCGACCTTGTCCAGTGAAAAATGGGGATAGCGCTTGCACACCCCGCGTAGCGCGATTGCCAATGGGTCCATCATGTTTCCTTCAGTTGATTGATTGCTGTCTCGAGGCGGGTCCTGATCTCGTCCGGCGCCAGGCCCAGCATGCTTCCCAGGCGCGCTGCCTCGTCCAGCGAGCGGCCCAGCTGCTGTTCCCACACCACGGTGCTCAGCGATGGCGTGTGCGACACAATGGAACCGCGCCCTTGCTGCGTGAGGATGACGCCTTCCCGTTCGAGTTCCAGGTAAGCCCGCTTGACGGTGATGACGCTGACGCTCAGGTCGGCCGCCAGTTGCCGGATCGACGGGATTTCCGCGCCCGGCGGCCAGTCGCCCACTGCCACCTTGTGGCGGATCTGCTCGATGATCTGCAGGTACATCGGCCTGCCATCGGTCTGCGAAATCGAAAATGTACTGTGTATGCTCATATACACAGTATATACAGTATGCTCAGGAGCGCAAGCGTTTTGTTTGGGTATGATGCGACATGGGAAATCCAACCACACGCGTCCTGGCGCTACTTGAACTGCTGCAAACCCACGGGCTGATGAGCGGCCCGGCGCTGGCCGCCAGGCTGGAAGTCGATCCGCGCACCTTGCGCCGCTATATACAGGCACTCGACGTGCTGGGCGTGCCGGTGACGGCCGAACGAGGGCGCGACGGCGGCTACCGGCTCATGCATGGCTTCAAGCTGCCGCCCATGATGTTCACCAACGATGAAGCCCTGGCCGTGGCGCTGGGCCTGGTGGCCGCGCGCGGCCTGGGCCTGCAGGAAGCGGCGCCGGCCGGCGCCAGCGCCCTAGCCAAGCTGGAAAGGGTGATGCCGGACAAGCTGCGGCGGCGCGTGAGGGCCGTCAGTGAAACGGTCAGCCTGGACATGGAACGGGCCGCCCCGGCGGGCGACGCCCATGTGCTGGCCACCCTGAGCGAAGCGGCGCAGCATCAGCAGCGCGTGCGCCTGGACTACCTGTCGGCCGACCAGGCGCCGACAGCGCGCGAACTTGATCCTTACGGCCTCGCTTACGTTACCGGCAAATGGTATGTGGTCGGCTTTTGCTACCTGCGCCAGGCCACGCGCTCATTCCGGCTTGACCGGATTGCCGGCGTCGACCTGCTGGCGGCCAGTTTCGGCAAGCCGTCCGGCTTCGATGCCCTCGCGTACATGACAGGGGCCATCGCCAGCTTGCCGCGCGCCCACCAGGTGCGGGTGCTGCTGCACACCGACCTGGCTGCCGCCCGCGCCGCCATCGTCGTCACGCTCGGGCTGCTGGAAACCGTGGAAGGGGGCACGCTGATGCACTGCCAGGTGGACGACCTGGACTGGATGGCGCGCGAACTGGCGCGCCTGCCGTGCAGCTTCGCGATCGACGAACCGCCGGCCTTGCGCGCAGCCCTCGCGCGCCACGCCGCTAGGCTCGCTGCCAGTGCATGATCCAGTTTTCTTCCCAGGTCCGGCCGTCGTCGCGCGAAACGGCCTGGAACCAGCGGCATGAATCGGGCGTGATCCGGTCCCAGACACCGCGCACGATGATGGGGGTAGCGCCATCGGTGTCGTGGCTATCCCAGGTGCCCACCCCATCGACGAAGCTGCCCCAGGCCGGCGGGTTGAGGATGCCGTTGTCCGGGTTGGCCCAGTAATCGGCCCACAGCTTGCGCTCGACATCGAGCAGCCTGAGCCCCATGCCGCTGAAGTCGCGCGCCGGAATGCGCAATTCTTCGACACTGGCGACCCCGCCGAGAATGCCGGACACGCTGGCCTCGCCCTCGAACTCGTCCCATTGATTATCCTTCAGGCGGCGGTGCCGGATTTTCCATTCCCCCATCAGGAAATCAAAATCGCCGGGCTTGCCGGTAGCGGGAATGTGCGTCATGTCAGTCTCCTCCTGGAAATGTTTGAGCTCCAAGAATAGGCTGGTATCAGGGCATTTCCCGCCCTGATTCGATGGCGTTCAGCGTGAACTGCGCCTGCCTTTGCCCAGCCGCTCGAATAGCTGGATCGAGCGCGCCAGGAGGCTTGGCGGTGGCTGCGGCGCCCGTGCGGGCATGCCGCCCTGGTTGCCCAGCCGGGCATGGGCCAGTCGTTCGCTGAGCTGGACGACCGTGATGCGCTGCCGCTTCTCCACGCCGAGTTCAAGCGCGATATCGCAGCTGCGGCCGCGCCAGAATTCTTCGACGAAGCCATTGATGGCCAGGTCGGTCTTGTCGGCCGCAGCGTCCGGCTCCATGACGACCAGGCCGCTGGCGCCCGTCAAGTGATACAGCTTGTCCAGGGTAGCGGGGGAGGGGATGGCCGGGCTGATCAGCCACAGCAGGGTGGCCGTGATATGGCCGGCATCGGCGCGGACCCGTTCGCACAATTCCGCGGCCGTGCCCCAGAACACCAGCAGGTCGCGCAGGTCATGGTCGCGCCCGAGCGCCTGGCAGCGCGTCAGGTCTTCGGCCAGGCTGTCGAAGCAGGCGGGCGGCTTGTTATCGCTGAAGTAGCCCACGCGCAGGGGCCAGCCCAGGCGCAGCGGCCCGCCGTGCGTGCCTGCATCGGCGCTCACCGCAGCCAGGCGCAGGCCGATGCGCACCAGCGGCAAGCGCCACTGCCGCTGCGGGCCAAGGCAAGCCTCGTCGATAAGCTTGATGCGCCAGACCTCGGACGCGCAATGGCTGCGATCCGCGTGCAATACCGCGGCCAGCCAGCTTGACGGCGCAAAGGCGCGCAGCCTGGCCTCGGCCGTCGGGAAACGCCAGGGAATGCGCATGCCGCGGCCGCTAAATCCGGCAATCTGCAGGGCAATGCCATCCTCCGGCAGCGAACGGGGAGGGACGAAAGCTTCGCCGTCGCCGTCAAGCACCGCCTGCCAGATGCCGAGGCCGAGCCAGACACAGGCGAACTCCTGTTCGAACCGCAATTCGGTCTTGCACCATTCGCGCCAGTCGTCGAGCGTCATCGCGGCCTCCCATGTCTTCTCCGATTCTGAACCTATTTTTTTGTGGCATTCTCACCAATTTTCACGATTTGTCGATATTTTCAATTAAACAAAGAACTGCATCCCGGCGCTATAAGCAAATCCGGAAACAATCGTTCGGGCACGGCAGGAAGCTTGCTAGGATGGGGAAGGGATGGCTAAACGGAGTGCGCCATGAAGACGACGTTGACGGAAGGGAAGAGTGCTCCGGCATCGAATGTGCGGGACTTGAAGTGTGAACGCCAGCGGCGCGCGGCGCGCCGCATGGCGATGCAGACGATACTGCTGCAGTTTACATATCCGTACCTGTTTCGCCTGGTCAGATCAGATACGCTGAGTTAGCAAGTACAACACATGACCGGTGAACCGTTGCATGTGATCATCATCGGCATGCCGAGTTGCATCATCTTTTCCATCAGCTTGCAGCAGGCATTGAAGACATCCATGTTCATGCCCTGGGCGGGGGTAAGCTGGCATATCATCATGTCCGGCTTCACGTCGAAGGCCATGGCGCACATCATCGACGGCATCACCGACATCATCGGCATCATCATGGGCATGGGCATCGATGGCGTATCGCTCACGCACATCATGGCCATATTGCCCGACTGCATAACGATCGGCATGCCTGCCTGCGCCATCATTTCCAGCATCTCGCAGCTGCTTTGAAACGCCGCCTTGTCCATGCCTTGCGCAGGCTTGAATTCGCACTGGATTTTTCCCGCCGTCATGGTCATCTTCATGCTGGCCATCATCATCGGCATCATGGCTTGCATGGGCATGCCGCTCATGCTGCCTGGCATGGACATCGGCATCTTCATCATCGATTGCATGGTCATTTGAAATCCTTTGTAGGCTGGTTGGGAAATGTTCTTCGAAAGGAAGAGAGGCAAGTATAGGAGTCCCAAATTCGCCGTCAACGGACCAGCCCGCTCTTGTCTATACTGCTTGAGATGGATCAATGGCGGGGCAGGGAATAGGGGCGCGCTTGATCTCGCGCAAGACGGGCGACGCAGATGCGCCGCCCGCCGTCCTGCATTACGCAACGCTCAACGGCTCACCGTCATGCGCTGGGTATGCGTCCACTTGTGGTCGGACGCCGATACCGCGGAGTTGTAGGTTCGGTAGGTCTTACCTTCCCCCGGCCACGGATTCATGATGTACACATAATTACTGCCGTTGTAAGTCTCGTAGCCGGTGCCGACCATGATGTGGCCTCCACCGCTGGTCCAGCCGTATCGGATGACGAACGGCCGGTTGGCGTTGATGTCGCTGACGACAGCACTCCACGAGGATGCGACGCTGTAGGCGTTATTCGGTACGCCCCAGTACTTCAGGATGTTCTGCACGCTGCCGCTGGTGCCATACATGGAATTGGGCTGGTTGGCATAGCTGTTCCAGTCGAAGGTGCTGTTCCCGCATGCATAGTTCAGGCCGAATGCCCAGTTCACGATCTGGCACTGGCTGGGCGTTTTGTTGTAGTAGTTCAGGATGGCCTTGCTGCTGCCGGCCCAGCACCACTGGCTGTGTTCCTGGGTCACCAGGGGCACGCTCAGGTTGCGCCATTGCGCGAACGCGCTTGGCAAGGCCAGCAGGAAGGCGGCGCCCATGACGGCGTGCATGATTTTCTTTTGCATGATGTCTCCGATTCGTCTGTGGGCAGGATCAGCGGAATGCGTCCAGGTTGCTGCGGACCGAAGCGCGCAGCGGCTCGAGCAGCTCGCCCTGGTCCAGCAGCTTGTTGCCGCCTTCCTGGGCCTTGAGCATCTGGCGCGCCGAATGCAGGGGCGCAAAGCGCACCCGGGCGTCGTGGGGCGACGCCACTTCCAGCAGGTCCGCCATGGCCTGGTAAATGCGGATGAAACGCAGGTTGCTGCGCGCCGCATTGCCGTGCACGGCGACGGCCGCATCGAGTTCCCTTGCCAGGCCGGCCGCGCCGTAGGACGTCACTTCCCAGCGCCCGTTGCTCTGTTCCACCGTCGCCAGGCCGATGGCCCGCCCCTGGAGCGAAATCACATAGCGCCATGCGCCGGTCGGCCTGGCCATGCTGCGCAAGTCGCCCCGTCCCATCAGCAAGTCTTTGGTATCGATGGTGTAGACCGGAAAGCCGTGCCCCAATTTGGCGTCCTTCAAGTCCTGCACATCGTCCACGTCGAGCGGAAACTCGGTGGGCAAGGTGCCGGCGCGCTGCTGCACGTTGTACTGCACGAATTGCGTGAAGTCGCGCTGCGCCGCCGCGGCGACCTGCTGCGCCTGGCTTTGCGCCAGCGCGGGTGTGCCGGCGCCGGCCAACAGCAAGGCCAGCAGGGGAGATGCGAAGTTCGAATACCTCATGGATAGCTCCTTCAGTGAAATGAACAACAAGGACCGCGCCCGGTGTTTCAGGCGCGGCGGGGGACAAACAGGGAAGCAGGGCGCTGCAATTCGCGCGTGTTGGCCACCATGCCGGCAACCATGTCCGCCGTGACGGCGCACAAGGTCCAGCCCAGGTGGCCGTGGCCGGTGTTGTAGTACACGCCGGGCGAGCGGCCGGGGCCGACGCGCGGCAGCATGTCGGGCATCATCGGGCGCAGGCCGGCCCAGGGAACAACGCGATTGGTTTTCACGTCGGGGAAGCATTGCGCCACCCAGTCCGTCAGCGGGCGGATGCGGTCGGCGCGGATGTCGCGGTTGTTGCCATTGAATTCGGCCGTGCCGGCCACGCGGAAGCGGTCGGCGCCAAGGCGGCTGGTGACCAGCTTGGTCGCGTCGTCAAGCAGGCTGACCGTGGGCGCGCCCGCCTGGCTGGCCGCGTCGTCCAGGTGGACCGTGATCGAGTAGCCCTTGACCGGATAAATGTTCACGCGGTCGCCCAGCATGGCCGCGAACTTGCGGCTGGCGATACCGGCGCAAACGACAATGCCGTCGAAGCTGCTGACCCGTGTCTCGCCATCGTGCATGGTTTCGACGTGCACGGCAGCGCCGTCGCTGGTGAGCGAACGCACGTCCTGTCCCAGGCGGATGTCTGCGCCCATGCGCACGCAGGCTTCCGACAGGGCCGTGGTGAATTTGTGGATGTCGCCGGTGGCATCGCTGTCGGTGTAGTAGCCACCGTAGAAATCGCCCTGCAGCGCAGGTTCGATGGCCCGCATTTCTTCGGGCGTCACCGCGCGCCGTTCCAGGCCGCCTTGGGCCAGCATGGCCGATACCTTGGCCGCATGCTCGAAGCCGGCGCGGTCGCGGTAGATGTGCAGGATGCCTTCGCGCTTCAGGTCGAAATCCAGGCCCTCGGCCCGGGCCCATTCGAACAGGTGGCCGCGCGCGGCGATCGCCAGGCGGGCGGTGGCGATGGAGTTTTCGCGGTAGCGGGGAATGGCCGCCATGAACTCGGCGAACCAGGACAGCTTGTGCCAGGACGGCGTTGGGTTGACCAGCAGCGGCGCATCGCTGCGCAGCATCCACTTCAAACCCTTGAAAATGGTGGACCAGTGGTTCCACACTTCGGCGTTCGAGGCCGACAGCTGGCCGCCGTTGGCGAACGACGTTTCCATCGCGGGATAGCGGTTGCGTTCGAAAACGGTGACCGAAAACCCCTTTTTTGCCAATGCATAGGCGGTCGTGATCCCGGTGGCGCCGCCACCGATAATTGCTATGGATTTCATGGTACTCAGGCTCCGAATGTCAAAAGAGGAGTCCTTGCGCACATGCGCAAGCGACACCCCCTCTGTTCTGGACCTGAGAGATTTCACAGGCGTCTGCACGAAACAGAACGCTGCTTGCTCCTTCGGTGCGCCGGGCGACGAAATCCGGCAGCTCTTCAGAGTTTCAATGCGATATCGGTCCCTTTGCCTGAGAGTTTCCGGGGCGGTTGCTCCTTCGGCGCTGCCCGGCTGTGAAGCTGGCAGTCTCTCCCGATATCACCTGGCGCGTAGCCAATCAGCCTTTTGTAAAGACTGCAGGGCTAGCATAGACCATAAATTTAACTATTTCAAAACATTTCTTTTGGAATCGCTCCCAAAATAGCTGTTGCATTCTTGATCCAAATCAATATAATCATGTCATTACATAATTACGTAATACAAAGAGGGTGATGTCAGTTCCAATCGGACCGGCATAACTTGATGTGCCAAAAGCGCAAGCATTCCTGCTCTCAGATGAACCAGGCCAAGGCCTGGAAAACCAATGCACATCAACCCATCATCCCATGACGATCACTGACGACACGTTCCGCACCCGGCGCAACTTCCTGAAGACCGCGGCCATCGCCGGCGCAGCACCGGCTGGCCTGGCCGCTTGCTCCGCGCCCAAAAAGCAGGAAGCGCTACTTGTCGGCGGATTGCCGGTCACCTGCAACCTGACCCTGCCGGTCGCGGTCGCGGCCAAAGCCGCCAGCAATGCAGCGTCCAAACAATCGGGGCCGGTGTTCGCATTCGAGTACAGCAAATACAGCGGCTTCCCGGAACTCAAGGAATCGCTGATGTCGGGCAGGATCCAGGCAGCCTACATCCTGGCGCCCATGGTCATGGACCTGACCGAGAGCAAGATTCCCGTCAAAGTGGTCTCCCTGGGCCACCGTTCGGGCGCCGTCATCATGGTGCGCACCGATTCGGGCTACACCACCTTCAAGCACCTGACCGGCAAGCGCATCGCCATTCCAAGCCGCTTCGCCGTCGACCTGCTATTCCTGCGCAAGATGCTGGCCCAGGAAGGCATGAGCCTCAAGGACATCGAACTGGTTGAAATGCCGCCGCCCGACATGCCTGCAGCGCTGTATGCCAAGGCGGTCGACGCCTACTGCACTGGCGAGCCCTTTGGCGCGGTGGCCCAGATTGCCGGCTACGCGACCCCGCTGCGCATGACCAGCAACGAATGGCGCAACTATATCTGCTGCGTACTGGCGGTACGCGAAGACCTGATCACCAACCACCGCGCGCAAGTGCAGGACCTGGTGAACTATATCCAGGCCGCCGGCGCATGGATGGACACCAAGCCCGTCAACCGCAGCAAGGCGGTCGCGATTGCGTCCCACAAGAAATTCTTCAATCAGGACCCGGATATCCTGCAGTACGTGATGGACACGCCTGCCGACCGCGTGACCTATGGCGACCTGCGCTTCATCAAGGCCGAACTCGACGAGCTGATGCAGCTGTCGATGGAAGCGGGCACGCTCAAGCGGGCAGTACCCTTCGAGCAGTACACCGACCTGAGTTTCGACCGGGCCGTCACGCCAACGGCGATCCTGCTATGAGGGCGCTGGCGCTGTTGCTGATTGCCTTGCCTGCCATCTGCCTGGGCGCAAGCGGATTGAAAACCGGTGAATTTTCGCCGCCGGCCATGGCCCCCGATTTCAGCTTGCCCGGCACGCATGGCAAAACGCTGAAACTGAGCGATTACCGCGGCAAGGTGGTCGCCCTGGGTTTCGGGTTTACGTCCTGCCACGAGGTTTGCCCGACCACGTTGGCGGAACTGGCATCGATCCGGAAACAACTGGGTGCGGCCAGCGCCGACTTCCAGGTCGTGTATGTCACGGTCGACCCGGCCAAGGACACGCCGAAGGTCATGAAAGCCTATGTGACCGGTTTTGATCCCAGCTTCCTGGGCGCGACCGGGACCGCAACGCAGCTCGAAGCGGTGCGCAAACAATATGGGGCCTTCGCCGCCAAGGGCAAGCCGGGCGATGGCATGGACCATTCGTCCTTCGTCTACCTGATCGACAGGACAGGAAAACTGCGCGGCATCAGCCCTTACGGCACCCCGGTCGCCGACGTCTTGCACGACGTCCATGTGCTGCTCGGAAAATGAAGGGGCTCATCCGTTCCGGACTGGCGGGGCTGTGTGTCGCGGCGGCATGGGCGATGCTGGCGCCGGTGCCGGCCGGCCCGCGTGAACTGGTGCTGGAAATCCCGGCCGGCACCTGGGAGCGCAGGACGGCCGGCGGCAAGGAAAATACCTTTCCTTCCGTGATACGCCTGACCCTTGGGGTGAAGAATATTTTGGTCATGAAAAATCTGGACAAGGTGCCGCAACTGTTCGGGCCGGTGCTGATCATGCCCGGCCAGAGCGTCCGCCTGCCTTTCAACCGGGTCTCGGAGCATGAATTGATCTGCGCTGCGCACAGCAGCGGCAAGATCACGGTCATCGTGGGGCCGGAACCTACTGCCGGGTGGCGCAGGCTGGCCTGGCGCTTGCAATCGCTGCATACAACCAAGGAACAAGCGTGAAGAATCAAAAGAAGAGCTTTTTTGCTCGGAAACGGGGAAAAATCCTGGCGCCGATGGTGGTGCTGGGACTGGTGATCGCCGTCTGGTGGATCACCGTGGTGCAGTCGGAAAGCGTGATCTTTCCCACGCCCTGGCAAGTGGTGACCGGGGCCATGGAACTGGTCGAGGATGGCACGCTGCTGGAACATATCACTTCCTCGCTGGCGCGCGTGGCGGCCGGCTTTCTGCTGGCGCTCGTCGTGGCCTTTCCGCTGGGCTTGTGGATAGGCCGCGTCGACGCCGCCTATGTCACTTTCAACCCGCTGTTCCAGATCCTGCGCCCGATCTCGCCCATCGCCTGGATCCCGCTGGCCATCCTGTGGTTCGGCGTCGGCAATATGTCGCCGGTATTCCTGATCTTCATCGCTTCGGTATTCCCGATGATCGTACAAACGGCTTCCGGCGTGCATACCATCGAACGGCGCTACCTGCGCGCTGCCGAAAACTTCGGCGTGTCCCGGGTCAAGCTGTACCGCAAGGTCATCATTCCGGCGGTGCTGCCGGAAATCATCGTCGGCATGCGCATCACGCTCGGCGTGGCCTGGCTGGTGGTGGTGGCCGCCGAAATGATCGCGCTGCGCTCCGGCCTGGGTTTCCTGATCATGGATTCGCGCAATGCCGGCAACCGCTATGACCTGGTCATCGCCGCCATGGTCATCATCGGCCTGATTGGATTAATGCTCGACGGGATTACCCGTCTCCTGGAAAAAATGAAATCGGTAAGGTGGCGCTATGGAAGATAAGATTGTTGTCGACAACATCAAGAAGGGCTTTGCCACCGACAAGGGCACGCTGGACGTTGTCAGCGACCTGAGCCTCACGCTGCGCGACGGCGAATTTCTCGCCATTGTCGGCCCGTCGGGCTGCGGCAAGTCGACCCTGATGAAGATCATCGCCGGTTTCGAGATGCCCGACGAAGGCGCTATCAAGGTCGATGGACTGGCCCGCAAAGGCCCCAATTCGAAGGGCATCCTGATCTCGCAGCATGGCTCGGTATTCCCCTGGATGACGGTGCAGGAAAACCTGATGTTCGGCCTGGACGGCATCACCGAAAGCGAGAAGGCCGACCTGGCCGATCACTACACGGCCATGGTGGGCTTGAAAGGCTTCGAGAAAAGCTATCCGCACGAACTGTCGGGCGGCATGCTCAAGCGCGTCGAGATCGCGCGGGCGCTGGTGATGAAACCGGAAATCCTGTACATGGATGAACCGTTTTCCGCGCTCGACGCCCTGATGAACTTGCGCATGCGCACGGAGCTGCTGCGCATCCTGGAAGAAGAACGGCATACGGTCTTGCTGATCACGCACGATGTCGAAGAGGCGGTGCATCTGGCCGACCGCATCATGGTATTGTCGCCGCGCCCGACCAAGATCCAGGCAGTGTTCGAGGTGAACATACCGCATCCGCGCAAGCTGTCGAGCCCGGAAGCGCAGGAGCTGAAGGAAGCGATCCTGCGCGAACTGGGACTCTGACGATGGAGGCTAAGGATGAATCCAGAATCCGTGCGCCTTGAACTGATTGCCGGTCCACCAGGTGCCGGCAACGGTCGACGCGCTGAAATTTTTGGCCCCGGCCTGGCTTTGAACCGGCACGACGAGATGACCGTTTCCATCCCGGCGCGCCGTGATTTCCGCGGTTTCCGGAACGACTACCGTAATGTGGCCGGGCAGGCCTGGTGCCGCCCGGTCTGCGCAGATGATCCCGATGCCCCCGGCATTGGCACTATTCTGGAGCGCAGTGGGATCTGTCACTTTGATCCAGCCGAATTCCGGACCGCGGACGGACAGCCAGGAGAACAAATCGTCAGCGCGCAGTTCTTCAAGGCTCACGCCGTACAGCGGAGTTACAGTGGCACCTTTGCTGAGCATCGTAATTGCTTTTTGCGTCCACCAGACGCGCGGCAAGTAGACTCCGGCAAGATAACAAAAATCGGCGGCATATACATTGCAGTACGTGGCTGTGCTTGGTGAATAGCGCGCGCTGACGCCGACGTCCAGCCACCGGTTGATAGCATGGATTTCATCGACTGGATTATGCCCGGGACGGCCGGGCCGGCCCGCCTCTCCCAGCGGAAATGCCCTCCCGCCCGAATTCGATCGGCGCGAGTTAGTATTATTTTCTCTCAGGTGGATTGCGCGAAGTGCCATTTTTCAGATCTCCTCTTGGGTAATGAAACCCTGGAGTCTTCTGCCACACCATGTGGGAGTTTTGCCCCAGTCCTGCCGCGCCAAGGACTACGACGCTGTCTTGAGCCTTTCCAGCAGGACTTCGGTGAGTTCACCGGTCGGGGCGTAGCCGCGCTGTGTCTGGGCATGCCGGATGGCCAAGCGTGTTTCTGCATCAAAGATGCCGCTGAACCTGACATTCAAAAGGTCCTGCAGCTCGCCTACTTTTTCTTCAAATTCAAGTTTCTCCTCCAAGCGATTCTTGTCCCCAGGTTGCCGTGAAAGGCTTGCGGTTGGCATGTAGGGCATAGGCAAGCCAAAAGCAGGGGGCGCTTGCGGAGGAAGTTCTTTCGGATCACTGCGTTTCGGTGCAGGGCCGCTGGCCCGCAGGGGCAAGAGAGACGTGAGTAGCTGGTACCACACTGGGGCGCCGATAAGGCAAGACAGTGCCATCAGCAGATAGCCAAGCGTAGCGCCAGCCATATGGGCCCAGAACTGGCCCTGGTCTGACCTTCCCCGCAACTCCTGGGCCCAGCGTGGGGGCCAGCCGGCGGGGATTTCATCAGGAAGCGACCTGACCCTGCTATCTGTTCCTTTGTCGGCATATTGCTTGGCTTCCAGAGGACCCTGGTCAGCAACGATGCGGGCAAGCTCGCGATCTTGCCATAGCGCGCTTGCAATATGCACTGCATCCACGTTCAGCAGAATGGCCAGCACCAAACCAAAACCCATGCTCATTTTCTGCACGTCGCGTTTATACCAGCCGCTGACGCGGTCCATGCATTGATCAAAATAGGTGGCCAATCCCGCCTCCACTCTGGAAGGATCGCCTTGCTCCCTGCGCCAGATCATGAGCAGAATGCGTTTGAATTCGAGTTCGTCCGGTAAATGGCCAATGGCGCCGCCAAGGTCCAATTTCTCCAACGTAGCGGGACCGCGCGCAAGCAGGATGTCGATCAGGGCAGCGGCAAATACGTTGGATGGAATATATGATGGGACAGTCTCCGGCTTGTCATCCCGCCGCAGTGCGGCGATGGCGGGGTGTTTGTTGAGTTCGTGGCATAGCGCCTTGCCTTCTTCTGTATTGCCCATGATCCGGGATATTCCGCGCCAGAGAAAATGTCCGCGCTTGGAAGACATGGCGCTCCAGACTTCGACTACACCGCTGACCAATACGCTAAATGCGAAGAACACCAAGGTCATGCTAATGAGAAAATCCAAAGGACTTGACATAGGTACTCTCCCCGCATCAGTCAAAAGAGGCGTTTGATGGAATTTGCTGCCCCACGCTCGGCAGTCACGAGCGTGACGCCAAACAACGACAGGATCGGTTCCAAGGGCATGAAATGGGGATAGTTGAATGCGGTGCCGACCAACATGCCTATCCCGTTTCCTTCCTCGTCGTACAACATGCAGCCGCTGTCTCCCGGCAGCGTGGTGGGGTGTGCGTCCGTTTGTATCGCCTTGTCCAGTGCGACATTAATGGAACGATAGAAGAGAGAGCCATTGCGACTGTGCAATTGAAAGGGCATGTTCACTTTCGTCGACGTGGAATGAATAGTCGTTACCCTGAGCGCGCCGCTCCTTGCTCCGAGAAATGCCACCTTCGCGTCGTTGGCCGGCGGCGAGGCAACGCCGGTCGGCAGCGCCATCAGTGCGGCCAATTCCGCAGCGATGTGGTCGTCGATCAAGGCCAGAGCGGCATCGCCGGCCCCCTGATACGGGATGCCTTCGGGACTGAGCGGAACGCTCCAGTTCGCCAATTGCCCTTCGGCTTGCCTGCCGCCGCCCAGAGCAATCCGAACATAGGGATGGATGCCGGCACTGATCCCTTCCCAAAGCGGACACAGCACGTGGCTTGCGCTAAGCACGCCATATTTTCCGCGCAGTTGCACAAGGCAATTGATCGTGCCGAAATGCTTGTCGCCAGAAAGCCTGCTGTTCCAGGTTTTAATTGCTTGCATGATGTCAGTCGCAGTACGACTTTGCCTTGGTTCCCTTGGCCTTGATGTCAACATGGAAGGCCTCACGCAGGAGCTTGTTCTCATCGGACTGTTTTGGTGCACAGTATTTGCGCCACTCGATTTCAAGTTGGTTCTTGAGATCTGCCTGGTTTGGGGCGGTGAGAGCCGGTTCGAACATCTTTAGCAATTCCTTGTCGATCAGAGCCTTTTCCCAAGCAGCGGCCGGCGCCTTGTCCGTGGAGGCGGCTTGGACCTCCGGCGTGCCAGATGCCGCCGCAGCAGCAGCGGCCGGCCTGAGCGTGATCTCGATTGCTTTGGCGTTGCCTGCGACGCCAAGTGTCGTCAGGCTGAGGATCACTTTGGTTTCGGCTTTTACGGCCGTGGAGTAGCTCAAAGTGACCTGCGTCTGATTTGGCGACAGGGTGATCAACTGCGGACTTCCCATCGCAGCGATGGCAGCCTTGTCGTCGCCGGCGAACACCGCCCACGGTGTTCCAGATGGCGTACTGGTTGCAACAAAGCTGACCTTCCCACCCACATCTAGACTGATGGAATCGCTGCCGAGTGTTGTCAGAATGGCCGGAATTGGTGGTGCTGCCGGCGAGTATGTAATGCAACTGGAAAACCCCGTCGGCGTCGCAGGCTGGGGGCGCAAGCAGGAACGTCCGAAAGCATTCAATTCGGTGCTCAGCGCCGCAATTTGCTCAGCCAGTTTCTTCTTGTCCCCGGAGTCCTGGGTGCCGGCGGTGACAGCCGGAGGCGTCTTGGCTGGCGCAAAAGCTTCCATTTCTGATTTCATCAAGGAAGTGGCCTGATTGAACGAAATGCTAGGCGATTTCAAGGCACTATTCGTGTCGGACAAGATCTTGCGAGCTGCAGACTGCATATGATCGGCAGCTGTCTGTATGTTGAGAGTCATGTTGTTGTACTGCGCTGTTGCTGCCCGCACTTTTGGAATCAGCGCGCGGCCAGCCGCAAGTACATCGATATCGCCTTCTTTTGTGTCTGCTATTTTTTTATCCAGCGCATCCGCGTCCAATTCCAGCTTGTCGGCCTTCTTGTTGCATTCGTCGCCGGAAGGGAAGTCAAGCTGATAGCGCGCTGCCTCATCGAGGACACAGCTCAATCGCTGTTCGCTCAGGATGTAAATCGATTCCGGAGAATTTGCCAGCAATGTGTTCTTGGCTTCATATCCCGCGCCAACGAGAAGGCCATATTTGAGCAATTCGTTTGGTGAGGTACTACCTGGATGAACGCCGCGATACAGCGCCAAGCCCGCAAGCGGAAAGGCCAATGCCGATGATAGGGAATTGATCCGCGCTCGGTCAGCATAGCTTTCATACGCTGCGGTCTGTACCGTTCGTACTGCCTCGCGTGTTTTCAAAAAGCGTTCTATGGCAGAACAGGGCTTGTTTGTTGTTGCCCCTGGGCTGGTCGGTACGCTACAAATGGCTGATTCATTCAGCGGCTTCGGATCAAGGTAAGGAACCAGCAAGCTTGCGCATCCGCTTGCGAGCGAGGCGACAAGCAGTGTTGTCGCCGACTTTGCTAATGAGCAAATTGACGGGGAGTTCCGCAGACTGCAAAAACGGCGCATGGACGATTGCATTCGGTTCCTTCTATTGTCGTATAGCACTACTTGTAGGAATAGTCCTAGGCAAGTATAGAAGGATTATTATCAAAACTTTATCACTAATTCCCACAATCACTGCAATAAAGACAATTTTGTGGGAATTTTGACGCGTCTAGGCCACTGTGTGATATTTCGCCAGATTATCCAGGTCTATGCTCCTTTCCGCAGTTCCATGGACGCAGCAGGCGAAGGCGCCGCCGATCGCGCCCGTGCGCATGCAGGCGTCGAGCGGCTGGCCGTCGAACCAGGCGTGCAGGAAGGCCGACGAAAATGCATCGCCGGCGCCATTGCTGTCGACTGCAGGTCCGTCGAGCGGGGCGCAGGCCGTATGCTGCACCGTGTCCGTGCCCCGTTTCAGCGCGTACGCCCCATCGGCGCCCGCGGTCGCCACCACCACCTGCGCCCGGCCCTGGCGCAGGATGGCGCGCATCACGTCGAACACGCCGTCGCCCAGCACGGCGCTGCTGAGGAATACCAGGTCGGAGCGGTAGGCAAAATCGTCGTAGTAGTCATTCCTGCCATCCCAATCGTGCAGGTCGGTCGACACCGGCAGGCCGAGCGCCTGCGCATCCTCGTACAGCGCGCGTGCCCAGGGTACGATGCTTATGTGCACATGCTCGGCTTGCTGGAGGTGGGGCAGGTAGAAGTCGCGCGGCATGCGCAGCGTGTCCGGATGCCGTCCATCGTAGAGCGACAGGCGGCGCCCGTCCGGGTCGACCAGGTTGACGCTGCGCCGGGTGCCGCTTTCATGAACCAGGTAATCGAAGGCCAGGCCGCGTTCGCGGTAGCGCGCCAGAATCTGCGCCGCTTGCGGATCTTCGCCGATGAAGTCGATCAGCACGGGCTGGTGGCCCAGGGCCAGCAGCCCCAGCGCCACGCCATTGCCCGTGTGCGCCACGTAGTCGACCACGGCCGGCACGTGGATGGAATCGGCCATCGCCAGCGGCAGCGAGGGCACGCGCACGATGGTGTCGATGCCGACCCCGCCGGCCACCAGCACGCGCCGGCTTACCATGCGAGCACCACGGACGTCATGGCCGGCAACGACAGCGGCGCGCCCAGGTCGACATCCAGGCCGGTCAGCACGTTTTTGGCGCTGCGCGCCTGCTTGATGACGCCGGCAAAGCGGGACAGGTCCAGCTGGGTCGGGGCTGCGTTCTTGTTCAGCACCACCATCACGGTTTGCTTGCCATCGTGGCGGAAATAGACGTAGCTGCCATCTTGCGGCAAGTAGTGGGTCAGCTTGCCGGACTTGACGGCGGAACTGGTCTTGCGCCAATTGAACAGCTTGCGTACGAATGCCTGCATGTCGCGCTGCGCTTGCGACAGGCCCGCGCCGGTGAAAGCGCTGGCCTTGTCGCCGGCCCAGCCGCCCGGCATGTCGGCGCGCAGCACACCGTCGTCGCGCTGTTTCGGGCTGCCGATCAATACCTCCGTGCCGTAGAACACTTGCGGAATGCCGCGCGTGGTGGCCATCAGCAGCACATTGGTCTTCATCAGGTCGACGTTGTTGTCCACTTGCGCCAGCACGCGCGGGCGGTCGTGATTGTCGGGGAAGACCATCAGTTTCAGGGGATCTGCATACAGGTAGTCGGCCGCGAGGATTTCATAGATCTTGATCAGGCCCTGGCCGCTCGCTTCGGGCGCGGTCAGGGCAGGGGAGGCCGTGTCGACCAGGGGGAAGTCCATGACGGTCGGCAGCTCGGATTTGTAGCCATCGCGGTTGATGACGCCCTTTTGCCAGTAAGCCACCATGTGCGGACGCGCATCCATTTCTTCGCCGACGATATTCAGGTTCGGGTATTCCGCGAACACGGCGCGGTTCCAGTCGTTCAGGAAGGCGGGATCGGCGTAGGAATAAGTGTCTTCGCGGATGCCCGACAGGTTCGCATATTCGATCCACCACAGCGAGTTCTGGATCAGGTAGCGCGCCACCAGCTTGTTACGCTGATTCATGTCCGGCATGGATTCGACGAACCAGCCGTCGAAAAAGCGCGCCTTTTCTTCCGGCGCCACGTGGATGTCCTGGGCCACCGTATGCTGGTTGTTGGTCGGCTTGAAGGTTTTGCCGTGGTTGATCCAGTCGGACGACGGCATGTCCTGCATCCACCAGTGGCCGGTACCGATGTGGTTGAGCACAATGTCGTGGATCACGCCGATGCCGCACGCATTGGCCGCCGCCACGTACTTGCGGAAGTCTTCATTGCTGCCGAAACGCGGATCGATCTTGTAGTAGTCGGTCAGCGAATAGCCATGGTAGGAATAGGCAGGCTGGTTGTTCTCGAGCAGCGGCGTGGGCCAGACCATGGTGAAGCCGAGGGCGGCGATATAGTCGAGCTGCGACTGCATGCCCGCCAAGTCGCCGCCATGCCGTACCGAGGGTTTGCTGCGGTCGACGCCTTCGAGCATGCCTGCCATATCGTTGGCGGCATTGCCGTTCGCAAAGCGGTCCGGCACCACCAGGTAGATGGCGTCGCTGGCGTCGAAGCCGCGCCGCTGGGCCGATCGGGGACGGCGCTGTTCCAGCCGGTAAGGGTGGCTGGCCACGATGTCCTTGCCGCGCTTGAACTGCAGCTTGAATTCGCCTGCCTTCGCGTCCTTGCCGATGTTCAGGTTCACGAACAGAAAATTCGGATTGTCCGTGCGCTCGACGCTGGCGATGCGCACGCCGGGGTAGGACAGGGCGGGCGTGAGTTCCGCCATCTTTTCGCCATGGACCATGACTTGAAGCTCGGTCCGCTTCATGCCCACCCACCAGTTCATCGGTTCGACGTGCTTGATCTGGTAGGGCGCGGCGCTGGCCAACAGCGCGGGAAGCCACGCTGCAATGGCGAAAATGAATTTGTTCACAATGTCTCCGGTTTGAAATGATGTAGCAAAATAGCAGAGGTGCGCGCCGGAAACCTGCAGGTTTCCTTCACGTTTTTGCTTGCATCATTGGGGCCAGGGCCTCAAACAAGTGATCGAATACCGCGCGCATCCGCGGATTGCTGCGCAATTCCTGGGGCGCCGTGAGCCATACCGGTACGGGAGGTGTCCATGCCGGCGGCAACACGCGGACCACGTCGGAATGGCGGGTTGCCAGGAAGTCGAAAGCGAAGCCTATTCCCAAGCCGTCGCGCAGGGCCTCCCAGCACACAATCTGGTTGTCGCAGCGGAAGGCAAACGAGTCGCGTGTCAGGGGCAGTTGCATCTGGCGGGCGGCGCGCAGGATCAGGTCGTTCTGGTCGTAACCGATCCAGTCGAACTGATGTGCAGTATCGGGCGAGAATGCCATTCCCTTGCGCGCGAGGTAGCTTGTGCTGGCGTAACCGCCCATGCCAAGGTTTCCTACCCGGCGCGCGACCAGTGCATCCTGTCCGGGTTCGGACATGCGAATCGCGATATCGGCCTCGCGTTCCAGGAGATTGTTCATGGCATTGCTGGCGACTACATCGATCTGAATCTCGGGATGCTGCTCGCGCAATCCGACCAGGATGCCCGGGAGCAGGAAAGCCGCCACCAGTTCGCTCGCACAGATGCGCACGGTGCCGGACATGGTGTTGCTCTGGGTGCTGGCTGCCAGGCCGAAGCCGTGCGCTGCCGCCTGCATCTGGCGCGCCGGCACCACCAGCGCTTCACCGGCGGCAGTCAACTTGCTGCCGCGCGCGCCACGGGTAAATAGCGCGGCCCCGATATCGTGTTCCAGGGCGGCGATGTGGCGGCTGAGCGTGGGTTGGCTGGCACCGGTCTTTTCTGCCGCGCGTGCTACTGCCCCGTGGTCTACAACAGCAAGAAAAGACTGGATCAGATTCCAATTAAGCGGTTCGCGCGCCGAGCTATTCATTTATGGATATCTCCCATGTTGGTTTATCTATTGTTGCATAGATCATCCTGGCTCAGTATTGCCATACAACTACTCTTGAAGGCAGCAGGAAATGACCTCTTTGATCTCCTATTTTCAGAAACGGCCATCCGGATGGACCCTGTTCTTCATCACGCTGGCCGCGCTGCCCTTGCACCTGTCGATCACGGCGGTGCTCAACGCAAGCTACGCCGCCTCGAAGTTTCCGGTGCCGTACTTCGTGCAGCAAACGTCCTTCGACCCGGAGAAGATGCGGGGCTGGTATGCATTCATGGCGCAAGAAGGGACGCTTGGCCGGTACATCACCACGCAGCACATCGACTTCCTGTTCATGTTGTCGGTCCTGGTGTTGCATGTTTCGGTGCTGTTGTGGATTTCACGGTGGTTTGCCGTGAACACGAAAGCGCGTACGGTGATGATTGTGTGCGCCTTGCTGTCCGTGCTGGCGCCCGTGGCCGATGCGCTCGAAAATGGCGTGACGTATGTGATGCTGGCCGACATCAGCAATTTTCATGACTACCTGGCGTACTTGTCCAACAGCCTGTCTGTGCTGAAATTTGCCATGTTCGTGTTCGCATACGCCGCCATCATCATGGGCGCGTTGGCCGCTTGCCTGCGCGTGCGGCTCTTGCCGGCCCGGCCGGGGACCTGAAAGCAGGGTATGCTTTAGTTTTTCCCCGAAGAGATTTCATGACCGTCATCGCCCTCGAATCGCCTGACCAAGCCGACGTGATCGCCCTCATCGCCGACCTGGACGCCTACCAGGACACGCTGTATCCGCCGGAAAGCCGGCATGCGCTGGACCTGGAGTCGCTCAAACAAGCCAATGTCCTGTTCTCCGTGGCCAGGGACGATGCGGGCCAGGCCATCGGCTGCTGCGCCATCGTCCTCGGCCCTGATTTTGGCGAACTCAAACGCATGTATGTCAGTCCTGCCGGCCGCGGGCAAGGCGTTGCCAGGAAACTGCTGGACATGCTCGAATCGCAGGCCATGGCGCTTGGGTGCACACTAATCACGCTCGAATCCGGACCGTACCAGGCCGAGGCGCTGGGTCTGTATGCCTCTGCCGGCTATGAGCGCCGGGGACCGTATGGCGACTACAAGGACGATCCGCTGAGCGTGTTCATGCAGAAGCGCATTGCGCAAAATGTTCCATTTGGGTATTGATACTGGCGCGCGACCGGCGGATACTAGCTCCAACTAGTCCAGGAGAAGTGTATGCACGCCTACCCGATTTTTCTCGCAGGCTTGCTGTGCATGGGGTCGATGAACGCCGCCATGGCCCAGCAAAAGACCTTTACCGTCGGCGTCGAGGACCTGGAGTACTATCCCCAGAAATCGCACAAGAACGGCGAGTTCATCGGTTTCGGCCGCGAATTGCTCGATGCCTTCGCCAAAAGCCGTGGCTACAAGTTCGAGTACAAGATCCTGCCGCTGAACCGGCTGTTCCTGGAACACTTGAAAGTCAAGTCCCTCGATTTCCAATACCCGGACAACAGTTACTGGGAAGGACATATCCGCAAGGGCGTCACGGTGTATTACAGCAAGCCGGTCATGCCCTATATCGACGGCGTGATGGTGCTGCCCGAAAACAAGGGCCGCGGCATGAAGGACTTCAAGGTGCTCGGCACCATGACCGGTTTCACGCCCTGGAACTATCTCGACCTGATCAAGCAAAAGCGCGTGACGGTGTTCGAGAACGACAGTTTCATCGCGCTGCTCAAGCAGGTCTCGCTCAAGCGCGTCGACGGCGCCTACATCAACGTGGAGGTGGCCAAGTACCAGTTGCGCGAAATGCTGCGCCAGCCCGACTCGCTGGTGTTCGACCCCGACCTGCCGCATACCAGGGATTTCTACTATTTCTCGACCGTCAAGCACCCCAAGGTGATCCAGGAATTCAACGAGTTCCTCGCCACCGAGGTGGGGCAGTACGAGCAGATCAGGAAGAAGCTTGGCATCGAATCGTCCATCCACAATAAATAGACAGCGCATCCGGCGCCGGCGGCTTCGATGATCCCGATGCGCAATTCGATTGCCACGCGCCTGCTGGCGATCACGTTTTCCATCTATTTCGTGGTGGCGGTGGTGGTGACCCTGGGCCACATGAAGTTCGAGTACGACCAGGCCAAGCAAAACATCATCGCCGACCTGAAAGTGTTTCACAACACTTTCCAGCCCATCCTGTCGCAGATGGTCTGGAGCATCAACCGCGATGCCCTGCACAAGACGGCCGAGGGGATTGCCGAAGCGCCCACGATCGCCGGCGTGCGCATCATTGCGAACGGGATCGACGAAGTGGCGGTGGGCACCATCCTGGACGACCGCCGCGACGTATTCAGCTACGAATTTCCCATTATTTACAAGACGGGCGACGGCGGCGAACAAGTGCTGGGCAAGGCGATCTTTTACTCCAGTAACGCCATCGTATTCCAGCGCGTCAAGTACGGCTTTGCCGTGATCATCATCAATGCCATCATCAAGACGGTGGCCCTGTGGATGATCTTCTACTGGCTCAGCTACCGGATCTTGCGGCGCCCGCTCGTCAAACTGACCGAAGCCGTGCGCGACATCGACTTCATCCACCTGGAACAGGCCAGGATCGCCCTTGGAACGCAGGGGCGCGACGAACTGAAGGTGCTGGAGGAAGCGTTCAACGGCATGATCGCGAAATTGCTCACCGCCAGGGACGAACTGCGCGAAGCCAATCACACGCTCGAGCGCAAGGTGGAGGAGCGCACCGAGCAGCTCAAGGAGTCGCTGGAAGAAGAGCAGGCCGCCACCTACGAACTGGAAGAGCAGGGCAAGGCGCTCGACCAGACCAATATGGAGCTGGAAGAAAGCAACCGGACGCTGCGGCTGGCACTGGCCGACCTGCACGCAGCCCAGGGGCAGCTTATCCAGTCCGAGAAAATGGCTTCGCTGGGCCAGCTGGTGGCCGGCATTGCGCACGAGCTCAACACGCCGATCGGCAATGCCCTGGTGACGGCCACCATTCTCGAATCGGCCGCCAGGGACTTGCAGGGGGCCTACCAACGCGGGGACTTGCGCAAGTCGTCGCTCAGTTTCTATGTTGAAAACACGATTTCGATGGCGGAACTGGTCACACGTTCCTGTTCCCGTGCAGCCGACCTGATCGCCAGCTTCAAGCAGGTTTCGGTCGACCAGACATCGGAAAAGCGGCGCGTCTTCAACTTGCGGGAACTGATCGAGGACAATGTCGCCGCGCTGCGGCCCGGCTTTCGCCATGCGCCGTGGGTGATCACGATCGATGTCCCCAGCGATATCCGCTGCGACAGCTATCCCGGCCCGCTGGGGCAAGTCATTGCGAACCTGGTCCAGAATGCCTTGCTGCACGGCTTCGAAGGACGCGAGACAGGCACGCTGACCATATCGGGCACGCTCAGGGACGGCATGGTGGAGATCGTTTTCAACGACGATGGCAAAGGCATGAGCAGCGAGGTGCTGGCCCACATTTTCGAACCGTTCTACACCACGCGGCTGGGGCAGGGCGGGTCCGGACTGGGCTTGTCGATCGCGCTCAACATCGTTACCGGGATCCTGGGCGGTTCGGTGCTGGCCAGTTCCGAACCGGACCGCGGCACCTGCATCGTGGTCACCATGGCGGCCATCGCACCGCGCCAGGCTGGCGAAGGGGGAATGCAATGAAGCGAATGACGCGTTGGCTGTGCGCCGCCCTGGCGGCCCTGGCCGTGGGCAGTGCCGCTGCGGCAGGCAGGCAATTCACGATCGGTGTCGAGGAGTTGCAAGACTATCCGCTGCATACTGCCAGCGCGAGCGGCGAATTTGCCGGTTTCGCGCGCGAGGTGCTCGATGCCTTCGCCAGGCAGCAGGGCTACACCTTCCGCTATGTGCCCTTGCCGATCAACCGCCTGTATGTCGCTTTCCTGAACGAGCGAACGGTCGACTTCAAGTATCCCGACAATCCGAAATGGAAGGGATCGATGCGCTCGTCGCTCGATATCGGCTACAGCGCGCCGCTGGTCACGTCGGAAGAGGGGGCGCTGGTTCTGCCGAAAAACAAGGGGCGCGCGCTCGCCAGGATCAAATCCATGGGCACGGTGCTGGGATTTACGCCCTGGCCCTATCTGCCCGCCATCGAGCGCAAGGCGATCGTGCTGACGGTCGAGAACGGGCTCGATGGGCTGCTCAAGCATGCGTTGGCCGGCCACCTCGACGCCGTGTATGCCAATGTCGACGTCGCCAACTACCTGCTTGCAGGGGACTTGAAAGCGCCCGGCGGCCTGGTGTTCGATCCCGGCTTGCCGCATGCGCGCAGCGATTTCAGCCTGTCGTCCTTGCGCCATCGGAAAGTGCTGGTCGAGCTCGATGCCTTTTTGGCGCGCGAACATGTGCTGCTCAGGCAACTGCGGAGCAAATACAAGATCGACGAGCGCAGCGGGCCTTGATACCACACTTTCAGTAGTTAATTGACAATATTGAACATGCTGTGCAACATGGATGTTCAAGCCACCCTGCAGAAGGAGTACGCGATGGGCCATCAGCGAGCCGTCCCTGGACGGGTTGTCGTTTTCACGGCAGTGCGTCCGGTGCCGCCGCCTGCGGCCATCCGCCAGCATCCTGTGGTGCAGCGGCAGGTGCAGCCAGGCGCGCCCCGGCCGGTTTCGGTTGCGGTTCCCGCGGCATTCAAGGTGGCGCCAGGCTTGACGCGGCCGCCCGCGTCGCCCTTGTCGGGGCGGCTACAGGCGAAGCAAGCCCCCAGTTCCGCGCCGGGCAAGATACAGGCGTCGTGGGCGGCGATTGCTGCCGCTGCGCCGGCGCATCCACCACCGGTGCTTGCCGCGCCGGTCGTCGCGGCGGCCCCGGTCGCCGTTATTCCCGTTGCCGCCGATCTGACCACGTCGCACGCCGCCAGGTCGCATTTCGGCGACCTGAGAGCCAATCCCGACGGCCTGCCGACCACCGAAGGCACCCTGAAGGCGTACGTGATCGCGCACTGGAACGACTTCGATCCCCAGGGTAACAACTTCATCCTTGAACTCGGCTATCAGTCGACCAGGACCGCTGGCGGTGGCACGGCCAATCGCCTGTGGAGCATCATCGTCGACGACCACCATATTTTTCACTACGGGCCGTCGGGGGGCTAGGAACTGACGCTGCGGCGCGGCGTCAGGTGAGCGTGACGTGATAGGTTGGAAACTTGTCGCCAGAGAGTTTGGTGGAGAAGTGGGCGACAATCTTGAGCTGGTCCCTGGCAGCGTAATCGCCGGTACCGGCGCCGCGAATCACCGTGAAAACGGCATTCCTTCCGGACGTCGACATCTGTGCCTCCGCCCAGGTCGTCAAGGTCGCGATTTCAGTGGTACTGAGACGTGCCTTCGACCCGCCATGCGCGCGCCTGTCCCAAGCGAGGATCTTGGTTTTGATGCCATCGAGCGAATCGTCCGGTGTGACCACCACCGTACTGGTGACTGGCGCGGCCCGCCAGGTTTCTTCGGCGGTTGGTATCCTGGTTTTGACTTCGTTCGGTTCGGTGCTTTTGGTGCCGGGTAGTCCGGGCCAAAGGTCTTCCTTGGTTTTACCGGCGTTCTTGTCGACCAGGAATGAGGGCGTGGATCCGGCGCTGCCCCATCCCGGCCGCCCCCACATCGGCTGGATCGTTGTCTGTGGCGGCCTGCCATGCTGGGCGGCGCGGCCCGGTGGATGGAAAACAGGCGGCCTGGGAGGCACTGGCGCCATAGCCGCGGACGGCCTGAACGGCGCAGGTGTCGCTACGGCCCTTGGTGCCGGCTTGGGCGCCGCGGCAGCCAGCTGGATGGCGGTTTTCGGGGTCTTGAGCAAGGCGTGGTCCTCCAGGTCGCGTTGCATTCGACTATACACGGATTGTCCTGCGCGGTCCTCCACAGCTGTCGTTGCCGGCGCCGGTCCGTGATCAGCGCCTTTTCCGGACGGCGCGCGCAAGCGCTTCATCGAGCGACAGGGTACCGGCGCCACGCGCAACGAGCGCAAGGAGCAGGGCGGCCCAGCCGAGGTGGGTCGCCCACGCGGCGGGATAGACGAACACCTGGATCACGGCCGTCATGCACAGCAATGCGGCGGCCGACAGGCGTGTTCCCAGGCCGGCGATCAGCAATAGCGGGAACAGGTGTTCGGACACCGTGGCCATTTGCGCCGCCAGCTCGGGCGCAATCAGGGGCAGTGCGTATTCGTAGCTGAACAGGTCGTAGGTGGACGCCTTGATGGTGGCCAGGCCCTCGACTTTGGTACGGGCCGACAACAGGAAGGTCGATGCGATCGAGGCGCGTGCAAGGACGAGCAGCAGCGAGTCGGGCAACAGGCGCGCCAGGAAACGGGATGGGGATGGGGATGGGGATGGGGATGGGATAGTGGTCGTCATGATGCTTCTCGCAAGGTGGTGAGGGCTCCGGTGCGCCACTTGGCACGGAGGACAAGTTCGGTGATCGCATCTGCGAACGCAGGCGGTGCCTCGCGCGCCGGCCCTGCGTGGGCGCCCAGGCCGACACAGCGCGTCGGCTTGAGCGCGGCGAAGTCGCGCGCCGTTTGCGCGCCCGCGCCCATGCCGGCGAATACGGCTTCCGGCATGTGCAGGGCGTTGATGAAGCCAAGCAGCTGGATCGCTCTCCCGTCGCCCCGCAGCAGCGGAACCAGCACCCGCATGCCGCGGACGGCCAGAATCCGGGCCACCGTCGCGACGCGCTCGATGTCGTCGTCCTGGTCAAGGAGCAGCACGACCGGCCTGCCGTGTTCGGGGCCGGCCGCATGGTAGCCAAGGTCCGCCGTCGCGGTGGCGACCTGGAAGACGGGCAGGGCGGGAAGCTGGTCCGGGCGTGGTGCTGCCATGGCGCCGGCGCCAAGCGCGAAACTGGCGGCGACACCCAGGAAGGCGCGCCGGTCGAGGTGTTTTTCATGCATGGTCGTCGATCCCGGTAATGAGTTCACTGCCTATCCAATCGGCCAGCAGGCTGCCGGCCTTCGCGATACCGTCGCTTTCGCCGAGCTGTGCGACAAGCATGTCGCACAAGCGGCCGAAGTGTCCGTCGGCGCGGGCATGGGTCAATGCGCCGTATTCCAGCGGCGCCAGGCTGCGCAGGCATGCCACGTAGCCGCGTCGCCAGGCCATCACGCCAGCAGGCCGATCCAGCATGCGGCTTTCGGGGGCGTTGGCCTTGCCTTGCATTGCCCACCAGATGTCGGCCGCGTTGGTGGCGGCCGGCGCCAGGCTGAGCGATGGCGTGAAGCGCAGCCGCGCACGGTCCCAGTCGACGGGCTGCACCGCGCTTGCCACGACGGGCACGGCGTCCTGCGCTACAAAAGCGCGCGCCAGGGCAGCTTCAATCCAAGCCAGTTCGTGCAGGTCGGGGTTGTCCGGGAAAACGGCGAGCAAGGTCGCGCCGAAGTTGGCCCCGTAGGCATCGAGCGTCCAGCCGGTCGGCCGATGGCGCGCAATGTGCGTCCTGGCGACCTGCAGGAAGGCCGGGTCGCCGAGCCAGGCGCGCAGCTGCGGATAGCTCTCTTGCAGGCAGCCGACAAGCTGGGAACGGTAGTTGTTCTGGTAAATCGCCAGTCCCGCAGGAACATGGACGGCGCTCTCCGTCAGCCGGTCGCGAAAGCCCGTTTGCAATTGGGCCAGCGTCATGCCCGTACTCCCTGGCTGCGCGCCGTGTCCAGTTCGGCCAGCAGCGCGGGCAGCGCCGGAATATTGGCGTCGCGTTCGATCATGGTCGCTACCGGGCCGCAGCGCGCGCGCGCCTTCGCGTACACGGCCCAGACGCTGTCCGGCACCGGCGCGTCATGGGTGTCGATCAGCAGTCCGTTTCCTGGCGCGTGACCGGCCAGGTGGATCTGGCGTACCCGATCGAAGGGGATACCATCGAGGAAGTCGTCGATGTCGAAACCGTTGTTGCTGGCGCTGACGACAATGTTGTTCACGTCGAGCAGCAAGCCGCAGCCGGTGCGCCGGCTCATTTCGCCGATAAATTCCCATTCCGTCATGTCGGCGCCGTCGAAGGCGAGGTAGCTCGACGGATTCTCGAACAGCATCGCGCGCCCCAGCACGTCCTGGGCCGTGTCGATGTTCCTGCACACGCAGGCCAGCGCTTCCTCGGTATAGGGCAGCGGCAGCAGGTCGTGGGAATTGAAGCCTGCGATGCGCGACCAGCTCAGGTGGTCGGACACGAACAGGGGATCGATCTCGCGCGCCAGCAATTTCAGGCGCGCCAGGTAGTCGTGGCGCAGCCCGTCGGCCGAACCGATCGACATCGACACGCCGTGCAGCGCCACCGCGTGGCGTTCGCGGATCTGGCGCAGGATATGGCGCGGCTGGCCGCCATCGACCATGAAGTTCTCGGAAATGACCTCGACGAAATCGACCGCGACGGGCGCTGCGAGGAAGTCCTGGTAGTGCTCCCTGCGCAGGCCAAGGCCATAGCCCTGGAAAGCGGCAGGTGGTTCGAATGCTTGCATGACATGCCTCGTGAAAGTATGGCCCGCCCCGGCGGGAGCGGGCCAGGGCGTTAGCCCTTCTCGGTCAGGGTGCCGCCGAGGGCCTTGCATTCCGTTGGCGTCTTGACGATGACACCTTCGCCTTTGCACTCGTTCAAGCCCTTGCAGTCGTTCTTCGCGGTGGCGCACAGGCTGGTGCCCTTGCAACTATTGATGCCATAGCAGCGGCCTGGCTGTTCCTTGGGCGCGCCCTGGGCCTGGGCAGTCATGCTGATCGCGGTCAGGGCGAGCAGGGCGGCAGCGCCGGCGAGACGTACACGGGATGTCGTTTGGTGGTTCATGAGGTTCCTGTCTGAAGTGAGAATCGGGTAAAAGGGTTAGGTAATGGCGATCAGGGCGTGGCAAGCAGTGCCCGCTCGATCACTTTCGCGACTTCTTCGGGCTGCGAGACATACACCGCGTGGCTGGCTTTCAGTTCGGTGACTTTGGCGCCGGCGCGCTTGTACATCCAGCGCTGCAGTTCCGGGCTGACCATCCTGTCTTCGGTGGCGACGATCGCGTAGCTCGGCTTCTTGTGCCACATCGCAAACCAGCTTGGCGTCCCCATGGTGGTGTTGGTCACGGGAACCTGCGAGGCGGCCATGAAGTTGGCCCGGTTCGGGGTCAGGTCCGCGGCGAAGTCGCGATGGAAGGCGGCCTTGTCGAGCCAGTGGAAGCCGGCCCGGTCCACCCTGACCGCGTCGCCGGCGGCCGGCATCGCGGCGAGCAGCTGCGCCGAGGTTTCGCCCACTTCCGGCGCCAGCGCGGCGACGTACACCAGTGCCGTCACCTTGTCGCCGGTGGCGACGTTGGACATGACGGTGCCGCCGATCCCGCTGCCGACCAGGACCACGCCGCCGACCTGCTGGAACACGACCTTGCGGGTCACGGCGATGTCGTCGTCGAGCGTCGTATGCGGCGCCTGGACGATGCTCACCTTGTAGCCCTTGAGCCACAGGATATCGTGGACAGTGCGCCAGCCCGACCCGTCGACATAGGCGTCCGGCACGATCACCACATTCCTGGCTGCGGCCATGGCGCCAGGCGTTGCCGCCCCCAGCGCCAGCATGGCGAGCGCCGCGCCGCTGATGACTTTGCGGATCATGGTGCGGCTTTCAGCGAGCCATAGCCCTTGGGTGTCTTGATCTTGACGCAGCTGCCCTTTTCGACCAGCACCCAGGCATCGCCCTGGTAGTCGGTTTTGGACGTGGCGGCGCATGAGGTGCCGGGGCCGGCGGCGCAGTCGTTCTGGCCGGCGAGCGAAATGCCGTAGCATTTTTCCATCGGTTTCTTCGCTTCCCGGGCCTGGGCGCCGGAAGCGCACAGGGCAAGGGCGAAGGCCGCTGCCACCGCTGCATGGTGTGTGTTCATGTCGTTCCTTTCGTGCAGATAAGGTTGGTGAAGCCGGGAGCATCGCCCCTGGCTGCTGTACGCTCTTCGCGTTGAAACCAGTGTGGCTGGGGAAGGTGTCTCTTCCATGTCAGCCCATGCGGTTTTTTGGATCGGCGTGTATCGGCGCCGCCATCGGATACACACCGATACAGGTCAATGCGCAGGCGCGTGTTCGCGCACGGCGTCGACCAAGGCATTGTCGAGCTCGTCGAGCGTGGCATAGCCCTGGCCGATCTTGACGACACGGCCGTCGACTTCCAGCAGCAGCTGAGGAAAACTGCTGATGCCGAGGGAGCGGACCAGGACGAATTCGGCGGCAGTGGCCGCGATCGTTCCCGGATCCTTCCAGGCCTCGTGAAAGGCGCCGACGGCCAGCTCCACGCCTTGCTGCCGGAGCGCCCCCACCGCCACCATGGCCAGCTCGGCGCCGTCGGTGGTATCGCGCCCGCCCACGTAGAAGGCGCGCTGCAGCGCTTCGAACACCAGCAGCTGGTTCGCTTGCGGCGCCAGGCGGCGCGCGGTCACGACGGCGCGGCACACCGGCTCGGTGTCGTAGACGAAGTTTTCCCGGGCCAGGAAGGCGTCGCGGTTGAAGGGAAGGCCGCTCTTTTCCTCGACCCTGGCCCAGTGGGCAAGCCGGAATTGCTTGCCCGTATCGTCCAGCAGGTCGGTGGCGCCGGCCCGCACCCCACCGACCAGGATGGTCAGCGGCAGGACCGCATGGCGTGCGGAAAGTGCCTTCAGTTCCGGCACGAAGCCGTAGCACCATGAGCACATGGGGTCGCCCGCGAAGATCAGTTTCATGGCTGGCCCCTTTCGCTGGCGGTGCGCCGGCGCAGGGTGGTGACGGTTTCGCGGTTCAGGCCCCAGTTGTCGGTGTCGACTTCGTCGATGATGACGAAGGTCGTGGCGGGATCCTTGTTCAGCACGCGCGTGAGCAGGTCGCTTGCGCCTTCGATCAGGGCGAGCTTCTGTGCAGCGCTGACGCCCTCTTTGGTGACGCGGATGTGTACGAATGGCATGGCGATAGTCCTATGAAAGTGGG
>Ga0187843_10000072_pt1 | contig 81990 bp, 86 predicted proteins | sample SpaLakP09_SKY_43_FD_134516 | JGI IMG/M metagenome (GOLD analysis project Ga0187843, IMG submission 134516) | Oligotrophic lake water microbial communities from Sparkling Lake, Wisconsin, USA - SP09_SKY_43 | ecosystem: Environmental > Aquatic > Freshwater > Lake | place: USA: Sparkling Lake...
CCTCTATGATATAAACACCACCTTTTTTTAGCTTGTGAATGCTATTATGAAGAAAATTATTGTTTGCTTCAAATTTATGAAGACCATCATCGATGATGATATCAAAATCTATATCTTTTAGAGTGTTATCAAGCAGTGATTTAATAGAATTGGTGTCAAGCTGGTCAACAAAATATGTGGTAATTCTGCCTCTATTAAACAGAATATTTTTGTCTACATCTGCTCCATAGATTTTTGAATTTGTGAAGTACTCTTCCCAACCATATAGTGAGGCACCAACATTGTAACCAGCGCCCATATTTGATTCTATGGTAGTATTATCTGTTCCAAGTCCAACCTCAAAAATGTTTAATTCTTTTTCTTTAGATCCAGAAAAGATGTAATTATAGAATTTTGTATAGTTGTGTATTCCTCTTCCTTTGTCACTCCCATGCCTGCACATGGATTCACAAAGAGGGGTTATGACGTTAAAATCTGTAACGCTAAAAAATTTATCTAATTTATCTTTGTGTATCATTTTCCAGAAAACCTTTTGAATATGCTACTATCTTTATCCTTGTGTATAATTACTGGGGTGCAATTTAATTGCCACTTCTCAGGATATGCAAATTGTGAGTGCAGTATATCAACATCATCATAATTTTCATTAAAAAATTTGTTTAGATGCGTTTCATCATGCCATATGGCTACAATATCTTTAGCTGCATCTTCTCTTACAGCATTAGATAGTGTTGTTATTATTTTGCTAAATCCTTCTCTTGTGCCACCCCAGATGCATCCTTGAAAATATGTTCTAAGAGTGCTGGGATTAAAGTATGCAGCAGACAAGATATCTTTCTCCAAAGAAGTATTTTTATAGTAATCTAGGCCACCAGTCAATTGACCAGGATGCATAACACCAATGTATTTTTTCGTTAATTTGAGATCTGAGAATTTGAAAGGCTTTACAACTTCCATGTCTGAATCTATAAAAAAACAATAATCACCTTTGAAGCTGTTGAGCTGTTGATTTATAAATTCAAATCTTTTCAGAGTAATGTACGGCCATTTTTCATGTTTTATATTATGGATAAAACTATTATTATAATCTTGCAAGGCTATGTCATTAGAATCTGTGAATATATGAAATTTTTTATTGCATTCAGTACAGAAATTCACAGATACACTCTTATAGAATGAAGGCAGAAAGTCAATATATTTACCTGTACCAATGAAGACGATGTCTATTGTCATAATAATGAATTTATCTCTTTAACTACCCTATCAACATAAAACTGAGGTGATGTCTCAAAATTACCAGCATATTGCAATGCTGTTTGTTTATTCTCTCTTATGATATTCCCTTTACTTTTGTATAATTCAGGTGTTATTAGTTTGAGCTTCTCAAACAAATCATTAGCATCATTAAATTTTATAATACCTTGTTTATTAAAATACTCATCAATATTAGAGCATCCCCAGTAGAAAGGAATTGTTTCAGCTACTAAACAATCTATGAGCTTCTCTGTGAAGTAATTTTCATTTCTATGATTTTCAATTACAATAGAAAATTGTGATGTGGCAAAGATATCATCTTTTGGCTCACATCTGCCTGATGTACCTGCAGGGAAAGTATAATAAGCCTTTATGCATAAATTTTGTATCTCGCCCAATCTCTTGTAAACTTCATGTCTGAGATTGTGGCCAGGGAGATAATTTTTTGTTCCACAAATAAATGATACCTCATAATTTGTAGCGGTCTTTTTAAATTTATCTGATATCCTACAGGTGCCAAATGGAAAGATTTTATTGGTCTTGCCCAGGGCAAAGGAGGAATCATGGTATAGAACAAGATCAAACTGCTTTAATATATTTTTATCAAAATTAGGATGACTTAAGTAGAATGCTTGCACAGGTTCACAGCCTTGTATAAAAACTTTAAAATTGTCTTTGTTCTCATTAAAAATTTTCTGACAAAAGCCATCATGACAAATTAAGATGGGTTTCTTGAATTTGGGGAACGGTAACCCTCCCCAAAAGCCAGACTGTAAAACCGGTTCAAACATATTGCATATGATACACTCTATCCTAATTTTATCCAATCCTCGGGTACAATATCTTTAGAATTATACCATGAATCCTGCTCTGGTGTCACATTGAACCACTTCTGCGGCACAGTAATTTTCTTATCTTTATTATTGTTCAACCATGATGCCCACCAGCTAAATGAAGAAGCAGAATTGATATGGTTTCTGCAATTCTTCAGCACAATGAAATCATTAATTAAATCACCACTCTTAATAAAAGTTAAATTTAAATTACCACCAAGTATCTGTTCAGCTTTAGCAATATTATCACTGCAAACTACAAATCTCTTATTCTTACCATAATAATTAAATGATTGCTTCAGGTAAGCTACATTTTCAAGAACATCTGCATGAACATGTCTTGGATCTATTGCACCACGAGAATATGTTCTCAAATGCACACCAACTGTATCATCGTTACTAAGAAAAGTATATTTTGTCTTTACATGTGTCTCTAGATCATCAAGAAATGTAAAATGATGTTTAATATGTTCAGAATTATGTTTAAAATATTTTTCTGATTGAAAATACCCATAGAGTGCTAAGTCAGGCAGATTAGGGATAGAGTTGTAATATAAGTTTTTTTCAGAATATTTATTTTTAACATCTGCTTGATTGAAATTTAAATTTAATTTAGTTTTAAATAAATTCATGTAGTTCCACGCAGGAAATAAAGCATTTGTGTTGCTATCTTTTGCATGAGATAATGTTGCTGCTATTTGAAATAGTTGATTGCCAAACTCACCATTTTTACCCAGTAGGGGGTAACATATCATAAAAAATATTCTTCTCTTGCTCTGGTTTCTGTGTTATTGAATTGTGGATGCCATAGGTGCAATGTGTATGCATGTACATTTGACTTGATTTTAATATTATTAGATTTTTGTACTATATTATCAAGAAGCTCTTTCTCTTCTCCTCCATAAAAAGTTTTTGGTGGGAAACCACCTGCATCTCTAAAGATATCTGCAGGTACAGAGAAATTATTGCCCCATGGATACCAGGTGTTGAAAAGTTGATTGTAAGTGTATGAACTACCATCTTGTCGCAAATCCTTTTCAATAATTTTTATATGACTCAATAATTCACGATGTGTATTATTGCTATCTAGAAGTGGTACAATTTCTTCTGTGGTACGTTCATTTGGACCAAAAATAATATCATTTTGCATTGCAGGATCCATGTGAGCAGCAACAAATCTAGGTGAGAGCAGATTGTCACCATTAGTGAAAATGAGTCTCTCTCCTGATGCTAATTTTACAGCAGTGTTCCAATTGTCAGCCAGAGTATATTTATTTTTTTGTGATTTCTTATTGAGTGATACCTGCACGCCAGGAAACATTTCCTCAGCTATTGTGAGGGTACTATCAGTGGAATTATCATCGGCCAAAATGACTTCATAGTTTTCATAATGTTGATTGATTGCACTCTGCAGGCAAAATTTTAATCTCTTACTTTGATTGAAGGATGAGATGATGAGCGATGCTTTCTTGGCGTGTGACTTGAGATACGGTGTCTCCTGTTGCTTGTTTTCTATGTCAGAAAAATCACCAAGCTGCCAGCAGATATGTGGTTTGTGTGAGTAGCTATTGCCTCTCTTTTGTATTGTTGTGAGCAACACATCAATTGGCATTGGCAGTTTTTCTGTGTCACTGGGAAGATACTTCAAGAGCTCTGGCAATACATCACAGCAAATGGCATAACAGTTTGTTGTATAGGTGTGTGTTATTTGTTCAACATTTATGTTGATAGCCTTTGGTCTGCTTTGATGATTGCCTCCAAAATAAAGCATATCCCAGTTAGCTGGTACTTGTTTTATAAAATGAGAGAATTTTTCAACAAACTTGTCAGCAAAAATATTATCATCTTCAACAATTAATATTTTTTTAAAGTTATTATTGAGTGCATCTTCATAAACTTTTTTATGGCTATATGCACATCCTGTAACACCCTTGTAATTCCAACCATTACCTACCTTGAGGTTACACTTGACATCATTCCCATCAACAGCATCAATTAGCTTGAATGCAGTATTAACTTGTGTAAGCTGTTCGGTGATATGAGCTAAACGGTCAGGGCGTCGCTTCAGATTGATAACATAGATGCAGTCAAAGTATTTATTTAGCATATTTCTTGTGAATTGTTTTTAGTATCTTCTTAACTTCATCCTCTGATGTGTTGGGTACACATCCCTGCCAAGCAGGGAGGTACCCATGCTTTTGTTTAAAGTATACAACGCCTTTTTCTATATTCTCTCTCCAATCGCTCCTAGGTCTAATAGTACTGCTTGCTTCAGAGCATTCAATTTCCTCGAGGTAATCCATGCTGTTAGCAAGGTCAGGCCAATTCCAATAGGGTGGTGAAAAGCCTGCCTTGGCAATCCTATAATCATGATCTACATGATCAAAGGCATTGGTAAACTGTTCATCGAAAATACCTACTTTATTGAGCACATCACTTGTGTAATAACAAAATGCACCAACGCTATGCTCATTGATAGCGATCTTCATCTTACCATAGTCAATAACATATTTTGGTTTGGCTTTGCCACCTGAAACACCTGCCTTATTTGCAGGTCCATGATAGCCAAACATGAAATGCTGAATACCTGTTATGTTTCTTGCTTTTATATATTCATTAAAAACATTTGCATCTTTAACTATGATATCATCTTCAATAATAAAAATATCAGTACAGTTTTTCTGTAATAAATTTCTAAAGAGTATATTTTTAGACTTGGAAACACCTAAATTGACTTTATTATGAATATATTGAAAGGCTCTTTTTGCTTTTAACTTGTCTATATCACTAAAATCTGCACCATCATTGACAATAACTAACTCATCCGCTTTAGGTATAGAATTGAAGCATTTGAGCAGAAATGCTGGTCTATTGCAAGTAACTATGCCTATACCAATTTTACTCATATGAATCTCTTTATTTTAGTATAAATATTAACAATGGCAATCGATAGTACAAATAGCACCACAGTAAGTATTCTGAATCTACCACCAGCACAATTGGCTCTAGCAACAGATAATCTTATTCTGCAAACAAGCAATGGTACACAGATAATTACGTTTAATGATTTTAATGTAGTGAAGACTGATCTCTATGGTAATGCGACTGTGCTAGGATCCCTAACAGGCAATGATGCATTACTGACAACACTTACGCTCGATACATTGAGCGCCCAATCCTACACAAGCAATGGCAAGACAGGTGTTAACAGATCAATGAGCTATTATAACAGGGTGGAGATAACAAATGGTGTTGTTACATCTGCTACTTACGTTACAGGCTCACCAGAGTATCAGGCTCTGCTGACAACAATAGCAACTACTTCATCAACTAATGTAGTGTACGAGCAAACAGGTACCGCAGTATTTCAACAAGGTGCTTCTGCAAGCAATGCTGTGGGAATAACGGTGCCTAGTAATATTGGAGGTCTGATCAAACCATTTCATATATATCTGACACCATATTATTCACCTACTGTTTCTTATGCAGCATATAATTATATGCCACGCATCCAAGGTCTTACTTATAATGCCAATACTGGTGTTCTCACCTTTGTTATTAATAGCATGGAGGTACAGTCTGCAGCTGTAGGCAATCTGATGTACTGGAGATTGGTTTACAATTATTGATTGACAGTGTGAAATAAAAGGGCTTTATTGAGACGTACCAAAGCTTTCTTTGGTTCTAGCCCTTCATCTATGAGTCTCTTGTATTCACTCTTGAATGCTTTAACAAAGTCTTCTGACAGGTTAAAATTTTTAGGATAAAATTCGCGCTTCTTATATACTATGGAACGGAAGCTTTCTTGAAGCTCTTCTACCTTCTTATTAAAATTACTCACAATAATATTTATTACTTGCGTATAAATTTATTGTATAGTTTGCCCTCTTCATCCTCTTTGTCTTTTACCTGTTTTTGTGCATAAAGGAGTGACTCCATTAGGTCAAGATTCTCCTTACTCAAGACACTCTCTTCTTCATCCACAATTCTACCATTTTTTGCTACATAAAGCTCGATCATCTTGATACGCTCTTCTGGTGAGCCAAATATTTCAATGAGTGCAGGTTTATCATCTTTACAGAAAAAAGGTTCACCACCATTTAACATATATTGCCTCTCCATTGCTTTGAAGATGTTATCTATTTCTTTGATAAAAATGGTATCGGTTTCTCTGTCTGCCTTCAGTTCTATTTGCACGGGGGCAACTTTAGTAATTGGTAAAAAAAGAATGATATCTAACAATTTCATGCTCTCTCTGACAACTGGTATGCACTTGTCAATAAAATCTTTGTCAATATCTGATGAGTTGGCCTCAAAGCTCCACATTGAGTAAATCAAGTTATCCAGTGGGCATCTGTCAAACAATACAAACCCATCTGCAGGAGACTTTTGTAGATCATCAACAAGGCAATTGAGAATCTTCCATTGCCCATCCTTGTTAACGTTCTTATTTATTCCAAGCTTTTCTTCTTTAATTACTCTCCTGTAACTCTCTTCTGATCTTTCATACATTGGCCAATTTTTTATGAAATCATTAACAAGAGTTGTTTTTCCCTGACATGCTGTACCTGAAATAGCTATTCTCATGTGATAAACATTTAATCCTTATTAAAGCTTTTTCAAATGTGAATTAACTATTTCTATGAAAATATCATCCAAATTCTTGGTGATGTCCCAATCTTTATAATCTGTCTTCATCTTTGCTAGATTGGAATAATAGCAAATATGATCACCCTCTCTAGCACAGTCAATGTATTCATAGTCCATCTGTCGGCCAGTAATACTAGCTACTCTATCAAAGGCTTCCAGAATGGAGCAACTGTTTTGCTTGCCACCACCAATGTTGTAGACAGCTGCCACTTTTGGCGAAGCAATAAAATGGTCCATGAACCTCACAACATCAAAGCTGTGTATGTTGTCGCGCACTTGCTTGCCTTTGTATCCAAATACTTTGTAAGGTGTTTTAGTGATATTACATTTCACCAGATAGCTTAAAAAGCCATGAAGCTCAACGCTGCTATGATTGGGTCCAGTGAGACAGCCACCTCTCAAGCAGCAAGTTTTAATATTGAAGTATCTGCCATATTCTTGCACGAGAATATCTGCGGCAACTTTTGAAGCTCCAAAAAGAGAGTGTTTACAGTTATCAATGTCAAATGTTTCAGATATACCAGGATATACACTATCAGCATAATCAAATCGTTTCTCGTACTCCATGAGATGCAATTTATTGGGGTTATCACCATATACTTTGTTTGTGGACATATGAATAAAGACAGCTTCAGGGCAGTGTTGTCTTGTTGCTTCCAGTAGATTCAATGTACCAACAGCATTAGTATCGAAATCATCAAAAGGAATTTTTGCAGCTAGATCATGACTTGGCTGAGCTGCAGTGTGAATTATTACATCAAATTTTGTATCTGCAAATAGGCTCAATATTTTATCTCTATTGCGTATGTCATATTTGAGATGCCTGAAATTGCTGAAAGTTTTTCTTAACCTTTTTGTATTTCTATCTGTGCACCCATCGGCACCAAAGAACACTTTGCGCATGTTATTGTCAATGCCATGCACAGTATTATCTTGCTGACAGAAATGTCTCACAACTGCGGATCCTATTAACCCGGCAGAACCGGTAACAAGAATATTCATATTTTAAACTTTTAAAGCTTTATCCCAGATGACAAGCTGCAGTCGAGGGCTAAAATTGAACCCTGTGGTTTTGCAAAATTCAGCAACTACAGGTGCAATTGTACCATGCTCCTGTCTGCTGCCACAGCATGGCATCAACCAGATCTTGCTGCGTCTTATGTTAAACCGGGCTACATACTTTTCTATAATTTCCTTAAGATCCTCTTCTTTTGAAACAACAAACTTGAATCCTGAACCATTCTTTGCATGCCATTCTAATACTTCAGGTTTGTACCGCTTCTCTTCAGGGTCACCATTATTGGTCAGCTTTGGTGAAGTTGTGAATGTGGCAAAATATGTTTCATACCATTTAGGTAGAGGCATGATTGTAGCGTTTGTTTCGAAATCTATTCTTGGTATGAAGCTGAAGCGCTCAACAAAGTCATCAATTAATGTGAGTAAACTTTTCTGTTGAATCAAAGGCTCACCACCAGTTATTTTTAATATGTCACCTCTGCGTAAGAATTCCACATAACCACTTTTATCCAGCAGGTCAAGTATGTTGCCATTGGACATTTTGTTCTTGACAGACCAGCTAACAAAACTATCACAACCATAAGGCGAGTCCTTGCTCTTGAAGCCTTGGCATGTCAAATTGCACATAGCAACACGCATGAAAACTGAAGGTTTACCCACATGTTCACCTTCACCTTCTACGGTGTGAAATATTTTATCATCACTAAGAAAGAGTGTACCGTCCATATATAGTCACATTATAAATTAGGAATGTTCATCTTCAACTAGTTTTTTATATAAGCTGCATGCTATATCATAAATCTCTTTACTGTGTACACTATCGGAGTATGCATACCCAGTTCCTACAAACCTATGATACTGATCCCGTGTAATGCGTCGGAATTCTCCTAAAACACACCATAAATTATGCACCTCTTCATCAGTAAGAGTAATATTTATTTCCTTCATATATAATATATTATCAATTAAAAGAATGACATCCAGAATAAATAATTGTAGATGTCAAAAAAAGACAGACAGCTTAAAAAAGCTGCCAAATCACATGCCAAAGATGAAAATGGTATCATTAGAAATGATATCTTTCTTAACTTTAAAATAGATCAAAAATTTCACCTGAATGATCATCACAAAGCTTTTGTTGAAAGAGCAATGGATGAATCCTCACAAATTCTATTCTGCGATGGGCCAGCAGGCTCTTCAAAAACATACCTGGCTGTATATGTTGCACTATCAATGCTTAGAGATAAAAAGATTGATGAAATAGTGTATATAAGGAGCATAGTGGAATCAGCTACAAGAAAACTGGGCAGTTTACCAGGTGAAGTGGATGAAAAATTTAAACCATGGAGCATACCGCTTATTGAGAAGTGTGATGAATTGGTAGGTAAGCAGATAACAGAGATGTTATTTGAGAGTGATTACTTAAAGAGTATACCAGTTAACTTCTTGAGAGGTGCAACTTTTTCAAACAATGTTGTAATTGTGGATGAGGCACAAAATCTTGAACACAGTGAGCTTGTGACAATATTGACCAGATTTGGAAAAAATTGTAAGTTGTTTGTGATAGGTGATTCTTTGCAATCTGATATTCAGAAGTCAGGATTTGCAAACATAATGAAAGCTTTTGATACTGATCAGAGTCATGAGAATGGTATCAACGCATTCCACTTCACTGAAGAGGATATTACCAGGAGCAAACTACTTAGATTTATTGTTAAGGTCATTGCTAGTATCAAACTTAAATAACTTTTTATTCATTCTAGAGTATATGTTACCCAACTCCTTGTTGTCATCTTTTAATTCTTTCTGAGGATTTTTATAATAATCAGAGATTTCACCACCATACAGCTGCTGTCTGGTTTCAGCATCAAGCCGTGATTTCTCTACGTCCCCCATGAAGTACCGCCAAAGAGATTACCAAAACCTGTGGTTGTCTTATTACCAATTGGTGCACCTTTGATCTCTGTTTTGAGGGGTGTATCATCCACTTGACCACCTGCAGATACACGTGTAATTCCTGGTGCAGGTGCACCCACAGCTGTTGCATAAGGAATATCCAAAGGATGATCCATGTGGAGTTCCAATTGTTCAGCAATAAACTTACCTTCCACTTTTGTATTGTGTTTGCTATTGACAAATGTTGCAGGTGCAGCATATTCTGCAATTGCAGAGTTTTTATCATGTTCCCATACTTCAACTTTCTCCACCCAGCATCTGTTATTTGTAATGCCTCTAACATGTGCATCTGCTATTTCAAAACACCATTCTGTTGTTCTCTCTATACCAACACCTTTTTCCATGATTCTCAGATCAGCAGCACCTGAAGCATGTAAAGCTTTGAATTGTTCCAACAAAGGATCATCAGCAGACACACAGAATGTATGATCAAATTGCTTTTCCAAGACGCTCTTAAGTGCCTTCAATCCACCAAAGTCAACAACCCAGTTCCTCTCATCCAAATAATCACATGTAAAATAAAACTTGGCTATCAATCTGTATCCATGTATAAATTTGCAATGACTATCTGCTTTCCATTGTCTAAATGCACAACTTCCTAATTCAATTATTTTTGTACTGCTAAATTTCATATTCTTTATTGTATATTGTTAATCAGCTTATTCCACTAGAGTTACCATCTAAGTTATTTTTTTGGCAGAGGCTTAAGAAATATGCAACCTCTGCGACTACCTACTGCTTTGTCGTCATTATAATGATAAACATATCCACCAAACTGTTTATAGATTTTATCAAATCTGTCTTTGAACACTTCAAACGAATATGCCTGCCCATCATGTGAATCATATCCTAGAGAAGTACCTGGTACTAGAAAATCATGTATGGCAATGAAGGGTGTAATGTTTGATTCTGCAATCAGATCCAATTCTCTATCCAACGATCGATCATTGGCACCATGTGAATCTAAAAAGAAAAACACCTTCTCATTATTTGAAGGCAACAAAGGTTGCAGGAGAGTTGTTGAATCTCCTAGCAATGCTGTAATATTTGCATGCTCCTTGGTGTTGTCACATGCTTCTTTGTATAATTCTTCAACTAATTCTGTGGTAATTACTGGTTTATTATGTGTTGCTAGATATTTTGTTGTGTCACCTTTGTATGTTCCTGTTTCTATTAATAATTCTACTTCATTATCTCTGATGAATGTGTCCATCATTTCTTGGAGATAGTAGTCGTCGTTAAATGGCATAATGTTTTATCCGGTAATGTTCTTTTTTATTACCTATGTTATTATAACCAATTTTTTTTAAAAATCAACTGGTATTCTCAGATTAATTATCATGCACCTTTGAAAGTTATGGGAATTGCCAAGAGATTCTTGTTGTCACGTGTTTTCTTTACTACTTTGTAAATTGATGATTTACCAGAGCGTTTGTCAATATCAGTAAAAATATCATTCGGCTTTAACTGAGTCACATCGCCTGCACGTGCAGGTAAGCCTATGTTTGCTTTACCAGCCGCTGTGTTCATCTTCATGGTTGCAAGATCAAAGCTCACAGTGCCAGCTGGTAGATTTGTATCTACAAAAGCACCAGATTTTAAATCATCCTGTTTCTGTTTCTGATATTGACCAGTTACTACAGTACCTGCCTTAGATAATGCCCCACCAAGTTTCTGCAGACCACCTTGCACTGCACCTGCAGCTGCATTAGCCAATGGCGCTATTGTGCCCTTGCTGACCATCTGATCAGCCATATCCAGAGCCTTGCCTGGAGCTTGAGCTACTTTTGCAACAGCTCCTACCACCCCTGCAGCTCCACGTGCATATGCAGCTGGGTTGATTGCCTTGCCAGCCACATAACCTGCAGCTCTGAAGGGTGCTTTAACGGCAGTCTTGCCCATTGCTTTGAGATTGGCACCCAAGCCTTCACTCAGGATGCGATTGACCAGTTCATCAAATTTATTCATTGCCTATGTAGCTCCTGTACAGATCATTGAGTTCATTCTCTGTGTAACCTGATTGTCTCAGAAAAACCTCTATTTCACCTATGTCACTGGTGTTATCTATCTGACCAAACACAGGGTCATTTTCTTTCTTATTCTTGTGCTTGGCAAGACAGTCTTTAGCATAATTTTTATAATCATTGGTTAGATCTATGTCATGCTGGTGTGTTAATATCTCTAACAGTTCACTTGGAACTCCACCCTTGATAGTCAATTCAGGATCAAGCAATAATATCTTCAATCCTAATCTATCTTCACTGAGAATAAACCCTTCATAACCTGCAATCTTTCTAAAATCCTCATTATCTGATATCTTGGCGGGATCTGTTTTAACTCTCACACGCACAAGATTCGTTTTCATCAATGATTCTTTCAGTAACTTATGAAATCCCATAATATTATTTATTGAAATCGACGTCATATATCATATAATACATGTTATGAGTAATCCTAAGCGCTTTCAATTTGCCAATCACAATCATCCACACACTGCAGAAGAGCGCAGTGCAATCATACAGAAGGCTGCAAAAGCTTATGAGGCATACATGGATGCATTGGGATATGACTGGAGAGATGATCCCAACAGCTCCAATACACCACTCCGGGTGGCCAAGGCTTTTGTAGATGATTTTGCTGCTGGGTGTTACAGCAATCCACCAAAAGTAACTGCTTTTGAGAACATTGATCAATATGATGGCATGGTTTGTCAGAACAACATCAAACTCACATCACTCTGCTCTCATCATCATGCACCATTCATGGGATTTGCACATGTAGCTTATATTCCTGCTACAGATGGCAAGGTCATTGGATTGAGCAAACTCAATCGCATTGTCGACTGGTTTGCTCGCCGCCCTCAAGTGCAGGAAAATTTAACAATGCAAGTTCACAAATATATTGATGAAGTATGTTGCAAGAACAAGGGTGTTGCAGTAATGATTGAAGCTGCACATACATGTTGTTCTAACCGCGGCATCAGACATGATTCAACAATGCGTACTGCCAGAATGTCTGGTGCATTCTTGGATGATAAAGACAATTCACGCAATGAGTTTTATAAGTTTATTGAATTTGCGCAGAATCGTAAATTAATTTAAATTCACATCAACAGTTGCACCTATTTTACTGAGAAAAATTTCACCAAGTAACACAGGCTCTTCATTGGTGCTTCTGTCAGCTATGCTGAATGGTGTTGCATACTTCTTACCATGCATAGTGAAAGGCATCTCTACAACAGGTCTGCTCTCAATATTACCACTGCCTATATTAATCTCTATCTTTTTTAAGACAGGTTTCGTTACTGTCACATTATTAACCGTCTTAAATGTTGCTGAGTTATCTGCATAGGTAATATCTGTGCCATGTAGCACATTGTATGCTTCATTTCCCGTGTCAACCTTGGCTTTCACTTTGCCGATTCCTTCTATATCTAATTCCTCTATTACACTCAAAACTGGTCCCTTGCTAACTAAATCATTATCAATGGCCTCAATAAATAACTTCTCAAAAATAATCACTAATAATACTTATATAAGTCCATGTGAAAAGAATAAATATTTTCATGGTAAAGAAGGATTTTGAGCTGCTTAATGAAGCTTATGCAAAACAGATTAATGAACTTAACATGGGCCCTGGTGCACAGGGTGGCCCTTCTGAAGATCTTTCACCAGAAAAAAGAGTTAAAGTTAATAAGCTTGTTAAAGATGGTGTTGCTGGTGTTGCAACAGGAATGCCACCTTCTTTTGCAATAAAGAAACAGATTGCTGTGCAGGTACCAACTTCTGGTACTGCGCCTAATCAACCTGCAACAACAGCTACTGTCACAGGGCCTGCTGCAGCAGACCCACAGCAAACAGAACAAGAGGGAGAAGATGAAAACTGTGAGGAGTGTGGTGGCATGTGTGATGCAGAGCATGAAGATGCTGATTCCTATTCCTACATGGCTAAGCAGTTAATTTACAGAATTTTTAAGCTCTCTGCTATGTTATACCCTTTGATGAAACCAGGATCAAATATAGAAGCATGGGTATTGAGTAAAATCACCAATGCACATGACCAATTAAATTCTGTATTCAATTACAAAGATTTTGAAAGCTTCAGGAATCAAATTACTGCCATGCATGACACTGGTGGGCTTCAAGAAGAAACAGAGATAGATTTATACAATGCCATTGTGACAGGTGGTGATCATTTGCTTGACTCCTTGAAGCACAAGCTCAAGAATGAATCCAAGGAAACTAAGGAAAAACTATTTCTGGAAGTGTTGAAACAATTAGAGGGATAAAATTCTCTTAATTTGATCTTTCTCTCTTATCTCCGGTGGAATAAAGTCTAAAGCCTGTGCATCTTTTGTCTGTATTTGACTGCGTGTAAAAGTCCCTGAGATTCTATCAAATTGTGGTGGTATGGAGATTATTGTAGTATTAGGATATTTTTCTTTATCTTTCTCTAGGCCTTTGAATCGTGTTAAATCCTCTGCACCTGCTCCAACATAAAAATTACTAAAACTATCTTTATTATCTGCAATAAAATCATATGTCATGCTAAGTGGTGATGCTTCTCTCCCTGCCTTATCAATTCCTATGGCAGGCATTATTTCTATTTTTGCAGGAATATATCTCATGTATATATCCCATATTTTTATTGCTTGATCTTGTGTAATACCTTCACGTGCCAACTTCCCTACAAATACTATTGCATGTTTGGCACCCGTCACCTTGAGTAGATATTTTAATGCTTCAAAGTGACCCTTGTGCGGTGGTTTAAATCCACCAGGGAGAAGAGCAATTGCTCTTGTATCCTGCTCTTCAAAGAAAAATGTCTCAAAACATATCATACGTATGCTCCAACATTAGGCGGGCTACCGTATGGTGGCTGTCTCAAGTAACTTTTATTCTGCATATAATCACCAGTAGTGTTTGCATAATTTAATGCACCCACAAGCCCGCTCACACCTTCTTCATTCTCTGATTTTTGAAATTGACTTGACATTCCCTTGACAATGAATTCACCAGTTATTTTCACAGGAACTGAAGCAACACGCGCATCTCTTATGACTATGCCCTCATGTTTTGCAAGTTCACCTGCTTCTGATCCCAAGGTTTTTAAAAACATATTACCCAACATGCGGGTCGCATGATAGAATATTGCACCATCTGCCACAGCTTTTTGATATTCCAGGTTATCACCAACCAGGCCAGCTATAGGTTTACCTGCTAGTACGTACAAATAATTTGACTTTGACATTGCTGGTATCTTCTTGTTGCTAACATCACGCACAAAGACCTTGCTTGGATTCTTTGCACTCTCAAGCCACCCTCTAAGAGATTTTGTTTGCATATCATTGCCATTGTATACAATGCCAAGAGTACCACTGAGGACAGAATTATAATCCGCTGCATCTTCACCAGTTGCTCGGGTTGGACCAAACACTTCAAAATCATGCTGCATGAAAATTGGCTTTAATTTTGCTACAAGCTGATCCAATGTTTTCTTGTTATATGAAATTTCACGTGATGATCTTCTGGATGATCTTCTGAGCGGACTCTTCTCATAAAAAAATTCATTTACCCCATGAAATACTACCATATTTCTATCATATTCAGTTACATTGGTAAGTTTTGTAATGTACTCAGTATTCAGAAACTTATTTGAATTGAAAAGACCCAACACCTTGAGCTCTGTTTTTATTGTATCAAGAGCACTATCCATGACACCTAATATAAATTTACCCACAGGTATCATTCCATGTCCTTTGTCAAACCTTTCTTCTATATTATCTACTGTAATACCCTTTATGTCTATGGGCTTGTTACTCCCTCTATCAAGAGCAAACCGGTATTTACCATCTTCCTCTACAAGCTTCAGGCTAATATTTAAACCATCAAATTTCACATGTGTTTTATTTCTTTTTACACTATCACCTGCTTTCTTAAAAAAATTAATAAGATCTTTGCCCGTACGTACTGAAGGCAGATCAAAGGGGTGTGCCATATGGCCGGCAGCACCACCCTCCAGTAATAAAAACTCTTCAAAAGTTATCATACAATTATATTGAACCCACCCCTACCCGAAGTACCACCAGTGCCTGGGTTAACACTCTTGAACCTTAGTGAACTATTAATGCTTATATTTAAATTTGTCATATAATCTTGAGTAAATTCTCCTGCAACAACCTGCTGATCAGACATACTATTGAAGAAGATGATGTAACTAAAACCTTCTTCAGCTTGATAATCAGCAATTTGTATTGCTGAGACAATTTTTGCAGCGTAATTAGAATTAAAGTCATTACCGAGTTGAACCAAATATTTTTCTAGATACACTTTATCTATTCTCTCAGGGCGCACTGAAAAGGAAGCGAGTTTTTCTGCTAAAATATTTGGTTTTTTTTCAGTATTAAAATAATTTCGAAATGTTTTAATTTCTTTTCCTTCTCTATTATCCTTATACACACTTAATTTTTCTGCAATCTGTGTGCCTACATTACTGCCTGTAAGAGTATCCCCGGCTTTAGCAAAAGCATCTAAATCAGGAATATTTGCAAGAATTTTACCCATATTCATGTTATCAGAAAATATCATATTTGCCACATCTACAAATCTTTTTTGATTTGCAAATCTCTTTTGATTCAGCTTCACATCACCCATCATGCTATCCAACACTGACCTATAAGGCTTTAATATTTCAACCAGCTCCGTAGCCAGCTTAGCATCCATCACACCACGCAGCTTACTGTACTCAGCCCTCAAGGTTACAAGAGCTCTTGTTGCTGCATCTACAACACTCTTCTTACCTGGTCGACCACCTGAATCCTCTTTAGTAGACCCCTTGAGTTCAACTACCCTACCATCTGGAAAAGACAAATCACCTTTCTTTGGATTCACCATTTCACTATATAGTGTTGCCAGAACCTCCCCTGGACCTACTGTCACACCGCTTTCAGAGAATATTAAATTTCTCTCAATGTCTCTAATGAGATTCACATTACCCAATTGCTTCAATTTAACGGGAAAGCTTTTGATAAATCCATTAACAGAAAATCTTGGCTCCTTCAGGTTAGCTTTAAAGTTGCTCAAGGTCTTCTTTATGCCTAGAATTGTATTTATATCTTCAATAACCTCCCTCACAATGCCTGTATTATCTGTCTTTAGATTTCTTTCAATTATGTTGACCAGCATTGGTACACCTATGCTTTGCGCCTCCTCCCTCCATCCTCCCGCTGCAAACCATTTCTTTGCTTCTTCATTTAATCCAGTTGTTACCTTGGCCTCTACACCAAGCAGTTTGCCTGCTGTATAATCACTGGTCTCAAGCTCTTTCACACGACCATCATTAAATGTTATCTTAATTTTCGCCTCACCCAGAACTCCCTGCCCAGGGAGTGGAGGTAATTTTTTTAGAAAAGATTCTGCCAAGTATACCTCACCTAAACTTTTATACCGCTTTTTCATTATCAACTTATATCAATATCATTACTATACTTCTTCATGATAGAAACAATTTCTTTAAATTTTTTATAGAAATTATTCTCGTTAATTGTATTGTAAAATTGCAGAAAATGCTTGTTCTCTACTCTCTCAGGGTTGTCACTAAAGTTGCCAGTTGTCTTGATAAGAGCTTGTAGCCCTTGTGCTATTTCACTTGCATTCTCACTTGTTACCTCCTGGTTGAAGAGTTGATCAATGGATTCTGGTGGAACATTCATAACAAGAGCTTTTGCAAGAAGACGCACCATCTCTACATATCCCTCAGGTGAAACACTCTGTGGCTTAGCTTCTCCAGTAGTAGGCTTTGGTATTGCCACTGCTTGTGTAATTGGTGGCTGTGTTGCATCTTGTTGCTGTGTGGATGTAAGGTCTTGCTCAAGAGATAAGACGTATTTATTTAGATTTTCAGTAAAGCTCATAGAATTATTTATCATATAAGTAACAATTGTTTTGATTTAAGATTATTGAAGTACTGTGTGTCAAGAAATAGAAGCCCTTCCCTTGCAACAAACTTTCTACATTTCTCAAATGTAAACTTATATATATCACTTGAATCTACTAAATGCTTCATTCTCAAGAGCATCTCTCTACCTGCTCCATCTTTTTTTGCAAGTTTATGCATAAAATATTCAAAAGCTGCAGTACTCTGATAAATTCTTAATGGAAGGACAGATTTCACCTTTCTTACAACCATCTCAAGATACTTAATTAGCACTTCTTCAGGTAGATATTGACATATCTCTAGATTGTATAACTCACTAGTATTAAAGAATATAACAATTTTCTCTAGTCGTTTTCTCTTGAGAACATAATTACAGAGCTCATGTATTACATGGTGGTATATGAGTTTACGTACTATAGATGATTTTATAGTTAAAACCCTGTGATCATATAGATCATTAACAAGCTTCTTTTCTATATAATGCTTGAAGATATAGTTAAAATTTACAATGTGTAGATTATATTCCTTGAGAATAGTCTCCTCGAGCATGCAATGAGTATGAATAGAGAGAAGCTTTAATCAAGCATTTTTTTTGGAGGTCTTCCAATACGCACATTTATAATTCCATTGTAATAATCATCGCTCAGCAATACACCTCTCGCAATTTGTTCTGAAATTTCAAAGTATGCCAATTCCCATTTTGAGCCACACGCTTTCAGTATTTTAAATACAAACTTATCTTTACCAATTTTACCTATATCGCTATTCAACTCATTAGAAGAACTAGTATACTCCCTCCAGTCAGATTCCTTGTAATCAATTCTATTGCGCGTCTTACCCTTCAATGGCTTACGCTTCAACTTGGATCTGCACTGCTTTCTCCCTATATATTTTTTCCCTGTTACTGTATTTGTTATTTCATATATAAAGCCAAAGGTATCCTCATTCATTGTAATGTTCTCCTGCAACAACCAATGTCCCATATCCATGCAATTACAGTCCTAATCCCGGCAAGTAGCGTCTCTGCACAACAAATTTTTTTCTCTTGTTCTTTCTCTTACCTGCACCCAACACTTTGGGCAATCTAAAATCTCCTTCGTTGAATCCCTTATCTGTCTGTGATGGAAATTGATTACCTGTTGCTCCTATTGCACCTGCAGTACTGTGACCAAAGACACTATTTGCTCCACCAGCAACATTCTGCTCATTGAAGAAATCTTTAAAATTTTTCACCAATTTTTACAGCTAAAATACTTAGCTGTTCCTGGTTTTGCTGAAGAACACTTATGTCTCGCTCTAAAGGATTTCCTTTTCTTAGGATTAGATTTTTTAATACGCAGATTGGGATCACCGTAATGAACCCTCTTTAATTTGCCACCCACGCGCGTGCATCGCATATATTTTTTATCAGATCGGGTAGATGACTGCTGGCCAGTAACCTTAGTGCAACGTGCACCAGCTGCTTCTTCCAAATAAAACTGTTTAAATGTTTTCATTGATTACTTGTATACTTATACTATTATTTATATGTGTTAGACCAATATATAAAGGAGCTAGAAGCAGATTTAAAGATAGATGAACTGTACCTCAAGGACTATGCACTTAAATTACCAGGCATAAAACACAAGTGGGCAGGCAGATGTATTAGGCACAAGCTAGAGCTGGCAAACCTAAAGAAAGACAAGGAAACACTCAAATCTACATTAATAAAGAAACTAAATGAAACAGCATCAGTTAAGCTTACAACACCTGTTCTCGAGAAAATGGCAGACAGCACAAGTGAAGTAAAGGATTTCTATCTTAGAATAAGAGAGCTGGAGCTTGTAATAGAATTATTGGAAAAAACAGAGAAAACCTTAAGCTCTGCATCATATGATATAAAGAATATACTTGAGATAATAAAACTTGAGACAACATGACGGAATTAAAGTTTGACAGTAAGAAAAGGATGGGTATTGTTGATAGTGATAAGCTGAATGAAATACGGGAACACTTTTCCATTAAAAATGAGGCTGCAAAATTTATAAGAGGTTATGGTCGATTTGCACCTCAACGAACCTATGCCATAACACCTACAGGTAAATTTGAGCCATGTCTTGCAGTAGAAATTAAAAGATACTTTATTACAAAACAGTATCCTGATGAGATAAAAGTAGAAGAAGAATTGCTGAATGAAATAAGACCAGCTAGAACTTGGCAAAATCAATCTGCACATAGTCAAGAGCTTGTACCGCTGTCGATTTCTCTTAGAGACTACCAAGAGGAGATAGTCAGGACTGCTCTTAAGTCAGGCAGAGGTACAATAGTGCTTGCAACAGCTGGTGGCAAGACACTTGCTGCAGCATCTCTTCTCGCTAAACTGCATCAACTAAACACAAAGATAAAATGTCTCTATATTGTCCCTGATTTGAGTCTTGTGGAGCAGACATCAAAAGATTTTGCTTCTTATAACGTCCCATTCACCTGTAGCAAGTGGACAGGTAGCCACGATTTAAATCTAAATACAAATGTTATCATTGCTAATCTCGGCATTTTACAGAGTAAGAACAGTGACATAGCTTGGATAGAAGATGTAGATGCATTGTTTGTTGATGAAGTGCATAAAATCAGAAGAGGTAATGAAGTAAATAAGATAATTAAAAAAATAAAAACACCAGTTCGCTTTGGATTAACTGGCACTATGCCTGACTGCTTACTTGATCAATGGAATATAATAGGTAAGATTGGACCTGTTCTTTACGAGAAGACCAGCTATCAGTTGCGGTTAGAAAGCTATGTAAGCAATGTCACAGTGCAGGTATTGATGTTGAGCTATAAAACACTCCCCGCATATCCTAAGGAACTAAAGAATGCATCTGATAGATACAGAGCAGAGATTAACTTCTTAATAAAGAATGAATTCAGAAATACTATACTATCCAGAGTTGCATGTAAAACCTTAAAGAATACCCTGATACTAGTAGATTACATAGAGCATGGCGAAACAGTTTACAATTCTATCAAGCAAACATGTAATGATAAACAGGTATTTTTTATACGCGGTGAAGTCGAAGTAGAAGAAAGAGAACAAGTTAGAAAATTAATGGAGGAATGTGATAACGTTGTTGTAGTAGCCATTTCTAAGATATTCTCTACAGGTATTAATATTAAAAATTTACACTACATTATATTTGCAGGTGGAGGTAAAGCTAAAATAAGGATATTACAGTCGATCGGAAGAGGTTTACGGTTGCATAAGGATAAAGATAAGCTTATAATCATAGACATTGCAGATGATCTACAATACGGTTCTCAGCATTTCGAAAAACGAAAACATTTATATGAAAAAGAAAACATTACATACCAAATCAAGCAAGCACAAGAGCAAGCGACATCCTGAAGAAACTGATGACGGTAAGAGTGATACTACAGCTCCTGCTGTAGACCCAATCACTAACATCCTTAGCCCAGCTTCTCACAAATCCTTGGTAAAAAAGCCTAGGGGCAAAGAAAAAGTACACTATGTTAATGGCCGTGAATTTGAGGAAGAAATACGCATCTATTATAATACGGATTTTATTTCAATTAAACTCGGTGAATCAATTACTAAGATAGCTCAAGGGCTTTCATATGCGCCTAACTTCATTAACTACTCATACAAGGATGATATGATAGGTGATGCCATCGTAAAGATGGTGGCAGCTTTAAAAAATAAAAAGTTCAAACTTGATTCAGGCTTTAGCCCCTTCTCTTATTTTACAACCATAGCATTCCATGCTTTTATCAACAGAATAAAAAAAGAAAAAAAGCATCATGAAACTGTTACTAATTATAGGGACCGCGTCTATACAGATTTAATGACATCGCATGATAGTGATGCATCATACCACATATACGTAGATCCTTCTCCAAATAATGATGATAACGAGAACTACAACTCTTCTGGAAACTAAAGATTTTACTGTACGTGGTGATCAGATTTGCTGTATTGCAGATCTCCACATTGGTGTGCACCAGAATAGTATATTCTGGCACGACATAGCTCTCAAATGGGCTCAATGGCTCAAGCTTGAGCTTGTTAAAAAAAATATAAAAGATATTTTTATTTTAGGAGATGTCTTTCACTATCGTGATGAGATCGCAGTAAACACATTACACATTGTTAATGAAATCTTCAAGATATGGAAAGACTTTAACATTGTCATAATAGTAGGCAACCATGATTCATATTACAAGGATAGAGCTGATATAAATTCTCTAGCTTTATTTGATGGCTGGAAGAATATTTCAATTGTTTCAAGAGTTACTAATACTACCATCTTAGGTAAGAAGTGCTGTTTTGTCCCATGGGGATATAACACTGCTGAAATAGATATTTCAGATATAATCTTTGGTCATTTTGAGATTGAGAGCTTTAAGATGAACAGCTACAAGCTGTGTGACCATGGCACTAAGACTGATGAATTGCTAAGCAGAGGATCACTGGTGCTCACAGGTCATTTTCATCTTCGTGATGAAAGAAATTACAACGGTAAGAAAATTGTATATGTAGGTAATCCTTTTGAGATGGATTTTAGTGATACTGGCACAACAAAAGGGTATTATATCTTGAATCTAAAAGATATGAGTCTTAATTTTACTGAAAATCCCATCTCACCTAAACATAAAAAAATATTATTAACTGACTTAATTGCAATTACAAAGCAAGGAGCTGTAGTAAAAGATCAAAGCGATCTCAAAAAAATACAATCAGAAATTGAAGGTAATATTGTCAAGCTCATCATTGATATGAAAGTTGCACCTGATCATGTTGATACTTTGCTCAAGAAACTAGCTGTATATAAACCATTCTCTCTCTCTGTTGATTATTCTTTAGTTAGCAATGAGATACAGGTTAATGATGATGCCAATTTGGATGTATCCGGTGTCGACATATCTAAAGCTATAGAGGAATTTATCAATTTACTAGATATTGAAGACAAAGAGTTTATTATAAAATACAGTCAGGATCTTTATAAAAAACACAAATGAAGAGCATACAATTTAACAAAATAACGATAAAGAACTTTCTTTCTGTTGGTAGTGAACCAGTTAGTGTGGAGTTTCGGCCAGGCTTACACATCATTACTGGTGTCAATAGAGATAAGGATGATAGGCGCAACGGTGTCGGTAAGTCTACAATCGCAGATGCTATTTACTTTGCAGTCTTTGGTGAAACATTGCGAGACCTCAAGAAAGAATTTATCATTAATAATGTCAACAAGAAGACATGTGAGATTAATCTGGAGGTCACGGTGACTGGATACAACAATAAAGAGACCATATTGATTACAAGAACGCTAGATCCTTCAAAATGTTACATATACATAGATGGTGATGATAAGACACGCGATAGTATAACAAATACTAATGCATTTATCATGTCAAAGTTTGAGTGTACACCAGAAATATTTCAGAATTGTGTAATCATGACTGTTAATAACACAGTTCCTTTCATGGCAAAGAAGAAGCAAGAAAAGAGGAAGTTTATTGAAGATATTCTTAATCTCTCTGTTTTTAGCAATATGCTAAATGATGCAAAAAATGATATTAGTGAGCGCAAGAAGACTTATGAATTGCACACTACACGGTTTGATGAAGCCAGTAGTACTATTGAGACATTAAAGAAACAAGCAGATGGTATCAAGCAAGAGAAAAAATTTAAAAAAGAAAAATATTTAACTAGAAAGCAGAATAATGAAAAGGAGTTGACCTCCCTTACATCTCTTGTTTCAAAGTTTCAAGCTCTTGATATAGATAAAAATAAGAATGATATACAACTCCTGAGTACAAAGCTTGAGAAGATAGATGAAAGTGTAAAGGAAATCCGCGATCAAGTATCCTCGATGAGGACACAGATTGATATTAAAGAAAAAGACATGGCAAAAATAGGTACAGATAAAAATAAGTGCCCCATATGTCTTAAGCCTGTGACAGATCATGATAAAGCAATGATAAAAGAAGAGAAGAAGAAGCTTAAGGATGAAATACATGATACAGAAATTCAAGTTAAACAGCTAATTGAAAAAGAAGAAGAACAAGCTGAGCTTGATTTGAAGATTAATAAAGCAATTGAATCGCTCAAACAAAAACATAACGAACACCAGCTCAAGCTTAAGGAGCAAGAGAATATTAAGCAACGCATTGATCAACTCAACAAATGGCAGAAAGAGCTGGAAGTTGATTTGCAGGATATCGATCTGAGTAACAATCAAGCTGAACTCTCGCTTACTGAGTATGAGGAAAAAATTAAATGTATTTCAAATAAGATTGAAGAACTCAAAAAAGATCTAGCAAAGCTTGACGTAGTTAAATTTATATTATCAGAAGAAGGGGTTAAGTCATACATAGTTAAGAAAATACTACAAATTTTTAATACTAAACTAACGTATTACCTCAAAAAGATGGATGCTAATTGTATTTGCAAGTTTAATGAATACTTTGAAGAGAGCATTATTGACGACAAAGGTAAGGAATGTTCTTATTTTAATTTTAGTGGTGCAGAGCGCAAGAATATTGATTTAGCATGCTTATTCACATTCATGGATATTCGCAGACTTCAAGGGGATGTATCTTTTAATTTCTCCATATATGATGAGCTATTTGATTCATCACTTGATGAAAAAGGTGTAGAGTTAGTCATTGCCATCCTAAAAGAAAGAGTGGAGAAGTTTAAAGAATGTGCTATGGTTATCAGTCACCGAAAGGAAAGCATTAAATCAGCAACAGGTGACATCATCTTTCTTGAAAAAACTAATGGCATAACAAAGCGTGTAAATTACCTTGACTATCAAGGAGACTAGGTTAAGATATATAACATGTTTAGTGTTTCTCCCTTCCCTGCTCCTTTTGCAACCCCCTTCGGTACTGGCTTCTCACAAGGTGCTCCCCGTCAACCTGAATCATTACCACCCCCACCAGAACTATCTTTAAATCGCGCCTTAAACTACTACGCTGACTATAGTGGATGCGGATTCTGGAGAATGATCTGGCCAGAACATCTTCTCAATGCTCATCAAAAGATGATTGTTCATGGAAGCACAGTGATGGTATTGGACCCTAATTATTATAGAGGCGTTAAAGCCATTCGTATTCAACGCCAAGCTACAGAACACCAGTTAAAATTTGTTAGACATCTAAAAGAAATACAAAAACAAGTTGGATTCCGTCTTATATATGAAATTGACGATCTTGTCTTTCATGAAGACATACCTGAATATAATAAGTTCAAACCAGCTTTTACAGACCCTAATATCCGCAAATATTGTCAAGAGATCATGGAGATGTGTGATGAAGTTACTGTAACCTGCAATTACATGAGAGATTATTATAAAAGTAAAACAAATAATAAGAATGTTACAGTCATTCCTAACTACCCTCCCAAATGGTGGATGGGTAATTTTTATAGTGAAAAGCGCATTTCAGAAAATTATGATCTTTATGAGAAGAGACCACGCATTCTATATGCAGGCTCTGGCGCACATTTTGATGTTGAGAATAGGGTCGGTCAGAATGATGATTTTGCTCATGTATGTGAAATTATCACCAAAACATCAGACAAGTATCAGTGGGTATTCCTAGGTGCCTTTCCTCTGCCCTTAGGTCACTTAGCTAAAGCAGGTAAGATTGAGTTCCATCCATGGGAACAGCTTTATAAATATCCTGAAAAAATTTACAACTTGAGAGTTAATATGATGGTTGCACCTTTGCAGAACAACACCTTCAATAAAGCCAAGAGTGACTTGAAACACATTGAAGCCAGTTGTTATGGTATACCCATTGCATGCCAAGATATGGAGACATATGAAGCTGCTCCAATCAAGTTCAAGACTGGGGATGAAATGATAGATCAAATCGATGATACCCTTTCCAAGAAGGGCCGGTACATGAATATTTCCACAAAGTGCAGAAAGGTTGCAGAGTCGCGCTTCTTGGAGAATGAAGAAAATATTTCTAAATATTATGAGCTTTATAATTACCCTGTTAATGCTCCGGAGCGGGTACTGCTCAACAAAATTAATAGTTATTGATATAATCAGTAATGCCTTGTATAATCAGTTGTGTTTCGAAATATAGCATACATACCCAGAGATCAAACTATCCGACTCTTCACATGGGATGAGAGCGGAAAACGAATAAGTTATGATACAACCTTTGAGCCGTATATATATTTAGAAACAAATAAAGAGAGCGACATAACAAGCATCTTTGATACCAAGCTAAAGAAGAAGAAATTCAAAAATCAAGCTGAGCGTAGCAGGTATCTCAAAGACAATAGCATTATTAGAGTTTTTGAAAATCTAAATGTACAACAACAATTTCTCATTGATAATTTCTGGGAAAAGAATGAAAGCGAGGATTTTACAAAACATCCACTCAAGGTGTTGTTCATAGACATTGAGACGTACAGTCCTGACACCTTCCCATCTCCCTCAAATCCTGAGCATCCTGTCAACGTCATAACAGCCTATGATTCACTTAAGAAACATTTCTTCACCTGGGGCTTGAAGGATTACGTAGCAAAACAGACAAACACCACATACTATGCCTGCAAAACTGAGAAGGAATTATTTGAAAAGTTTCTCAGTTACTTTGAGTCTGATTATCCCGACATTCTCTCAGGCTGGAATAGCGAATTCTTTGACATACCTTACATCATCAACCGCATTACAAAAATTCTCGGAGAAGATGATACAAAGAGACTGTCACCTGTTGGGAATCTGAGACCTGTTACCTTTATGGGCAAGTTTGGCAGAGAACAAGTACACTGGCATATTGAAGGTGTTTCGTGTGTTGATTATCTCGACATATACAAGCGCTTTTGCCCCGTATTGCGTGAATCATATAAATTAGATGCCATCGGTGAAGTAGAGCTCAGTGAAAATAAAGTTGACTATGGTGATACAAATCTCGCTTCTCTATCAGATGATAACTGGGAGTTATTTATTGACTACAACATTCAAGACGTTAACCTGCTGGTGAGACTAGAAGAGAAACTTCAATATCTCAAGCTCTTGCGCATGATATCATATGCAGGTTTAACTACACTTGAAGGAGCTCTTGGATCTCTATCTGTTATTACCGGATTGTGCGCTATTAGAGCAAGGTTCCACAAAAAGCGTATTCCCACCTTTAAGAAAGGTAAAGAAAATGAGGAGCAGAATGCTGGTGCCTATGTAGGTGAGCCCTTGAAGGGGTTTCAGGAGAACATTGTATCTTTTGATGCCAATAGTCTGTATCCAAACGTAATGATCACACTCAACTTATCACCTGAAACTAAAATAGGTACCATCACAGATAAGACCGATAAAGATATTACCATTCAACATGTCAATGGACAAAATTTTAAGTTATCTATACCAAGCTTTATGAAGTTTGTGGAAAAAGAAAAGATAGCCATCTCCAAAGCTAAAGTTCTCTTTACACAGAAGAAAAAAGGCATAATACCTGAAACAGTGGATCATTTTTATAAAAAGAGGGTTGAAATCCAAAGACAGTTGAAGCTTTTAAAGAGAAAATCAATCCCTCTGGATAAAGAGTCTGTAGAATACACAAAACTCAAACACGAGATAGACAACTTAAATATCACACAGCATACCATTAAGATTCTCATCAATACAATTTATGGTTACTTTGGCAACAAACATAGCCCACTTGGTGATGATGAGTTGGCAGAATCAATTACATTAACTGGTCAAGCAGTTATTAAAGAATCAAATAGACTATTGGAAGAGTTTATTAGAACTAGAGCTAACCTTACAGAGAGCGAACTCAGAGAGGATACCCCTATTATCTATAATGATACTGACAGTTCTTATGTTTCCATAAAGCACATAGTGCGCAATACAGGCTTAAAGATGCTTGATAGTAAAGGCAAAGTCACTGCAGCCTACTACAAGCAAGTACAAGATATGGAAGACCACTTGAATCAGGGAATTACCAAGTGGGGACACACCTCCCTGGGTTCCATTGATTGCCGTCTAATCTTTAAGCGAGAAGCAATTGCAGATGCTGGATTGTTTCTACAGAAAAAGAGATATGTGTTACATGTCTTGGATGAGGAGGGCATACCCTGTGACAAGTTCAAGTATACTGGTGTTGAAGTTGTGCGCACTACTATGCCAGCGCCTATCAAACCCTATGTAAAGAAAATTATTGAAACAATGCTCATGACTCGAGATTTAACTCAAACAAATAAAATTTTTAATGAAACATATGACCTCTTCAAAGAGTTACCAGTAGAAGACATTGCATTTGTCATGGGCATCAAGGGGTATGAGAAATATGCCGCACAATGTGATGGGTTTAATGTTGCAAAGCACATGCCCATACATGTAAGAGCTGCATATTTTTATAATATGTTCCTAGAGAAATTTAAAATAGAGCGCAAGTATGAGTCACTCTCTTCTGGAGATAAGGTCAGGTATCTCTATGCCAGGCAGCCTAATAGATATGGCATCAATATAATCGGATACAAGTACACATATCCCAAGGAATTTAAAAATATCTTTGAGCTTGATAGAGAGAAAATGTTTGAAAAGATCATCTTTTCTGTAATTGATAGATTTTATGAAGCTGTAAACTGGAAGCTCAAAGCACCAGGTACACAAGTTCAGACAGATTTATTTGATTTACTTAAAATGAGTAGTTGATTTTTAACACAGATCATTATAATATATTCCATATGAGCAAACAAAACATTGTCACATTTATCGATCACATCGGACGTACCATTATTGCTGAGCAGCATGCTGACTCAGATAAGAACAAGCTAGTTGTTAAAAACCCAGCGATCATACACGTCCAGCCCACACAACAAGGACAACTCAATGTGCAAACAATTCCATTGTTTTTCCGCGAGTTTGTATCTGAAAAAACCCGCAACGATGGAACAATATGGGCGTTCAAACGTGATAATATTGTTGAAGGAGTTCAAGTTGATAATGAGCCACGTCTCATCGATCAGTACAACAAGCTCTTTTCTGGTCAGCTAGCTGATACAGCAAATGTAGCTCCTACAACTGAAAAAGTTGTCAAGCTGTTTGACGAATAATAGTTGATTTAACTCAACAATAATTCATACTAGACCTATGAGTAGAGAACTTAATAAAGTATTTGCTTCCCTAGACAAGATGAATAGTGAAGCATCTTATCTCAATGAAAATGCTCTGAGCAAAGTGGATGAATGGTTTGATACAGGTTGTTATGCTCTCAATGCCATTCTGGGCGGCAGCTGCCGCAATGGTGGTGTGCCCAAGGGCAGGATCATTGGATTCTCAGGCCCCAGTCAAACTGGCAAGACATTCATTGTGAACAAGATCTTGGCCAGTGCTCAAAAAAGAGGATTGACTCCAGTCATATTTGATACTGAAATAGCCATTGATGAGAACAGCACCAAGGGGGTAGGACTGGATGCAGAGAACACCAAATATGTACCTGTGGATACCATCGATCAATGTAGAAATCAAATCTCTACATTCCTAGATAGTGTCATAGAGAACAATGCCAAAGGTAAATTTATCATCAGCATTGACAGCTTGGGTAATCTGGCCTCTCAGAAAGAACTGGATGATATTATTAAGGATAAGTCCGCTACAGACATGGGTCTGCGTGCTAAGTCACTCAAGAGCCTGTTCCGCACTCTCACATTCAAGGCTGCAAAGGCTGGTGTGACAATTATGTTCACAAATCATACATATGAAGATCCAGGCTCCATGTACCCCACATTAGTGAAGAGTCAGGCAGGTGGATCAGGCCCAGTGTACATGTCCAGTATTTTGGTACAATTGGCCAAGCGCAATGAAAAAGAAGGTGAAGGTGATTCCATGGATGCTGATGATAAGAAGATTGCTGAAGCCAACAAATACTCTGGTACAACCCTGCGAGCTCTGACTGTAAAGAATCGTTTCATCCCACCATTCCTTGAAGCAGAAATGTATCTATCCTTCAAGACTGGCCTGAACAAATACAGTGGACTGTTGGCCATGGCGGCTGCACGAGGCATTGTGGAGCAAGCTGGAGCCACATATTCTGTGGGCATCACATCAGGTAAATATAAAAAGGGTGATAAACTTGGTTATGCTAAGACTTTTGCAAAGGATCCTTTGTTTTATGAAGAATTTATCATCCCTGAATTGGATAAACGTCTTATATTAGATTACCAGTACAACTCTAATGAAGCGCAAACAGAAGAGCCCATCCAGTAAGGCAGTAGTACCCATCAGTGGTGGCATGGACAGCTCTGTGCTGTTACATATGGCTGCAAGTAGGTATGATAAAGTAATTGCAGTTAACTATGACTACGGGCAGAAACATCGCAATAAGGAAATAAATTGTGCATCATTTCAGATTGAATCAGTTGATATACCTGTTGATAGTCAACACATAAAATTACCGTTTTTTAAAGATATCTGTCAAGTATCTTCACTTCTCAACAACAAGGTCGCAGTAGCTAAAGCTAAAGATGTAATGGGTGACCCTCAGACAGTAAACTACGTTCCTTATAGAAATTTAATGTTACTCAGCATATCGCTAGCAATAGCAGAAAACTATGGAGCTAGCACTGTTTTTCATGGTGCTGCACAAGCCGACAGTGTTGCAGGGTTCTGGGATGGCAGTGAAGAATTTCTGGAGCAAATTAACAAAGTGTCAGCTTTGAACCGTAGAAATAAAATTACAGTACAAGCACCGTTAATCGATAAATCTAAAGAGGAAATCATTAAACTGGGTATAAAACTTGGAGTGGATTTTAGTCAGACATGGACTTGCTATGAGGGAGAAGAGCAAGCTTGTGGTGAATGTACTGCATGCTCTTTGCGCATAAAAGGATTTATGGATGCAAAGTATATAGACCCCATACCATATAAGATAACACTACCCTGGGAAAAATATAAGTGCAGATTGATTAGTCACCGAAACTAAAGCTGCCTGGATCTCTGCCTCTACCCCTGTTAATATAGCCTAACTCTTTTGCTGCTTGCCCCACATCATCATACTCTGGCACATCATCAATATTTGTCACTTCACCTGTACCCTCACCTTCCTTAGACTGCACTTCCACCTGCTTCTCCTTCAATACACCTGCTTCTTTTAATTTATCAAGCAAGTCATATGACTTCACTTTAATCATATCTCCCTTGCCCCTACCAGGTGCTTCATTAAATTCTTTTATTGCTGCTTTCAATACACCCAATATCTCCCTCTCTCCCACATCCTCATCTGGTAAACTATTAACTATCATTTTAATATTTTTATCCGCAAGTTTTACAGCTTTATCAATTTCATATACTGTTTCTGTTTTTGTAGTACTTGACACAGCTGCCTGTATAGCAGATTTAACTTTATCAGCCTGCACCGCTACACCACCAGTAGCATCATCTTTTACAACTATATTGAGCATATTACGTACTATTCTTGCAGTATAATTAGCTTCAGTCTTACCAAGACCCAATTCTTTTTGAACTAAATTCTGCAGATCATTTCTCAGCTTCATGCCATTACCGGGGTAGAAAAGGTTGTATTCAACACCATCAACGGTATGTGATTCCGGCTTGAAAAGTGTTGCTTGAATTTTTTTAACTAGCTCATCAGAAACTTGTTTCATTGTCTTACCTGTTTTTGCAGCTGCTGTCTTTAGTCCATATCCACCACCAGGAGCTGCCTGAAGCTTGGGTTCAGATATATCCAAGTCACCTGCTGCATATGCAGGAATTTCACTTAGCATCTTGGTTTTGTTTAAATAAGCTTCAAATATGAGTTTAGCATCATTATTCATCTTGAATTACTTATGCTTTGGTATTATAATAATCTGATGTGCGGCATATTTGGCTCTTCAGACTACACCAGATACATTAAGCTTTACGATCAAAATAAAAAGAGAGGCAACTTCTCTTACGGAGGCCTCTTCATTGACACAAAGATACATGCCATTGTGAGGACGAAGGGAACCTTCAATTTCAAAGGCAAGTTAAGCATTGAGCTGAAAGGCAACAAAACAAAGCCACTGAATAGCTTCAGGAATTACCTGGGACATACACAGGCACCCACATCTTCCAAGCGCGAGTATACACACCAAACAACACACCCCTTCAATGAGAAGCAGTGGTATATTGCACACAATGGTGTGCTCACAAATCATAATATACTGCGCAAAGATCTCAAGAAGTTTAAATGTGTAAATGAAGTGGACACCTCAGTTATCCCACCCCTAGTATACATACACATAGCCAAGGCAAAGAATGAAGTTAAAGGCATTTGCAAAGCCTTATCCCTACTACAAGGCACCTTTGGCTTATGGATTTATAATGACAAGTCAAACAATGTATATCTTGCTCGTTCAGGTAGCACTCTATATGCTAACTATCTAACCAATGATTTTTCTTCCATCAGAGCAACAGGCTTCAACCCCCTTGAGGAAGGTACCTTGTATTTGCAGACCGTGGAAGGTCTGACTGCAGTTGGTGACTTCAAAACAAACTCACCATTCTTTTCATCATGAGCACTGCTTTCTTTAGCGCCACAAGAAACAAGATAACTGATACACTGTACTATAAGAGCATAACCAAGATTGCAGAAAAAGATTCCAATATAACTCCTTTTTTTGAAAGTTATAATAAATCTGGACTCAGCAAGTGTTACAACACATTCCTGGAAAAACAAATCAATAACTTTGAATACATAGTATTTTGCCATGATGACATTACAATAGATGATTATAATATTACTAATAAGCTAGAGCTCTATCACAAACAGTTTGATATTATTGGTCTTGCAGGAGGTATTAACCCTATCATACGCCAACCAGCATTATGGCACCTGATGTGTGGTGGGTTCAGCAATGGCAACTTAAGAGGAGCAGTAGCACATTATATTGATGATCAAACCTTCCATGTAACCAGCTTTGGACCTACACCAAGTCGTGTTGCTGTGTTGGATGGATTGTTTCTAAGCTTAAAGACAGAAAGCATTAAAGCTGCTGGATGGAAGTTTAATGAAAACTATACATTTCACCATTACGATATTGCTAGCTGCATTGATGCAAATAAACTAAAGCTCAAGCTTGGTGTTGCACCCATATGGGTAATCCACAAGTCACCAGGGCTCATGAACGTGAATGATACTGTATTTACTCAGAGTCAGATAAAGTTTTTAAGAGAATACTCGAGTTAAGGTATATAATAAGATTATGCAAAAGCTCGACCTAGATTTTTTTGAAAATATAATCATGTATAAGTCTCTGACGGATGAGACTTATCTTGCATCCATAGTAGATTATCTCAATCCCTTATTCTTCAAGAATGCTGACATCAAGAATATAGTCACAATCATTAAAGAGTTTTACAACCGCAGAGGAGTAAAACCCACACCTACAGAAATCAAAAGTTATCTCATAACAGAGGAACTCAAGAGCGGGTTCAAAAAGGTAGTTACAAGCTTTGATTCTATTGATAAGAATTTTAACGCTGATGAACTTGCAAGCAATACAGAAACCTTCCTAAAAGAGAAGGCTGTTTACTACACTATGCTTGAAGTTGTGGATGATATCAACAAAGGATCTGTAGATACTAGCCAGGTATTACATAAATTTGAGAAAGCATGCAATTTATCATTAACAACCAATATAGGATTAGACTTATTAGAGAATGCTGATTTGATCGTGGAAGACCTTAACAAGATAGAAAACTTCATACCATCAAAATGGAAATGGTTAGATGACAAAATTGGCGGCGGGCTTTTGGAGAATGGAAGAGCCATATATATCTTTGCTGGTGAAACTAACATTGGCAAGAGCATATTCTTAGGCAACATTGCTGTTAACATTGCATCCCAAGGCAAAACGGTGCTACTTGTCACACTTGAGATGCCAGAGATGATATATGCCAAGCGCTTATGTACCAACATTACAAAAATACCTTACAGTCATTTAAAATCTGAATCTTCAACTCTCTATCAACAACTAAAAGAATACAAAGATAATACAAATAATGCCAAGATAATTATCAAAGAATTCCCACCATCTACCATTACACCCAATCATCTCAAAGCATTCATAAAAAAGCTTGTAAATCAAGGAATTAAGATTGATGCTTTAGTGGTCGATTATGTTAACCTGCTGCACACTACATTAGGCAATACTACATATGAACGGGTAAAGCATATAACAGAGCAGCTCAGAGCATTATCTTATGTTTTTAACATGCCTGTAATTACTGCCACACAGCTCAATCGTCAAGGGTATGAAATTAGTGATCCAGGTCTCAATACCTTATCAGAATCCATGGGTCTAGGGTTTACTGCAGATGTAATCCTAAGCATATGGCAAGAAGATTCAGACAAAGAACTAGGCATAATAAAGATGGGAATGATGAAGAACAGATTTGGTGCAAATTTCGGCTCTGTTAATATGCGCATAGATTACGGTACATTAACACTAACAGAAGATGAAATTAACAATGAAACTGCAGCTTCAACATCTTCAATATCCACACTATCAAACCTTTCATTAACATAGTTGACTTTTGAGCTATATCTATAAATCTATATGTGTCAAACGAATCAATCAAAAAAGACATATTCCAAGGAGTCATACCGCTAGGAACCACAAAAACACCCTACAAGATAGCAAGTACATTTGCTGTAGATAGGTATGATGAGGCTGCAGACAATCTCATAAAATTTCTACAATGCAATATTGCTCTTGTAGTAGACATCGAGAAAAAAATTATCTTCATAAAATTATCAAATTGTACTTTACACGCTGGAAACTTTGCTAGCAAGCTCTTTGAAGGTGGAGGAGTGGAAACTGTGGCCATAGGTAAAGTTAATAATGTTTTTATTAAAATTTCAAAACTACTCTACCCTGTAGCATGATAAATACTGACCCATCTGAAAAAATGACTCAATATGAACTATTGCATCTATTCCTATCTTTTTGCACTTTCTGTTCCCTTCTTGATGCAAAGAAACTAAATCTAGCTAATGTATTTCTCTTGGTTTTAAAGGATAAAAAATATAGAACCCTCTTAACAAATTATTGCGATTTTAAGAATGATTACTACAGCTTAAGATATTTCTTGCAATTTGACACAACTTTGTATAAGAGTAAGTATATTATGAAATTTATCAACTCCAAGAATTTTAACATTTTATGAGCCAAATCAACGCAGAAGTCAAATTAAACAAAGATAAATGCACAGACAAAGCATACTTTGATAAAATGTATAAGAAATTTAGTTTTGAAATGCAGAAAACATTTCTACTTGAAGAGCTCAGACTAAAGAGCAGATATGTCAAACCTAGTCAATACAAAAGGCTCAAAGCCCAAGCTTTACGCGACAAATGGAAATACCATAAATGATATCAGATTTCGAGAAAAATATATACAATTCCTTTCTTAAAAATTCTAGAGCAAGCTCCAACAAGCCATATACGTATAGAAAAGATTTCTCTAATTTAGATGAGAAAATCTTTATATGTCTCAAGAAATTATCTAGCTTCTTTAACCGCAATAAAAGTGTCAAGCTAGATGATTTTTTCCGTGCACCCTACACCATATATCCTGACAATGGCTATGTTGATCTTTCTTTCTATACAACACTAAAAGCTGCTAAAGCATATACTATCTTCCAGAAACAACGAGAAAAGCTAGAGCCTGATGATGCAGATCAGCTTACTTCAACAAAAGATTCATTTAAGTTTATTGCTGAATACTGCAAACAAAATAGCATTAGCATTGATAACTACATATCATTCAAAGATGAAAATATATTTGCTTTTCTTGTACACTTAAAAGAAAGAAAAATTAATATTTACAGCCTCTTAGCTTTTGATAATTTTGAGAGAAACTTTAAGGCATCTGATAATGAGGTTATTCGGTTTATGCTTGGTGATGATTTTGTTAGCAATCTCAATACATTCAAAGTCAAGTACTTTAATTCTAAAAAATGCAGATTCTTTGCTGAAACATGCAAAGAAAAAATTAAAAAAAGCTTGAACTCATCACATAATAATATATCATAAGACTATGAATTCATTTACATCCTCAATGTTCGAAAGCATTAAAACTGCTCTAACTAAAGACAACCAAAACGCCTCCAATAAATCTAAAGACTTTATACGCACTGAAGTAGGCAATACATACACTGTCAGATTATTGCCCCTGATCAAAGACCCTACCAAGACCTTTTGCCATTACTATTCTTATGGATGGAATAGCTTTTCAACTGGTCAGCTAGTCACTGCAGTGAGCCCTACTACATGGAATCAGCGTGATCCTATTGCTGAAGAGCGCTATAGAATTCTTAAGAATGGTACTGAGCAAGAAAAAGAAAAAGCTCGTGGTATCATCAGGACGCAGAGATGGCTAGTGAATTGCTATGTCATTAATGACCCTGTGAATACTGAAAATAATAATAAGATCAAGGTTCTCCGCTTTGGAAAACAGCTTCATAAAATTATCATGGATGCAATGGAAGGTGAAGAAGCAGAAGAATATGGTCCGAGAATTTTTGATCTGTCCCCCAAGGGTGTTAACTTGAAGATTAAAGTTGAGAAACAGGGAGATTACCCAACATATGTGTCTTCTAAGTTTACAACTCCAAAAGAGATTGAAGGAGTTGATGAGGATTCTTATGATAAGATCTACAAAGGTGTATTTGATCTCGAGTCATACCTAACTGTTAAGAGTTATGATGAGCTAAAAGATATGCTCAACAAGCACTATCATTGCAGTGAGGATGTTGAGGTTGTTGAGAAAGAGAAAGCTGCTCCTGTAGCCAGGACAAGTGCGCCCGTACCAGTGGCTGAAACAAAGAGTGCTGCTCCATCAACAGTTGACAGTGATGAGGCTCTTAAGAAACTTCTTGACGATCTATAAAGAATGGACACATTCAAAGACATATCTGCTGAAGAAGCAAAGCTGCTAACCATCCAATTCATTGGACAGCAGATGGGAGAGATCAAAGATCTCAACAGTCGTGTCATCAACAGTTCTGCAACATTGCAGCACGTTAATGTGGATGTTGGTAACATTATCAAATCAATACCAACATCAGCAGTCTCAAGGCCTGAAGTAGCACAACTGCCCCAGACGTCTGGTTCATATTCTACACCCGTATCATTACATGCACCCGTATCAGTACATGCACCTGTTATTCCAAATGACACCAACCAATTGGAATTTAACTTTGAAGCTTCACCATATTCAAAACAAATATTTGATGCAATAGATAGGATAGAGCGTAAGCTTGATACCCTTACTACCGCACTTAATAAAGCTTGATATTGCGCGCGCACTCTTTATCATAGAATAATGAGTTTATGTTTACAAGATAGAGCCTCTTTTCTTAACAATTTCCTCATTCCTGTAAGCAAGGTTGCTAATAGTGCTGTCTTGAATGTTCAGTCAAAGCAAATCTCAACACTCATTGCAACATCTGACAATACTGTCATACTCAATGCCATTTATAACCTGAGTGAAGAAGTTGCACCTACACAGTTAAACATCCCTGACTTGAGCAAGTTAACCCGCATTCTATCCATCATCAATCAAGACAGCATTACATTTGAATTAGATAACAATTCACTCTCATATAAGTCAGCAGATATGCGATTCAAATACCACTTATTTGAGAATGGCATTATTTCTGTTCCCAAGCTAAGCATGGAAAAGCTCAATGAGGTCAAGATGGATGGAACTTTCAAGCTGCAGTACACTGATTTGCTCAGCCTTATCAAGGGAAGTACCATAGCATCTGACACTAATAAAATATATCTATCATTTAAAGACGGTACTGTGCACGGTGAATTAACAGATAAAGCCAGGCCTAACGTTGATTCATATGGATTGAAGATATCAACAAATTATACAGGTCCACAATTAGCTTCAAATATACCATTGAATTTTGAAATATTCAGAATAATTTCTTCTATGAGGTTTAAAGAACTAAACTGTGCATTTTCATCAAAAATCGGGGTGTTTGTATTTGAAACCAATTTAATTAATACCAGCATTAAATTCATTGTTTCTGCGTTAGCTAATTAATTTATGAAAACATCAAACAATAAACTAAGAACACCAGCATATTTTATCAAGAGATTGCGAGACAACGGATTTGTTGTCTTGAGACTGTTTTCAGTTTATGCTAAAAGTGACCCACGGCGATGGACAGTAATGATAAATCCAAGCTTCAATTCTGTCATGTGCACTTGCTATGCTAATAAGACTGAGCTTGGAGAGACACTCTTTGAACTAGATGATGGGGGTGAAAGAATACCCAAGAGTTACTTTCTCAAGACAGATAGCATGCAGGTTGTCATTAATTTTCTTATGAAACATGGTGTTTTTAACAGTGACTACCCCGGTCGCAATAGATATTACTCCAAAACATTAAATAATTCAAATGAAAAAAGACTCTAAGAACAATGACAAGTCTCTAGAGAATTTCGATCCCGCTAAACACGAAGAAATTAAAGAACTCACAAACAAGGCAATCTTTAACTTTTTGCAAGGAAAGCTAAAAGATCGCAATGCCAAAAGAAAAGACATAGAAGCTCTTACAAATACAATTCTAGAGTTTCTCAATTGTTTTATTTTATTAGGATATAATGAAGAAGGTGAGCCCATTAATATAATTTCCGCACACAATCAGCAAGAAGCTGACTCACTTGCCACTTTTGTCAACAAGTTTTTCATACACAGTGCCACAAAGGATTGATTTTCTCTTCAAACAGTATATCATAATTGTGTGAAAGTAGTACTGCTAGGATCTGGATTTATTGGCTCATCACTGAGTGAGCACCTGAATGACAGAGGTTGCAACCTTACAACTATTAACCGCACACAACTAGACTACACAGAACCAAAGCAATTGGAGCATACACTCAAAACTTTGGGCTGTACAGTACTGATAAACTGCACTGGGTACACAGGGGTACCCAATGTTGATGCTTGTGAGCTTGACAAAGAAAATTGTTACTTTTACAATGTAACACTGCCACTTAGAATGGTTAAAATTTGTGAAAAGCTTGGCATCAAGCTAGTAAATGTATCCTCAGGCTGCATATATACAGGCTACACAAAGAATTTTACAGAAACAGACATTCCAAATTTTGGTATCTATAATCCCGATAGTAGCTTCTACTCCAAAACAAAACACATATGTGAAAATAATTTAGCTAATTTCGACGCCATCACCCTTAGAATAAGAATGCCATTTAATAACAAAGCTGTTCCAAAAAATTTGATATACAAGATATTCAAGTATGACAACATCATTGATTATCCCAACAGTGGAACAAACACTGACAACCTGAATGTATTTATATACAATTTAATTACCACTAATGCCTTAACACGCATCGTAGGCCCTCTCAATGTTGTTAATCCTGGAGTAATTACAGGGAAGAAAATAGCTGATTTGCTTGCTAGCTGCGGTCTTACCAACCCTAATTGGAAATTGGTTGACATTAAAGACCTGGACATCAAGGCTCAGCGCTCAAATTGTGTACTGGATGAAAGCAAGGCAGTCTCTCAAGCTTTACTGATGCCTCATGTTGACGATATCCTAGAAGATACAGTCAAGAGCTTCATAACTAGGTATAAAGCATAATGTTTTTCTCCAAACCCCACCCCAAGAAACAGTTCATATATGCAGTTACAGGTGGTGTATACCTTGGTGAGTTGCTAGTCTACATGGCAACAAGCAACAACAATCACAAGTTTTTGAGCCTTCCAAAAATGATTAACCGCGACATACCGGTAGAGAAATTTACATTTGGTGTTGATCAAAAAATTGTGGATACTGTAGAGAAGCTTCCTGTAAATATCTATAAGACATGCATGCAGCAATTCAAAAAGAATGAGAAAGAGCATAGCAATAGACTTTTGCAGATTAAATAATTATATGAGTACAGATTTCGTGCAGCCAAAAGTAATTATGTCACCCATTAGCGGTGAACCAGTTAGACCTCAATTAAAAACATACATCAAGGGTGATCAGAAGATAACTGAAGCACAGTGGATTGACCCCGCTTCTGGAACTTTTATCCGCAAGGGCATTGTTTCAATTGAAGCAATAGCCAAGCCTGAACAAAAATAACTTGTACCTTTTGTAGATTCATATATACTTGAACTGTGGTTCTATTACCAAAAGAATATATTGTTCAGAAGTTCTATCAATATGCTGGTTACCCTAAGTTTAAGAAGATAACCAACGTTTATGAAGCTGGCTGCCCTATATGCAGAGAAGGTGGCTCCTGGGGCAAGAAGCGCAGATGTTATTACATAGTAGATAAAAACTCTATATGCTGTCATAATTGTGGGTGGTATGGCAATCCAGTGAAATGGATTGAAACCGTCTCATCACAAACTATTGATGAGATGATAAAGGAATCAAGAAATTTTGACCTATTACCCACTGATATCTTATTGGATAAAAAAGATGCACCCAGAAGAATAAACATAGAAAAATTACCCAAGGATTCAATTAACCTTTTTGATTGTCAGCAGTTAAATTTTTACATAGATAATCCAACAGTAATAGAAGCTTTAAAGTTAATCAAAAGACGCAAACTGCATACTGCCATAAACAAACCTTCAACTCTCTGGATCTCTTTAACAGATACAATACACAAGAACCGTCTGGTTATTCCTTTCTATACCTTCAATAATGAAATTATCTTCTACCAATCCAGAACAGTCCTATGTGACAATCTAAAGCATTATCCCAAGTACCTATCCAAACTCAATAGTGAAAAATCCTTATACAATATCAACAAGGTTTCTACTGACCTAGAATATGTCTTCATCTTTGAAGGCCCAATTGACTCCTTTTTTGTTAGAAACGGTACAGCTGTAGCAGGAATTCAAGAGAATAGTCACGCCATGTTCACACCATTACAACAGGAGCAGTTGGATAGTCTCAAGCTTCATAAACGCATATGGGTGCTGGATAGCCAATGGCAAGATATGGCCAGTAGAAAGAAGACAACGAAACTTCTACAAAGAGGTGAAACTGTGTTCATATGGCCTGAAGACATGGGCAAAGCCTTCAAGGACATCAACGACTACTGTATAGCAAAAAATCTCAATAGCGTTGACCCAGAATTTATTATGCAGAATTCACACTGTGGCCTCAAAGCCAATCTTCTTATGATTGAGATTACTCGTTGGAAGAAATGAGATACCCCTTGAGTGATTCACTCAACGAACTCATTTCTGCTGCAAGGCGCGCAATTTTTTTCTTCTCACTTCTAGCTATATCCTGAAACATTGTTTCACATGTAGCTGAATGCAACAAACTCTGTACAGACCCTTCATTTGTACCATTCAGAAATTCAATAAAGTCATCTATTTTAGAAATCCAATCTTTTAATTTTTCTTTTTGCTTGGCTTTAATGGCATCTACATTTGTTATGCCGCCCTTAACATCAAAATCATCGGGGGTAGCAGTATCTAGCTTCTGTGCCATTGCTTCTTTATCTGTTGCTGGAGCAGCTACTGGAGTTTCAGGAGCCTCTGGTGTCTTCAGATCTCTATCCTGTTCAATCAACTTATCAAATACCTCTTTAAATAGACCCATACAATTATTTATTATTATTGATTAAATAATCTTGTGGTTAATCTGCCCATAAAAGAAGACACTACAATGAACTACAACAAATGGGTTCAAGGTATTGCTGCTAGAGAATTTAGTGCTCAAAGAGTGTTCCTAAGGGACATATTAGGCAAATCAAACGAAAATGATCAATATCCTAATAATGTAGTTGATAGCAAAGTACTTCCGTACCCATTAAACAATTTAGTCCCTAGCATAGGAAATGTAATATTCAACCTAAACAACTCATTGACATTGTTAAGAAGCTCTGAGCAGAACCCCATTTGCAGCAGCAAAGAAAATATAGGATATATAAATGCTGCAATTGCAGATCTGACTGAAGCATATAAATTTGTTAAATCTACTATAAAACGGCTTGATAATTTAAGGATTACCGTTAAAATAGAGAGATAATGCCATTGCCATTTAGAGTTTTCCTGTTCCTATCAATCACCATTATCACTGGGATCATCTTTGATCATTGTGGTCTTAATATGTATTTCGGTTTTTTTGCAGGCATATGCTTTCAGTTTGCTCTGAGCTATGCCATACAACAGCTTCTAAATACCCACATAGAGCTTAAGAATAAAGCACTAGAAAACGAGCGCATCAGGCTATTTAACTATCAAAGTATTGAAGTTGCATGCCCATGCCACCTTGAAGTAAAAGAGGTGATACCGTTCCGCTTTAATGCAGAAAACAGGTATAGATGCAGGGAGTGTAAGAAAGCCATAAGTGTCTTTACCACCACCCAAACCGCTCTCTTCACTGAACCACTACAAGACACAGACACAACTAAACCAGAGATACTAAATGTCACCTCAAAGTAATCTTGATCAAATAACACACACTGTGCCGCCCACACAAATATCTGCAGCTGCACCTGTGGCTTATAATCCCATAGAATTTTGTGCCATGCTAGAGCAGACACTACCCAACAATCTTTTTAAGTACTATACCACTGGTTTAAATTATTATAAACCTAGCACCAGCGATGCAGCATTTATTAAGAATCTTATCTCCCTTTTCTCCTCATACATGACAACATCCCTCAAAGAAAGTGATGTAAATATTGAACAGCAAAGTAATGTCCAGAGGTGCTTGGACTTAGTGACAACTAATATAGAGCACAATTTGAAGTTCTTGGATCACAGTGTTTCAGAGCTAAGCACAAAGAAGAATGTATTTGACGCCCGCAAGCTTGCCCTTATAATCATTGGATATGCAATTACATACATCAAAAAAACAAATTAAAGTTTCTTGTAAGACCAAGGAACATGACCTAACTGTTGACGAATATGCCCGTTGGCTATGTCTTATTGAAGGTGTTGAGCTGGTGGCAAAAAAAGCTCAACAAATGAAAATGGATCTCAGAAATAATCTTGATTGGATCAAGCCGCTAGCCTTCCAAAAGTATATTGTGGAGCGATATGAATCCATGGTAGATGAAGTCAAGATACATGAACCAGGCATTGTCATAGAAGCTGTACCTGTTATAGATGTCAAAGCAAAGGAAGAAAATATTGCAGAAGAAGATGTTTTAGAAGAGAGCTTTGCTTAGTATCCGCCATATACACCACCATAATCTGTCTTAGAATAGTCAAATACACTCTTTGATGCCTCATTAACATCATAAGAGTATGGCTTGTCAGCGCCTGACACTGCAGGGGCTTTTGCATCATCAAACACTTGATCATTCATAGCTTCACCAGAAAGTCCAGGCTCAAAGGAGTACTCAAATCGTTTTGCTTTTACTAGCCACACATAATGGCCCATGAGTGGATTGATTTGTGCTGCATCTTCATCTAACCTTTCTGTAATCTCAAAGATTTTTCCATTACGGCCACCTGGTCTATCATCCCCATATTCTATCAATTGAAACAAATCACCAGACTTCGGCTCATTTGGATAGCCAAATGTTTCATAAAAAGAAGATATATGAACAAACGCAGTTAATTCATCATCAGACTGCAATCCAAACTTTGACAACATCAAAGCATTCTCATTTAAATTGACTAACATCTTTATTGTAACAGGTGCAGAATATGCTTGTGTAGGTTGTTCACCATATAGATTATCTGCAGCAGATAGAGAGTAATTATGTACAATATAACCTACTTTTTGACCATATAAATTAATCTGCTCTTTCCAATAGTTAGAGTATAGATCACGTTCAGGCTGATTGTTGTTTTTGTCAACCAAAGAGAAACATTCATTTACATTATTGATGGAATCTGGATAAAAGGTTATCTGTGGATTGCCTTTGTAATAATTTGTGCAATCTGCATTAGTCATTTTTGTAGAATGTACCCTTCTCCATTAGGATTCTTGTATAATGTTATGCCTGTATTACCAAGAGTTGCTACATTACTCTGTGAGAATTTAACATTAAATCTGGTTTTCAGTTCCTCCGCCTCATTATTTGTTATATTGTATTTGCCTGTCATCTTACCTTTCAGAGAGCGAAATTTATCCACATCTTTTTTACTTTTGTGCATATCTGGAACAGGTTCATGAGGTCTTCTTGTGTTCAGAAGAGCTCCATGATGTCTTTTGCGTGTAATGCCCATGCTACCTGGGGTACCAGCATTAAAAAAATCCTTAAAAGTAGTCACAATGTTATTTAATCAAAAAAAAAGCCTAACTTACGTTAGGCTTTTTTAATTTCAAAAATAGTGTTATTTTTGTGCGACGTAATGACCAACATTAGAAGCTTTACCAGCTACTACATTAGCCTTACCCTTGGGAGATGTTGAGGCACCACCCTTAACACCACCACCCACTAGGGCATGACCTTTGTCACCATCATTACCAACCTTATCAGTTGTTTTACCATCACCACCACCAGAAGACTTGAGACTATTTGATACATCAGCGGTTACCTTGTTGCTCTTGCCTTGCAAGGTTTTGCCCTTTGAATCTGGTAGGGTCTCTGTGGCAGTGGCTTCACCAGCAATTGCTTGGCTGCCTTCTTCATTAGCTTCTTCAGCTTCTTTATCATGATCAGCATGACCTTCTGCATCTTCAGATTCACCATCAACTTCATCTTCATCAGAAGTCTCTTCTGCACCAGCATCGAGAACTCCATGAAGCATATCACAAAGCTTTTGAGCAACATCACGCGGTAGTGTCAATGTTACATCACCTTCTGCATTAGCACCTTCCTCACCGGCAGGCTTATCGCCGGCAGCGGGTAGTGTGAGACCAAGATCTTGTGCGTCCTGATCATCCTGGGAAAGACCCATTACTTCTTCAAAAAGTTTATCAAATATATTGCTCATGTAATTATTTATACTCTTAGTTTCACTTTTTCCAACTTTTTCACTAAATTTTTGTGAAGAGAATTTTTCTACCTCTTGAAATGTGTCCTTCTTTTTTGCAGTGGTTTTTGGATCAGCATATTTCTTAGGTTCAAAGCCACCAGCTGCTTCCGGCCCTGAGGTCTTTCCAATGAAGGGCTTCTTCTTCTCTTTTGCATCCTTAACCATTTCAAATGTTCCTTTGGGTGGGAACGTAACCTTTTCACTATAAAGATTTCCCAATTCTATTAGCTCTTTTGCTTTATTCATGTAAATATTTATATTAATGAGTGACAATAACAATAAACAATTTTATCTGGGCAATGCAAATCTGCCAAGACCAGATGCTACTTTTGATTATACCAGTAACCCTCAGTGGGTCAAAGAAATAGGCAAATGCAGTAAGAATATATTGCATTTTGCAGAAAATTTCTTTTACATAGTAAACCTTGATGAGGGCAAAATGAAAATTAAACTGCACTCTTATCAAAAGAAAATTCTAAGAGGGTTGAGAGACAATAGATTTGTTGTGTTATTAGCTAGCAGACAAATAGGTAAATCTACACTCATGACCATATATGCTCTTTGGAATGCATGCTTTAATCCTGATCAACGCATATTAATTGTGGCAAATAAAGAGCAGACTGCTATCAACATTTTTAAGCGTGTGAGATTAGCTTATGAGCAACTGCCAAACTATCTCAAACCTGGCGCAGTGGAATACGGGAAAACATCCATGACACTTGGCAATGGATCATCAATTGGCATTTCAACAACCAGCAGTGATGCTGGGCGAGGTGAATCTGTGAATGTGGTCATTTTGGATGAGTTGGCATTTATTGATAATCACTTGGTTGAACAATTCTGGAAATCAGTTTACCCAATTATTTCCAGTTCCAAGAAATCAAAAATATTTGTAGCAAGTACTCCCAATGGCACGGGAAATTTATTCCATGAATTATATTCTGGAGCCACAGAAGGGAAGAATGGATGGCATGCTGAACGCGTTGACTGGTGGGAGGTACCAGACCGCGATGAAGCATGGAGGGAGAAAACCATTCGCACTCTAGGGAGTGCTGAAGCATTTGATCAAGAATTTGGAAATGTATTTTTACAGACCGGTGAAAGCTCCATCAATGAGAAACTTTTTGAAGAATTAAAAGCTGATGCCAGGGAGCCTGATTTTGTTTATGATGATGGAAAATATCTATTATGGGATAGCTTCAAGCAAGATCACATATATGTAGCAGGTGTGGATGTTTGTGAAGGTGTCGGAGCTGCTGCAAGTGTGATACAGATACTTGATCTTACTGATTTAAGAAACATCAAGCAAGTAGCTTGCTATCATGACAGAAACATCTCTCCATATAATTTCACAGCAAAACTTTTTGACATTCTGCAGCACTGGGGCATGCCTCCTGCACTGATTGAAAGAAACAATTGTGGTGCACAAGTTGTTGATCAGCTCAAAAATAGTCACAACTATGAAAATATAGTATCCTATGGAATTAAAACTAACACCAATAAGATAGGTGTACAAGCTCATACCAATACAAAATACAAAGGTGTCACCAACATGAGATACTGGGTCAATGAATTGAAAGCTGTTAAAATCTTTGATCTAAACACATTAGTAGAGTTAAAAAACTTTGTACGCTATCCAAATGGCACATGGGCAGCAAGACCTGGTGCAGACAATTGGGATGACAGAGTCATGTCTTTGGTATGGGCTCTTGTAATTTTAGAAAATGAATTATGTGAAAAATATTTTGAAATAGCAGAATTAGATGACAATAAAAAGCCTCTTAGGCTCAAGCTATTAGATTTCGGTATTAAGTATTATATTAACCCTGCAGGGTCATACCACAATGAAAAAGATGCACAAAGCTTCAATCCTATGCCTGTATTAATACAAGGTAAGAATAAAGATGATTATAATGAACTATCAGATCTTGAATCACAAGGCTGGAGGAGGTTAAATGGCTAACATAGAACCCTACATTCAAAGCCCTTTCAATAAACAGCGTAAAGATAAATTTTTATTTGTCCTCAATTTTCCTGATGCATTAAAAGAGATATCACAAAAAATTAGCAGAGATAATGCGCATATTATTCCCAATTCACTGCAATTTTCTGTTTATGGAGCTGTTGTACCTACCATACAGGTACCTAAACTAGACATAAGATACTCTGGGCAAACATTGTCACAATCAAGTCTTGCTCGGCCACCCTACGAACCTGTCACTGTGAATTTTACTGTTGACAACAGATTTAATAACTATTGGGTCATATATTCCTGGCTCAACATCCTGAACAACACTTACGATAGCACATTTGACTCAAAAAATCTGATACCTACAACCAAAGGGAATACCATACTAAATAAAACAATTCTAGATGATTATAAAGCAGATATATCTCTCTTTCCTTTAGATGAGTACAACAAACGCATCATAGAGTTTAAATATACCAGAGCTTTTCCTGTTTCTTTGGGTGGTATTGACTTTAATTACCGCAACCCAGAGGAACTTGAAACAAACTTTACATTTACTTTCTCACAACTATTTGTCAATCTAATTGAAAATACAGATAATATATAAATATTTTTTCAAAAATCTTACCCCGAAACAAATAAATACTTTATATGGCAAGAATAATTCAGAGCCCTGGTGTACAGATTAGCGAGATAGACCTTTCATTGAGAGCAACAGGAAGCCCTGTTACTACAGTACTTATTCCTGGATTTGCTTCAAGGGGACCTATCTCCGAGCCTATCAAAATTAGCAGTGTTTCTGAATTTGAGCAAATTTATGGTCAACCTTCCAATGCTGCTGAGAGATATTTCTACCATTCAACTAAAGCTGTTCTACAGAGCCCTAGTGATGTTTTAGTTTACAGAATGCCCTATGGCAATGGACAAGGAGTTGATACAGCTAATAATTTTAGTGCACTGGTATACCCTGTTGCAACATATGTCGGTGGAGTTTCCTCAACTGTACTAAATGGAGTTTCTTCAAATTATTTCTTTGGTGAACCAACCCACCTCTCCTTGACACAAGAACAGTATATTGGCTTACTCAAGGGTGATGGATTTACATGGGCCGCTGACACTGGTGGTACGGTAGCATTCAATTCAATAGCTAGCCTGAGTGGTGCTGGCATCATTGTGTTAAATAAATCTCAATCTTCCATTAACAACAGGTTTGAAGGATACTATGTCAATATTACCGACAACACCAATCTAAACCCTGCCACAGATTTTGATGGTGTGCATCGCATCCTGTCTGTGAACAGCAACAATCCAGTTATTTCTGGACAGGATTATGTGAACCTTCCTACTACACGGTTAAATTTTGCACTCAGCGCCACCACCAATGGTACCGGTGGCAGTCTATCAGAAGCAATAGAAAATATTCCTAGTTTTGATATTTCTAGCAATGAATATGATGATACAGTCATCTTCTCAGTAGTTAAGTTGCGCCAGTCAGTATTTGCTCCAGACACCATTGCTCTTGATTATGTTCTATCAGAGAATATTGTAGGGTCATTTGATGCAAACAGGCAAATCAATGGCTCAAACGGTGGACCTTCACAGAGCTTCTCACTTGAAACGCAAGACAACAATCTCTTGCAAGCATCTATTTTAATCAACCCTTACATTTCTAATAAAAATCAAGCCACATGGCTAGATATTAATGGGGTTCCTACAAAGCGGGTTCGTTTCTTAGGCTCAAGATTAGCAGTACCACTTGCTGGTGAAAGTGCAAATCAATACACAGGCCGTGTGGGTGCCCCGCAGGGAGTTGTTGAAGGTTTTAGAGCTCTTCTGGGTGACTCAGACAATCTCGTTTCTCTTGGTGATTATCTCAATCAAAATCTCGACACAAAAGAAATTGGTAACCTACCTGCTAAGTTGTCCAACATGTTAAATAAACTGGACAATCAAGATGTGTACCCTCTCAATCTGGTAATTGAAGCAGGGCTAGGCACAGTGTATGTCAATTCCTTAAATCCTGCAACTTCTGGATATTTTGATGACTCAGTAACCTTCAATTCACTATTCTATGCAATGACAGCTCAGAGAGCCAACAGTCTCCCTGAAGCAGCCACACTATACAATGAAGTTGCCTCAGAGTTTGTGTCATTTGCAGAATCTAGACGCAAGGATTGTTTGTTTATTGCTGATCCATTAACAAACATCTTAATTTCCGGTGGAATAAAGACATTATCTGACCCCACCAAAACATTCACAGCTGATATATACTGGCCATTAAGAAACCAATTTGCAGTAATAGATTCAAGTTATGCCTGTACCTTTGCAACTGTGGTAAGAGTAGCAGACATTGCTTCCTCTTTGCAAACATATGTTCCATTCTCTGGATTTGCTGCAGCTTCAATGGCCAACACTGATACAAATTATCAACCCTGGTATGCTCCTGCAGGATTTACCCGCGGTGTTGTAGGCGGCATCAGCGACATTGCCTACTATCCCAAACAAAAGCAGAGAGATGATCTCTATAAGGTCAACTTGAACCCTGTGGCATTCTTCCCTGCTGAAGGGTTTGTAATCTTTGGTCAGAAAACCTTACAGAAGAAGCCCAGTGCATTTGATAGAATCAATGTACGCAGAATGTTCTTGAATCTAGAAACTGCAACACGCAATACAATGAAGTATTTTGTGTTTGAGCCTAACACATTGTTTACACGCACTCAAGTTGTCAATACATTGTCACCCATCTTTGAGAATGCAAAGAATACACAAGGCATATATGACTATCTAATTATTTGTGATGAGCGCAACAATACATCAACAGTGATTGATGACAATGCACTTGTCATGGATGTGTACATTAAACCAGTAAGAACAGCTGAGTTCATCTTAGCTAACTTTTACGCAACAAGAACAGGAGTAAACTTTCAGGAGATAGTAACCTAAAGAATAAATAAATTTTATGTCAGACGTAAATCAACTAATTACAGATTTCTATAGAGTAGCTCAAAACCGCGAGTTCGCTCGTGACTATGCCTTCAGAGTACTATCTATCAATACCGGTGGAGCTAGTACAGTTTCATTTGACAATGATGACTTAGTATATGTCAAAACAGCAACTCTACCTGAGAGAGCCATCACTAATGTAGCAGTTCCTTTCATGGGATTAAATTTCAATTTGCCTGGCAATGCCACATATCCTGGCAGTGAAGCTTATACACTAACATTTTACGCTGATGCTCAATCAAAAATCCGTCAGAAATTTGAAACATGGTCACAAGATGTCTTCAATGACGGAACAAGCACAGGTAATTACTTTGCTCCCAAACAGACAGCAGTAATCGATCTTGTTCAACTGGACAATCAGATGAACAAAATAGCCCAGTATCAGTTGGTTGGTGTTTCTGTTAGAAGTGTTGGTCCATTGAGTTACAACATCTCTGATGGAACAGGTAACACCATTGAATTTACTGCAACTATCTCCTATCATTACTGGAGAAAAACAAGCTAAGTAATTCAGTCTTTTCTTAAATAATTAGGTGAACAATCCGTTTACCAGTGCTCTACAATCATTAGGTAATAATTTTACCGACATATCAAACGGTACCAACTCTCTATTTGCCCCACAAGTAATTGATTTATTTGGATTTAATCTCCCGGGTGTACCTTTAATAAGTCCCAGAGATTATTTTCTCGTACAAATGGAATCATGGTTCACATCCATTCCAATGTCGACACAGTGGATGATTGTAATAGATAATTACCCCCCTGCACTAAGATCGCAAATAATACAAGGAGTAGAGAGAACTGACGGTGCAAGAAAAGGCTGGGACATATCATCCGCTAAAACAATTCTTGCAAGTTTTCCTCTTCAAAAAATTATAGGATGTTTATTTGCTTATTCTATTACTATTCCAGTAGAAGAATTTGCCATGGAATCAATATCTGTAAACAATAACAGAGGGTTTCTACCTGGAATATTAGCAGGCAACAGATCCAATACACCACCAGAACTATCAATTGAGTTTAGAGAAACAAACACATCATTTATTGATTTTGTTCTGAAACCATGGACAATTCTTACATCTCATTTTGGATTAGCAGCAAGACCTCAGGATACCCCCACAACAAAAGACCCACTCAACATGAAATGCAATATGACGCTGTTGCAGTATACAAGAACATTCAATGGTATCTCCATGATTCCGAGAAAGGTCTATACATTCTTCAATTGTGCACCATATTCCATAAGCACACAGACACTGGATTTTTCAGAAGAAAAGGAACAAATCTATACAACACGCTGGTCTTACAGTAATTACACAATTGAGAATAACTTGTACTTGCCTATAGCCGACATTGTTAATAGAATAGCTAATGGTGAAATACCTAGAGTCACATCTTTCCAAAACGGTATTGGCTCTATAAATCCATTAGGATTTTTATAATGCAATTTCATTTAACATTTACTCAACCCTCCACAAACAAAATCTTTACAGTAAAAGAGCTCACCTTTGAGCAATATAGGATTTTAAACAAATTCATTGGCAATAAAAACAACAAGCACATAGATGAATATTTTAACCACATCATAGAGAGCAATTCTAATGCAATGTTACTCACAAATTTTGACAAATTTTTACTGTTATTCCTTCTAAGATTAGCATCTATATCTTCAGAAGTAGAAGTATCTTCTGGAAAGTTTACAAAGAAAACATCCATCATACCCATTTTTACACAATTGCAAAGTCTGAGCAAATCATTTAAGCGCACTTTTACACATGATAATTTTACCCTTGAAACTGATTTGCCCAAAAATTTATGCTTCAATGATGTGTATGATCCCTTGTGCTTCTCAATTCAAGAAATTATCATCAATGGTACCCCCATCAACTACAGCAGTCTCTCAGATGAGGAAAAAATTATAATTTTTGAAAAATTACCATCTTCCATAATTTCAGATTTAAGAGCTTATCAGAATGAAGTATCCTCTGTGTTCAAGCAGTGTGAAATTAAGCTCTTTGATAGTGATCAGTCTTTTATTATCTCACCTTTTGATAATAATATGTTTGAATTCATCAAAGTGCTCTTCACCACCAATCTAAAAAGTCTTTATGAATTACAGTACATATTAGTTAGCAAGCTGTTTTACTCTGCAGAGTATATTGATAAGAATACGTTAGTAGAAAACCTTATCTTGAAGAACATTTTAGAAACTGAAATGAACCAGCTCAAGGAAGAGCGGCAGAAGAGCGTTGAAAACAAACCACAGGGTTATAAATAGGATATATGGATAATTTTAATAATGCTCTCAATGCTCTAAATTCGCTCTCAAAGGATTATGAGATCTTTGTACCGTCATTAAACAAAAAATTAAAATTTAAAGATGTAACAACAAAACAACAAAAGAATATTGTCAAGTGTGCTCTTGAAGAAGGCACTGCAGGATTAAGCTTTATCAACTTAACCAGTGAAATAGTTCGTGACAATTGCAATGAACCCTCCTTACTACTAGCCTCTGATAAGAATTTCATCCTCACATCTTTGAGAGCATTGTCAATTAGCCCAAGCTTCAAGCCTTATGATACAGATACAACTGTCGACCTCATGGTCTTAGTCAATAAGAATATAGCTACACCTGATATTCTCAAAACAAGAGAAGTAACTGATGGCACAGTAAGCATTTCAGCTGCCATTCCAACAATAGCAGAAGACATTGCCATTAATAACGAGACAAAGAAAAAACTGCTACCAATTACTAATACGAGGGACTTGACAAGAGAGGCTCTCGGTGAAATGTATATTAATGAAATTATTAAATACATGAAAACAGTAAAAGTTGGCACAGAAGAGATCAAGTTCAGTGAACTGACATTCAATCAAAAAACACAAATTGTTGAGAAGATACCCATTTCGCTGAATGCTAAATTGATTGATTATATCAATAGCGTCAAACAATTTGAGCGAGAACTGTTAACATTACCTGATTCCAAGACAGTCATCACAGTAGAACCCACTTTCTTTACAGTATAAAGTTAAAACTACTGTTCCATCTTAAATATATTTGATGGACGATGTTACACAAGATCTTATAAATGATGTATCCACTCTTAATGATAAGATGGACTATGTTGTAAAGTTTCTAGATTCCAATTATGCAGAAAATAAAGATGACAAGGTAAAGAAGAGCAGGATATATGATTTAGTTGAAGAAAAAGAGCAGAAAGAAACGCTACAAAATACTCGATTTTCAGCTTTCAAAAGAAAAGAACGGCAATATCAAGCAATGCCCTTTGTGTTTGATGGTGTCACTAGTGAAGGTAGGAAGCAACTTAATAAAGCTCTTAAGAATATGCTGCCTGGTGCAGATATCCCCGGAATAAAAAAAGCTGGTGGTGCAGGTGGCATGCTTGGTGATTTGCTTGCAGCTGCAGGGCTCGGCTTGGGGCTCTTGATAGGTGCATTTGTCTTTATCTCACAAAGAGCAAAATTTCTATATGACCTAGTTAAAGAAGCATTTGCAACAATGGAAAACTTCTTTAAAGACATCAAGGAGTTTCTTGTTCCTACAAAAGACAAATTAAAATTCAATGATTTATTGAGAGACATGGAGGAAGTGTTTAAACTTTCCCCAGAAATGAGAGCAAAGATACTCGCTGACAAGGAGAAATTCTTTAAAGACTTGGAAGCAATGTTAAAGATAGATCCCAAATCACTTGAATTCAAGTCTCTCAATGACCCCAAAATACTCAAGGACTTGGATGAGATAGCCAAGATGTATGGAATGCGTGTTGCTGATTTAAAAACAATCCTAAAGGGTGAACAAGATTTTATTGGTCAGCTCAAAATGCTCAATGCAACCCATCAAGAACTGGTACCCAATATAAAAATAATGCTTGAAAGAATCAAGCAGCTTCCACCTGAAATATTAAAACTGAGCCCCAAAGAACTTGATCAATACATCGTTGAACTACAAGCTGCAAATGAAGAAACAAAATTAAAGTTATTGAATGACTTAAAAATATTCAGAAAACTCAGATTAACTCTACAAGCCCCCACACTCTCTGAAGCTGAAATGTTTGAATTGAGAGGATACATTAAGAAGTTTGAATATGAAACTTTAAAAATGTCTCTTGCAGATTTAACAAACATCATAGAAAAATTAAAAGACTCTGGTGCAGCTGATAGTACTTTTGTAAAATCCTTAGAAGAACTCAAAAGATTAAAGATTGAAGGATACACACTGGAGGAGTTGCGCAACCTAAAAACTGACATTGAATTGTTCAATGTTGAAATCGCCAAACGCAAAACATTATTTAACCTGTTTATCAGAGATTTAAAAGAAATGGCTGCAGCCATAACACCCAATTTCATATTGGAGATGCCCGCTAACATGAAAACTTATCTGGATGGACTTAGAGCAGAACTAAGAATTAGCATAGATGATTTTAAAGCAGCATTCAAAAGCTGGGGAGACAGCATAAAAACCTTTTTCAGTGAAATTAAGAAAGATTTACTTGCATCCATGTTCACAGAACAGGAAACTGCAGCCATGGGTGCCAAGATAAAAGAATACAGACAAGCACTAAAAGGTGATATGATAAGCATGTTGGATAAGATAACAAGCATGCTTGGAGTAGCAAAGCCAGGTGAACTAGCTGCATCTGAGTCAGTTACAGCTGCCATCGGTAATTTTATTGGAACTGTTTTTGTAAAATTAGGTGATTTAATTAAGACCGTCATGGAGATACCAGCGGTAAAAGCAGGTATGGGCATTGCAGATAAATTCATAAAAATATTTGGTGTATTGTTTGCAGCCATAGACGACATCTTACCCCTGGCATTAAAAGCAATCAAAGGCGAAGATATTCCCAAGGAAATGCTTGTCACAAATCTCACACACTTTGCATTACAACTATTAGGATGGCTAGGGAGCTCAGCCTTCTTCCCTTTAATTTTTCTTGACAAACAATCATTAGAACCACAAATTAAAAAATGGCTAGCTTCACAAGATGGAATGGAATTTTATGGTAGGTTATTTTCTAGTGTGGGAGATGTAGCTTATAAAGCCATGATAAGTATGATGAATGAACTGTTAATTCAATTGCCTGGCAAATTGGTAGCATGGGTGGTTGGGTTATTTGACAAAGGTGCAGGTGAAAAGATAAGCATGTATGTTCAAGGTGCAAAAGAAGGTGTAGATGAACATTTGAGAGACTTTACTTTTTATGATCTTGGTGATAAGATTATCACAGGTCTTTTGAGCTTTGTGGATATGGCTCTTGAGGCATTAAAAAAACTTCTCACCCCTGAATGGTGGCTTGCACAAACCAAGAAAAAATTAGCTGATGCACAACCAGCTCCAGAGTCTGTTGAAAAGGCAGGCGCTGGCATACCAGCAGGTGGATCAGAACAGCCACCTGGCCCTGTGGCAGGTGATTTGATTGATGATGGTGATAGAATGCTGATTGCAGGCAAGAACAGAGTCACCTTCAGAAAAGATGATGAAATCTTTGCCATCAGAAAAGGTGGCCCCATTGATAAAATATTTACCTCATCTTTCAACACACAAACCAATGAACTGAAATCTTCATTTGAAGGCATGTCAACCACCATGGCCAGAGAGATGGCCAAAAATACAACCAGGTTGGAAGCACTTGTCACCCATATCAAGCTTCAGAATGAATATTTAGCAAATATTTCCAAGAGCAATCAAAGCATAGCTGAAACACCATCACAAGCAGTGAATGTAGTAAATCAGTCTGTTAGGAATAACGTTAACATGGATGCACTCACTTCATCAACTTATAGATCTAAATTGGGGCGCGCCCCATTAATAATGTCTTAAATATTTAAATGGCAACTAACCTCTTCAATGTTGATGCTACAGGCACCCCAGGTTTTGCTGTGGGTGTCAGCAATGCTTTCATATCAACAAGCAATTCAAGCCCTGGGAAGAGCAGTGTTGGTAAAACCTATTCTGTGGAGAGCAAACCCCCCACTTTAAAGCCAAACTCCAACAGACCCATCAATGTAGTCAGAAATTTTCCCTGGACATACTCTAAACCTGGTGATTCAGGTCGCTTTCAAGTGCCAACAATTGTTCTCAATGAAAAGAGGCTAAAAACTAATGCACTTGTTTCACAAATAACTTCTTCAGGTGGAGCTGCCATACAAGGCATAAAAAGTATAGGCAACTATCTCAACAAAGTTGGAATAGGGAATAATGTATCAACATTTCTCTCCAGCTTGGAGGCCATTGTCAGTCAAACTATTCAAGAGCAAGCAGCCAAGAACCCTGTTACAGGCAGCATTGTTTCTGACATCAAGAGCTTGACACAGGATGAGAATCCACGCATGGAAGATGACATGCTCAAAGCATATAAAGATCTCTATCTAACAGAACCCACAGGGTTTTCATACTTAATGCCATATTTTGAAGATTATCTCAACTCTTCTGTCAACATTTTCGGTGATGATTCACCAGGTGGTGTATTCAGTGGCACAAAAGATATTGCTGTGAAGAGTGGTGGACTGTTGGGCATGCTAAATACTCCTTTTGAATTCTCTTTCCAGGAAAAAGCAAAATTTTATAATTTCAATCAAGAAGGTGAAACCATAAGCTTTAGTTTTCCTTTGATCAACACAGGGTCTGCTACATTTGATGAAGTTAAACAAAACTGGCAGCTGATATTCTTACTTCTCTATCAAAACAAACCTTCCAGACTCAACAGAACCATAGTTGAACCACCAGTAATATATGAAGCCATTATTCCTGGGCAGAAGTTCATACCTTATGCATACATTACCAATCTGCAGGTCTCCTTCAAGGGTGCACGACGCGCTTTGAGTTTCGGGCTACCCACTGAATTGCAATCTCTGTATGCAACTACCGGTACCGATGAATACTTTGAATCCATATCCCACACAACTCGAACCATCGATGCCATCATACCTGATGCATACTACATAACCATTACACTCAAATCTCTTCTCTCCGAAACAAAAAATTTCATGGCTTATGCACATAATCTTGCACCAGAGCGCAACCTAGTAGAGGTCACAACATCTGCAGATAAAGCTGCAACTGCAGGTACAACATATGGCATAGGTGACTTTGAATCAAGACAGTTCAACTCCAATATATTAGATCCATTTGGCAACAGTCAAAATACTGCAACAACTGAACTTTTGAATACTGTGGGTGAGAGATTAATTGGTTGATTGAAGAGCATTTAAAGCTCTTTTTATAAATATTAATATGGATTTAGGCACCTACCAGAACAAACTAAAAGATTTGCCTGCTCTATCCAGACAAAGATATGAAAATATTTTCAAAGTGTACAAGAACAACAGGGGCCAATACTATTATAACATCAATAAGTCCATAGGTTTTCCTGAAAACATCGATAAAACCAAGATTAGCTTCATTACTGTCAAGCAAAAACAAGCATGGACCACAATAAGTTACAATGTATATGGCACCATAGAGCTGTGGTGGTTAATATGCCTTCTTAATAAAATAGAGAACCCCATTAAGCTACCAGAACCAGGAACCGTTCTCAAGGTTCTAAACTATGATGCCCTCAATGATGTGCTAGTTGAGATACAAGGGCAAATCAAACAAACATGATAAATGGTGATTCATCTTTTTTACAGGAATATCAGTTCAATGATTTTCCATACCAGATTAATAACAACTTCTACGTATTCCAAGTTAGCCTTATTAATTATGATGGCAGATTAAAGGTTCTAACTCCCCAGATCATAAGAGAACTGGTAATTGAAGATGATTTAACTGCCATATTTCACAAAGGCTACATAGTATTGGACAACAAATATGATAGTATTGAACGTACACCCATCATACAGCAGAAAGACCTCCTATCCGATAATTTAAAAGATTTTTTCATGAAAGGTGACTGCCGGGATGTTTTGCGTGTCACTGTATTGCCTAAAGTTATTCCTGGCCCTGCAACAACATATGATGATGTAGTATTACAAAGTTTTTTACTCGATTTTGAATTTGCAGTATATCACGAGGAGGATGTAAGAGATGAGAACGTTGACAATAAAACTAAAAAACTATATTTTTGGGATTTAAATTATGAAATTTTAAGAGAAAAAAACTCTTATTATGCTACTAGCAACTTCATACCTGATCCAGGCGTCACACTACTGTCCAACAGTGACAGGTCCATTACAACTGGTGCAGCCATTTCTGGTGCTTTGCTAGATGCACTCCCGGTCACAGAAGGATACAAAATAAATATAAGCAAAGATTTTGACCCAGGCGCAACAACCATATTCTTCTCTGCTCCTGCACAATACAAAGCAATAGATACAATAAACTATATACTTGATAGACATGTGTCTAGTGTGGACAACAAATTCGATCCATGCATTTTAAGGTTTGAGAGATATCCAAGAGAATTCTCTTTGATTAGCATGGCTGATTATTTCAAGGGAGCGGTGCAAGGACAAGGACAAAATGCCATCCCAGGCAAATATTTCCTAGAGGATTACAAAATTGTAGGCTTTGATAATCTACCTTTTGAGGGAAACCAAAACATGTCCTTTACGCTGAGCAAAGGATTTTCACCAAAATATGCACCTTATTTCAATACCATAGGCAATATAGACACATATTCCTTTGATAATATGTCCGGTCAATTCACACAAGATGAGCTAGTACCCAAGATAGTTAATTTCTACGGCTATGGTGATAAGATATTTGAGATTGATAGTGAACGCAATTCCACCGCAAGCAATTTTAATGTAATAAAAGACAATTACTGTTCATTTGGCGGTGATACAACCACATCTAAGATGCAAAATATTCTACCAGGTGACTATCGCGATAAAAATAAGAATGTGCGTTATGCTTTTGCTAGTGTTGAGACAAACTCTGATCAGAGACTATCTCTAGGCAGAACAAAATTTCTATATGATTATATTTTGAATAGCAATTTGTTCATCTTTAAAGTAACAGGATCTACACACAGACAAGCAGGCAGATTCATATCAATAAGCAGAGACACCTCCATACCCTTATCTGATTTTGATAAAAAACTTCTGGGTATATATTTAATCGTCAATGTCAAGCATACCTTTCGAAATGCACTATATACAAATGAATTGGTCTGTGTGAAGGCCTACATAGAGGATAACGTATTTCTTAACCCAACGCACATATGACACCAGGATTTTCATACAATATAAATAGTAATTCTGCTAGTGCACTAGCAGCAACACAAGGCACACTTGCACCCAATCAAGAAAAATTGCCAATAAAATCCATACTACCCAAAATGGCAGATATCAATTTTTCATCCAAATTGGAACTCCTCAAGCAAGATTCAAATTACGTTAGCATAATGAGTAATATTGAGAATCAGATTAATATTGCAGTGCTATATTACAATATCTTACAATCTGGTGATCCTGTAACTGATTTTGCTGAATTTTATTCTGGATTAAATAACAAACTATTTGACTATCTTGACAGTGATTTCATAGAATTTTGGTCCAAAAGATATGACAGTGCAATAGAGCCCGTAAAAACATTAGTCGAGAAACAAATCAACACTAAAAAGAACTATTATAAAAATATTAGCGATTCCATTGGTCTCCTTGTCAACTCAGATAATAAAATTGATGATTCTACAACCCCCGTTTATGACTTAACCTGCGGCATCTATGGTGCACCAAACTACATACCTATTCAACTAAGGAATAAAGTGTCACCAATAACAAAGCAAGTGATAACAGATCTGAGTACCAAAACTAGCTCTCTCATGAGAGTTAATTTGCAAAATATTTACTTTGTAAGCCCCAATGATGATCCATACCAAGATTCGACCCGCCCTCATGGAACAAATTTAATAGCTGACTACAACTATTATGTGAATTATACCAGCGCTCTCAAGACATTCTACCTGAGCCTTGTAGGGTATTACAGCAAATTTTTTGAATATGTAAGGTATCATAATAACATCGGCAACTTTACAGGCTGCAACTTACGTGACAGCAAAACTAATGTACAGAAAATGAGCAATGCTGCATTTCAATTAAAAGTTGAAAATGGTAAACCATATGTTGACCTGTTGTTAAATGAAATATTTCCTGCAAGAAAATCAAAAACAATAAAAGATTCTATTTCTGCACCATTAACACAGAATAACGCATACACCAACACAGCAACAAATCAAACCAATCTAGTACCCAACATAACAGAGATGTCTTTTGCTCTTCCTATTAACAAGCTACCTGATGCTCAAAAAGCATTAACTTCCAACCTCTCAACTCTCAATATCAACCCTGCAGATTACTTAAAATCAATCAACATAAACAAGTATGCACCTGATTTTCTATTTGGCAATTTAACCAACATCATCCCATCTGGACTATCCAATTTAAATATTCCTAATTTTATGGAGTTTGCACAGATACCAAATTTCATTACATCCATAAATCCAACACAAATATCCAGCCTAACAAATTTGGCAAGTCTAGGTAATCTCATTCCTGGAGGTGTATTTGGTAGTTCACTGGGTACTATTGCTGGTGATTTTAGCAAGGTTGTAGGAGCTGCAAGTCAGCTTGCCAATTCCATTGGAGGTGTAGCTAGTTTATTTAATGGCGGATTTAAAACAGATCCAATGAGCGTATACAACAGTCTGAAAAGTGTAAAAGATATTATTTGCAACTTCCCCATACCTGATTTAAATGGCAGCTTGAATTTTGACTTTAATTTTGATATTAATTTTGATGAAATAGAGAGAAAGCTTTTAAACCTCTTCCCCAAGCTGGATATATCTCTATCTAGCTTTGGTGAGATATTTGATACGCTTTCTTCAAGTATTCTGGATAACATAGAAAAAACATTTACCGATTTATATAAAAACCTAACAAGTTGCGGGTAAATCAAGTATCAATTGTCTTGATGTCTATGGTTTTTGCTTCATCAATCTTACCCAAATTGTCCATTAACATCTTGAACACTTCTTCTCTGGTAGCAAGCAATTTTTGAGTGGAGTCTTCTTGTTTCAAAGCTTTTCTAGCTTCTATATCCATCTGTTTAACAGATTTTATTGTGTCGTTCTTTTTATCACTCAAGTTGATCTTGTTGAGAGCATCCAATGCAGTGGCTGTAGCCTGTACAAGTTCAGAGAATGATGCCACATCCTTACTTTCTGGTGATGAAATGATGTAATCCTTGACATTCTTTAACATTGCTAAGCTCTCCTCAACCAATGCACCTGCTGTTTCAACAACAAATTTCTCTAAATTCTCTTTCTTGAGAGGATTCTGCTCAGTTTCAACTTTCTTAGCTGCTTGCTGTGCTTCTGTTAATTGACTCAACAGATCCCCCACCATTTCATTAAGTTCTTCACTCATAACAGTATTTATTCCATTTGATTTCATATACACTTATAATATAATAAGACTATGAATTCTGATCTTAACCTCACATACATGCCTGTATTACTATTTGAAAAGACGCACCCAGATGCCAAGCTCCCCAGCAAGAATCATGATTCTGATACAGGTTATGATGTGTATTCCATTGAAGACAAAATAGTACCCGCCAGAGGGTCAGTTGTAGTGAATGTTGGTTTAAAATTTGCTGACATTCCAGAAGGATATTGGGTAAAGGTTGAGAGCCGGAGCGGCTTAGGATTTAAGCACGGTATCACCGCACATCCAGGCATCATTGACAATGGTTACAGAGGTGATGCAGGTATCAAGTTATACAATTCAACAGATGCTCTGTATGAGATCAAAGCAGGTGACAGAATTGCACAGTTCATAGTCTACATGAACATACACATGCAAGTTGAATGGGGCACAGGACAAGCTTCTACCCGCGGTGAAAAAGGTTTCGGTTCCTCTGGAAAATGAACCTACAAGAAATTTCAAATCTTTGGGTCGAGAAGTATCGACCACAAAAACTAGATAGCTTTGTCATTACAGATCAAAATCTAGAAATAGTAAATAGTTTTGTCAATAACAAAGAAATTCCTAATCTCCTATTAGCAGGCAAGCAAGGTCTAGGAAAAACAACTTTAGCTAAAATACTTGTCAAAGACATTTTAAAATGTCAATATCTGTATATCAATGCCAGTGATGAAAATGGTATTGAGACTATCAGAACAAAGGTAACTAGCTTTGCCCAGACCAGAAGCATTGATGGTGGTATTAAAGTTATTATTCTTGATGAAGCAGATGGTATCTCATTAGATGGTCAGCGTGCACTAAGAAATACCATGGAAGAGTTTTCCAATTTAACAAGATTCATTCTGACTGCTAACTACAAATATAGAATTATTCCTGCTTTGCAAAGCAGATGCCAGAATCTGGATGTGACACCTCCACTGGACAAATCTATCAAGAGATGCATAAATATTCTGAAGACAGAAAAGATAGAAATAGATGCTGATCAAAAGTCCATCTTATTTGACTTTATAAAATCATATTATCCAGATCTTAGATCATGCATCAATGAACTTCAAAAGTTTTCAGTTACAGGCAAGCTTAAGATCCACAGTTTTTCAAATAATGAATTGTATGAATCAGTGTTCAAAGAGATAGTAAGCAAGAATATTAATATATTAAGAAAGATACTCATTGAGAATGAGAGCATATTCAACGCAGACTATGTTCTGTTACTCAGAGGACTTTTCAAGTACATAGAAAACAAGCAAATGGATGCTGACTTGAAGAGAAAGTATTTACTAATAATAGCTGAGCATTTGTACAGATCTGCTTTTGTTGTGGATCAAGAGATTAATTGCTTCAGCTGCTTCATACTGATGGCAGACCCAACACTATTCTCAGTTTTTCGGTAAATACATTGCCGTGTACACAGCAGGATCTTTTTGACCTTCAGCAGGCACAGCAGGGATCTTGATATTTTTGTCTGTGAGCTCTCTGTCACCAGGCTGCATCTTACCTCCAACATCAGAAAACCCTGTTTGCTTCTGAGGTGTCAGATAATTGCCTGTATCTGGTAGCTTCACTGGTATTGGGTCAATCTGAACTTTGTTATCATATTTGAATTGATCAGGAATGGGTGGCAGATTGGGGTAGTCATTCTGATGCACGAGTAGATTGGATGGAACTGTGACAGTCTTATTGTAGTCAAATGTGCCTGGAGCTATTTCAGGTACAACCTCTATTGTAAAACCATAGCCAAAATTATCTGGATTGCCAGCACCCATTACTGCAGGTGTGAACGATTTAATGTTCTTAACTCTTAGATTTAACCCTGAATCAATGAGATCCTTCACTGCACTTTTGATGGATTCTGGCTGATCTTTGAAGAAATCATTCTTAAACACAGTGTCTACGAACTTAACTCTGTCACTTGTTAGAAATCCACCTCTTGTGTATCTGCTAATAGCCGCTTCATAAAGCTTTAAAAACTTCTTTTCCATTAATGATATTTATACTATTTATTATGAGTTTCCTACTTAATTTTTACCATAAATATGTATATGGCATCAATAAATGTAGTCTCCATAAAGAAACCAGAGGAAACATATCAGGGATTCACGTATTCTGACATTAAACTTGACTTGGTATTCAATTATACTATTGATAACGAGCTGTTAAAAAAACATACAATTAAAGATGCAGTCAATAGCTTGGATTATGATGCCATCAAGAACAGCCTGTTCAACCTGTTCACTACCATCCCCGGACAAAAGATTTTAAATCCAGAATACGGAATGAATTTGTCTCAGTTTTTATTTGAGCCTGTGAACCGTGATGGTGGCACTTTAATAGGCACAGAAATATTGACATCAATCAACAAGTACGAGACAAGAGTGAAAGTGCTCTCTGTAAAGGTATTTGCTGATGAAGACAACCACCAATATACTGTTACGTTGATCCTTGCAGTGCCCTTTGTTAATAACACAGCCTTCAAATTGGTCGGAGTATTAAGTAATTCTGGATTCTCTTTCAATAATTAATATGGCAACACAAAATACATTCAACAATTTCAATCTAAACACAGATGGTTATGCTGCATTTGATGCGACATCATTACGCGACTTGATTACCACCAGACTCAATAGCAATACTGTGTTTACTGATCAAAATTTTCTTGGTAGCAACATATCTTCCATCATAGATATTATTGCTTACTCCTACCATGTATTACTTTTCTATCTAAATCAAACAAGTTCTGAGAGCACGTTTACAGGAGCACAACTGTATGAGAATATAAACAAAGTTGTGAAGCTTTTAAATTATAAACCTATTGGAAACCAATCATCAATACTACCATTTGAGGCAACTGCTGGTGTGCAACTAGCGCCTGACACATATACAATTCAGAGGTACTCATATTTTACAGTAAACGGGGTCAATTACTCTTTTAATAGAGATGTTTCTTTTACTAAGAGTTTATCTACTGTGGAATATCTTGAAGATCTGAGCACGCAAAATCTCCTGTATCAAGGAAACTACACTGAATACCCCACATACATTGCCACCGGTGAACCATTTGAAGTTGTAACACTGGTGGCTCTAGACAACACACAAAAAACCGTTAACATAGACCATTTTAACATTGATGTATATGTTAGAGGCAATACTACAAATGAGAGCGCAGCATGGAGCAAATGGGAACCAACTGAATCTTTATTTCTAGAAAGAGGAACTGCATTAAAATATGAAATACGTTTGAATGAAAATGGAATGTATGAGATAAAGTTCGGTAATAACATAAATGGAAGAAGCTTGAACGCTAACGACCAGGTTGCAATCTATTATCTCAAATCTGCTGGTGCTGCTGGTCAAATAGGTCCCAACGTACTGAACGGCAATACACTTTTTAGCTACAATACTGACCGTTTCAATCAGATTAAAACTGATACCACACCTGTAAACCTACAGGTACTAACACAAACTCAAGCAAGTTACATCATCTTTACAAATACCAGCCCTTCAACTAATTACGTAGAAGCTGAATCTGTTGAAAGTATCAAGCAGAACGCACCCAACACATTCAAAAGCCAATACAGATTAATCACTGCAGAGGATTACAAAAACTACCTGGATGCAAATTTCAATAGTATTCTTGGCTCTGTAAAGGTTGTCAATAACTGGGATTATTTAGCCCAACACATCAAATATTATTTTGATATAGGCATAGAGCAACCCAACATGGATTCACGCATTCTTTTCAATCAGGTGAAGTTTTCTGATTCATGCAATTTCAACAACATATATGTGTATGCTGTTCCAAGATTAGAAAAAACAACTTCTCTCACTACCAGGGCAAATTATTTAAACAGCGCACAAAAGCAATTGATAATAAACAATCTTAATAACACAAAAGTAGTAACAGCAGAAATTGTTATAAATGATCCTGTGTATGTTCAAATTGACCTAGGGTTACTAGCCCCAGGTGAAACATTAGATCCTGCTATAAGCGATACCACCTATCTGCAGATAACAAGAAGTGTCACATCAAAGCGTAACCCTGAAGCAATTAAAAAAGAGATTTCAGAAATTTTTAGAAAGTACTTCTCAACAAGTAATGATAATCTTGGATTGTTGATCTCACTTACCAGTCTCACCAATAGAATCAAAGCCATTGATGGTGTTTCTGATATTAAAACCATAAGAACAGTAAATGGCACAACTCTTGAAGTGCCAGGAGTTAGCTTAATGGGATATAATCCTGTTTACCCCTACAAAGATATCAATATTATTGCACAGGATACACAACTACCATTCTTTAAATTTCCTTACCTAAACAATCCACTAGAGTTTATTAATAAAATTCTAGTCATAACCCCATCCCTGCAATTTCTTGAGAGAGAATACTAATGTCATCCGTATACTACACATATGTATTTTACGATACAGTTGGGTATGATGGCAATTCAACTTTAAGCGCCTATACACTGGACATTACACCAATACAGTTTATACCAGATTTTACATCATGCCCTCTATTGTCTGGTGAGACAGTCATATCAAATAAAAAAATTGAGTGGAATTTTGGTGACGGTACATACGCCAATGCACTAACAGCTAGCCATGTCTACAAATGGCCAGGCACCTACAGACCTAAACTGACTATTTTTGATAATAACGGGAGAGCTTATGATAGTTCATATACACCAAACATTATAATTCAGAATTTTGTTTGCGATGACCTGGGGTTCAAAGATTTCAAAAGATTTATCTATGATGTACCAGCAAGTAAGATTATAGAACCTCTAACAATACAATGTCAAAATAGTTGGCAATCATATGAAGCATTAAGCGGTATTTACACAGTTAATTTATATGTATCAGGTGCTGCTGGTGAATTCATTGATTATAACTCATACATTAATGACAAATGGAGTCATTTGAGAAGCCTGTCTCGGTTCTATCAAGTGCAACGCATAGGAGACTTTGATGAATTTATTATTGTCGACAAGCTAGATTTACCAAGTACAAAAATTTATGCCAGAATTAATAATAATAACATAGAACAGTGCGCTGAGACTGACACAGGTGCATATTTTGCAGGAACTACTGGATCAGCTGATTTCTACTATGTGGATGACAGAACCAAAAACTATACCACAAGAGATGCCCCCATCTTATTGATGGCGTCAATGGATAACGCTAAATTTAAAGATTTTTATTCACAATATAGCAACATTTTTGATTATGTTGACTATCCGCCATACGGGTTTGAAAATATTCAACCTGCAGTACTGCCCATCATCAAAGTAAGACACAATCCTGCAGCTTCAATTTCAATAACCACCAACGGTGTAGATGGTGAAGGAGCTCTCTCTTCATCAAGCTTCTTCTTTTCACCAAATTCTTTCATAAATACCGATATTCCATTTGTAGTAAGATTTAAAGATAATGACTTTTACACAACTAAGACTTATCCACCACTTTATTCTAACAGCATTGAGGATATTATCCCCCCACTCACAGCCTTCAGTGTGCAGATTGATTTAGTGCAAGATAACTCTCTGTCACCTCTCACCAGTGTCAAATATTACAGTGATTTCTCTCCTGAAATACCACGATCCATAGGAGGATTTTACAAAGGGTATTTTAATGCAAGTGCATCCACAGAGAATGTTAAGTTGACCGCTGGTATTTTTGTGGAAGATCCTGTGAACTTTCCTAAGGATAGCATTGTTGGCTGGATAGCAGAACCACAATACAATTATATCAAGCGCATCTTTAAAACATCCTTTTATAATTATTGCGGTGGCTTCCCTGATTTGTATCTTTCTGCCTACATAATGGATTACAGCACACCAGCCAGCACAGAAAGTTATGCAGTAGCTGTTGCTCCTTCTGGAGCAGGTGCTGGTGAAGATTACAGATCTTGGGTGGCTGATGGCAGAACAGATAGAATTTATAAAATAGATATCTTTGGTGCCATATTATCTGCATTCTATCTCTCATCTTTTCCTTTCTTAGTGGAAGATGTGTATAATCTCCCAGCAAAAGTAGTCGCAAGCATAGATCTCACATCTCCTGAATTAAGCAGTGCTGCGCCAAACAGTATAGCAATTGATGGCAACAGTGATATTTGGTTCAGCTTGTTTGATTCTGTGTCTTGCATAAAAATGAACACTGTTTCCGGCATAGGCATAGCTGTAGCATACCCTGAATACAATAATATTGTCGTTTCTCTCAGTGCTGACTACAATATACCAGAGTTGAGTGGGTTTGCTGGTGAAAATTTACTCCTGCCCGCATCACTTGACACAGATAATGAGAATAATTTGTGGGTTGCATACACCCACCCTGCTTCAAGCTTGCTCATAAAATATGATTCCAATGGTACCATAATAACTGTTGTGCCTATACCACCAAATATATCTCCCGAAGAGCTCATTGTGGATAGGAACAAGTATGTATGGGTCACAGCATTGAACCTACTATCATTTGCGACTGATCTCACTGGTAGAAATGATCTGGTATACAAATTTGAATCCACTGGCGCTTTGGTATCAGGGTATCCATTGTCTGGTTTTAGATTAGCTGGTAATATTACTCTGGATGGACAGCAGAATGCATATGTTGTAAGTGACCGGGATACTATAGTCAGAATTGATGGTGTTTCAAGAGCATTAACATATTACCCTGCTGGCTCTGCAGGCGGTAACACCACCAATTATATCTGCAGCATAGGTGGAATAGCTTGTGACACCGCAAATTATGTATGGACTATTAATAATACTGATCAAAAGCTATATTACATTGACACTGAGCAAACAACTTTGACATCAGTGGATGATCAAGATTTCCTGGCTTTGGATTTCCCTATTTTGAGTACAATTATTCCTGTGAGTGCAATGGTTGAAAAGACATTCCAAGCTTATGGTGACTGGAACGGTGCCAGATGGATCAACAAATACATGGTCCCTTATACAATCACAAGGTATCTAACGGGAGAGTCAAATGTGTTCAATGTATACCCCAAAACAGGCAAGTATTCTGTTGCAAAGATTAATGAAGATTTTGATGCAAGTGAGTTTTTAAATGGTTTACGATTTCAAGAATCACTACTTGATAAGACTGTATTCTTTAATGAGTTTCTAAAGACAATAGTAGGCGGTGCATCTGCTCAACCATATGAATTGGGGAAAACTATCTATGAGAAAATTGCAAACTTTGTTTCCAATAATGCAGATATAGATAAATGCAATGTGGATAAATTAATTTCATTTTGTGGCGAGCTTGGCGTGCAATTTGAAGAATACAACTACCCTTTTCCTCCTCAGCTGCGTCGATTGATAGACATATTAAGCATAAAACATAAAATACTGTGGGGAGATAAGAACACATACAATTTGAATTTTGATAAAAAAGGCTATTCTAACAGTTCAATTTATGGAATCAATCTTGGACCTCTATTATCCACAGAAACTAGCTACATAACTTCAGGTAAACCTGTTGTTGCACAAGAAATCTTTTCTAATAATTACACTCTAGTTAACAATGTATATTTGCCGTACTTATCTAGCAACAGTGTTGTGCCTCTGAGCACTTATGCATACAATTGGGGCTGGGGCTTAGTAGCTCCCAGATCCATCTCTGGTACAAAAATTGGCAATTACTACAGATTTTTTGAGTTCATTTCAAATGAAGAAAACACATACCATAACAATACAATTGACTGGAAAAATCCACAAAACACCCTGAATCCCGCTTTAAGCTCATATGAGGAGTGGAAAAAAAACACAGGCATTGTGGAGAATATGATTTCTTATGAACTTACCAAAGGATTAAGGTTGTTTACTAACAATACCAATATTGTATACAACAATTAAATATTTTAATGTCAGAATTAGGTAGATTTTATTCACCGAACAATGCAGTAACAGTTACCGATGTAACGCTTGACGGTACTGTGGCTACTTCTACAAATCCCTTGAGTTTCATAGAGTGGATCAGACTTAATGCTGTATCCACAGTGAGTTATGATCAGCAATTTGCAAGATATAATGAATACATAAACAGCTTCTTCAATCAACAGCACAACATTACTGATGTCTCACAATTTACTATCAGAGAGCAATACACAGCACTTGTAAATGAGATAGTACTGAATTACACTTCAACAGAAGAGAGAAGATTTTTAAAAAACTTAGACTTCAACAACCCACATGATGTTATCATTGCTGTGCCTTTCTTTGCTCGCAAAGTAAGAGACATATGCATGTATTTTTCCACATTAAGAGACAAAGTTAAGACTGCAGCTACTGAATACAGTCTGAAGGGCAGTAACATTGGGTTACAAAAACTCATTTACAATGAAATTTCTAAAACATTAGAAACACAGGATTTAACTGAGTTAACAAGAACCCTCAACTTAACATTATCCTCCATCCGAAACAACACAGTCATTGAAATTGAGGAGCTGTACGACAACAACAGCAACTATTTTGACATAAGCACACCAACTGCTTCTGCTTATAACGCCACAGGTGAGAGGGCAGAAAATTTTATTCTTAATTTCTTCGAAGTTGACCCGAATCTGTATTTAAATTTTAACAATGCCATAGTAAGTGCCATCACTTCTTATCCTTTCTATCTGACTGAACTTGGCACAAATAATTTCACTGTCATACCCACCATTGATGCAACACAGTTGGACTTACTCAAAGATGCTGATTTTATAAATCTCATCAACAACAATACACAAGCAAATTTGAAGCTCAATCTACTGGCTGATCTGAACAAAAAATACATGGGAACAGATTTCTATTATGTTTCAACTGGATCCACTGTCAGCAATGTTGTATCAGGGCTACTGTTTAAAGCTGATGCGCCTTTTGCAAACTACTTGAATAAATTGTACCCCACAGTTGCATTTGTTCCTAATCTGAGTGGATTGAAGACCGCAAAACAACAAGGATTGTTTTTTAAGCCAGACAAAATAGGATTCCTAAATTTTAATAATTTTAATTTCACTTCTTTTATAAATTCAGACAAGTTATCTGAAAATGCTGTTTATGTATTTCCAGACCCCACAAAGTTTGGTAATATCATTGGCAATACCAAAGAAAATCAATTTACCCCATTAGATTTCATAGAAGATAACAGTGTTGTGCAAGCAGACTTTACAAACAGCTACCTGTATGGTGATGCTAAGAGTGATCCTCTGCTTCCCACCTTGAGAGGGTATCAATCAAGAGAACAATCACTGCTCTACAACACACAAGGCATTTCCAGGTACATTGACCCACAAGATTTTTTCAAAGGGTTTAAAAAAGACACATGGGCCAACAGTGACATATACAAACAGATACCGGTAACTGAATTCCCGATTGCAAGCAGACTTGACACATTGGTATCCATAGATAAAACATTGGTACAATACAAATCAGATGTGTATGGCAATGACTACGGGCTTTACAAGTATGTTAATAGAGCAACCAATACATCAGACATTCTTTCTGCAAGAGATGCTGTTGTGACACGTTGCTTGATTTTAAGTGGTGACATGTTCACAAACACATACATCACCAACAATGACTTGCAATCATTGTCAGGGATAATACTAAAGACCACAAACAATATTCCACCAGGCACAGGTTATTACACTCCCTCGTATCAATTCTACAACATGGGATCACCTCATTATGCATTAACTGGTGCATATTTCTTCATCAATTCATACAGATATCAACCAGAAGTATTTTGCCAGGATTTCATCAAAAATGATGTGCAATGCTTCTTTAAAGATGCATACACTTTCATTAATGCCAATGGAACAGCACTTGTTGATTCTTCTTCTGATGCTACATCTTTTGATCCCTACACTACAGTGACTTATTATGATGAGCTAATTGAAGCTGCTACAAATCCAATGGGACCACAATATAGAGCTAATTTTGCATTTGCACCTACATTCCTATACACTGCACCTAGCTCAGCTGTGCAATTGTATGATTGTTCATATTTTATAATCAGTGGGTTCACTGATTACATTGAACCATGCAAAAATGCACTGGACAACTTGGGTGATAACTCTGATTTTGTAATGCAAAGCAATTATGTTAATTATAATATTCCTTTGAGACAAACTGCTTACCTGCCAACTGTTGCAGGCCCTGATGAAAACAAAACAATCTATGAGACAAGATTTGCAAATTATGGTAGTTTCTACTTTAGAAATAACAACAGCTCTTTGGTTATACCTGTTTCTTCTGCATTGTCAGGTATATTCTTAAAATACCCCACCGAAATTCTGCATGAGCTCAATCACAATGTGATAAACTTTGATCTGTTTTATGATGTGATTCAAATTGAAACAGAAAATTATTTAGTTTTTGATAAATTAACCTTTGATCCTGAAACAGCTACCATAGGCTACTCAACACACAATGAAACATACATAACCAGAGGCAATACCAACCCAATGCTCGAAAAAACCAGCACAATTTGGTTTAATGAGAAGGAAAATCTGTTGCTCATGTGCAGCATGATGTTGCATCCAGTGTTAAGTGCATCCAACTTCAAAGCAATTTATCCTGTGATATACACATTGGATTTAAACAGGCTGAACATCACACAGCTTTACCCCAGTAAAAACATCTCCACCTTAACATTTGAAGATGTGAGCACCTTCTCTCTGTCTGGCACCAATCAAGACATTGATATTACCCGCATAGACAAACCCATCTTAACATACAACACTGAACTAGATCAATACACCATATCTTACTTTGGCAAAGACACTTCCAACTTGAGTTATTTGTTTGTTATAGACTTTAAATACATCAATGGTGTATTAACTAATATATCCAGCCGTATGTACAGACCCACCATCGACTTGAGCCATGTTAATTTTAGCAACCCATTTGTATTTAACTATGCTACATATTTTGTTGTTGGATCCAGTTCAGGAGCAATCATAAACGGAGAGTTTGAATTCGGAGTATAATATGGCATTCACCCAATTCATGTATTTTGAACAAGACCGATCAGGTTGGTGCACTTATAACAATAGTGCAGATTGGGTGACCGCTTGGTTCAACAATACAACTACCACCACACCTCTCATTTGCGGTGTAGATCTACGTGCTTACTGTGATGCCACCAGAACATTGTCAGCTGAAACCACAAGCAGACCTGTGTCCACCATCAGCACCATGGACACATCAACATATAGTCCGCGTCCACCATGTTGGTGGGTAGATTTCAGCTTGACCCCCAACTTGCAGACTTACATCAGTTACAACAGCAGACATGGTTACCCCACTGCTCTCCCACCATGGATCGCATCTTCTGAAGCTACACGAAATAGTATTTCTGCTTGCAGAACACTAGTAAATGTAGATGTAAGACCTGGATTTTTTTATTTAAAAAGTTTATCGGGCATTACTACTGCAAATTTATATGAATGCCTCGGTAATGGGTTAACAGGTGGACCATTCTTCAACAGTGAGAACATAAACTTAAAATATGTTGACATTTTTTCAAATGCCATCAAATCCTTTTATCATATTGGTGGCTTAAATCAGCTGCCTGTCCTGGAAAAAATTAATTTTGCTAACAATCCCTTGACAGCAAGCAACCAATTTGCAGAATTAATTGACAATTTATCACAACCAGCTCAACAAACCACATTCAAAAGACTGGAAGCCAGAACAAATGGTGCACAAACCTACCCATTGACAGACAACAACTGCTCCACAACTGTGTTGACTGCATTATCTGCGCTTGATGGCTTGTCATTTAACAGAAATCAATTTACCGATTTCTACTTGCATGAACACCCAACTCTCAGATATGTTGAGCTACAAACCAACAACAGCAGTCTTCGCACCATCAGACTGGGCAACCCTGCCAAACCAAGCAGAGGTCTGCCCAATCTCAACATATTAAATTTCAACCCAAACACCATACTGTCAGGCACTGATGTAACAGGTCTGACTGCATTGCGTGAATTGAGAATGTACGGCACTGCCATGAGTGCATTGAACAATGTGACAGGCATATCTGCAATCAGCGGATTTACTGTAATAGACTTTGGTGGCAATGCCAACTTAAAGCAAGCAGATTTTTCTAATTTTTATTATGCCAGTCCCACCAACTCATTTAATACCGATCAATTATACTTGCATGATAATCCAGCTCTAACATCCATCAACATAAAACATCTGTCTTCTTACAATGCCATAAGCCAAAGCATACGCACACTGTACATTGCAAATACACCCAAGTTGTCATGCATTGATGCATCAACAAACTTCAATTTATCTTGGATATATGCAAACAATTGCACATCCTTGTTCAGCTTAACAGCCAACAAACAATCCTTGCAGACCTTGGACTTATACAATACAGCTCTCACAAGCTTGGACATTTCTGCAACCCCCACTTTAAACTACTTGTCAATTTATTCACCCAACTTATCCACACTTGATCTGACTGGTGACACAGGCCTCACACAAATCACCATACAAGGAACCAGGCTCAGAGACATCATGTACCCAGCATGGCCCAACAACATAAAATTCTTGTCCACTGCAAGCACAGTAGTCACATCATTTGCACCCACATCCTTGAGAGCATTAACAGGTTTCACAGTTGCCACTCCTGTGGCTTACACAGACTTTGCAAAATTATCCAGCATAAAACAGCTTACCATATCATCCACTGCACTCCCATCTGTTGATGTGACACCATTGAGTTCATGCTTGGTTATTTTGAGTGTTGGCACTGCTGCCAGATCATTGACTAGCATTCAATTCAATTCAGCAATGAATGCACTCACTTCCATTACCATAGCCTCAGGCTCAGGGACAACTAGCGCAGTTAGAAGCTTGAGCTCATTGACCCTCACTGGGTGCCCCAGCCTAGCAAACTTTACCATTGATGGTGTGCCTTTAACCACTCTCAACATAGATGATAACCCAAGTTTAAATTCTGTATCAATTACAAAAAGTTTCAACCGGCAATACAGATTCAGTGTGCCATCATTTACTGTGAACAATGCACCATCACTCAGAGATGTGAACATATCAGGGTACTACACCAGTACAAATTATGACCTCCCTTTGAGTGCCCTTGCATTTAACAATGCATCTGCTCTGTCAAGCTTAACAGTTTCATACACCAATCTGTGCCGTTTCAACCCATCCAATCTGCCAAACCTAAAAACTTTGAATTGCTATGGTGGGTTGCTTAGCAGCATAGACTTGTCCAACAATGCATTGCTACAAACCCTTGACATGAGTGTCCAGAGATTGACCAGCATCAATGTGTCCAATCTCACCAATGCCACTACCATTGCCTTGGCAAACAACTTGCTCAGCAGCATCAATCTGCCTGCCACAGCACCACTACTTGCAACCTTGGGTGTTGCTGGTAACTCCTTGACATCCATCGACATACCTGCCACATACACTAAACTACAAACTCTGTCCTTAAATGTCAACAAACTCTCATCTCTGCACATACCAGCCACCCTAACAAAATTAACACAGATCTATGCTTCAATCAATCCTCTCACAGGATTCAAGCTCAATGTGACCCAAACCATTGATTATATCACCTTAAATGAAACATCCATATCTTTCATAGATTTATCAAGTTACAATGCTGGCAACACCATTGGCTCGCTCAATCTTAACAATTGTGCCAACCTGTCAGTAATCATACCACCAAGTGCCATAAACATAGGAGAGCTGTATCTTGATTACTGCACTGCCATGAGCGGCAAGGCCATAGATACAATTCTGGAGTCTCTGTGCAGACATCCAAATGGTGGTTTTGGTTATATGCAAGTGAATGGCATTGGTCAAGGCAGAACTGTTTACAGCAATGCTGCTTATGCCTCATTAATAAGCAGAGGATTCACCATAGTTCCAGATGATGCACCAGTGTTGGCCACACCAGACATAACAATCAACTGTCCAACAGCTGTGCAGATAGGCAATTGGATACAAGCAAGTGCAACAGCAACATATTTAACAGACACAACAGGCCCAGGCACATATTTTTCATATGTGAGTGGCCCAGGCTTCCTCATTGGCAGCTTCATATATGGTAGCAGTTTGGGCAGAATTGCTATAGACACAATTTCCAACCCCACAGCTGAATACAATTCTGTAACAGCCAGATTCTTCATTGATGTGGTGCCCATTACTCCCACCCCCACACCCACAGTATCTCCCACCAGGACACCCACTGTCACCCCCACCCCTACAATCACAAACACACCAGGGTTAACCCGCACACCTACTCCTACCAACACACCCACCATCAGTGTCACTCCCACAATAACACCCACTGTGACCCCCACTAACACACCTTTCTTGACCCGTACTCCTACCCCCACTGTGACCCCCACACCCACTCAGACACCGTTCCCCACCACAACCCCCACTCAGACACCCACTAGCACATGCACACCCACACAGACACTCACTCCTACAAATACACCAGCCACACCCACACCTACACCCACCCAGACAGTGACCCCATCCAACACCCCTAGAATAGATCTATCCAACTCCATTCAAATTACCAACACCTTGAGGGTGTACAATGGTGCACCACTGTATGCCAACATTGATGTGCTGCCTGCCAGTGCTTACAATGCTTATTATCTTCTAAATGGAGTGGACACTCTGCCCATGCAGACTGGCACTTACACAGTGAGTGTGGTGGTGACTGATCCCAACTATTTTGGCATGGCTTCTGCATCCATGAACATCTATCCTGTGTCTGCTGTCACTCTGTTACCAGATGGAGTGCGCAGCTCTCTGCTGTACAGCACCATTGATTTCAACACCACAAAGGATTTGGTTGTATCCTTTGACTATGCATGTTTTGGAGAAGAAAATGTGGGTAGTGAAGGATTCTGTGTGTCATTCATAGGATACATACCTCCCACCCCTTCTCCTACCCCTTCCATGACACCCACTCTTACAATAACACCCACTGTGACACCTTCCATTACACCCACACCCTCTGTGACACCCACACAAACATCCACGCCCAATGTTACTCTGACTCCTACCAACACCCCTTTCTTGACCCGCACACCAACTTCCACTAGTACCCCAACACCTTCTGTGACAAGAACATCAGGAGCCACACCCACACCCACACCCACCCGTACATCTACACCCACTGTTACACCTTCTGTGACAAGAACATCAGGAGCCACACCCACACCTTCACCCACACGGACACCAGCCACACCCACACCTTCACCTACTGCAACACCTGCAACACCTACACCTTCACCTACTGCAACACCAGCCACACCTACACCTACACCCACACCTTCACCCACACGGACACCTGCAACACCTACACCCACACAGACACCAGGTGCTTCACCTACTGCAACACCAGCCACTCCTACACCCACACCTACCGTGACCCCACCTTCCAATCTGATAGTTGGAATTGGTGGAGATACACTGGTTACTATTACAGGAGATAACATAATTCAAATATAAATATAATATATGGCAAACAAGAATTTTACACAATTTGGTCTTTCATCATTTGCAGGTAATGCAGATTATCTGGTTGGATACAGCAAAGATGGTAATCAAGAATTGAGATACACTGTAGGCAGTCTTCTTACAGGTGGCAATTATGATTTTATAATTAATGGGGTTAATGTTGGTCGTAGTAAGAGCAGTAACAACAGCAACACAGTGTGTGGTGCAAGTGCATTAAATAACATATCCACAGGAACCAATAATATAGCAATTGGAAGTTTTGCATTGAGTTCATGTACAACTGGCCTTGAAAATATAGCCATCGGAACACGTGCACTAGCTTCACTGTCAGGTAGTTCTGGTTGGCAGAATCTAGCAATTGGATATTGTGCACTTTCAAGCTTACGATATGACCTTGGAAACTATGCAATAGGTCATTATGCATTCAAGTCAGCTATTGGTAATAATCCCGCGACCGCGGCTACGGGCCGAGTTGTAAATAATTTAGCCTTAGGTCGTGAATCACTAACATCAGCACTCACTGCTGACAATTGTACAGCACTAGGCCATTTCACTCTTCAATCAATGTTAAGTGGTGAAGACACTGTCGCCATCGGCTCAAATGCAGCATATGATATAACAGCAAGTGTGCAAAATACATATGTCGGAGTTTATGCCGGTATTAACGCGCGCAGGTACAACTGTACTATGTTGGGATACTTCGCCAATACCACTGGCAACAACCAAGTGCAATTAGGTGGTATTGGCACTACTACATATGCATATGGTGCGGTGCAGGACCGATCTGATATCAGAGACAAAGCAGATGTACGAGATACCACATTGGGGCTAGATTTTATTATGGCACTGCGTCCTGTGGATTTTAAATGGGATCTTCGCGACAGTTATAAAACTCTCCCTCCCCTTCCACCTTCTCCGGAAGCAACAGAAGAAGCAAAAGAAAATTATAAGACAGCAAAGGAGCAATGGACACAAGCAAATAATATTAATAATATTGTGCATGATGGTACACACAAGCGCTCCCGCTACCATCATGGTCTTATTGCACAAGAAGTCAAACAGGTGTTAGACGACAAGGGCATTGATTTTGGTGGTTACCAAGACCATGCAATCAAAGGTGGAGAAAATGTGCAATCCATTGGGTACAATGAACTTGTAGCACCTTTGATCAAAGCCATACAACAGCTCAAACAGGAATTTGATGCATACAAAGCATCTCACCCTTGATGACAATACAATATAATCACTGTATAAACATAACTTTTCCTTTAAATAATTAAGTGCAATATCTTAATGTAGTTTTGTCTAGCTACCAATTACCCGGCCAGCCAGACTATTTAAACCACTACTTTTTCACTGATCCCATATTGGGATCCAATTTTACATACCCCAACACGGCCAACGGCAGCCTATTCAATGCAACCACAGGCACCTTTGTTTACCCTGCCACTGCCAGTGGTGGTCCCTTCTACCCATGGGGCTACTCTGTGCAAAACACATACACCATCATGGATCTTGGCATCCTCAAAGGACCTTACACTCTCACATTTGTGCCTTCTGCCATTGACAACACAGTGTTCACAACAGCTAAAATTTTATATGCATTTGGTGATGGGCAAACCACAGAAGTGGAGAAAGACATTGTCATTGATTACAACAAAAAAATACGATTTGCTGGCACTGATTCTGCTCAAGTAGGCAATCCAAATTTTGTCAACATTGATCATGAATATTACCCACAGAGCACAGGCACCACCACATACAATCCCATGGTGTCTGTTATCAATGGCAATTTTGTCTGGAATGTTTTTGACATAAGATTCTCCCTCATACCTGCATCCATGTATGATTTCAATGATTTAACTGTATTGAACAGTGTGGGCATCTCTTCAGACAGTAAGAATGTCATTGTTGTTGAAACAAATGAGCCAAGATATGTGGCAAATCTCAAGGTGTTATCTGCAGGACCATATTCACTTGTGCCCACGCCCACGCCCACTCATACACCCACACCACCTCTGCCCTCACAAACACCCACACAAACACCTGTGCCTTCTGAAACACCCACACAGACACCCACATGCACCCCCACCACCACACCCACCAACACACCCACACCTTCCATCACACCCACCATCACAATCACCAATTCACCTACACCATCCAAGACACCCACCCAAACTGTCACACCATCACAGACACCTACCAACACACCCACTGTGACACCTACTCAAACACCTTCTGTTACACCATCACAAACACCATCAGAGACTCCAACCAATACACCCACACCTTCCATCACACCCACTCAAACATCCATCATTGTGGAAACACCCACACCCACACCTTCTGAAACACCTGCAAGTTCACCCACACCCACACCCACACCCACTGTGACATACACACCACAAACACTGTTGGGTTGCGGCACAGTAACTAACTCTGACAATACCAACACAACACAATTCAGGTTAATTGATTTTGGTACAGGACCTGGCATCAATAGCATCACATTTGATCCTATGACTGAAGGTGATAGCATTGATTTCTATAATGCCACAACAAACAATTTGATGTCTAGTTTTGGATTCAGAACCACACGGTTCACATGGTCAGAACCTGTAGGTCCAGGTCCAAAGATAGTCAGATTTGTCATTACATCTTCTGGCTCAACCAAAGACTGGATGCTTTCTGGAACATGTATTACTCCGTGATGCACACACTAAATACAGTTTTTGCATAAATATTTCTATAAAAATCATATTTTATGCAAATTTTTACACTATCAACTACTAACTGTTTTCCACTTACATCCAATTATTATCTGGACAGTACAGTAAAATTTAAGGAACAGCTCATTTTTACAGAAAATGATGTGACTTTCCCACTTAATGATGCATTGAAAGAAGCAAACGACACAGCAACCAACAACTTCTCCAATCTGTATCTAGGGAGAAAATCATCATTGACAAATAACATTTTCATAGAGAACTTGGATAAACTACCAGATGAAGGATTCAGAACTTATCTGGCAGTAAATGCCTTATTGGGTATCAATTCACTTTCCCGCTTCTGGGTAGTTGAAGAGCCACAAGATGTGACAACAAATTCAACAATTGTTGCTGTGTCTGGCTTGTATGTGAATCTGGATAACAGATATTATTTTGAAATTGTATTTCTAGATGATCTCTTATGCAAAATAGCACATGAAAACAATGGCATCAAGAGATATTTAACTCTTGATTTGGACAGTGGACTGACATTCTGCAAAGATTTGAATGATGATTATTTGGGCATGTATTCGCCACAAATATTCACATACATTTACGACAGAGACAATGATTACATTGTTTTTCAGAAGAATACCAATGATGTTGTGAAATACCTCTCCATATCTCCTGACCCTTTGATTACAAATCTAATTCTGGTTGACTCATTAACAGCTAGCTCCATTGCTTTTAATTCGGGTGCTATTTTTAAATGCTCACCTCGAACAGATGAGCCAAACACTACCATTTTAATTGATCCATGGGTTTCATATGATAAAAATTTTTATAACAATGAACCTGTAATCAACCCTGACAGAAGTTATGATGCAACAGATGACAGCTATTTGTTAAACAATGAATACTTTAATATCTCAGGCAATGAATTAAATTTGAATTTTTTAACTCTCAAAAACACAAGCACACCTGAAAATTATCAAGCAAGAAGCAATCCATTCTTTAATGAACGGCCTGTTGAGATGAGAGATTACAAAAAAATATTCTCTGGCTCCAATCAGACATATGGTAATGACAACATATTATTAGGCTATGAGGGGTACACATCTAACATCATCTTTAAAAATGATAAAGTTACTTACTTTCATATTCCACAGAATTTTTATCCATTCAAACAGTTGAACATTAATGATTCAGGGTTAATTGAAGCAGGTGCCATGGCAGGCGACCATCCTTTGAAATCAGATAAAGTTTTTAAGAAAAAAGCAGATTACGAAAAGACCAGCATATTTGGCAATACTCTGGAAGAGACCACAGGAGATTTCCTGTGTGCATGGCTCTCTGGAAATCCTGATGTTACTGCCAAGCCAGTTTGGGTGGATCGGTATTATAACCCATCAAAATTGACGTTCATTGATGCACTTACATCTTCCACATTCCAGTCCATCAACTATGTATCACTGTATGAGTGTCTCATGAAGAACGCTAACATTGATTTTGAAGTGTTTGATAAGCCCTCTGATTTAATTTTTGAAAAGGGTACATATTATGCTTACCAACGTCTAGGCGCTCAATACAGCAGAGATTATTTAAATGTTCTAAATGATGTGTTAGTGCAAAAAAACTTTGACATATACAGAACAACAAATCAAGCTAATATAGCTCAACCCCTTGTCTCTAATCCTGAATATATTTTTGATGGCAGTACATATGCTGCTACAAACAATCTATCTGCTATTGATGCAACCAACAACTTCACAATTGTCATGGACATAGCAAACAAAGATTGGACAAAGCCATTTGCATATCAAATGATAGGCAATTATTCAAATGATGGATTTGGTGTTTTTAATATGAACCATCTTACACCCACTCTGTTCATTCCATCTGAAAATACTCTGTACATAACTAATACTGATTTCACATCACTCAATACAATTGTATTCAACTCAAATATTGAATTCATAATAAGATTTGACGGATTTGATTACTATCATGTCATGCTAGCTGATGGCACTTTCAAAAGGTTAAATAATAAAAATATTGAAATGTACAGCATTACAAATGCTGCATTTTCTAATATCATAGACTATGATTATGACAGCATCAATGCTTATTTCTTAGTATATGCAGGTGCAGGAAACAAATTGTACAGACTCAACTTAATAACAGGAGTGTTAAAAGAATTTACTGCAAGTGAATATGATTACAATGTGAAGCTTAGTTACAACACAAACAACCATCAGTTGCAGCCTGCAAATACTCTTGATGTTGTAGATGGAGTAGTGTATTTAACTGATGGAGTCAAATCAAAAAGAACTGGAACAAACATATATTATGGCACAGGATCATTGATTACCTTGTGGCGAGATATCAAACAATCCATACCTACATTATTGCCCCAATATTTTTCTCTTACATTAAAAGACTTTAATGTGGATGTAGATGGTAACATATGGATTCTTTATGATGATAATACATATGCAAAATTTACATCTTCACAGGTACTGACACTGTCTGGTCAAATTGATGGCAATAGTATTATTAACACAGTAGATTTCATATATGAATTAGGTGAAAATGAAGTAAAAGAATACACTATTATAAGCTCTATTTCTTCCTACAATTCAACACAAACCATCTTATTTCATAAATATGACAACCAAACCAACTTGCTTTCATCCTTCTCATACCCTATTCAATCTTTAAATCTGCCAATTACACCAATTAATTACATAAG
>Ga0187843_10000073_pt1 | contig 81903 bp, 73 predicted proteins | sample SpaLakP09_SKY_43_FD_134516 | JGI IMG/M metagenome (GOLD analysis project Ga0187843, IMG submission 134516) | Oligotrophic lake water microbial communities from Sparkling Lake, Wisconsin, USA - SP09_SKY_43 | ecosystem: Environmental > Aquatic > Freshwater > Lake | place: USA: Sparkling Lake...
CAGGGTCAGGCCGCTGGCCATGATAAAGATCATCATGCCCATGGCCAAGCCTGCGACGGTCAGGGTGATCCAGGTCGGGAAACTGCCTACCAGTGGCAGCATCAGCAGTGCCAGGGCTGGCACCAGGATCAACGGCCAGATATCGCGTGGCGCTGTCGGCAGGCTGGCAACTTCTGGCTTGGTAGTCGTATTCAGAACAGTATCCTTCATTATTCTTCCTCTTGCTTTATTGATGCGCGGCCAGTGACAGGCCAAGCAAATGCTGTTGCAAGTCATTGTCTTCAGCCAGTGCCTGCATGCCGCCGGTATGCACGACACGGCCATCATCCATGACAGCTACCGTGTCCCCCAGCTTGCGTACGAAATTGAAATTCTGTTCCACCAGCAAAATGGTGGTGTCGCTGGCCTTCAGCTCATTGAAGGCAGCCATCAAGCTAAGGATGATGGCAGGTGCCAGACCCTTGGTCGGCTCATCCACCAGTATCAGTTTGCGCGGCTCAACGATGGCGCGGGCAATCGCAACCATTTGTTTTTGACCGCCGGACAGATTGCCTGCCGGGTAATTCCAAAACTTTTTCAATGCAGGAAAGAAGCCGCATATCCATTCGACTCGGCTGCTATCAAGCGGGCCATTACGTGCTGCCAGCAGCAGGTTTTCTTTGACTGTCAGGTCAGAGAATATCGCCATGCTTTCTGGCACATAGGCAATGCCTAGCTGAGCGATGTCTGGCGTTGCCATGCCGGTGATATCGCGGCCATCAAAATGTATCTTGCCCTGGCTGGCTTTCCACAAGCCCATGATGGTACGCAGGGTCGTGGTCGCCTGCGCCATTACGACCCAGCAAAACCGAAAGGCCGCCACGTGGCACCTGCATATCCACACCTTGCAGGATATGGTATTCGCCGATATGGGTATGCACACCGGCCAGTGTCAATATGGCTTCAGACATGTTGCTCTCCCGTGGTTTCGGGGGCGACACCCAGATAAGCTTCCTGCACGATGGCAGACGCCATGACGCTGACAGGTTCACCGTCTGCCACCAGCGCACCATTATGCAAGACGATAATGCGGTCAGCCAGTGAACGCACTACGTCCATCTTATGCTCAACCAGCAAGATGGTTTTCTTGCGTTCGGCCTTGACCTGGTGGATAAGGTCCAGCACTACTGGCACTTCATCAACACTCATGCCTGCCGTAGGCTCATCGAACATCATGATGTCTGGTTCCAGCGCCAGCAGGATAGCGACTTCAAGCTTGCGCTTGTCACCATGTGACAGTGCTGAGACTTTGTCCGACTTGCGGTCTGCCAGTGCAACTTTGTGCAGGTAATGTTCGGCCCGTTTCAACAGGCTGGCATGGGCAGACCATAAGGAAAAAATGTTCAAGCCCTGGCCTGCCTTGCTTTGCACAGCCAGCCGCACATTTTCGATGACAGACAAATTAGGGAAGAGATTGGTCAGTTGAAACGCCCTGCCTATACCCCTGCGCGTGCGTTCAGCTGCACCCTTGCTCGTGATGTCCACACCAAACAAATGTACACTGCCTGCGCTGGCGGCCAATTGCCCAGACATCAGGTTGAAGTAAGTGGTTTTACCAGCGCCATTCGGACCCACGATGACAGTCAAAGTACCAGGATAAAAGTCTGCAGTCACCTGATTGACGGCCACATGGCCGCCAAACCGTATACTGAGATCACGCGTTGATAGCGAGGGTGAGCCACTCATTTTTCCACCTGCCGTCATCAACGCTTGTTCTTGACCGGGACTGGCAATTCACTGGCGGGTATTTCCCTGACCAGTTCCAGTAAGTCCCATTCATTTTTCTGGTCTTTCTTGATTTTGAAATGGTACATGGATTGCAAGGCCTGATGGTCTTCCTTGCGAAAATTCATCTTGCCTTTGGGCGTGTCAAATTCCATGCCTTCCATTGCAGCAATGAGTTTTTCAGTGTCGGTAGATTTGGCTTTGCTGATGGCTGTGTACACTGCACTGGCTGCGGCAAAACCGCCGGCAGTGAAGAAATCTGGTGGAGACTTGAAACGTTTGCTGTGTTCAGAGACCAACCAGTCATTCATCTTGTTTTTAGGGAAGTCGTAGTAGTAATAAATTGTGCCCTGGGTACCGACATAGGTTTTCCAGTTTTTCATGACGGGCAGGATATTGCCACCAGGTGCCAGAGTAATGCCAAAGCGTTCTGGCTTCATATCGGCCAGCTTGTTCATCGGATTAGGGCCAGCCCAGATAATTTGCAAGACACGCGGTTCTGGTTTGTCTTTGAGCACATCAAAAATACGCTGCGCCGCTGCGGTAAAGTCCGTGGTGTTTTGTGCTGCATATTCTTCATGGACTATCTTGGCCTTGGCACCGACTGCACTCAATGCGTCTTTCGCTGCTTTGACGCCATCGCGGCCAAAGGCATAATCCTGCGCCAGGAAGGCGATACTGCCGCCAGACTTGATCGTGCTGGCAGCAGCCAGCCCGTCCTGCATGGAATTGCGGCTGGTGCGGAAGATGTAGCGATTCCATTTTTCGCCGGTGATTGCATCAGCCACAGCAGGCTCGACGATCAGTATTTTTTTGTATTCTTCGGCCACTGGCAGCATGGCGATAGCTGAACCAGAAGAACTGGTGCCAACTGCGATGTCGACCTTGTCGTCACCAAAGGCTTCAGCCAGCGCGGTGCGGCCCAGGTCAGGTTTGCTTTGGTCATCCTTGACAAGGACCTTGATCTTGCGGCCATTGATTTCCATCTTGCCACCGGTCAGGTATTCCAGGCCCATCATGAAGCCGGTTTCAGTTTCCTTGGCATAAGCTTCCAGGGCACCAGTCTTGCCTGCAATCAGGGCAATTTTCAAATCCTGTGCAAGGCTGCTGGCTGAGGCGAATACGCTGCTCAGGGCCAGACTCAGACAGATGAGTTTAAAGCTGTTTTTGTGTTGCATTTTGTCTCCTGCTAGTTTTACGTTGTGGTAAACATGCATTTTGTCAGCGATATTTTTTACTCTTGTTGACAATGCACATAAGCATACTGCAATTCGTCTAATCCACTGAGGCTAAGAATTCCCTGATGGCTTTTTGTGCCTGCGCTTCCATCAGCATGGGGGCATGGCCCACGCCATTCACTTCGGCATATTGCAGGTCGGGTGCCAGGTCTTTCATATAGGCGAGTTGCTCATGCTCCACCAGGTCAGACAGGTCACCGCGTATCAAGAGTGTAGGGCGGTTTCTGGCCAAACGGCGGAAAGCAAAATTGGCGACCCAGGATTTGCTTTTTAACTGCCCGTTTTGCAAGGGCCTGGCAATATTAGAGTCATATTGCAGTGCCAGCTTCCCATCGACATTCTCGACGAAAGCCCGCCTGGCCCACTTGCCCCATTCTTCCATGCTATTACCAGGAAAAGCAGACAGGTTGACCTGTCGTATGTAGTGTGTGGCCTCGTCCCAGTCATTCACTTCAACAGTCTTGCCAGCAAACCCGGCTATGCGTCCCAAGCCCTTTGCCGACAAGGCGGGGCCTACATCATTGAGAATGGCAGCAGCGATCAAATTCAATTTGCGCGCTGCCACCGTCATGGTGATGAGGCCACCCATGGAAGTACCTATGAACACTGCCCGACCTATACCCAGGTCACGGGCGAGTTTGATGACATCATTCGCATACACGACTGAATTGTAATGATCAGGGTCGGCATCGTGCTGGGAACGCCCGCGCCCCCTGACATCTACCGCAATCACACGCCTGCCCTGTTCTGCTATCCACGGTGCCAGCTCTTCAAAATCGCCAGAGTTTCGGGTCAGGCCATGAATGCAGATGACTGCACATTTGGCCGGCCCACCACGCGATGCATAATCCCGCGCATACAATTGCAGGCCATCGCTACTGGTAAAGCTGATGTCAGTGAAAGTAGTCACGCAATATCCTCTCGCTGTCACAGACTAGAAACGGTATTCCACCGTGGCTGAGACTGTTCTTGGATTGCCATAGAAGGCTGTGGTGCTGCCTTCGAGGCCCAGCGTTGGGAACAGATAACCAGCGACCTTGTACTTGGTATTGCTGAGGTTCTTGCCATGCAAACCAGCACGCAGGCGCTTGTCTGTGCTGGTCCAGACCAGGCTGGCATCCCACAGCGAATAAGCTTCCTGATCCAGCAGTGCATTTGGTGTTTCAAACTGGTTGGTCGCAGCGCGATAGGAATAGCTGGAGATCAACGACAGCGTACCGTTCCTGCCAACCAGGTTCAACGGCCAGTCATAGCTACCAGTCAGGTTGGCCGATTGCTTGGGTGTATTCTGGAATACTTTTTGACTGGCGACATCCACACCAGCGACGATAAATTGCGTGTACTTCGCATCGATATAGCTGAACATGCCAGACAGGCGGAAGGCATCGGTGATACGTGCCGTCGCTTCCAGTTCAAAACCCTTGATGCGCGCCTTGCCGGCATTGGTGGTGACGCCGGCGAAATTATCATCCTTGCCGTCACCATTGGTATCCACCGCGACCGAGCCAGGTATCTGCACGTTTTTGTAATTACTGAAGAACAGTGCAGCATTGGTCATGATGCGCCCCTTGTCGAATTGCGACTTCAAACCCAGTTCCACGGTTTCGATTTCCTCCGGCTCGTAACCCATTTTTGCCTTTTCCAGGCTGATCTTGGTGCCAACCACATTCATGCGCGGATCAAAACCACCACCCTTGAAGCCTTGCGACCAGGAAGCATACACATTGTTATCGGCATTGGCTTTCCAGTTCAATGACAGGCGCGGGGTGAACTTGGTATCGGTACGATCAAGATCGCTCTTGGTCAGATTGGTGTCAGTACGGAACAGTATTGCACTTGGGTTACCCATTTCTGGTGAACTCTTGGTACCCAGATATAGTTGACGCAAAACTGCGGCCTGGCGCGTGTCCGAGGTATAACGGCCACCAGCAGAAACGCTGATAGTGTCCGACAAACTCATGCTGCCATCGGCAAACACAGCCCAGGCCTTGGTATCAACGTCACCCATGGTATAAACCGACAGGGGCAAGGCACCATTCAGGAGGGTATCGAATTTGTTATAGGCATTGGCGTCTATGTAATACACACCGGCCACACCCTGTATGGTCTTGCCGCTATAACTGAGTTGCAATTCCTGGCTGAACTGGCGATTTTTGTAGACGGCTGGTGCTTCCAGGTCAACTACAGGCAGAGAATCAAAATCGATAGGCGCATAAGATGTATCGCGGCGGCTGGCGGTGATGGATTTGAAGGTCAGCTCATTATTGATCTGCCATTCAATCAGGGCAGAACCACCGCTTTGTTTTACTTGCTGCAAATGGCCCAGTGCCGTCGTCAGATTGGCGCGGGTATCAAATACATTATCGAGTATCGGTGCCTTGCTGGCATTGCTGACGGTCAGGCGATGGCCATTCTTGGGGCTGGAATCATCCTGGCTGGTATCGGCAGATACACGAATGAACAAATTTGAGGACGGTGTAAACTCTGCGCTCAGGCGGGCAGCGGTGACATCCTTGTCATAGTTATCGGCACCGGTCAGCAAGTTCTTGCCATAACCATTACGCTTGAATTTTGCCAGTGATGCACCAACCCGCAGGGTTTCAGATACCGGCAAACTGGCTGTCAGCACTGCATCGGTCTGGCCATAAGTACCTACCGTTGCTTTCAGGCGCACATCGGTTTCCGGCCTCAGTTTGCGCGTCACATATTTGACGGCACCGCCTATGGTATTGCGGCCATACAAAGTCCCCTGAGGACCGCGCAATACTTCTATGCGTTCTATGTCATAGATGTCAGACACCGCGCCTTGCGGACGGGCGATGTAGACATCATCCAGATAAATACCTACACCAGCTTCAAAGCCAGCCAGTGGGTCTTGTTGGCCGACACCGCGGATGAAGGCCGTCAACGTAGAGTTGGTGGCACGCGAAGCTTTCATGGTGGTGTTGGGCAAGCTCTGTACCAGGCCGATAATGTCAGGAACCGCTGTTTTGGAGAGTTGTTCGGCAGAGTAAGCAGTGACGGAGACCGGCACATCCTGCAGGGATTCTTCACGACGACGGGCAGTTACCAGTACCGTGCTCGGTTCTGCATTGCTGGCTTCAGTGCTTGCTGGAGCTGTTACTGTTTGGGCCTGGCTGATACCGCTACCTGCAACGGTTCCTGATGCGACCAACAATGCTGCAGCGGACCGACGTAAGAATTTCTGCTTTTTCTTGCTCTGGTTCATTTCTGTCTCCTGTATTTTTATGTGCGCCTTATACATGTTGTATGTCGCATGGCACGCAGTGTGCACGGAAAGAAAAATCCTAGAAAGCGTATGCACGCCCACCCTTTGTGCATAAATGCACACCAGAGTGAAGACAGTGCTATTAAAACTGCCCACTTGTTGTGCAAAACCCCCAATTCTTTCATTATTGCAAAGAAGAAAGGGATTAAACCTTGCTGCTGTATGTGCTTTACCGCACAATTAGCCCCATGAATAGCATGCCTGAATGGACTGACCTGCGTTACTTCCTGGAGCTTGCCCGTGCTGGCACGCTGTCCGGCGCATCACGCCGCCTGGGGGTGGAGCATACGACAGTGGCACGTCGAATAGATCGGCTGGAGACCCAACTGGGCTCCACCCTGTTTGACCGCAGCCGTGAAGGATACGAGCTGACCGAGATGGGTCACGCCCTGCTACCCCATGCCGAAGCTATGGAAAGCGCTGCCCTGACTGCCACCGATCAGTTGGGTGCTGCCAGTGTCTCCGCCCATGGCGTAGTACGTCTGGGCGTGCCTGAAATGTTTGGCACTCTGGTCATCGCCCCCTTATTGGTCCATCTGCTGAAAGACCATCCTGAGCTGAGTGTGGATTTATTGGTACAACCGCGTTTCGCCAACCTGGCTACGCGCGAGGCAGACCTGGGTGTCATGCTGGACCCACCCAATACCGGACGCTATGTTTTTACTCGTCTGGCTACCTTTCGTTTGAATTTATATGCATCACCAGATTATTTGGCACGCCATCCCCCCATCCTGAGTGAGGCCGACCTGGCCGAGCATGAGTTTGTCGATTATGTACAAGATCGCCTGGCCAGTAATGAACTCAACTTTCTCGACAAGCTGGGCTTTACGCCAAAAAGGCGCTTGTGCTGCACAGGCATGATGGCGCAATGTGAAGCCGCTGCGGCTGGCATGGGCCTGATCATGGCGCCGCCATATGCCATCCCGTCCAGCGGTACCTTGGTACCCGTCTTGCAAGACAGCTTTTTTACCGAGCGTTCTTACTGGCTTGCCGCACCCAGTGACTTGTATCGTCTGCAAAGGGTGCGTGTGGTGTGGAACTTGTTGCGTGAATATGCCGAGCAACACCCCTCCCTGTTTATGCATACAGAAAGCAAGAAATCCTGATACGTGGTCTGTGTGTGAAGTAAAAATAGACTAAAATCAGCGCATCTCTACCCATGTCTACACTATAACGACAGCCAAGATTGGATAAGCAATTGCCCACTGCCGCCCTGGATACCAGCCAGCTACAAAACTGGCTAGCCGCCGTCGCCCGCAAAGACGCGCAGGCATTTAAATTACTGTATGACGCCACTTCAGCGAAACTGTTTGGCTTCGCGCTGCGTATATTAGTTAAGCGTGAGTTGGCAGAAGAGGTTTTACAAGAGAGTTTTGTCAACATCTGGAATAACGCGGGCAGTTATCAGACTGGATTGGCAGCACCCATGACCTGGATGACAACGATAGTACGCAATCGCGCTTTCGATCTCTTGCGCCGTGTTGATCACGATGTAGAAATCGATGCTGATAATTTTGATATGGGAATCATGCAAGCCATGGAAAGCACTGAACCGACACCAGCGCAGACGCTGGAATTGACACAGGATGCCAAAGCACTGGCATCCTGTATGTCACGTCTGGAAGGCTTGCACAGACAGGCGATGGCGATGGCATTTTTCCATGATCTGTCACACAGCGAAGTAGCAGAACACATGAAATTGCCGATAGGGACAGTGAAAACCTGGATCAGACGCGGGCTAGACAAGCTGCGCACCTGCCTCACACGTCTGGAGGCATAATGAATTTGCTACAGATTAAAAATAATCCGGCTCTGCAAGAAAAACTGGCCTCTGAATATGTACTGGGCACCCTGCGCGGTGGCGCACGCCGTCGCTTTGAGACCTGGCTGAAACAGGATGCAGCCTTGCGCCAGTTGGTAGGAAAATGGGAAGCGCATCTGGTACCCATGGCTGAATTTGCACCTGCCGTCACGGCACCTGCAGCTGTCTGGCCAGCACTGGAAAAACGTTTAAACCTGAGCACCACAAAAGATCCATTTGCCTACTGGCGCAACTGGGGCAAATTGCGCGAAGACCTGGCTTTCTGGCGCGGCCTGGGCATGTTCTCAACCACTGCCGCTGTGGTACTGGTCTCCGTCTTGCTCAGCAAACAGGCGGATCAGCAGGCGACGCCACAAACCAACTATGTCGCCACTCTGTCAGATGAAAAAGCACAGGCTATCGCTGTAATTACCGGCGACACCAAACGCGGCCAGTTACAGATACGCATGGTGACGGCGCAAAACATCGCTGCTGACAAGAGCCTGGAATTATGGGCTGTGGGTAAAGACGGCAAGGTCAAATCACTGGGCCTGGTGGCAGACAAAGGCATCATCACCCTGCCCATGCCTAAAGACATGACCGCAGACAGCGTGCCTTTGCTGGCGGTGACGCTGGAACCCAAAGGTGGATCGGGCAATCCTGAGAAACCATCGGGGCCGATTATCTTTAAAGGTAACTGGGTGCAGATTTAAAGGGAAGAATGGCATCGCGGCCTTTACTGAAGGGATGTATAACTGAGTCCTTGAGAAATATAAATATCGGTCGCGATGACGTTGCAGTTGCTTTGCAGTTGATTTTGACGTCGAATTCCGATGTGTCGATGCCTTTGATGCGAGGCGGAAAATGGATGAAGAAATACCCGTGTTTCAGCGAAGCGAGTTTCGGGGATTTCCCATTTTTTGACTTGCAGCAAAGGGAACCCCGTTAGGGGCAGCGACGCCTCGGTCGCCTTTTCTTTGGATACTTTATTTTGGCGAAGCAAAAGAAAGTATCTCGGCTGCCGGGCCGAGACCCGGCTTGTATCCACAGAGAGTAATCGCATTAATCAGAGTACGGAGATGCAACAAACGCCACTGTGTTCCAGCCACAAGTACGCTGGAACGACGTTAATAAGAACACGGTTTTTCTATCGACGGCCAGTCTCAATCACCGAGCGCTGATTAAAAAACGACTATCAAGTCCTGGCCGACAACAAAGTCCCCACCACCTCCCCAAACCCTATACGCGCGCAACCTTCTTTCTGCGCCCAGCCACGCATGATGATGGCATCTCCATCTTCCATGAAAATACGCTGTTCACCATTACTCAAAGTCAGCGCCTTCTTGCCGCCTTCAGTGAGTTCCAATAAAGAACCTGCCTCTTCCGCTAACGGGCCAGATTGCGTACCTGACCCCAGCAAATCACCCGGATTGAGATTGCATCCGTTGACCGTATGATGGGTAATCAGTTGCGCAATCGTCCAGTATGAATGACGGAAGTTGGACAACGACAAACGCTCCGCAGGCGCACCATCAGCGCGCATTTTTTCTGTCTGCAACAAGACTTCAAGCTGCACATCAAAGGCACCGCTGTCACGTAAACCAGGGGCATCAAGATATGCCATAGGTTGCGGATCTTCTGCATCGCGTGTCCAGGCATGACGATATGGTGCCAGGGCTTCCAGCGTCACTACCCAGGGAGAAATAGTAGAAGCAAAATTCTTTGCCAGGAATGGGCCCAAGGGCTGGTATTCCCAGGCCTGCACATCGCGTGCTGACCAGTCATTCAACAGGCACAAACCAAAAATATGCGATTCTGCCTTGTCCATGTTGATGACATCGCCCAGGGCATTGCCGGGGCCGACGAAGATGCCGATTTCCATTTCATAATCCATGCGCTTGGCAGGGCCAAACACCGGAGTATCAGAAGTAGGTGGCTTGGTCTGGCCCACCGGGCGGCGGAATTGCTGCCCTGATACGCCTATGGACGATGCACGGCCATGGTAGCCAATAGGCACCCACTTGTAATTCGGCAGCAAAGGATTATCCGGGCGGAACAATTTACCGACAGCCGTCGCATGATGGACGGAGGTATAAAAATCGGTGTAATCACCAATCTGCGCAGGCAAGGCAAATTCAGCTGCGCCTTGCGCCAGCAGGCAGGCTTGCAATGCACCTTGCTGACTTGCTCCTTCGCGCAGAACGCGTGACAAAGCCAGGCGTAATGCGGACCAGACCGGCGCACCCAGGCCCATCAACGCATTTAGATTGCTGGCATTAACGGCATTGGTGAAATGCCCACCCTGCAATTCTGTGTAACCAGCAAAGGCGTGGGCTGCATGGGCGGCTGCCAGATCCAGCACCTGGTCTCCGATGGCAACACCGATTCGAAATGCCTGGTTGCTGCCCTGGCGACGGAACACGCCATATGGCAGGTTTTGCAGAGGGAAATCGGTGCCAGTCTGATTAGCCGAGGCGACCCAGCTACGCAAGCTGACATCATGGGTTTCGTTAAGTTGTACCGTCATTTATTTTTGCTCCGGATTAAAATTCTTCTTGATACCTTGCCAGCACTGGTAATAGTCCGCCTGCAATTGCGCGGCTTCCATGGCTGCGCGGGTAGGTTTGATGATATTACGCGTTTCTATCATAAAGGCCATCGTATCATCGACTTTATGTGGTTTGCTGGTATCTGCCGAGGATGCCTTGTCAAACGTCGGCGCATCCGGTCCATGGCCGCTCATGCAATTATGCAAGCTGCAACCACCAGGACGGAAGCCGGTCGACTTGGCATCATACTGACCGTGGATGAGGCCCATGAATTCACTGGCGATATTGCGGTGAAACCAGGGTGGGCGGAAAGTATTTTCTGCCGCCAGCCAGCGTGGCGGGAAGATCACAAAGTCTATGGTGTCCACGCCTGGTGTATCACTGACTGCCTGCAAGACCAGGAAGATCGATGGGTCTGGATGATCGTAACTGATGGAGCCTATGGTATTGAAGTGGCGCAAATCATATTTGTAAGGCGCAAAATTGCCGTGCCAGGCAACCACATCCAGTGGTGAATGGCCTATCTTTGCCGACCACAGATTACCACTGAACTTGGCCAGCAATTCAAAATCACCTTCCTTGTCTTCATACCAGGCAACCGGAATTTGAAAATCACGCGGATTGGCCAGACCGTTGGAGCCGATGACACCCAGATCAGGCAGTTTCAGCATGGAACCAAAGTTTTCACAGACGTAACCACGTGCCTCACTATCTGGCAGTTGCACCTGAAAACGGACGCCACGCGGTATCACAGCGATTTCTTGCGGTTCTATATCCAGCAAACCCATTTCGGTCCGGATATGCAGGCGGCCTTGCTGGGGGATGATGAGCAGTTCAGCATCGGCGTTGTAGTAAAACCGTGTCGTCATGTCACGGTTGGCTGTGTAGATATGGATGGCACAACCAGTCTGGGCATCAGCTGAGCCATTGCCTGCCATTGTCAGCCAGCCATCAATGAAGTCTGTCGCTTCAGAAGGGATGGGCAAAGGGTCCCAGCGCAATTGATTTGGCGTACTCGGTGTCGCTGCGAAGTCATTCGTCATACGGCCATTGCTGACTTGCTTAAACGGCTGGTGCATGGCAGCTGGACGTATGCGATAAAACCAGGAACGGCGATTGGCATGGCGCGGGGCCGTAAAGGCAGTACCGGAAATTTGCTCAGCATACAGGCCGTAGGCACATTTCTGGGGTGAATTCTGGTTTCTGGGCAAGGCATCTGGCAATGCCTCGCTGGCAAATTCATTGGCGAAACCGGTCTGGTACTGAAGTTGAACTTCTCTTGCGTCGTGCTTGCTCATGGCGTTTCCTGCAATGTTAGTTTTGTACAGGTGCACTTTAATGCAAAGTCTCTCGTTTTACGATATAAATACAAAAATGTACTACATTCACAGAATCAATAATACTGCGCAATAATACTGGACAATGAGACTGGAACATAATGCTGGAACCCAAAGACATAGACCTGAACTTGCTGGTGGTCTTCCAGGAAGTCTATCAAGATCGCCAGATATCTTCTGTCGCCCGCAAACTGGGCTTGTCACAGCCCGCAGTCAGCAATGCCCTGGCCAGGTTGCGACGCAGCTTTGATGATGAATTATTTGTCCGTACGGCAACAGGCATGCAACCCACAGCGCTGGCAGAACGACTGGCCGAACCGGTGGCGCTGGCCTTGACCCATATCACTCAGGCCCTGAACCGTCAGGAAAACTTTGACCCAATCAGCAGCAAGCGTCATTTCACCATTGCCATGACCGACGTCGGTGAAGTGTATTTCATGCCGATACTGGCGGAATACCTGCATAGCCAGGCACCACAGGTGCAGTTATCAACAGTGCGCGCCAGTGATATTGATTTAAAAACAGAAATGGAGTCAGGCCGGGTAGATCTTGCCATAGGGGCATTTGATCACCTATCCGATGCCTGGTACCAGCGCCGCCTGTTCAAGCAAAACTATGTCTGCATGTTCCGGCAAAGCCACCCGCTGGCGGCCGATAAGTTGGAGATGAAGGATTTTCAGGCCGCGCGCCATTTAATTGTTGACTCAAAAGAAAATCCTTATGCCAAGGTCAACCAAAGCCTGGAAAAAGCGGGGGTCATTGCCTCCGCTCATTTACGCGTGCCGCATTTTGTTGCTGTACCGTACATCGTCAGTTGCAATGATTTGCTGGTGACCGTGCCGCAAAAACTGGCCGAGCGTGCTGCCGCCCCTTTTGGCCTGTGCTATGTCAAATCGCCGTTACGCTTACCAGCCCTGCAAACCAATATGTTCTGGCACAGACGCTACAATCAGGATGCCGGCAATCAGTGGCTGCGCGGGCTGATCTCTGCGCGGTTTCTTGAATAAAGCCTGGCATTGCTGAAATTCCTTCATGCAAAGTCTGAAAGCTTTTCTGCCATGCCTTGACGCTTATCTCATACACTAGTCTTACTACTTAATTAGCTGGAGTCCCTCATGCCCGTCATCACCTGTGTAGAAGACTTACGCCTGCTGGCACAAAAACGTGTCCCTAAAGCATTTTATGATTATGCTGACAGCGGCTCTTACACAGAATCGACTTACAAGGCCAATACCAGTGACTTGGCAGCCATCAAGCTCAGGCAGCGGGTTGCCATCAATGTAGAACACCGCACGACCCGCACGACAATGATAGGCCAGGAAGTTGCCATGCCGGTGGCAATAGCACCGACCGGCTTGACCGGCATGCAGTGGGCCAATGGTGAAATGCTGGGGGCGATTGCGGCAGAAAAATTTGGCATCCCCTTCACGCTGTCGACCATGAGCATCTGCTCTATAGAAGATGTGGCCAGCGTGACTACCAAGCCTTTCTGGTTCCAGTTGTATGTCATGCGTGACCGCGGTTTTGTCAAGGAACTCATACAAAGGGCAAGAAATGCCAAATGCTCAGCCCTTGTGCTCACCCTGGATTTGCAGATTCTGGGGCAGCGTCATAAAGACTTGAAAAATGGCATGTCCGTGCCACCCAAGCTTACACTAGCGAATGTCATCGACCTGGCCACCAAGCCAGGCTGGGCCTTGCGTGCCTTAACTGGCCGCAAGACCTTTGGCAATCTGGTTGGTCATGTCAAAGGCGGAGACGGCATAGTCACACTGAGCCAATGGACTGCCAGCCAGTTCGACCCTACCTTGAGCTGGGACGACGTGGCCTGGATCAAAAAAGAATGGGGTGGCAAGCTAATATTGAAAGGCATACTGGATGTTGAAGATGCCAGGCTGGCGGTAGCAGCAGGTGCCGATGCCATTGTCGTCAGCAATCATGGTGGCCGCCAGCTTGATGGTGCTATGTCCTCAATACAGGCTCTGCCGGCAATTGTCGATGCGGTAGGTCATCAGACTGAAGTCTGGTTTGATGGTGGAATACGCACTGGGCAAGACATATTGAAGGCCACTGCGCTGGGTGCCAAAGGCAGCATGATAGGCCGTGCCTTTTTGTATGGCCTGGGTGCCATGGGTGAAGCGGGTGTCACCAAGATGCTGGAAATTTTGCAAAAAGAACTCGATGTCAGCATGGCCTTGACAGGCACCAAGGATATTCGTGAAGTAAACGCATCCAATATCATAGGATGATAAATTTTCAGAATGCTATTTCCGTTCTAACACTGAGTACCCAGGCTTTCTTCAGACTGGCATCCATATTGGGATTGAAAACGCATTGCACCACTGGCTGTACCACCAGCCAGGGGCGTACCTGCATTTTGTAAGTGGCCTCTGCAACAGCTTCAAAATTTTCTGTATGGTTGAGCTTGCGGTATTTTTCACTGGCATGGGCATAGGTCACGCCCAAAGCAAGCTGATCGTCAGCACGCCCATCGAAAAGACCTACATAATTCAAGCCAAGATTCACTGACCAGTCAGACTGGTTGATATCTTTTTGTGCGGTCCCAAAACGCAAGAAGCCTTGCAGCCCCTAGCCAGGATGACCGGCTTTTGGCAGCAACGTGCGTTCAGTCAGGATATACCAGCCGAAATTCTTGCGTTGCAAAGGCTTGCCATTTTCATCCGGGCTGCTGATCTCATCAAAATGACTGCTATAGCGCCATATGCCTATGGCAGTCTTGTTGAGTGCCTTGTCATCACCGCCCGGCTTTTCACCAAAATGTCCGGCCTCTGCTATCAGCAAGACACCATCCCCCTTGGCAAACTTGACGTGGGTACCATGCAGATTTTCTGGATCACCCGGCACGCCATCAAGTACGGCTACTTGAAGATAAGTGTTCTTGTCCACAGATTTGTAACGGACACGTGTAGCAAATGATGCCATGGGATAGATAGGTGGGCCATTCTTGCCAGTTTGCGCAACTGAAATATTCATGCCCATGGCTGGTTGCAAAAATACACCCGAGCTATCAGTCACATAAAATTCAGTATCAATTGCATACATGCCAAGCAATACTGCCAGCCTGTCGTCAAGAATATTCTTTTCCAGCCACAATGCAGAAAACTGGGCGGTATTGGTATTGACTTCAATATTATCAACACCGATGAAGCTACCAACTTTTTGTATATTTGGTTTGCCGCCCAGTTCGCTATGAAATTGAGCATAGGCAGTCCAGCCGTCCCATCCCATCAGTTTGTTCAGTTCGAGACGTATCCTGGAATCGGTATATGATAGCCATTTGGTACCAGTGGCGATACCACCATCTTGGTTGCGGACGATGTCGCTACGATGTGTGAAATCCAGACTGATACCCCGGTCCAGCCAGGTCTGGCGTTGGCCATTCCAGTCGCCTGTGAGGGTAGTCAGATTCAAGTCTCTGCCGTCATCTTCTGCATGAGCGGAGATATGAAAGGCACAGTTGAGACAGAGCAGCAGTCCCAGCGAGAAATTGCCAGACTTCAGGGTCTTTCTCATAGGCAGCTCTATAAAATATAAAATTCATCAGCGAGTCACAAAAATATGTTTTTTCGTTCATATAAGATGTGAGCCATTTGCAGACTTTCACTCCTATTCTACTAAAAAAATAGCTTTTCCTTTAAAATTTTTGAGCTGCAGAAGATAAAAAAAGCATGGGCTTGCCCATGCTTTTTTCTATTTATGGTGATCGGACCCATGAATTTTCATGGGCACTCTTCATTGTCTAAGTTTCCACTTAAGCGACCTGGCGTTGTAATTGATTTTGCGACTCCACCAGTTGCAGATTATCGCCATCAATCAGGATGCGGCGCGGTTTGTGCGCTTCTGGAATTTCACGCACCAGTTCGATATTCAGCAAGCCATTGTCAAGGCGCGCACTGACGACTTTGACGTGATCGGCCAGGCGGAAACGATGTTCAAAATCACGTGAGGCAATGCCACGGTGCAGGAAATTGCGCGTGCCTTCTGCTTTCTGGCGGCGACCAACAATTTTCAAGGTGTCACGTTCGGTTTCTATGTCGATTTCGCTGCGTTCAAAGCCTGCAACTGCCATGGTGATTGCATATTTATCTTCTGCAATCAGCTCGATATTATAGGGGGGATAGCTGGGTGCAGCTTCAGTACGTTGTGCATCATCAAACAACTGTGCGAGACGGTCAAAACCGATAGCGGAACGATACAGAGGAGCGAAGTCAAAATTACGCATGATAATATCCTTATAAATTGAAGCGATATAAATTAAATGTTTGGAAACTTTTCTTAAAACTACTACTGCTTACTTTCTTCAGCAGACCTCAGCTTCGAGCATCTGCTGAGTAGAAAATGGCGCTGGCTTACATAGTTTCAAGACCCCAATATTAAATTTTTTCGCATCAATAAAATTGACAACAATGACTGTGCTGACCAGCAACATGCGCAACGCCGGGCAAGGTCCACAACAGTCGCAGAGAAACAACAGGAAACAGGCATGGCCAAGCTTTACTTCAGATATTCAGCAATGAACGCAGGAAAATCCACCGCACTTTTACAGGTGGCACACAATTACGAAGAGCAGGGACAAAAAGTCCGTCTCTACACCGCTGCCATCGACAACCGATATGGCGCAGGCAAAGTCACTTCCCGTCTGGGGCCGCAAAGGCAGGCCGAAGTTTTTGATACCCATTTTGATTTTCTGGCAGAAGCGCCGAAAGTAAGTTGCGTGCTGGTGGATGAGGCGCAGTTCCTGTCGGCTGATCAGGTAAGGCAATTGCATCAGTTGGCGCAAGTACACGGCGTGCCGGTGATTTGCTACGGCTTGCGCAGCGACTTCCTGGGTGAGCCATTTACTGGCTCTACTTATCTACTGGCACTGGCCGATGATATCGAAGAACTGAAAAACATCTGCGCCTGTGGCAAGAAGGCAACGATGAATATTCGTGTCGATGAAAATGGTCGGCGCATGAAATCTGGCGAGCAAATTGATATTGGCGGAAATGAACGCTATCAGCATGTGTGCGGCCGTTGTTTTTACGCCGGATAGAAAGAGAGCAGGCCATCAGCCTGCTCTTTTTCTACTCTTCTACTGCACTTTACAGCACCTTCAAAAACTCAGTCAAATCAATAATTTCCTGCGGCGTCAAACCCATATTGAAACGCCTGTCATAGAACCTGACGACGTCGCTTATTTCGACCATGGCGCCATTATGAAAATACGGTGAACGGGATTCTATGGCACGCAAACTAGGCACTTTGAAGCGGCCTATATCCTTCCATTTACCTGTCGCCATGGCACTGCCTGGATCAGTCGTTTCTACAGTTTCACCAGTCAGTTTATTCCTGAGTGTGTACAAGGGCATGTCAGGGGTGCGCAAACTGGCATCTGATACGCCGGTATTGAACAGGCGGGGCACTGAATGCGAGCCCACATTGCCTACGCTATGGCAACTGGCGCAAGTTGCGCGCTGCAAAGGCAAACGCAACTCATCATTGAAGCCAGCTACTCCTCTGATATTGAAAGGCTTGTTATTGAAAATCTGCTCGCCCCTGGCGATGGATGCCCTGACAATATTGATCGCTGTTGGCGGCTGTGGTGGCTGCTGCGGACGACCTTGCGCAGGTGGATTTGGTGGTGTTGGCCTGTCAAGTCCACGCCAGGTCGTAAACATGTTCATGACGTTGCGATCAAATGGCGCACCCGTGACATAATCACCGGCATCGAGATCATTGATACCGAAATAAAAATTGTTCTTTGCGAGTTCTGCGGGACCACCTCTTGCTCCAGCATCGGTCAGATTACCGGCAACCAGGCTGCTGACTTGTGCAGTGAATAGCGTCTTTTCAAAATCGACTATGCTTCGCTGTTCTGCAGCCGTCAAACCTTGTGCTGCTTGTGCATGTCCAGTAACGGCGCTGTTCGACTGATGCAGCAAGTCGAAATCGGTGCTGGAAAAACACTGCAAAGGCCGGCTATTGCGTATGCAGAGATTAGACCTGGCGTCAGCAAAAGTTTCACGACCATCCCACATTACTGTGCTCAGAAATTTCAGATTAGTAGTCGGCATCGGTCTGCGAAACAAGGACAGTTCTTTTGCGCTGGCATAGCCATAAGGGTCATCCGCCTTGACCAGAGTAAATTCAGCATCGGCAGGCACAGCCAAACCGACCCGGATTAACCCCTTGGTCAACAGCATGCTATAGGCCAGGCGCTTTTGATCTATGCTAGCCACCATGGCATTGGGTGAGTTTGCCCCGTCCACCAGCCTGAAAACCGGATCGTCGCCATTGCTTTGTGCAAATCTCGCCTGCAAGGAGTCCGGGCTGATACTCCAACCCTGGCTTTCCTGATGACAGGTAGCGCAACTGCGGCCATTGCCAAAAGCTTTAAAAAAAGCATTGTTCTTGTCTATACTACCCGTGGTTGACACGGTCAAAGCGGCACCCTCTTCATTGGCAAAAGGTATCAATGTGGCTTGGTCTGGTGGTGGCGCAGCCGAAGCGGGAGCCGAACCGGGAGCCGAACCGGGAGCCGGAGCTGGCGCGTTCAATGCCGTTAACATTGTGTCTGGCGGTACAGCTTGCGCGGCAGCATTGTCAGTCGATCCTGTCGTACTATTGCCCCCGCAGGCAGCCAGATTCAACAAAGTGAATATGGCAATGGAAATTTGCGCCCTGCGTTTGCTGGGCAGCCACTGTAATTGTGCAGATAAATTCATGTTGAGTCTCCCTAAGAGTGTCATTTTTCCTACTCAAGAACCGGACATACCCATATCCAGGATCTGAGACTGAATGCAGGATGTCTCCTGAATGTGAAGAAAAGATGAAGATGCAGACTTTTTACCCCATCTTGAGGAAAAAATTGCAGGGAAATATTTATTCACAGATCATCGTGTTTACTTCATGATTCCTCCATAATTGAAGGGCATCGTTATTCACTATTTACACTGGAGCAATCAAGTATGCGTCTGACGATCGCCCGCAAGCTCGCTCTGGCCATTACGGTAATTGTGATCATCAGCATCGGTACACTGGCCTGGGTGACCAGTCAAAACCTGAAAAGTGGCTTTATTGCTTATCTCAGCGACCTGGAAAAGCAAGACCTGGTCAGACTCAGCAATTTGCTGGCAGAAGACTATCGTCAAAATGGCAATTTTGACCGTTTCCAGGCCAACCGCCGGCCCATGCGGGATTTGCTGGATCAGATACGCAGCAAGCCACGTCCAGAGAATGACAATGCCCGGCCACACCCTCCGCCGCGCAGGCGCGACCCGGAACGTGAAGGAGGAGCTGAAGATCATCATGCAGAACGTCCGCCACCTCCCCCTCGATCCCAGGACAGGCCACCCCGGGATGCGCCGCCTGAACAAAGGCCGCCGATGGATCCAATGAACTTTGGACAAAGACTGTCACTGATAGACAAGCATGGCCAGCCGCTGATCGGTCCAGGCGATGCGCCGGGTGGCAGCACCGTGCCTATCATGCTGGATAATGAAAAAATAGGGATGCTCAGACTGGCCCCCTTGCGGCAAATTTCGAATGCCAGTGCGGTCGATTTTGTCAGTGTGCAAATACGTCATACCTTATGGCTGGCGCTGGCGCTGATCGTGATATCGCTGGCATTTTCGCTGTGGCTGGCGAGGCATTTATTACGTCCTTTAAAATCCTTGCATCAGGTCACGGCAAAAATTTCCAAGGGCCAGCTGGATGCCAGGGCTGAAATGATCAGCCAGGACGAACTCGGCGACCTGGCACGCGACATCAACAGCATGGCGCAGAACCTGGAAAGAAATGAGGCGCAAAGAAGCCGGATGCTGGCCGACATCTCTCATGAATTGCGCACTCCGCTAACTGTCATACAGGGGGAGATAGAAGCATTGATGGATGGTGTGCGCCATATCACACCAGCGGCGCTGGAGTCCCTGCATGCAGAAGTGCGTCACCTGAACAAGCTGGTCGATGATATCCGCCAGTTGACGCTGGCCGATAGTGGTGACCTGCACTATCAATTTGTGGACATGGACTTGCGTCTCTTGCTGGCAGACTTGCTGCAACGCTTTGCATTACGTATAGAACAGGCTGGCTTGCGCCTTGAAAGCCAGCTCGGAGACACGCCTGCCTGGACCAGGGCCGATGGTGGCCGCCTTACCCAGGTACTGGGCAATCTGCTGGAAAACTGCATACGCTATACTGACCGTGGTGGCGTGATTGTATGTAGCCTGGTAAGGAATGGCGCATTAATGGAATTGAGCCTGGAAGATAGTGCCCCAGGCGTGGCTGACGGCAAACACGCCTTGCTGTTTGATCGTCTGTATCGTGCCGATTATGCACGCAGTCGTGCCAATGGCGGCAGTGGCCTTGGACTGTCGATTTGCAAAGTCATCGTGGAAGCCCATGGTGGACAAATCAGCGCTGCCCCTTCGCAATTGGGTGGCGTAAAAATACGCATACAATTACCCTGCATCAAAACAGCATAAATTATTGCCATGAAAACCAAGGCTCACATATTTATCGTTGAAGATGATCTGAAAATTGCCGCCCTGCTCAGGGACTATTTACTGTCGGCTGATTATCAGGTCAGCCATGAAGTCAATGGCAGGCTGGCGCTGGAGCAAGTCAAGTCCGCACGGCCCGATCTGATCTTGCTGGATCTGATGTTGCCTGAACTTGATGGTATCAGCATTTGCCGGGAAGTGCGCAAGTTCAGCCAGCTCCCCATCATCATGCTAACCGCCAGGGTGGAAGAAGTTGATAGATTGCTGGGTCTGGAAACCGGGGCCGACGATTATGTCTGCAAACCTTTCAGTCCACGTGAAGTGGTGGCGCGTGTCAAGGTGCATTTGCGCCGCTGCATGGCTGGTCACGATCAGCAGCCCGCTGTGGCGCAGTCGTGTTTTGCCATAGAAAGGCAACAGTTGCGCATACTGGTGGATGGGGAGCCTTTGAATTTGACACCGGTAGAATATCGTTTGCTGGCGGAGTTCATCAGTCATCCTGAACGGGTTTATTCACGCCAGCAATTACTTGATTTTGCCCATGAAGACCAGCGAGATATCAATGACAGGACGGTCGATACGCACATCAAGAACATCCGCAAAAAAATACAAAGCAAACTACCTGACAATGAGTGCCTGCATTCTGTGTATGGCGTAGGGTATCGCTTCGAAATGCCACATTGATGTGCAAAATTGCTGCGCGGCGGCTTTTCAGGATGAATTACGCCGTTTGCCAGCATGAGCAAAAGAGGAAAATAGTGTTTTGACTGCCATCCTGTTCGCCCATGACTCTGCACATTGCCACCCTTAACAAGCTCTTTCATATTGACCCGCTCAAGACGAATGCAGTGTGTCACCCGCTCAGTTCGTTGCTGTACCAGACTTTGTTGCGCATTAATCGTTCTGGCGATACACCAGTTGGCGATTTGGCCAGCAGTTGGACACATTCTGCCGACTATCAAAAATGGGCGTTTGCCATTTCACCAGCCAGTTTCCAGAACGGCCAGCCTGTCCTGGCCAGCCATGTGGCGCGTAGCCTGGCACGGCATGTCTGGCCTTCCTCTGCCTCCATCTTTGCAGACCTATTGCGTGAACTGATCGTTGGCGCAGCCGCGTGTACTGAAGGCGACATACCGGCTGGCCTGTATGCTGATGATGAAGAGAATTGCTTGTTCATGCAATTGCAACGGCCATATTGTGCCTTGCTGGAAATCCTTGCTCATCCCGCCATGGGGATATGCCTGCTGGCTGGTGAGGGTAGCATCTTAGGCTCAGGCCCGATGACAGTATTGTCTGCCAGCCAGACAGAAATACAATTGGTGCGCAATCCTGCTTATGCGGGTCAACGCCAGTTACCAGGTAGTATCTGCATGCAACTACATGATAAATTTGACGGGGTGTTGCAGTCCTTGCAAACTGGAACGACGAGTGCAGCGCTACTGGAGCGCAAACATCAATTAAAGTTGGATGCCATGCCAGGAATTCTTTCCACACCATTGCGTGATCGCTGGTCAGGCATGCTGATATTAAATGCCGCAGGGATATTCAACAACCTGGATATGCGCAGGGATTTTCACGCACTGGTTCAAAAACGGGCCAGTGAAAAACTGGGTGCGCTTTACCATACCGATTTTATTCCAGCGGACATATTGACCATGCCGTCACGTCAAGCAAGCGATGTCAGCCTGGCGGAATTCCAGCAGCGGTGGTCAGGGCATTTTTCTGACGTCGCAGTCCGCATCATTTATGCGGCAGGACGCGGGCCATTGACTACTGCACTGGATTGCTGCATTGAAGTGCTGCAGGCTTGCGGCATCCAATGTGAATTGATACGCACAAAAAATGCAGCACAAGTCTACGAATTTGTTGACAGCGGTGAATTTGACATCGTCGCCCGTGGCTGGATACAAGACTATGATGATGCAGATCAATTTTTTGGTGTCTACGAGAAACAGGCACCACAGCTCAACGCGCGTGCAGCTTATGTGCGGTTTTATGAGGCTGTCGCTACAGCCAGACTCCATGCTCATCCGCAAGCGAGGTCTGCCGTTTATGTGCTGGCAATACAGGCTCTGGAAGAAGAATACTTGTGCATTACGGTATGCCGTGACCATCACAAAATCTTTCATGACAGCAAGTTGCATTTGCAAGCACTTTGCCGTGATCCTTTTGATCTGTAAGGAGCAAATGCACGCAGTCTATGCTTTCCTGGCTAGCCTGGCGTCAGTGCTGGCCAGGGAATCGTGTCTGGCGATCAGCCATGTCAAACATACCCAGAACAGCCCGGCAATTACACTGCCGACTCCAGCAAACATCAGATACAGGAGTTTGATATCCCAGTTAAGCACGCTAACGGGTATCAAACCTATCAGGAAACCACAAGCTACCGTCGTCCAGACATTGCTTTTTTTGCCCTGCTTAACAACACAAAAGCTGGCAAACCCAGCACTAGTGCGTGCGCGAAGCTGATTAGGAAAATCAGCAATCCAAACCCCATCTCCTGTATCAGGACTCCGGTCAACATGCCTGCCAGTGCGCAAGCGAACAGCATGGCCTGCAGCACTTCGGATAGCTTAAATCCAGACACGATAATTCTCCAATACGCTGAAAAAAAACGTCGGCCGATGACTTTTCCGTAAAACTTGCGCTGGCTTAGATCGGCAGGCAATAACTTTGCTTGACGGTATCCATCACGACCGTGGTACGGAATTTGAGGATATTCTCGTTAATGAAAAGCACGGCACGGGTAAAACGTTCGTAGGCAGCCATGTCTGTGGTTTGCACGATGAGCATGAAGTCAAACTCACCTGCAAGATAGAAGCATTGCTGGACTTCAATCAGGGCTTGCATGTCTTGCTTAAAACTGTCGATGACATCACCAAGACCTTTTTTGAACGCAACCTCAACCATGACAGTCAGGGGGTAGCCTACGGCATGAGGTGAGACGATCGCTACCTCTGCCCTGATTACGCCTTCGTCCCGCAATTTGCGTATGCGTCGTTGAACGGCGGTGGCGGACAAACCAATGTCTGCACCTATCAGCTCGGCTGAATGGCGGCTATTTTGTTGCAGATAGCGCAAGATGGCGAGATCAAAACCGTCCAGTATCATTGCAATATGAGTTCATAGAGGGAAACCTATTATGAACTCATATCCCCAAGAAGCGGTATTTAATTTGCCGTAAAGAAATAATACGTTGCTTTATAAGGCGTGCGTGTTTCTGCTCCCAACTGGAAATCCGAGCAACCACTCAGAGGCGCCTTACCACCTACCGTTACCACACGCTGTATGCTGGTAACTTTGGAAAAAGTACCAGAGCCAGTAGTGGATTTGGCTTTCAGCAATAACCACGGGATGGCACTGGTGTCGGGGCTATCGGCTTTGGCGACGACTTCGGCGACGACCTTGCTGCCATCATTCGCTTCCCAGCTTGGGCCTGCATAGTGTTTGCCCAGTTTGACATTACTGCTGTCATGGCTGGCATAGAGTTCTGCTTCCGGTGCACGGAATACCCATTCAAATTTTTTGGCGGCATCTTTATTAGCCCTGCAATCATAAATTTGAACGCCTGTCGCTGCCATCTGGAAGGCTAGAACTTCACCTGCAGGTGCTTTCAGATTAGCTGGCACACCCACAGTCTGCATGACTGGAGCAGCAGGGGCAGACTGTTTCACAGGTGCAGTTGTACAGGCCGACAAGATAGTGACAGCAGCAATGCTACTGGCAATGGCGATATTCTTCATGTGTTATACCTTTCAATAAGATGTTCAAGGCGATCTAAGGCAGCGCAGCACCAGGAGGTCATGCTTGATATGTCCAGTGTCCAGAGAGTGGAGCTGTGCATCAGTGGCCGCCTGCATGAGCATTCTTTTCTAGGAGCTTAGCATGCACTGACCATCAAGAACTGCTGCGGGCCGCAAGTTTTGAGTCGCCAGATTTTAGCAATGGCGTTTCAGGATGAATAAAACACTTACCGAATTTTACATCCTTAGCATGCGCAATTAAGCCCCTACTTAAGTATGGCTGAAATCTATTGCCTCAGGTTAAATCCGCAGCTTCCTGGGCCATCTGCCAGACCTCAAGTCGTGGGACAATACGCCCCGGCATCTCGCCATTAGAATTTAGCGTACTGCGACATATTGGATAAGCTTTCATGAGCAACAAAAACAAGAAGGAAAAAAGAAATCAAGCTGCCGGACAATTGCTCCATCCACGCAATCGTCATCATGGTCGCTATGACTTTCCTGCACTGATCAAGGCAGAACCAGCGCTGCAGAAATTCCTGATGGAGAATCCGGCTGGCGAAGCGACCATTGATTTTGCGGAACCGATCGCAGTCAAGCTGCTCAACAAGGCTTTGCTGCAAAGCAGCTATGGCGTGCTGGAATGGGATATCCCAGCAGAAAATCTTTGCCCACCAGTACCTGGACGAGCTGACTATTTGCATTATCTGGCTGACCTACTGGCAGGCAGCAATCAGGGACGTATTCCAAAAGGCAAACAGGTATTTGCTTTGGACATAGGTACGGGTGCCAGTTGCATCTACCCCTTGCTGGGTGCCAGAGAATATGGCTGGTCATTCTGTGCCAGTGACATCAATGACGCCTCGCTGGCCAATGCCCAAACCATACTCGACCGCAATCCCGGCCTGGGCAAGCAGATACAACTGCGCCTTCAGGCTAGTGCCCAAACTTTGTTCAAGGGCGTAATTGCAGATGATGAATGGTTTGATGTCAGTCTATGCAATCCGCCATTTCATGGTTCAGCCGAAGAAGCAAGGGCGGGCAGTGCGCGTAAATGGGAAAATCTGAACAAATCCGGCAAACCAGGGCCAACTGAGCCAGTGCTGAACTTCAGCGGCCGGGACGCCGAGCTTTGGTGTGAAGGCGGTGAACTGGCATTTATTGAGAAAATGATCAGGGAAAGCGCAACCATACCCACAAAAGTCTTATGGTTTTCCACCCTGGTATCAAAGTCCGCCAATTTGCCTGCAATCCGTGCGGCATTGAAGCAGGTCAAGGTCTATGATGAAAAAATCATTATCATGAGCCAGGGCAATAAAGAGAGTCGTCTGGTAGCCTGGACTTTCCTGAATGCAAGCCAACAAGCTGGCTGGGCTAAATTGCGTTGGTCAAATAGCAATAAATAGAGCCTGCGCCTGGGTATTTGCCTCCCTTACAGAATATAATCTTAGCTATAGCAGCTAGCCCTGGCTTACAATCTCGTTCGTCTGCTGACTTGCAGCCCGGAATAAACAAGAAGTAGGCAATATGTATCGGTAGAGTAAGAGTACTAAGCGTATTGAGTGAGTACTAAATATAGCGTCGCGTGATTTACTTTTGAGCAAAATGTGTCAAGGATAACAATGAAACGTGTAGATGATTTCCGCCTGAAACTGGGCAAAGATGAGCTGGTTCCTATCATGATCGGTGGCATGGGCGTCGATATTTCCACTGCTGAACTGGCTCTGGTTGCTGCACGTCTCGGTGGTATAGGTCATATTTCTGATGCCATGGTACAGGATGTCTCTGATCGTCGTTTCGACACCAGCTTTGTCAAGGAAAAAACCAAATTCTACAAGTACAATATTAACAACTCCGACAAGACTGACATCAAGTTCAACCTGGAGCAACTGGCCGAAGCTACCCGACTGCATGTAGGCAAGACCATGGAAGCCAAGCAGGGTTCCGGCATGATCTTTGTCAACTGTATGGAAAAGCTGACCATGAACGGTCCACGCGAAACCTTGAAGGTGCGCCTGGAATCTTCACTCGATGCTGGTATTGATGGTATCACCATGAGTGCCGGTCTGCATCTGGGTTCTTTTGGCCTGATCGCGGACCACCCTCGCTTCCGCGATGCCAAGCTTGGCATCATCGTTTCTTCAGTACGCGCATTACAATTATTCCTGCGCAAGAATTCCCGCCTGAACCGTCTGCCTGATTACGTCATCGTCGAAGGCCCACTGGCTGGTGGCCATCTGGGCTTTGGCATGGACTGGGCTGAATATGACTTGCAGACCATCATTACTGAAATCATTCAGTACCTGAAGGCAGAAAACCTGGATATCCCGCTGATTGCCGCTGGTGGTATATTCACAGGCAGCGATGCCGTGTCTTTCATGGAAAACGGCGCAGCTGGGGTGCAGGTAGCAACCCGCTTCACCGTCACCAATGAATGCGGCTTGCCAGCCAGCGTGAAACAGGAGTACTTCAAGGCCAGCGAAAGCGATATCGAAGTCAATAATATCTCGCCTACCGGCTACCCCATGCGCATGCTGAAGAACACACCCGCGATAGGCGATGGCATACGGCCTGGCTGCGAATCCTATGGCTATCTGCTGGACGGCAATGGCAATTGCGCCTACATCACATCCTATAACCGTGAAGTGGCAGCGCATCCCGATGCCAAGAAAGTCTCTGTCATGGACAAGACCTGCCTGTGCACCCACATGCGCAACTTCAATTGCTGGACTTGTGGACAAATGACGTATCGGCTGAAAGACACAACCCGCAAATTGCCGGATGGTAATTATGAATTGCTGAGTGCGGAACATGTATTCCGCGATTATCAATTCAGTGTTGATCATCAGATTGCTTTGCCAGCGTAATCTGGCAAGCTGAAAGCATGACGCCGCTTTAGCCTTCAAGTTAAGCGGCGTTTTTTATGCTTGTAAGCGAAACCATGCCATCCAACAATAATTGCTTACATTTGGTGCAAGTATTGTCCATCCCGCGCACCAGTTCTAAGTAAGCTCCCTGAAATAGTCATTAGTTAGCCTTGAATGCCTGGTTGAACCTTGGCATGAAAAATGCTGCATCGCAAACATGCTTGTGTATCATTGACGATGTTTTTGAAAAGGCTAGCTTGATGAAAATACGCGTGCTTTCCAGCTTCTTGCTGTCCCTGACCTTCATTTTTTCCATGTTCAGTAGCACTTGCAGTGCGCAGACAGAGTCGCCAGTCTTAGCTGGTCCAACTGCCACGGCCGCCCCAGCCAGCACGTCGGCTATACCAGAGGCAGCGCCATCTTCAATGAACAAGCCCGGCATGATCGCGGCAGACAAGATTAGTGCTGGTGATACCGCCTGGATGATGACATCGACTGCACTGGTATTACTGATGACCATACCCGGCCTGGCCCTGTTCTACACTGGCATGGTGCGCAAGAAAAATGCCCTGGGCACGATGGCGCATAGCCTGGCAACTACTTGCATCGTCACGGTATTGTGGGTGGTACTGGGTTACAGCCTCGTGTTCACAGCGGGCTCGCCTTTTCTGGGTAGCATGGACAGGTTCATGCTACATGGCGTGAGCTTTTTGAAAGAAGCCGGGCAACTCAGCGTGCATCAACTGGCGCCGACGATACCGGAAAGCGTATTCCTGATGTTCCAGATGACGTTCGCCATCATCACCCCCGCATTGATTACCGGTGCATTTGCAGAACGCATGAAGTTTTCTGCACTGCTGCTGTTCATCACTTTGTGGTCCCTGCTGGTTTATGTACCGGTTGCGCACTGGGTATGGGAACCGGCGGGCTGGCTGGCAGCGCGTGGTGTGCTCGACTTTGCCGGTGGCACTGTGGTGCATATCAATGCCGGAGTATCCGGCCTGGTGGCCGCATTGATCGTTGGGCCACGCCTGGGCTTTGGCAAGGAACCCATGCCACCGCACAATCTTTTGCTGACAGCCATTGGTGCCTCATTGTTATGGGTAGGCTGGTTTGGTTTCAATGCTGGCTCAGCAGGTGCGGCAGATGGCCGTGCAGGGCTGGCGATGCTGGTGACACAGGTGGCAACGGCGATGTCTGCACTGGCCTGGATGTTCGTGGAATGGCTGCGGCGTGGCAAACCCTCGGTACTGGGCATAGTCTCCGGTGCTGTCGCCGGACTGGTGGCCATTACACCGGCCTCCGGCTTTGTCGATCTGACGGGTGCCTTAGTCATTGGTACTGTGGCTGGCGTGGCTTGCTACTGGGGTGCGACTTCACTCAAATCCATGGGTGGCTATGATGATTCACTCGATGTATTTGGTGTGCATGCCATTGGAGGCATAGTCGGCGCGTTACTGACCGGAGTCTTCGCATTGAAGAGCATAGGCGGTGTCGATGGCAGCCTGGCTACCCAGGCCTTTGGTGTCATCGTCACAGTCATTTATTCCGGTGCTGTGACTGCCATCATTTTATGGCTACTCAAAGTGACCGTCGGTTTGCGTGTCAACAAGGAAGAAGAAAGAGAAGGACTGGATCTTGAACTTCACGGGGAGCATATCTTATGAGTACCAGCAGCTTAGTCCAAAACGCGATGTCAGATAATCTTGCTTTTTCACTCATGGCGCGTTTACATGTGATTTTGCGACGCCAAAATGGCCGCGTGACTGATATTGAGTACATGCGTATCAATCCTGGCTATTGTCGTGCCATATTGGACCTGGCCATGGAATTGCCAAATGAAGCTTTGCGCGACATATGTCTTAAGCTGGAAGACATCTATTTTGGTGAAACAGGCCTGTTCGTCGTTCCGCCGCCTGCAGATCCTTTGCTGAACAGATTGATCTCCAAAAAATCCAGTTCAAGCGCCGGCATGCTGGTAAGTAGCAGGATAGAAACAAATCCCCTGGCAGGCATGCCTGTTCTGGATCACAACGCCATGGTGGACCAGACTTATATAGGTCGCTTGCGCTAAAGATCAATTATGGCGGCTAATTCGTATAGCTGCCATATCTTCAGTTACAATCTCCAGAAAAAACTTGTTCCCGCAAAGGAAAAAAGCAAGCCCTTCATTCTGGACATGCAATGAAACAAACTCTTTACGACATACTCTCGGTCACGGCGGACGCAACTCCGGAACAGATACGAGCAGCGTATCAGCATGCCATGTCCGAACTGGAAAGCACGGCGCAGCACGACCCCAATAAAAAAGTCATCTTGCGCGAAGCTTACGAATTACTTACCACTCCACAAAAACGTGCCAGCTATGATGCACGCCTGGCCAGACAGGAAAGCTTTCGGGCTCAAGCCAGCATAGTCAGGGAACAGCAACCAACAGCACCTACCAAACCCAAAAACTGGTTCAGCCTCATTGCCTTAATGGTAGTGCTGCTGGCAGCGGCAGCAACGTTGTGGTCAGTAAAACAAAAGGAAGAACGCAACAGGCAAACAGAATTGCAAGTGTATAGCGAAGTCACACCTGCATCGCCATTAAAGCCGCCGTTGCGCGCCGTCGTTCCAGCACCACCAAGCCAGATAGCAGAGCCCGCTGCCACCAATAACAATAATGTAGAGGGCAGTAAAACTGCTGAAGAAATTTATGCGCTGCGTTCTCCCAGTATCGCCCTCATCCAGGTGTTTTCACCGACAGGTACACAAGTGGCGATAGGCAGCGGAGTCATGATCGCACCCGAAGTCCTGATCACGAATTGCCATGTAACGCGCAGTGGCGTCCAATATAAAGCCAGAATAGGCAAGCAATTACTGGCAGCCACGGTCATCATGGCGGATGAAGAATATGATCTGTGTCGCCTCAGCGTCCCCGGAGCCAATGCACCAGCGGTGGACCTGGGTAGCACAGATAACTTGCGCATAGGCCAAAAAGTGTTTGCCATTGGTGCGCCACTGGGCCTGGACCTGACGATCAGTGATGGTATCGTTTCCGCTTTACGCCCCCTATCGACTGGCAAGGTCATACAAACTACCGCACCGATCTCACCTGGTTCCAGCGGTGGTGGTTTGTTTGATGCTGCTGGCAGACTGGTAGGCATCAACACTTTCCAGCACAGGCTAGGGCAAAACCTGAACTTTGCCGTTCCTGCAGACTGGATCAACACCATGTCAACACGCCGGGCAAGCAATCAAAGTGTGGGCGCAATAACCATGAACAGCATGGAAGGAAACAGGGACGGCAACAAGGACAGCAACCGGGAGGGTAATGCACAAGCCTCAACGGTCCAACCAGCGGCCGCAAAAATTCTTGGCCTCTGGAATTGTTATGGCGTACTGACTGGCTACAGCATGGATGTACTGTTTGAAAGAGATTCCCGCTTGAGTGGTACCATGAATGGCAAAAAGTTTTTGGGCAATTATCTTTTCGACGGTAAATCCCTTTCACTCAGCATAGGCGGTAGAATTTCCGGCATCGTTGAAGAATTTACGGATAACAAACTGGTGGTCAATCCTGGCAAGGCCGACCGCATAGTATGCAACCGGCGATAATAATGTTGTCTACCATTTTGAAAAATGGTCTTCGGTCACGCCGACCATTTTTTCTATCTGCCGTTTTGGACTATCCACACTGGCCCTGACCCAGCCACTAAATACACCTATGGGTTGCAGATAACGACTGCTGGCGATCAAAAGATTCTTGTTTTCCGCACGAAACCCCTCGGGCCGGAAATACAAATCCAGCAAACCATCATCCGTATGAATATGCCAGTCAGCCATGGCCTGGCTGGCATCAAAGTCAAACTGTGCAGCACCCAGGGCAATGATCTTGCCATCCAGCCATAAGGCATTTTTCATTGCTGCCAAAATAGCCTGCCTGCAAATTAAATCCCACATCCTTCGCATGCGCCGAAGCCCAGCGCCAGCCAGTTTCACGCGCCAGAAAACCATTGCTATGGTCATAACTGCCCGTGCCTGTTTGTAAGTTGAAGCTGCGGCTACCCACCTTCACCACCCCTGTCAGCGGCATGCCTGCCGACTTGACGGTGGCATGTACGGTACCACCCTGCACTTCACCTACCGCCAGCAGTGAAGGTGCTGCCTGGCTGGCATCGAGCAGAGCATCAATTACAAAAGAACCGCATTGCAAATGCAGTTGAAATTGCGCCTGAGCTTGTTCACTGTCAGGTAAATGCTGGAAACGAATTTTCTTGCCAAAAAACTGGAATTGCGAGGCCGCCCCAGCAGCCGGATGTGAGTTCAGTTTTGCGGTCAGGCCAGGCAAACCATCCTGAGAATAACTGGAGATGAGCTTGCCTTCCTGCCTGTCAAATACATAGGCAAAGGCAGTATTGGTCCAGCCTACATCGACGATGGCAATGCCGCAAAATATTTCTTCCGTTGCCAGTGCGACATAGTGCCAATGCTTGTGATGCAAGGCTTGCCACAGCTTGCCGCGCCTTTGATGCAGGGCCAGGCCGGACCAGTCTATGAGATTGGGGGTGCCGGCATATTTGCCACACCTGACCCGTCCTTCTGCGGTCAGGACTTGTGCAGGTGCGGGTGGCAGGAAATTGACTGGCATATTGTCTTCATCTTTTTTATATGCTCGCGATTTTGCAGTAAATTAGTTAGAGGGTCTATTTCAAACTGCACTCATATTCTGCACTGAAGGAATACCCAAGAGTTTCAACCAGGCATAGCCCCACAATAGCACACCCGCACCCAGGCAGCCATAAGGATCAGCAGCACCCTGGGAAAGCATGAAGGGATAGATAATCGCAAACAAGCTCACTACCAGACCAAGTCAGAGCAAACCTGGCGTATTAAACAATTTGGCCAAAGGTAGGAAATGCAAGCCAACTACCAGCATGACGGATGGTATGATCCAGTCAGCTAGGCCCAGATTGACCAGCGCGTTTCTGGCAATCAGGATGATGATCCATTGGGCGGCATTAATGAGGTAGAACGTGCGTCCAGTTTTCTTTGTTTCAGGACTGTCCTCATCAGCGTAAGGCTTGTATAAACGATGACGCTGTACTGCCATTCCAAACAGGGCAAGTCCCAGGACGGCGATAATCAGATATCCCAGCCTGTTGCCATGCATGGCAAGCTGATTCCATAGCATCAGCCAGGCACCACCGAAAACGGCAAAAAACATCGCACCCTTGGCACGAGCAGCGTGAGAAGAAAATGTGACAGCGTTGATTTCAGACATGATGGACACTCCTTGTTGAACTGTTACCAGTATGTCCGAGGATAATCATCAATATCAGAGCAAAGTGTCAGGACTTGCTGATGACAAATGTCATGTCTGTTTTTGGGGCTCAAAATACGGAATAAGTGTAGTTATTACGACTTGCATGCATAATATCGCTTTTGTAATTTCTTGCAATGCGGTCCGCACAGGTGACAAAAGACAGGAGATTCTTAAGTGCACATACTCATTATCATCATCGCTTTGTTGGCGCTGGCTTATTTCCTAAATCAGGCTAAGCAAAAAAATAAGCTCTCAACAGAAGAAAAGCCACTGCCTGCCGCAGTCCATGATGCCGCACATCAAAGCCATCTTGATCGTGTAGCAAATGGGCAGACAGTAGCTTTTATTTCAGAAGGCAAATTGTTTTATCGCGCTGCCCATGGTGAAGTCAAACAGTTGCACAGCCCTTATGTGCAAGACATGCTGGATAAAATGGAGAAGCACAGGGAGCGAAATGCCTGGAAACAAAATACCAGTTTCGGCGTCTCAGCTTCCGGTGCGATGCGTCAGTTTGATGGCGATGGCGCGCATATCAATGCGACCGCCATGCAATTTGATGAGCAGGGAAGGATACTGTATTTTTTGCAGGATTCAGGCATGGGTGGACTGTTTTCTTATGAGCTGGCAACGGGTGTAGAGAGGCGCATACTGCACAGACAAAACCTGGCATTGACAGACATGAACCTCGATCAGGCTAGCGGCAAATTGCTGGCATCGTCCATGAACAAAACCGGCGTCGCCAACCTCGTCATGCTTAATCGTGAAGGTGATGATTACCGTGAACTGACTGGTGGAGATACTCTCGATACCAGCCCCTGCTGGATACCCGATGCAGAGAAACAGGTGCTGTATCAATCCACCGGTATCGCCCGCAATCAAAGCGGTGTCGCCCTGGCCTTTGGGAATGCCAGCATACAAATGCTGGATATGAAGACTGGCTCGGTCTCGCCTGTACTGGATGACCCTGCTTATGATTACCTGCATCCAAGGGTATGCCAACAAGGCAATCTGCATTTCATACGTCGCCCGTATGAAGCACCCAAGTATGAAACCAGCAATGCCCTGCTGGATGTTTTGCTATTCCCTTTCCGTTTATTGCGTGCGCTATTTCACTACCTGAATTTTTTCTCCATGATGTATAGCCGCAAGCCTTTGACCAGCGCCTCTGGCCCAGCCCTGAATGCCGATCTCAAGGAAATCATTTTGAAAGGCAAGCGTATCGATGCAGAAAAAGCCCTGCGAAAAGAGAACATGGTCAATGGTGTGCCGTCGCTGGTGCCAGCCTCATGGCAATTGGTCAGCCGCAACCGTCAGGGCCTTGAAACTGTCCTGGCCACCAATGTAGTCGCCTATGACATGCGCACTGATGGCAGCATCATTTACTCAAATGGCCGTGGTGTCTTCTTGCTAGGGAACGGCAGGCAATCCAGCCTGATCCTGAAAAGCGAGCTGGTGGCGGATGTGATTGCGCATTAAAGTTAGGGCGGGTAGTTTTTTATAGATTTCCAGAGCATGTCATAGGTTGTCATACATCTATTTGACTTGTTTTGAGTTAAAATTCCCCAATCCCTCATGCAAACAGCCACAACATGGACACTCCAGACTACGCCAACACCCTCCCCACCAAAAGACGGCACAAAAGCCTGTCCCAGGAGGTCGTTGAAAATATTAGCAATAATATCAAGAGTGGTGCGCTGAAGCCAGGTGACAAGCTCCCTACCGAATCGGCCATCATGGCCTTGTATGATGTCAGCCGCACCGTGGTGCGGGAGGCTATCTCGCATCTGCAAGCAGCCGGGCTAGTTCAAACCCGCCATGGCATAGGTACTTTCATACTCGAACCCAGCCAGACCCCAACTGGCATGTTGCGCGAAGCCATCGTCACCGTCAGGGATGTACTGGATATACTGGAACTCAGGATCAGCCTGGAAACCGAAGCTGCCTGGCTGGCAGCTTCGCGCCGCACCGAAGAGCAAGCGGCAGCGCTGGGCAAGGCACAGGAGGATATCCTCAGCAACAAAACGGAAGAAAATGCCTCGGTGAATGCCGACGTGCGCTTCCATCTCCTGATCGCGCAGTCTACCGGCAACCGTTATTTTGTGGATATTCTTAGCAATCTAGGTACAACCATCATCCCGCGCGCCAGATTGAAGTCTGCCATGCTGGCCCTGGATGGCAGCAGCAATACCAATTACCTGGAGAGAGTCAACCGTGAGCATGAAGATATCTACCTCGCCATCCTGCGGAAAGACCAGGAAGCAGCCCGGGCCGCCATGCGTACCCACCTTAGCAACAGCCGCGAAAGATTGCGCCAGGCGCAACAACGCATAGAGGCAACACCAGAATGATCCTGGCATGGTTCGAGCCGTTCCCTCAAGCTTGTTTCTAGCTTGTTTCTAGCTTGTTTCTAGTTTGTTTCTAGCTTGTTTCTAGCCCGTCTCAAACTAGCCACACCTGCCGCAAAGCTGTCCCGGGCTGAGATCAGACCCGTTCCATGAGAGAGGACAGACTGATTCCATACATACTCCAGCCTGAACCGAAGTGACCCGGGCTAAGCCTGGGTCATACCTGGATCGCCTCCCCCTGCCAAAGCACAGCATTTTCACATTTTGGGAAAGTTTTCTTGCGATCTCTTATTTTAAGTTGTACGATGACGTATGACTTGATTTAGCGTTGACGCAAACACTCACTTTTTAAAACCATCAAACCTGGCCATGAACTTGTCCAGGTTGCCATTTCCGGAGCCACCATGCATCCTCAAGAACTGAAACAAATCCTGTCCTCTGGCTTGCTATCCTTTCCCTTGACTGACTTTGATGCGGCTGGTGACTTCAATGCCAGGACGTATGCCGAGCGCCTTGAGTGGCTGGCGCCCTATGGTGCCAGTGCCCTGTTTGCGGCGGGTGGCACGGGTGAATTTTTCTCGCTGACTGGCGGTGAATATTCCGAGATCATCAAGACTGCGGTCGATACTTGCCGTGGCAAAGTACCTATCCTGGCTGGTGCCGGCGGCCCTACCCGTCAGGCGATAGCCTATGCACAGGAAGCAGAACGTCTGGGTGCGCATGGCATCTTGTTGTTGCCACATTACCTGACTGAAGCCAGCCAGGACGGCCTGATCCGTCATGTAGAAGAAGTCTGCGCATCAGTAAAATTTGGCGTGGTTGTGTATAACCGCGGCAATTGCCGCCTGACTGCTGACTCGCTGGAAAAGCTGGCCGCACGCTGCCCCAACCTCATCGGCTTCAAGGATGGCATAGGCGATATCGAATTGATGGTATCGATCTGGCGTCGTATGGGTGACCGCTTCAGTTACCTGGGTGGCTTGCCTACTGCGGAAGTGTATGCCGCTGCCTACAAGGCTTTGGGCACGCCAGTGTATTCTTCTGCCGTGTTCAACTTCATGCCCAAACTGGCCATGGATTTTTACCACGCTATTGCTGCTGATGACCATGCCACATCAAATCGCCTGCTCGATCAGTTCTTCCTGCCTTATCTGGAAATCCGCAACCGCAAAGCTGGTTATGTCGTCAGTATCGTCAAGGCAGGCGCACGCCTGGTAGGCCATAGCGCAGGCCCGGTACGTGCACCGCTGACTGACCTGACGGAAGAAGAAGATGCGATGCTGCATAAACTGATCCTGGCACAAGGCCCACAATAAATTCAGAAGTAAAGGGAGTACAGTATGCAAATCACCGGGCAAATGCTGATCGGTAAAAAAGTCGTGTTTGGTCTGGCAGGCAATGCCAAAGCCATAGACCCATCCACCAATCAAGAAATCGAACCTGTTTTTGGCTTCGCCACCACAGATGAGGTTGAGATGGCTTGCCTGCTGGCAGAACAAGCCTTCGATAGTTATCGCACCACCGGTCTGGAGCAAAGAGCACGCTTTCTGGAAGCCATCGCCACCGGTATCATGGACTTGGGACCTGCTCTGATAGAACGCGCGGCGCAGGAAACCGGCTTGCCTGTCGCCCGCCTCGAAGGCGAACGTGGCCGCACCGTCAATCAATTACGCCTGTTTGCCAAGGTAGTGCGCGATGGTCACTGGCTGGATGCGACCATAGATAGCGCATTGCCTGAACGTGCACCACCGCGCCCCGATCTTCGTCTGCAAAAAATCGCCCTGGGACCAGTTGCTGTATTCGGCGCCAGCAATTTCCCCCTGGCGTTTTCGGTCGCTGGTGGTGATACTGCCTCTGCACTGGCTGCGGGCTGTCCTGTCATCGTCAAGGCGCATAATGCCCATCTTGGCACTTCTGAACTGGTAGGCCGGGTCATACAAAGAGCAGTGGCAGATTGCGCATTGCATGAAGGTGTATTCTCCATGCTGGTAGGTGCAGGCAGCAAAGTAGGTCAGCAACTGGTTGCCCACGCAGCCATCAAGGCTGTGGGTTTCACAGGTTCTCGTTCCGGTGGCTTGGCCCTGGTAACAGCCTCTGGCCAGAGGAAAGAGCCTATCCCGGTCTATGCAGAGATGAGCAGCATCAATCCGGTATTTTTATTGAATCAGGCTTTGACATCACAGACTACGACACTGGCGAAAAATTTTGTCGATTCATTGACTCTGGGTGCTGGCCAGTTCTGCACCAATCCAGGCTTGGTCATTGCCATAGAAAGTGAAGCAGCGCGACAGTTTTTAGCTGATGCAGCCAGGGCGCTTGAGGATAAACATGCGGCGACCATGCTGACACCGGGCATACATCAAGCCTATGTCAAAGGCACGGCTCACCTGGCCGACATCAGTCAGTTGCAACTGGTCGCCAAAGGCCAGCAAGCAGAATCAGCATGTGCGGCACAGGCGGTATTGTCGGTTTGTTCTGGCGCTACTTTCCTGAGCACGCCAGCATTGCAGGAAGAAATTTTTGGTCCCTCTTCGATCGCTATTTTGTGCAAGGATTTTGAAGAAGTCGTCGCAGTTGCTTCGTCGCTGGAAGGTCAGTTAACAGCAACTGTGCATGCCACAACCGATGATCATGCACATGCCAGGAAGTTGTTGCCAGTGCTGGAAAAGAAAGCCGGGCGCATCTTATTCAATGGCTTTCCGACCGGAGTGGAAGTGGCCCATGCCATGGTACATGGCGGCCCATTCCCGGCGACCTCAGATAGCCGCAGCACTTCAGTTGGCGCAGCAGCCATAGAGCGCTTCTTGCGGCCAGTTTGTTACCAAGGTTTTCCGGCAGAATTGTTGCCAGCAGCGCTGCAAGATAACAATCCACTGCAAGTCGCACGTATGATGGATGGCAAATTGACGCTGGCATCGTAAGCATCTGAATGACCCGCTTGTGATACAAGCCAAGCTCATGCAAAAAACACACATAGATGTGTAGCATGACCAAACAAATTATAAAAATGGAGACGCTCGTATGAGCCAACAATCTATAGGAAAATACCGGTGGACCATTTGTGCACTGCTATTTTTCGCGACTACCGTTAACTACCTCGACAGACAGGTACTAAGCCTGCTGGCTCCCGATCTGTCCAAAGAATTTGGCTGGACCAATACCGACTACGCCAATATCACCGCAGCCTTTCAATTCGTGTATGCGATCTCCATGCTGTTTGCAGGTCGTCTTATCGACAAGATAGGCACCAAGCAAGCCTATTTGCTGGCGATTGCCGTCTGGTCTTTCGGTGCCATCATGCATGCCTACTCCATACTTTGGGGAGAAGGACTGGCATCATTGTTCACCGCTCTCGGCCTGGCCGTCATCCCCGTATCCGTGGCGGGTTTCATGATATCCAGGGCTGTGCTGGCTTTCGGTGAGGCAGGTAATTTCCCCGCAGCGATCAAGGCGACTGCTGAATATTTCCCTAAACATGAACGCTCTTTGGCTACCGGCATATTCAATTCCGGGGCCAATATAGGTGCAATTCTGGCACCGTTGACAGTACCGCTGATCGCCGAGTTATGGGGCTGGCAGGCAGCGTTCGTCATCATCGGCGCGATAGGTTTTTTATGGATGATATTCTGGCAGTTATTTTATGAAAAGCCAGAAAAGCAAAAATACCTGTCTGCTGCAGAGCTCGCTTATATCAATAGCGGAGACACCCAAGTCATTGAAGAAAATAGTACTCAGCCTGCACAAAAAATATCCTGGTTTAAACTGCTGTCTTACAAACAAACATGGGCCTTTGTCGTTGGAAAATTCATGACCGATGGGGTATGGTGGTTTTTCCTGTTCTGGTTGCCAAAATATCTGGAAGCGCAATATAAGATGCAAAAGACCGACATCGTACTGCCACTGGCTATCTTGTACAGTATGACCATGATAGGCAGCATCGGCGGTGGCTGGTTCCCAAGCTACTTCATGCGTAAAGGAGACAGTGCTTACAACGGCCGCATGAAGGCAATGCTGGTCATTGCTCTGTTTCCGCTTGTCGTTTTGCTGGCGCAGCCATTTGGCTACCTCGGTTTTTGGGTACCAGTATTGCTGATCGGTGTAGGCACTTCTGCTCACCAGGCCTGGTCAGCGAATCTGTTCACGACTGTTTCGGATATGTTCCCGAAAAAATCGGTCGCATCCATCGTGGGCATAGGCGGCATGGCCGGTGGACTGGGTGGAGTCCTGGTGTCCAAAGTAGGTGGCTGGTTGTTTGATTACTACGGTCAGCTTGGTCAGATCCAGACTGGATATACCATCATGTTTACTTTCTGTGCAGTGGCTTATTTACTGGCCTGGGGCATGATGAAAACCCTGGTACCCACCCATAAAGAAATTACTGATCTGTAAATTTATTAAAGCTTATTTAATCGCTACATGACTCAATTTTCTCACATAGAATCAATACCGGCTGTGAATTGCATCGTGGGTGAAAGTCCCTTATGGCATGCAGAACAGTCTGCCTGGTATTGGGTCGATATACCGGCAAAAACCATATGGAAACTGAACGCCAGGAATGGTCATTTGACATCCTGGCTAACGACAGAAATGGTGGCATGCATTGCCCTGAAACAGGATGGTGATTTTATCGCAGGAATGGAAAGTGGCATTTTCAACCTGCATCTGGGCGAAGGTCCACGTGCATTGCAAAGCCGCTTGGCTACACCCGCCGAACTGGCAGAATCGGGGACTGGCATGCGCTTTAATGACGGTCGTTGCGACCGCCAAGGGCGTTTCTGGAGCGGCACCATGTTTATGGACATGGCTGCAGCCAAAGCGATTGGCAATCTTTATCGCTATACCCCGGATCTGGGCTTGTCTGCACCTGTGATCAACAACCTATTGACCCAGAATGGCCTGGCATGGTCGCCCGATGGCAAGACCATGTATTTATCAGACTCTCACCCTGCCAGCCAGACTATCTGGGCGTTTGACTATGACGTGGCGGAAGGCATGCCGCATCACAGGCGCGTCTTCGTTGACATGAAACCCATGGCTGGACGCCCTGATGGTGCTGCCATGGACGTCGATGGCTGCTACTGGATATGCGGTAATGATGGCGCCTGTCTGTTACGCTTTACACCAGCCGGCAAACTCGACAGAACTATTGCACTGCCCATGAACAAACCCGCCATGTGTACCTTTGGCGGCCCGGATATGAGCACCCTGCTCGTTAGCTCCATAGGAGCTGGCAAGGCAGAACATGATCAGTGGGCAGGTAGCCTGATACTCGTCCGACCAGGAGTGGAAGGCGTAGCAGAAACAAGATTTGCAAATTAATTTTGTAGAAAGCGCAGTGGTACTTGGGCGCATAAGAGATTTTCTCTTATGCGCTTTTTTTTCACTAATTTTGAACTTATGCTGACAATACAGAATTATGCAGTTTGTCACCTATCTGTACATTCTTCAATTCCAGACCCTGTACGTTATACAAATACATAGGGCTGGCTGAATTCACTGGCGTCCCAAACTGGCAATCACTGATACTGACATTAGTAACCGGGAAGATCATTGGGTTCTTATCGTCCCCATTATAGTCAGACGCTACTGGTCCTAGAATGACGATGGCCTGGAAGCACGAGAACTTGCCATTTTTGGTCGTGACATTACCCACTTTGACATTCGAGATATGCACATTCGTCACCACTGGTGGTCTGGTCCTGACATTGTCACTGACAGGTGCGTAATCACAATCAAAAGTGATCACGGCACCGGCAGCGGTGGCCACCGTCTTTGACTGGATGGGTGAGCCAGGGAGTGATGTATAAAAAGACGGACTGGTCTGTACCCCATTCGGTATCGAGATATTACGTACATAGAAATTTTTCAGGTAACCACCCCGATTCATATTCGTCTTCAGACGTATCGCCGTATTCAATGGATCAGTGGCCCAGTGTATATTTTCAAACAAGAGATTCTGCGCATAGACATTCTGTATACCGCCCGCCATTTCACTGCCCAGTGTCACCGCACCATGGCCACTTTGCATGGTGCAATTCTGGATAACAATATTTTGCGAAGGACCAAAATGCGTATCGAGATTCTTGCCCGCCTTGATGGCGATACAGTCATCGCCAGAATCAAAGGTGCATGATTCAACCAGCACATGGTCACAAGCTTCAGGATCAAAGCCATCGCTGTTGGGGCCATGGCTTTTTGCCAGCACATTGCGTATCACGACATTGCGGCAATGGACAGGATGATGCTGCCAGAACGGCGTGTGGTTGACCTGGTAGCCTTGCATCAGCACATTCGTACAACTGATGAACTGTATCATCGGTGGGCGCAGATTATGTCCCAAGCCGAAGATGCGCTTACCCAGAGGAACACCAGCCTCAGAAAGCGATGGCAGGTAATTCGCATCGGCTCGCCACTTATCATTGTCACCTTGTATGCGCAGCCTGTGCTTTTCATCGACTTGCGGTGCGATTTTTTCCAGGCTGATGGCATTCAAGTCATTCGGTGTATTTTCCGAACGCTTGCCATGCTTGTAATTGGGGCTGGTATTTTGGCCTACTGAATTGATGGTTTTTTGCTTGCCCTTCCAGGTCCACCAGCAATCACCATTTTCATCAAACGGAACACCACCCTGGCCGTCGAGTATGCTGGTCCAGTCGTCACCGGTCAGGGCAATATTATCCTGACCATAGGCATACACCATGGGTGAAAAGTTCAGGCAGTCATTGCTTTGCCAGCGCGAAATCACCAACTTGCCGTTTGGCCCGCAATCAAAGCTGCCATATTTTGCATAGTCTTCCGGGTCATTACTGAAATAGACGTGTGCGCCTTTGAGCAAATGCACATTCACGTTCGATAATAAAACGATAGGCCCGGCACAATACCAGTTCCCGACAGGAACCAGCACACGGCCACCTCCTGCTTCATGGCAAGTCTTGATCGCTTGAGTTATGGCTGGATAAATATCTCTGGAATTTGCTACCGGCGTTTGCACAGCAGCCTGCTCTTCATACGATATCCAGGCTTTGACACTTTTCAATTCACAAGTGACTGCGCCAAAATCCGTGATGCGGTAGTCCGCCTTGCGAAATTTCAAAGGACTGGAAAGGCGGTCCACGATATCCTGCGCTTTTTTCCAGGGATCGTCTATCGTGATCGCAGCAAGTGCCTGGCTCACTGGCAACGCACTGCCAGTCGTGACGGACAATCCCGTTAGCGACACTTTTTTCATAAAACTGCGACGTGCAGGTTGGCTTGATTGAATTCGTTTTTCCTGTTTCATATTATCTCTCTTGTGTTTTTTTAACCCACTTTTAATCCTGCTACTAGCTCACTCGTCTGTATTATTGAATTCAGCAAGAAATACGCGTACCGGAGAAAATGGTCCGACGTAGCCCATTTGTTTTACGGGGTCGATTTTTGCAGCAAGCAGATTTGCCCAGTAATCATCGCTGGAAAATTGAGCCGGGCGGTAAGGCAAAGTACCTTTCTTGTTCCAGTCTGACCAAGGCTGTTTTTTATTGATATGAGCGCCAATCACGGAGTTCATGACTACCATCTTGCCTACCGATTCCAGTGTCTGCATTCTGATCGTGCCTGTTGGCGAATTGAATTGATCCACTTCGCCTATCTGGCAGTCATAGCCAGGGACAGGCACAGGTGCGTATGGTGTACAGCGTTCGTTCGAAAACCATTGTCGAGCCAAACTGAATTTTCCCGCCAAGGCATTGCTGCTGCCATCATGGGTAAAACGGCAATGATCGAACACAAAACCATAGCGTGATTTCACATTGGTATTGGGAGCACCGACATAAGCAGAGTTGCGGTCACCGAGAGTCTTGATTTCGGTTTCGAAAAAATAAGCAGTAGCATCACCAAAAATGAAATCCACATCGCCTTCAATGTAAGAGCGCTGGAAAAATTGCCTCGCGGTCTGGCCATCCTTGCCCGACTTCATATACAAGGTATCCTGGAAACCCAGCATGCGCACACTGTCGAAATGCGATTTATCAGCGCCATCCAGCATGACTGCCAAAGCCTGATGATGCACCATTTTGCTGCGCGCATAGATACCGTTTTCATCGGGACAATTACCGGGCTGGCAATCTGCCAGCGCATTACCCTTATCCTTATTATAGGAATTTTCTATAGTCAGATTCTTTGCCTGAAAACCGGGGCTTTTGACCCATAATACTGCGGTGCCAAAAGTACCTAGCGTAGGCTTATCCTTCAAACCCTCGTGCATGGCATTGATGCTGTGGTGCATACCAGAAAACTGCGCAGAAAACTGCGCAGTGTAGTTGCTACCAGTGGTCGCAGCATCCAGATTGGCAGTAATGCGGGTAGTGGTTGCATCGTTGCCATACAGGGTAATGGGGATGGCTGTATCAGGTACATATACCAGCTCACGATAAGTGCCGGGCTTGATGAAAACATGGATGCGCTGCCTGCCAGTCTTGCCTTTATCCATATCGGTAACAGCCTGATTGACAGCGGCCTGTACTTGTCTGAATGTCCTGACACCGTCTGGTACAGCATTAGCATCGACGATATAGTCAGGTGTCAATTGCGGGTCAGCAGCGATGGGTTCAGATTTGGGATCCCAGGGTGATATCCGCTCATTGCCGGGCAATCCAGCATACTTCAATACTTCGGCATAGGCAAAGTACTTGGCTGTCTGTGCATCGAGTTGCGGACGCTTACTAAGGTGCAGCAATTCCGGATAGGCTGCAAAGGCCTGCTCACATTGCTGAGGATTGGCCGGAATACTGTCAAAGACGACTTTCTCACTACCGGCCAATCGTACATATTCAAACTGGCTGCTGCTTTTATCTGCCACACTGACGTCTTGCAATGCAAACTCTATGGGACGAGCAGCATCGTAGCCACGCAATATGATCTTGCCTGCCGTCAGTGACTGCACATGCTCAAGCTTGATATTGCGGTACTGAGGTATCAGATTGCCAGCCGCCGTTTTTCCATAATGCGTATCAAAATCAATAGGTGCCTTGACATTGCGTATGCAGACATTGCGATAGCTAATGTTTTGCACAAGCCCGCCGCGTGAGATATCACTCTTGATGCGCAAGCCTGAAGTCGCGCCATCCATGCTGAGATTTTCTATCAGGATATTTCTGATCCCGCCATTGGTTTCACTGCCTATGGACATGCCATGACCAGAGTAGAAATGATTATTGCGTATGGTGATATTTTCGGTAGGCCCATTATTGCCCGCCTTGATGGCGACATTATCATCACCGGTGCGGATATAACTATTGGCAATCGTGATATTGCGTGAGGAAATCGGGTCTATACCATCAGTATTTCTGGCATTGGCAGGCGTGTCTATGCGCACACCCCAGGCAGTAAAGCCGTCTACCTGGTTGAGGGTGACATGGAAATTGGGTGAATTACGCAAAGTGATATTGTGCAGAGTGATGTCATTCGACTGCGTAACTTCTATCAGCCTGGGCACATTCTGGCGATTGTTTTCTTTCTGCGCTCTACGGGCAATTTGCCACCAACTTTCTTCCTTGCCACTGATACGCTTGCCGCCCTGGCCGTCTATCACGCCTTCGCCATAAATACCGCTGCCTTTGGCGTGGTCAATGGTGATGAAGGGCTTACAGCCTTTGCCCTTGTCATCGTTCGTGCCACAAGTGCCAGCACCACGGTCATAGTCCAGTGGGTGAGTAGATGCATACAGCGTAACACCAGCATCGATCAAAAGCGAAACGCCGCTGCGCAATTGCAAAGCGCCGGATACGAATGCGACCTTGTCATTACGGCTGCGTAAGCGTACTGCCTGTCCCGGGCGGCAGGCGTCTATTGCCGTTTGCAGAAGCTCGGTATCTGGTGCGCGGCTTGCCGGGTTTGTTGTATCCTGCTTGCCACTCTCTAGTTGTGCCGCCAGCACACTGCAGACGGCTGGAGTCTGCGGCTCCTTCACCAGACGGCTATCCTGTGCATATGCAGAGCTGGCAAGCAGCAAAGCCGTGATTGTCGGAGTGAGCCAAGTTGCGGAGATTATCTTTTGCTGACTCATCATCTAGTCTCTGCATTCACATGCGATTGCAAAACTGGGGCGACTATCAGCAATTCTTTCAATACCATAGAAGAAAAATAGGCTGCCCCCTTACCACCAAGGTGGGTACGGTCAAAAGCCGACTTCGCAGCCCCTGCTTTTTCTATCTTGGACAAGTCTGTAGTTGCTACCGGCAGTACAGCAGGCGGAGGTGCCATTGCCAGGGTATCAGCCTCAGCTTCGCCCATGGCTTGCACAGCCTTATAACTGATCGCATTTAAATCGATCAAAGTCACATGCTTGCTCGTCGCCACCTTGATGCTGGCTTCTGCCCAGGGACGCAAATCATTTTGTAATTGCGCACCTTTGAAACTGCGCCTGGTCAAAGGAGTCAGCAATACGGCATGTGCCCCGGCTGCCTGCAATTCCTCAACATAGCCAGCCATATTGACAGGGAACTCTGTCGCCAGGTCAGTCGAGCGTCCGGGCTTGCCGGGCTGGTCATTGTGGCCGAACTGTATCAGGACCAAGGTCTGGCTGAATTGCGCATTGCTTGCTATGAGTTTCTGTACTACTTCCCACGAACCTTCTGCGCGATAACTGCCGGAGCTACGCCCGCCTTTGGCAAGATTCAGACAAGTCACGTCAGGTTTGAAACGCTGGCACAAGGCATCACCATAGCCACTTCTTGTGGCCATCGTGGAGTCCCCCACAAGGATGATGCGGACAGGTTTGCCAACATCAGACTCAACTTGTTTTGGCTGGCTGCAAGCGCAGACCAGCATGGCACTGATCACCATCAAGGCGACAGAGCGAAGACTTAGTTTCATAGGATACTCTTGATCTTTTCGATAAAAACGGGGTCTGCAAGCAGACCCCGAAGTTCGTCTCAAGTCTAGGCAGACAATGTCTTGTTATACACGGTGTTACCTATCCTGACATTCTTCAAGGTCAAGCCCTTGACGTTGTATAGATACAGCGGATTGGCAGCATTGGCTGGTGTACCGAGATCACAATCAGTGATAGTGACATTCGTGACTGGAACAATATGCGGTGCCGGTTTTGCCGGGCCGTTATAGTCGCTGGCCACTGGCCCCAGAATAACTATCGCCTGATAGCAAGAGAACTTGCCATCTTTGGTATCGACATTCGCCACTTTGACGTTCGAGATATGAATATCGGAAACCACCGGCGGACGTGTACGCACATTGTCATTGATTGGGTCGTAACCACAATCGATGGTGATAATACCGCCAGCTGAGGTCGCCACTGACTTGGTAGGAATGGCAGAACCAGGTAAGCTGGAATAGAACGCTGGTGTGTTACGTATGCCATTCGGCACCGTAATATTGCGTATATGCAAATTGCGCAGGAAACCGCCTCGGCTCATATTGGACTTCAACCTGATTGCGATATTCAGCGGATCAGTTTTCCAATGGCTGTTTTCAAATACCAGGTTTTGCGCAAATACATTCTGTATGCCGCCAGACATGATGCTGCCAAAAGTCATGGCACCATGACCACTATGCATCTTGCAATTCTGGATCACGATATTCTGTGAAGGACCATACTGTATGTCCGGCCCCTTGCCAGAATCAACTGCGATGCAATCGTCGCCAGTATCAAAGGTTGAATCTTCTATCAATACGTGATCACAGGATTCAGGATCAAAACCATCACTGTTCGGACCTATGCTATTGGCATAGATATTCTTCACATGCACATTGCGGCAATTGACAGGGTTATGTTGCCAGAATGGAGTATTGGTAACTTGATAGCCCTGGAACAGCACATTCGTGCAACTGATGAATTGCACCATATGCGGGCGCAAGAAGTGCCCCATTCCGAACACACGTTTTTCTGCAGGTACTCTGGCTTCCGCCAGCGCACGCAGATAATTGGAATCGCGACGCCATTTGTCTCCTTCACCCTGGATGAAACTGGCTTCTTGTGCACTCAGATGCGGTGCGGCTTCCTGCAATGAAGTGGGGTTCAGCGGATTCAGAGAAACTTCAGTCTCACCTTTGACATGCTTGACATAGTTTCCGCTGTTGCCCGCTGCGATATCGCCGCTGGTATTTGGCTTTTCCCTACCCTTCCAGGACCACCAGCAATAAGGACTATCCGGGAAATCGACACCAGCCAGACCATCGAGTATGGCAGTCCAGTCTTCGCCAGTAAGAGCGATATTGTTTTGTCCAAAAGCATAAACCATAGACGAGAAGTTCAGGCAGTCATTGCCTTCCCAGCGCGTCATGGATAAATTGCCATTCTTGCCGCAATTGAATTTGCCGTATTTTGCATAGTCAGCCGGATTATTGCTGAAGTAAACATGTGCGCCAGCCTGCAAGTGCACATTGACATTCGATAACAATACGATAGGCCCGGCGCAATACCAGTTACCCGCCGGGATAACGACTCGTCCACCACCTGCTTTATGACATGTGGCGATGGCTTCGGCAATCGCTGGGTAGCAATCCTTGGAGCCTTTTGCCGGAGTCGATAGATTGGCTTTTTCAACAAAGGAAATCCAGGCAACTGTCGGCACGACCTGACAGGTTTCCGCACCAAAACTGGTAATGGGAAAATCTTCCTTGCGGAACTGAATGGGCTTGGAAAAGCGATTGATGATGTCCTGTGCCTGCTTCCAGGGATCTCGTTTGCCTGCAGCAGCAAAAGCACTTGCTGGGATGCCACTGCCCAACAAGAGACCACTGGCAGATGCGGCCTGCAAGAAACTGCGGCGTTTCAAATTCAAACTGTTTTTCAGATTACTGTTTTGCATCATGGCTCCACGTCCCCCATGTACGCATGGGGGACTTTTCTTCAGAAGTTGTAAGACAAACGTGCATTGAATGCGCGGCCTATGGGGCTGGCAGCACTGCTCAGATAGCCATAGGTGTAGCCACTGTGATTGGTAATCGGTGGTTTGGCGTCCAACAGATTGGTGATACCGGCGGACAAGGTCAGGTTTTTAAAGCCGCGATAGCTTGCGGTCAAATTCCATACCTGGTACGGCTCGATATCCCTGAAATACTGGGCGGCAATCAGGTTTTGATCGTGGTAGCCAGTATTGTAGTTTTGTGTCAGTTGCGAACTCCAGTCACCCTTGGTCCAGGACATGGTCAGCGTGTGTTTCCAGCGGAAGGTAATGATGGGCAAGCTGCTGGTAGTGCCATTGCTGGCCACACCGAAGCGACCTACATTGGACACGTAGGCGCTGTCTTTTTCCAATTGATTATCAAATTGCGTCAGGTATGTGCCATTCAACTGAAACTTGAAATTACCTATGGAAGTGCGGGGAATATCGTAAGCAACTGTCACATCAATACCAGAAGCTTTTTGCCCACCCAGATTCATCGTGATATTTTTGATGTAAGCCAGAGAGCCATCAGCATTGCGCACGAACAGGTCTGCGTATTTGGTCGGATTCAGGAAGTAGACTTGCTCAGGCAAGTTTGCCAGCATGTCCTTCATTTCTATATGCCAGTAATCTGCAGACAAAGTCAGGTTTTGCAGGGGCTCTACCACTGCCCCCAGTGTGAAGCCGCGTGAAGTTTCTGGCACCAGATCAGGGTTACTACCTGTCTGACGTGGCAGGGAAACATTACATACCGCCGAAGCCACCAGGCCTGGCAAAGCCTTGCCCGTACCTGCTATGCCGGGCGTACCGCCAGGGCATTGCACTGGGTCATCCCATTTCGATGACGTTGTGGTATTCGCGCCTGGGACACGGTAACCATAACGATCGAACAAAGTCGGTGCGCGGAAACCGGTATTGGCTGAGCCACGGAACATCAAGGCCTTCATCGGTTGATAGCGAAAGCTGGCCTTGGGGTTGATGGTATTGCCAAAATCACTGAAATGATCGTCACGCACGGCCACGTTAAAATTTAATTCCTTGGTCACAGGAATTTCCATTTCAGCATAGAGTGCTGCGACATTTCGCGCACCCTGGCCACGTGAAGGGCCTGATGCAGCATAAGTCACAATCGATGTGATCGCTGTCTTGGTATCCTCTGTCGTATCCCTGTGCAAGTCTGCACCCAGTGCCAGCGTCAGTGGCCCGCCTGCCAGCTTGGTGAGTTCTGTGGAGGCAGTAAAATCAATACCTGTGAAGGTACTGACAGAATGGCGATTTTGCGCACCATCGACGCCTATGCTGGCCAGGTAAGCCTTGCCTGCTGCATCCTGCAAGCCAAAAGGATTCAAGGTACCGTTAGCGATACCCTTCAGCAACGCAGGACCATCGACATAGCCTGCCTCATAGTAATTGTCGCGCTGGCTATGTCCATAAACAAAACCAGCCTTGTAATCCCAGTTACCGATACGGCCTTCATCATTGATGGCAATGCGTTGATTGATTTGCACATCCTTGGTGACGGCCTCGGCCAGATCAGCAACACTCCAGGTCACGGTTAGGGGCTCACCTTTCAAGCCTGCCACGGCTGGCACGCCACCTGTACCGCCGGGGTACCATTTACTGGTCGACGGCAGCAAGGCACTTACACCATTTGCTGCCAGGCTGGTGGTCGGATTTTTTGTGCCCAGTATATGCTCTTGTCCACGCATGTAATCAATGCTGAGGATATGCTCGTCATTGAATTTCTTTGTTGCCTTTGCGTAGAAAGTCACTTGCTCATTCCCATACAGGGCAGTGCCGTAATATGCTGCATTCAGTATGCAGGTATTTTTTGCACCCTGTATGCTGTAAGGAGCCTGGCAGTTGCTGGCATAGTAAGGATTTGCAGCCGTTTTGTTGGTGGCCGTCGTAAAGTTGGCAGGCATGGCATAGCCACCGCTGCCCAGAGTAGGCGCACGACCTATGCTGGTCAGCATTTCGGTTGTGCTTAATTCGGCACGGTCGGATGCCAGCAAGCGGCTACGGCGATGGGCATCAATCGTACCGTAAAGATTCCAGCCATCTTTTTCCAGATCACCGACACCTACGGTAGCAGTAACCCTTTGTTCATCACCACCACCTGTCTTTTGCGGTTTGACGAACTGGGCTGAAACAGAGTTACCAACCACGGTGCGCTTGGTGATGAAGTTGACCACACCACCGATAGCATCAGACCCATATATCGAAGATGCACCATCGCGCAGGATTTCTACCCTGGCGATGGCACTCATGGGTATTACATCCAGATTGGCATAACCATCAGCAATCGCTTCGTTGGCAAGGCGACGGCCATTCAATAACACCAGCGTACGATTCACACCCAGGCCGCGCAGATTGATATTGGTGCCTGATCCAGCATTCGAAGGTGCCAGCGAGGCTGATTCAGGCAAGGCCATCATCAGATCTGCCAGTGTGGTCATGCCACGTTTTTCCAGTTCTTCACCGCTGACCATGGTCACTGGCAAAGATGCTTCAGTCGCCAGGCGCTTGATGGATGAACCAGTGACTTCCACCCTTTGTACTTCTTGCGCTTGCGCATGATTCACTACCGCCAGTACTGCCAGCGCGATGGATGACAATACAAATACTGGCCTTTGGAATTTTTTATCGTCTTTCATTATTCAGTCTCCTCCTGTTTTTCATGGAATTCTCGTGCCTATGCTGTTGTGCATAAGTCACTAGTTGGAGCACCTCGCGTACTCTGTGCCACTGCGACGAAGATGGGCGCAAGAAGCCCCACCGGGGTCACAGCCGGTCAAGATAGAAATTCGATTAAGGGGCTTGCTGTCACGCCCCAGGGATATAGTCGCAAATGTACTCTTTGCTTTCTGACTAATCCATTTATCCGCTTATTCGCTTATCCGCCTATCCGCGTGAGAAAGTCCTGGTCACTCTTTCAAGATGTGCCCGCATGGCCTTTCTCGCTGCAGCTGGGTCATGGGAAGCAATTGCTTCCAGTATGTTGCGGTGATCCGTCAATGTTTGCTGGCGTAATTCTTCAGTCTGAAAATGCTCCTTCAATTTATGCCACAGGCGGCCCCGCTGGTTCCACAAGTATTCCACCGTACCTACCAGTGCACTATTGCCCGTGGCTCTGGCAATGGATAGATGAAAATTCCGATCGGCGTTTTCATTGCTGGAATAATTGGCATGATGCTTTTCCATTTCCAGCACGGCCTTCAAAATTTCATCAATGGCAGAATCGGTTGCTACCCTGGCTGCAATCGCCGCCACCTCAGATTCAATCAAGCGTCGCGCAGACAATACTTCAAACGGTCCCGGCCCTGCTTCTGGCACATCTGCCTGGCCTTCCGGCAAGCCGCTAACATAGACACCAGAGCCACCGCGCACTTCAATCACACCGCCCAATTCCAGCGCAATCAGTGCTTCACGCAAGGACGCGCGGCTGACACTGAGCTTGGTTGCCAGATCGCGCTCAGATGGCAAACGCTCTCCAGCAGCAATATTCTCTTCAGCAATCAGCGCCTGAATCCTGTCAGCCACTACCCGGTACAGCCTGGGCTCATGAGGCAAAGCTTCGTTCTGCGCAATATTTTTTTTCATCATGATTTGCAACTTTAAGAAAAGCTTAATAAAAGCAATTCGGTCAGGCCATTCTAATGTGGTCAGACCAAATATGCAATGTGGACTAGCCAGATATTTTTTTTGGTGGCATACTCGCCACAAATGATACCTGAGGGATTATAGCGGACTATGCGCTCCCCACCGGTAAAAGAAGAAAAATCTGAAGGTAAAAATAAATGATTTTCATAGGGAATATTGGTTTTTTCGTGGTAACACTGCCGTGCGCCAGCCCGAAATCCATCTCCCCTTGACATGCTCATAAATGTTCATGCCAGTTGTATTTTGGTAAGACCAATTTCACGAAAATCAGATTTTTCGACAAAAAATAATTGGCTGATTTGTCTGTTTTTTGCACTGACAGCCACATCTAGCGGAGAAGGGGAAAAATAAAATGACAATATCCAGCACCAGTTTGCCGCTCTATATACGCATGCATGCCAATGACAATGTGGCGATAGTTGCCAATGATGGCGGCCTGCCTGCGGCGACTCGCTTTCCCTGCGGCCTGACATTGCTGGAGCACGTTCCGCAAGGGCACAAGCTGGCATTGCAAGATCTCGCCGAAGGCGCAGCGATTACCCGCTACAACGTCACGATAGGCTATGCAGTGCGCGCCATCCCACAAGGAAGCTGGGTGGAAGAATCCCTGATAAGCATGCCCGCCGCCCGCGAGTTGCTGGACTTGCCGATCGCCACTGTGTCAGCGCCCGACACTACCCCGCTAGAAGGGTATACGTTCATGGGCTTCAAGAATGCCGATGGCAGTGTAGGCACGCGCAATATTCTGGCGATCACAACAACCGTACAATGCGTATCTGGCGTGGTCGAACATGCTGTGCAACGCATCAAGGAAGAACTCTTGCCCAGGTTTCCACATGTCGATAATGTGGTTGGGCTTGAGCATACTTATGGTTGTGGGGTTGCTATCGATGCGCCAAATGCCAACATCCCCATACGAACAGTGCGCAATATCAGCCTGAACCCAAATTTTGGCGGGCAAGCCATGGTGGTCAGTCTGGGTTGTGAAAAACTGCAGCCGACGCGCTTATTCCCCAAAGGCAGTATCCCGATAAAAAATGGGGATGAGGGTAGTGGAGAACCAGCGTTGGTGTGCTTGCAGGATCAGGTACATGTGGGCTTCAATTCCATGATTGCATCCATCATGCATACGGCAGAGAAGCAATTAACAGAGTTGAATAAACGTCGCCGCGTGCCCTGCCCGGCATCGGAACTGGTGGTGGGTGTGCAGTGCGGCGGTAGTGATGCATTCTCGGGCGTGACTGCCAACCCTGCAGTTGGCTTTGCCACAGATCTATTGGTGCGTGCTGGTGCGACGGTGATGTTTTCTGAAGTGACTGAAGTACGCGACGGTATAGACCAGTTGACCTCACGTGCAGCCAACGCTGAAGTGGCAGCGGCCATGATCAGGGAAATGGCATGGTATGACGATTATCTGAAACGTGGCGGAGTTGACCGTAGCGCAAATACTACACCCGGCAATAAAAAAGGTGGGCTATCGAATATCGTTGAGAAGGCCATGGGTTCCATCGTCAAATCAGGCAGTTCCACTATTTCTGGTGTCTTGCCACCCGGCGACAAACTCACGCAAAAAGGCTTGATCTATGCTGCCACACCCGCCAGCGATTTTGTCTGCGGCACTTTGCAACTGGCAGCGGGCATGAACCTGCATGTATTTACTACCGGGCGCGGCACGCCATATGGCCTGGCCGCAGTTCCTGTCATCAAGGTCGCCACCAGAAATGACCTGGCAAGACGCTGGCATGATCTGATGGATATCAATGCTGGCAAGATCGCCAGCGGCGAAGCCACGATCGCCGATGTAGGATGGGAATTATTCCAGATGCTGCTGGATGTTGCCAGTGGCAAGGAAACCTGGGCCGAGCACTGGAAACTGCACAATGCCCTGGTCTTATTTAACCCGGCACCGATTACCTGATAGCTTAAACCAGAAAAATGCAGATCAAGAATTCATTTAAAGAGAAAGCGCCCCATGAATACCACTATCACTGAAAAGCCATTTAATCGCATCTTGCTGACCGGCGCCGCCGGTGGCCTGGGCAAAGTCTTGCGCGAACGTATCAAGGCATGGGCCAACATCGTTCGCCTCAGCGACATCACCGATCTTGGCCCGGCAGGTGAAGGCGAAGAAGTCGTGCAATGTGATCTGGCTGATAAAGCTGCCGTGCTGGCGCTGATGGAAGGCGTGGATGTGGTGCTGCATTTTGGCGGCATTTCTACTGAAGCCAATTTTGAAGCCATCATGCATGCAAACATCCAGGGTACTTATAATATCTATGAAGCCGTGCACAAGCATCATGTGAAGCGCGTCATCTTTGCCAGCTCGAATCATGCAGTCGGTTATTACCGCACTACCGATTACATTGATGCCGACATGCCTACCCGCCCTGATGGCATGTATGGCATCAGTAAATGTTTTGGTGAATCACTGTCACGTTATTACTATGACCGCTTTGGTATAGAAACCGTATGCATACGCATAGGCTCGTCCTTCCCGGTGCCGACAACACGTCGCATGATGGTGACTTACTTCAGCTATGACGATTTATTCGAATTGTTGCGCTGCTCAGTCTTTTCCCAGCGTGTTGGCCACACCATCAGTTTTGGTGTATCTGACAATCCGGGAAAATGGTGGGACAATAAAAAAGCTGCCCATCTGGGTTTTCAAGCCAAAGATAGCTCCACTGCCTTTACTCATCTTTTCCCTGACAGCAGTGAATATCCTGAAAAAGACGACATCACGACCATCTATCAGGGCGGTGGCTTCTTGCTGACCGGTCCACAGTACAAATAAGTTTAATGTATAGACGCGATAGTGCAGCGCAACTGGTTTAACCTTACCTGCACTATCGAACTCCCCCTCATCTCCAGCAAGCCTCCGCCAAGCCGGCAACAAATATTCCCTTTCTTATCTCTCACTCTACGGACAGTAGTGGCTTAAGACCATCTTAAGAATTGAAGCCCATCATGGTTTCCTGGATGTAGGTCTGGCAATTCGGCCTCACGCAGACCAGCGATACAGTTTCTTAGTGACTCGCTGGTAAATGCATGACTTACAAGTTTGAAAATTCCCTGGTTTCGTCGAGGAGGTTGACATGAGTGATTTATCCACATCGCAGAGCGATACTGAGCGCACTGAGAGTTCCACAAAAAAGATCCAGATATGGGATGCACCTGTGCGACTGTCTCACTGGCTGATGGCGATATGCTTTACCGTTGCATATGTGACAGCCGAAGTAGATTCCTTGCGCTTGCTCCACATCAGCATGGGGTACACCATGTTATTCTTGATCTGCTTTCGTCTGGTGTGGGGCTTCATCGGTAGCAGGTATGCCCGCTTCTCTGAATTTATACGCTCTCCTGCAGCTGTCATTCGTTATTTGCGTAGCATGATTTCGGGGCATCCTGCTCATTTCACGGGCCACAACCCCGCAGGTGCCATGGCGATTATCGCGATGCTGTGCCTGGGCTTGATCGTCACAATGTCAGGCTATGCCCACTACAATGAATTAGGTGGTGAGTGGCTGGAAGAGGTGCATGAAATAGCTGCCAATATGATGCTGATAGTGATTGGGATACATATCGCTGGTGTTCTACTCGCAAGTTATTTACATCGGGAAAATCTGGTTCGCAGCATGATCGGCGGACGCAAGCAGGGTGAGCAAAAGCAAGCCATACCCACTACCTGGCGTTCAGTCGCAGCAATATTGTTATTGACCGTACTCGGTTTCTGGATTTATCAGTGGAGTACCGCGACTTCTGCGCAAAACCTTGAAATGACGCAGTCAAGCAAAGAACGAACAGACAAGGACAAAGATCATGATGGTGATTAAATCCGGCAGAATTTTTATGACCATAGAGAACTGGTATGCGCATATTATTGGCAGAAGATGACCCACTGCTTGGCGATGGCTTGCAGGCAGGCTTGCGCCAACTCGGCTTTCAGGTCGATTGGGTCAGGGATGGTGAAGCTGCGGAACATGAGTTACGTAGTCTGGTGTATGCGGCTGCAGTACTTGATCTTGGAATGCCGCGCAAGAATGGGCTGGACGTACTTGCCAGCATACGCAAAGCGGAAGTAAGTTGCCCGGTGTTGATACTGACTGCACGGGACGCCGTTGCCAACAGAATCCGGGGACTGGATCAAGGTGCCGATGATTATGTCATTAAACCGGTTGATCTGAATGAACTTGCCGCAAGGTTGCGTGCGCTGATCCGGCGTGCCCATGGGCAACCAAATGAAAACCTGGAAGCACAAGATATTTTGCTCGATCCTGGAGCTCGCTCGGTAAAGCAAGCAGGCTGCATTGTGGAAGTCTCGACGCGAGAATTCGACCTCTTACAGACCTTCATGCTAAATCCCGACCGCGTTCTTTCACGTGAGCAAATCGAGCAGCATTTGTATAGTTGGGGGCAAGAGGTGGATAGCAATGCCATTGAGGTCCATATTCACAACCTGCGAAAGAAACTGGGGGCGACATCAATATTGACTGTGCGTGGCGTTGGTTACATGCTCCCAAAGGAGGGTAGGACATCATGAATACACGCCCTTCCCTGCAAAATCGACTACTCGTGCTGACGTTGACAGCGGTCGCATCCATCTGGTTGCTGGCGACCGCCATGACCTGGTTCGATGCCAGGCATGAGCTGGACGAAGTGCTTGATGGACATTTGGCACAAGCTGCGAGCTTGCTCACAACACATCAAGTACACGAGATTATAGAAAAAGGGGAGTCCAGGGAACCACGTACTTTGCACAAGTATGCACCTAAAGTCATGTATCAGGTTTTTCATGGGGGGCGGCTTGGCTTGCGCTCGGCAAATGCACCAGACACGCCGATTCTGGACGATGGCAAGGAGTTAAAAGCGGGATTTACAAGCATGCAAATAGAGAACCGCGAGTGGCGCGTTTTTTCAACAATCGGCGTTGAAGCAGATGTACAGGTTTATGTAGCAGAAGAGGTTCAGGCGCGCACTGCCATCCTGTATGCCGTTTTACGTAGCATGATTTTACCTTTCATCATTGCGCTTCCAATACTTGCACTGGCACTATGGTTTGCCGTGCGGCAAGGTATGAGCCCCATCACCAGATTAGGCCGGGTGCTTGAACAGCGCCAGCCTGCAGCAGTTAACCCAATTGAGATGGATGGAACAAGTAAAGAAACTCAAACTGTTATTCAAGCATTGAATGGCTTACTGGAGCGTATCGCAGGCCTGATGGAATCAGAAAGAAGATTCACTGCAGACGCAGCCCACGAACTGCGCACCCCACTTGCTGCCCTGCGTACCCAAGCGCAGGTAGCAATGGCAGAACATGATGAAATCAAACGCCAGCGCGCATTGAAAAATACTTTGGAAGCCTGTGACAGGACATCCAGATTGATTGAGCAATTACTGACTTTATCCCGCCTGGAAAACAACGCTGAGGCCGAATTCTTACTCTTCGACATGTCAGCCACGATACGCAAGCAATTAGCAGATATTGCCCCCAAAGCCATTAGCAGGAATCAGAAAATGGAACTGGATATGGACTGTCATTGTTCCATTAATGGCAATGAAATCTTGATGAGCGTACTTATTCGGAACTTGATCGACAATGCCGTCCGCTACAGTCCAGAGGCAGCACAAATATTGATTCACTTGAGCTACATCAATAGCTTATATGTCTTGACGATTGAAGATAGTGGAAATGGACTGTCAGACCAAGATATCGCCAGGTTGGGTGAACGTTTTTTTCGTATTCAAAGCAATGCAGAAAGTGGCAGCGGCTTGGGCTGGTCAATTGCAAAAAGAATTGCTAAGGCTCACCACATGGACTTGCAAGCTGAACGTTCAGAAAAATTGGGGGGACTAAAAGTAACATTGAGCATACCTGCTCCAAACTGAATCTTACTTCCGCATCAACAACCCGGAGAACGCGATGAATTACGCACGTCAATTTCTTTTTCTCGCAACATGTGCCTGCTCCATCAGTTTGCATGCACAAAACAAAGCAGAAACATCGGTTCCACAAGTACAACAATCTGTAGGCAGTAATTCAAAACAAGTGGTCACTATTCCCAAAATTTTGGCAAATGACAAGGGATGCACGACACTGAAAAAGTCAGAATGGCTAAGCCAGGAAGAAATGGCTTTACTGGCCAGGCATCGTGGATACCAGTTTGAAAAAGTGAAAATATCCTATGAAAGTTGCTACGAAATTTATGGCAGCAACCGTGACGGTGATCTGGTCGAAGCATATTTTGATCCCAGCAACGCCAAACTGATACGACAGAACAACGTAAAAATAAAGCAGTGATGACCAAATCAGCCCGCAATGAATCCCATCGCAGGCTGTCAACAGTGGTCTCAGTTCTCGCTGGCAGTCAGATTGAGAAATTGATCGAGGATGTGGAAATGGTCATCAAAGAACACTTCCTCCATGCCTTCCAGCTTTTCTATACTGACCCAGGCCGCCTGTGCCGCATCATCTGCTGCCCGAATATCGGGCAAGTGCTCGGTCAGCAAATCAAAGAAGTGGGCATGGGTAATGGTGCGGCCACGCAAGCTGCGACCTGGGTGATCAAACACCTTTACGTCTACCAGTGAATGCTCAAGGGTAGATGCCAGCACGGCCAGATTGGTTTCTTCAAACAATTCACGTATAGCGCCCTGGAACAGTCTTTCATTCTGATCCAGGAAACCTCCAGGCAATGCCCACAAACCTTTGCCTGGGAAGCCACCGCGCTGTACCAGCAAGACATGTCCTGCTGCCTTGACGACAGCATCCAGGGTCACAAACATGGGCGCATAGGGGGCTGGCTTCCAGGATTCATGGTAGGCCAGCAACTCCGCATGCTCTTTCACCAGCACGGCGTAATGCGGCAAGATGCTCCAGGCCTTCAGGTATTGCCGTATGCTCAGTGGCAGATAATGGGCGATCACATCGAGTGAGACGCGCATGTCTTCGGCTTCAAACAAGACCCGGCGTATGACAGTGGCATCTATCGCCAATAATTGTTCAGCCGCGACCAACTGCCATTGCGGGAAACGGTTCAGGTAATAACTGGATGCATCTTTGAAATGACCTATCAGGGCGATTCGCTTAGCATAAGGAAAATGTCTTTCAACCTTGCCGCGTATGGCTGCTGACCAGCGTGCATCATCATAGTAATCGCGCACGGCAATATACGAGACCCGGTCCCGGTCTGCAGGTGACAGGGTGGCGTTGATCATGTCTGCCCGCTCTTGCCAGTGAAGGGGTTCTTGGTACTGCGTGCGTGAAAAGATGAACCCAATATCACGACTACTTCTTCCGCAGTTTCCAGTGCCAGTTGCAGGAGCGTGGCATGGCCGTTATGAAAAGGTTGAAAGCGTCCTATTAATACTGCAACGTCGATTTGCATGGATGACTTCTAAATAATGGTAAAGGTTGAACTTGATCTTCTGGATTTCAATACTTTGCCGCAATCGGCATCTGGCGTCCACTACCAAATGCACGGGCGCGCACGCGGATAATGGGCGGGGCCTGGCGGCGTTTATATTCATTGCGCGCCACCATGCCCATGATACGGGCCATGCTTTTCTGACCAGCCTCGGTCTTTTGCAATTGTTCTACAAAAGCCTGCGCCCTGGCAAACTCATGTGCAGGCAAGCGCCTGCCTTCTATATGCCATTTCAGCATTTCATCGAGCTCATCATAAGGTGGCAGGCTATCGGTATCAAGCTGGTCTGGTGCAAGCTCGGCTGATGGTGGTTTGGTCAGCACATCTTGCGGAATAATTTCACGCCCGGCTGCGCTGTTGACATGTTGCGACAAGGCATAGACTTCCGTCTTGTACAGATCACCTATCAGGCCCAGGCCACCATTGGTATCACCATACAGGGTACAGTAACCGACTGATATTTCACTCTTGTTACCAGTCGTCAGCAAGAGTGCGCCGAAGGCATTCGAGTATTCCATGAGTATGGTGCCGCGTATGCGTGCCTGCAAATTCTCTTGCGTCAGACCTCGCAAGGGTGAGGCAAACGCATCTTCAAAGCCTCTCGCATATTGCTCTACCAGACTCAGTATCGGATGTGTATATAATTTGACTTGCAGGTTGTCGCATAACTTGACCGAGTCAGAGACAGAACCTGTGCTTGAATACGCAGATGGCATGGTGATGGCGATAACATTTTCAGCACCCAGCGCCTGCACTGCCAGGGCTATCGTCAATGCCGAATCAATACCGCCTGAAGAACCAACCACCACCTGTTTGAAACCGCAACGGTGTGCATAGTCTTGCAGGCCAAGCACGATCTGGCGACGGGTAAATTCTGGCACGGATAAACCTGTGCTATCCGGCTTGACTAATGCTGCACCATCAATAGCAGAGAACTGCTTTTCTGCAAATCCCAGCAATTGAAAATCTTCTTCAAAACGTGCTGCTTCAAAAGTCACACCACGATCAGGTGTGACTGCAAATGAAGCACCGTCGAACACCAGTTGATCTTGTCCGCCTACCTGATTCACATACAGCAAGGGCAGTTGATGGTGGGCTACAGCCTTGGCAAACATGGCATGTCTTTGCTGGCGCTTGCCTATATCTGACGGGCTGGCATTGATGCTGATGATCAGGTCTACCTTCGCAGCAGTCAGGGCATTGAAAGGATTGACCTGATAATCATGTTCTTCATCATTCCAGCCATCTTCACAGACCATGAAGCCAAGCTTGTGTCCGGCTACATCCAGTGTGCTGGCAATTTCCTTGCCGGGTTCAAAATGACGGCGCTCATCGAAGATGCCATAAGTGGGCAGCAATTGCTTATAGTATTCTGCAACAATTTCGCCATTGCGTATCGCCAGCAAGGCATTATGCAAGGCCTTGCCTTGTCCTTTGTTTAGACGTACTGTGCCTATCACGCAGACGAGATTAGGATGATCCGTTGAAGCCTGCATAATATTGGCCAGCGCCTGCTCTGCCTTGGCTAAGAAAGCACTGTCCTCCAGCAAATCACCAGGGTAATAACCGCAGATACAGAGTTCAGAAAACACTGCCACATCCGCCTTTCCTGCTGCGGCTTTTTGCATGTGGCTGATGATGGCGGCAGTATTGCCAGCGAAATCACCCACCATATAATTTAATTGTGCGACTGCCAGTTTCAACATGATGAAACTCCTGAGTTCAACTTGGTTTAGATGAGAGGATGATTAAAAACCTGGCGCATATAAGCGAGGAAGGTTTCATCCGTACACAAGGTCTTGCCAGCAGAGTCAGATAATTTGGCAACAGGCTGGCCATTGCAGGACTTGAGTTTCATAACAATATTCAAGGCCTTGATACCAGTGTCATTTGTCAGATTGGTGCCTATGCCAAAGCCTGTCATGGTACGGTCAGCAAAATGGCGGTAAAGGCTGAAGGCAGTCTCAAGATTCAGTCCATCTGAAAACACCAGACGTTTGGTATGAGCATCTATGCGCAATTTGGCATAATGTGCCAGGGCTTTCTCGCCCCATAGCACCGGGTCGCCAGAATCATGACGCAAGCCATCAAACAGTTTGGCGAAGTAGAGATCAAAGTCAGCCAGGAAAGCATCCATGCCAACTACGTCGGTCAGGGCAGTACCGAGGTCTCCGCGGTATTCCTGCACCCAGTCTTCCAGTGCCGCTTTCTGGAAATCACGCAAACGCACGCCAAAGGATTGATAAGATTGCAGGTATTCATGGGCCATGGTGCCTATGGGCACGAGTTTGTATTTCCTAGCCAGATAGACATTCGATGTGCCCTTGAAAAACTGTGGCACTTCACGCGCCAGTGTGGCGACGACTTCATCATGCCAGTCGGCTGAAAAACGCCTGCGCAAGCCAAAATCAAAGAATTCAAAGGGATGGATTTTGGGTGCTTCTTTTCCAAATGCACGGATTTGTTCTATCTTGGTTGCCAGCCTGCGCCTGCCTTCTGGCAGCGTGTCTGCTGTTTTCAGGCGCCGGAAATATAATTCATTGACGATATGCAGTACAAAAATTTCAAAGCCCATGACATGCACTTGCGGGCCAGTCGCCACGATCTGCAAATTATCGCCATCGGTGCTGATCTTGATGAACTTGCGCTGAAAATGAAAAACCGTTAAAAAATCGGTGAAATCGCTTTTGATGAAACGCAGTGAGCGCAGATAGTCGAGTTCATCTTCGGTAAAATTGAGCGCACACAAATGATCAATTTCACGCTCAACATCAGCCTTCAGTTCTGCCAGTGGATAAACAGTGGAGTTGCGGCAAACGAAAGCATATTCAGTCTGGGCATTTGGATGACTATGCAGCAGGGCCTGCCACATGGTGAATTTGTATAAATCAGTTTCCAGCAAACTTTGAACTACGGGTTTCATATTTTTCTTTTCCAGTATTACCTGACAAGTATTACCTGATGAATTTCACCTGGCAATTATCGCCTGAAAGATTTCAGGCATTCGCCAGCAATTCAGGCAATACATCTGCCATCTTCGCAATCTTCACACCTTTGGCAGCCATATCGCGTACAAAATCTTCAAACTGTGCATCAAAGCCCGTGACGGCACTCATGCAATCAGTCACCAGCACCAGCTTGTGCAAATCAGCTGGGGCGAAATTTTCTACCAGATGTTCAGTAGTCGCTTTCACGCAATGACTGCCTGCTTCACCAGTAATATACACGCGGTCAGCTTTGCTCAGCTCTGTAATCAATTGCTGGTTCAGTTGTGTGTCCGGGTCGCTGTCATCCGGCACTTCTGCCTTGACTGCGGAATAATGCTCAGTCCAGGGGTTGGAACCCTTGTTGATCTTCGTGACCACACCCAGTTGTTTTTCTTCCCAGGCATTATAGGCTGCACGCACATCGGCATGCACATTCTGCCCCCACGAACCAATTTCACAGTGCATCGGCCATATCATGAGTTGATAACGGCCTTCTGCTTCGAGCGCATTCAGGTAGGCCAGGGCGCGTGGCAGAGCATCAGCCTGACGTGGCTGGTATTCGCCTGCGCGCACTGCTGCCGCGGATATAGATGTGAAAGGCATAACTGCCTCACCCTGCCCTGTCTTCCAGAATGTAGGATGAGCGATATCATAACGATGGTGAGCATCCAGAGTGATGCTGATGCCTGTGATGCCATCTGCACCTTTATTAATCAGTTCAGCCACGCGCAACATATCGGCATGGGCACCGGGCACAGGCAGGGCTGGCGTTAATACTTCTGCATTATGTACATCTCGTGCCAGATAAGCAGGTGGCAAATCACAGAAATCATTTTGCGGATCAATGATGAGGACTTGCAAATTACGTTTCATGATATTTCCTTTTCTTTTGAAGCTGATTCTATTTTAGGATACTTAGTTCTTTATTGCAACTAAGTAGTCATATATCCTGCGTCACTATGCAAAATTTTCAAAAAATTCCGAATAAACTATTTATTTTCAGTAACTTAGCATAAAAGATCCTTATCCCCTTGCGCCGTTCTTCCATAGCCATGCTTACAAAGTCTTGCAAATTCAGCGCCTGTAAAACCTGTCTCTGCAATAAATTACACTTTCAATTTACTTTCCAGCATTATTTGTCTGACATTTGCCAGCAATTACTGTTATTTGTCCTTGCAAGAAAACAACAAATGAAATGATCTTAGTTAATTTATGAAACTATCTTAGTTGCTTTACTTCACTAAGATAGCTTATAGTTCGCTTATGCGAGATATTCTTATGCTTGCTAACAATAATAAGATAGAGAAAAACAATGCAAACTACAGTCATCAATAGAAAACAAAGAGCTGATATTGCCCAGGAAACTTTGGCAATACTGGCACGTGGCAACTACATGAATCAGCATGGCGATGAAGTCAGCATACAGGGCAGTTTGACGGCAGCGAAAAATGCATCTGCCCACTATTTGCCGGAAGAATTACAGCAAATCTTGCTTGCGCTTTCAGTTGACGAACGATTTGACACCGCAATCAGCGTCAGCAATGAAGGCTGCCTGACAGTAGCCAGGCGCATGGCATCAGAAGGTGGTGCGCGCCCACTTTGTCTGAATTTTGCGTCGGCGAAAAATCCAGGCGGCGGCTTCCTGGGTGGTTCAGAAGCACAGGAAGAAAATCTGGCGAAATCTTCAGGCTTGTATCCTTGCATTGCGCAGATGGCTGCCATGTATGAAAAGAACCGTGCTTTGCAATCCTGTCTCTATAGCGATGACATGATCTATTCGCCAGACGTGCCTATCTTCAGAGATGATGAATATGCCTTGCTCGATAATTTCTATAGTGCATCCTTCATCACGGCTCCAGCGGTCAATCTCGGCGCATTGAAAAAAAATGAACCGGACCAAATTGGCGAAGCAGCCAGTGTCATGTTAAACAGGGTCAATTTTGTCCTGGCTCTGGCACTTCAGCATGGACATCAGCACTTGGTACTTGGTGCCTGGGGCTGTGGAGTATTCGGCAATGAGCCCAGGGATGTTGCTAACTACTTCTTGCAAGCATTGTCACCCGGATCATTTTTCCACGGCGCATTCAAGAAAATAGTATTTTCCGTACTGGACAAAAAGAACACTGGAAGCTTCCAGGCTTTCGAAGCAGCATTTAAAAATAATAAAAACAAATCGTAAAAAAATATAATGAAAAATAATGATAAAAGTTTCAGCAAATTCCTCAGCTATGTATTGCGTCACCAGCCTGATTCCATAGGCATCAAACTGGATGAGCAGGGCTGGACAGAAATAGCGACCTTAATGAACCAGGCTGCAAGGCATGGCAAGCGCTTCAAACTGGAAGACTTGCACGAGGCCGTGCGCACCTCAGACAAGCAGCGCTTCGCCGTCAGCGAAGATGGATTGCGTATCCGTGCAAACCAGGGGCATTCAGTCAAGGTCGATCTGGCCTTGCCTGTGACAGTGCCACCTGATGTTTTGTATCACGGCACAGCCAGCCGTTTCATCGCATCCATCATGAAAGAAGGGCTACGTCCTGGCTCACGGCACCATGTGCATTTGTCGACGACCATAACAACTGCCCGCACGGTAGGTGCAAGGCATGGTGCGCCAGTCATATTGAAAGTCATGGCAGAACAAATGCAGGAAGATGGTTTCCAGTTTCTGGTATCTGCGAATGGTGTATGGCTATGTGATAGTGTGCCGTCAAAATATTTGATCAGGATGAGTGATGACAAGTAAACGACCAAATCATAATACTTACTGGGTAAGGCCAGTTCAGTTACTGGCAGGTGAATATCCTGGAGCAATAGATGATCAATCTGCAGCAATCCGGTTGGAGCAATTTCTTGACTGTGGCGTCGATTACTTCATTGACCTGACAGAAAAAGATGAATTGCATCCTTACGCACCGCTGTTAATGAAGTTGGCTGCTGAGCGCGGCGTGCAAGTCCAGCATCATCGTTTTGCCATATCTGACCGCAATATTCCGTCTTCGACGAAGCTGATGCAAGATATTTTGCATGCATTGCGTGAAGCATTGGCGAAGCACCATACCGTGTATGTACATTGTTTCGGCGGCATAGGCCGCACCGGCACTGTCATAGGCTGCTATTTGAATGAAGAACATCAGGATGCTGAGGCAGGTTTGAAAGAACTGGCGCATTTGTGGCAACAGATGGAAAAGAAAAATTACTGGCCAGATACGCCACAAACTGCAGAGCAGCACGCCTGGGTGATGGCCTGGTCTGCAGATAGCCTAGGAAAAACATGAATGCGCTGGAAGAATTATTAAAGCAGATAGATGAAGGAAAGCAGTTTACCTATCTGCATTTCTGGGGACATAAACAACGTAGCTTGCAAGTAGACAAAGCCTGCTTCAGCCAATGGTTTGTCGCGCCGTTTAAGATCGATGACATCACTTACCCCACGGCTGAACACTATATGATGGCTGGCAAGGCCAGGCTGTTTGACGACCAGGCCGTGCTCAAGGAAATACTAACAACCAACGATCCTGACATGGTGAAGCGCCTGGGCAGGAAAGTAAAAAATTATGATGAATCGACATGGGTAGAACATCGCTCACAGATTGTGGTCGACGGCAATTATGCGAAATTTTCGCAAAATCCGAAACTGGCAAAGTATCTGCTCAGTACCGCAGACAAGATCATCGTCGAAGCCAGCCCGCTGGACAAAATCTGGGGAACAGGTCTGGCACAAGATCACCCGGATAGTAATAGCCCCCATCTTTGGCAGGGATTGAATCTGCTGGGTTTTGCCTTAATGGAAGTCAGGCGTAAATTACTCGTGGAACATATGAATTAGAAAATGAAATTTGAAGCTTATAAAAAACAGACAGAACAATGGCCAGATGATGGCAAGCACATCTTGGCGCAATTTGATGAAGAGACCATTATCGTCTATCAGGCATATTCTGATGCCATCGCCGATTTTGCAGTCGCGCACCAATACTTTGGGGGCGCATTCAGTTATTCGCGCATGAGCTGGATCAAACCAAATTTTTTATGGATGATGTTCCGCTCAGGTTGGGCGCAGAAATCTGGGCAGAAGCGTGTGCTGGCAATACGCATCAAGCGTAGTTTTTTTGATGAAATTTTAACGCAGGCTATACCGTCATCCTTTATTGCCTCAGGATTTGCCACACAAGAAGCATGGAAGCAGGCGATAGAAACCTCTGACGTCCGTTTGCAATGGGACCCTGATCACGACCCTGTGGGCAATCGTATTCCGCGTCGCGCCTTGCAATTAGGTTTGCGTGGTGAAATGTTGACACGCTACGGCAAGGAAGAAATACTGGAAATCATTGATGTCACACCTTTTGTATTAGAGCAGTTTCCACATGCTGATCAGCACGAACAATTGCTGATACCTAGCGAATCCATTTATCAATCCTGCATTTGACATGCAACCCGCGCATGCGAATTGTGCAAAAATGTCGTTTGAATACTAGCCTCGCATCCGTTTAAATAGCCATAGACGAACACCCTGAACTTACCAACCGGAAGCCCGGTTTCGTCGCATTTTGGCCGGAGGCAATATGGACATCATTACTGAGCGTCAACGCGAGTCTTCACTGACAATCGCTATGCAGGGCAGCAGCTATGTGCTGGCGCCCATGAGCTATGTCCTGCCTGGCGAGCAGCGACCTGTCAGCTACACATTTGAACCACCTTCAGGCATCCCCTGGGAAAGTGCTACTTACGATTTGCGTGAAGTGGCGATACATGATGCGCGTCAGGATGAACAGGAGCCTCAGCTTGAGCGTGAAGGTTTTGAACTCTGGGATGCGCCTACATCCGTCAAGAATTTCTTGGACCATGAAGAAGTCAGGTCTGATTATTATCAGGAAGCGCGTGAACTGGCGCTGGCTGTCACGGGCGGAAGGCAGGCTTATGTATTTGATCACCTGGTCAGGCGATGTGAACCCAGGACAAGCACTTTATCCTTCGGCAAACGTGCAGAGAATGGTTTGGCGGCGGCTAATGGCCGCATACATAATGACTATACCGAGCAATCAGGACAGAAACGCCTGGCGCTAGTCGTCAGGGATTTGGAAGTAATGGCACAGATACGGCGCTATTGCATCATCAATATCTGGCGTCCTACCCATCATACCGTGCTGGATACGCCGCTGGCGGTTTGTGATGCGCGTACTGTCCGGCAATCGCATTTGCTGGCTTGCGATGTCAAGTATCCTAACCGCACCGGTGAAATTTATCTGTCCAGATTTTCGCCCAGACATCGCTGGTCTTACTTTTCTGAAATGCAGCCAAATGAAGCGCTGATTTTTAAACAATATGACAGCCAGTTCAGCGGTGTCTCGCGCTTTACACCACATGCAGCATTTGATCATCCACATGCACCAACTGATGCTCCCCAAAGAGAAAGCATAGAGTTGCGCTGCCTGGTGGTTTTTTAGAAAGGAGATCATGATGGATACGCCTATCACCACCATGCCTGTCATTGATTTCTGGTTTGAGTTTGGCAGCAATTACAGTTACCTGAGTGTCATGCGCATAGAGCAGGATGCGGCTAGAGCTGGCGTCAGGATACGCTGGCAGCCATTCTTGCTTGGCCCGATATTCCAGGCTTTTGGCTGGAACACTTCACCCTTTGTTTTGCAAAAAGCCAAGGGTGATTATGTCTGGCTGGATATGGAAAGGCAATGCCGCAAGTATGGCCTGCCCTGGAAAAAACCAGGCAATTTCCCGCGCTCTGCTATCTTGCCTTTACGAGTAGCCGTGTTGGCTGCAGAACAAAGCTGGATGGCAGAATATTGCCGCCGTATGATGCAAATGAATTTTTCCTATGACCGCGATATCGATAACAAAGAAGTTGTGACTGCGGTGTTAAATGACATGGGATTGGCTGCTGCCGACATAATTGAGCAAGCCTTATGCGAAGAAAACAAACTGAAGCTGCGAAGGCAAACCGAACTGGCCATGAGCAAGGGTATATTTGGCGCGCCGACTTTCTTTATTGGAGAGCACATGTTCTGGGGGAATGACAGACTCGACGATGCGCTGGCTTACTGCCATGAATTGCTGGTTTATCCAGATGCCTGAGTTTTTGTTTTACTCGCTTCGCTAAGCAACCAGTCCTTGACTTGCAATGCGTCCACGCTGAGCCCAGCATCCGCTACTAGCAGCCAGTATGCAAAGCCATGTGCGCCCTGACTCTTGCCGGGTGCTAATGTCATCAGCCTGCCGTCGGCAATGAAGTCCTGTATCAATTCCAGCCGTCCCAGCGCTATGCCCTGTCCAGCGACTGCTGCCTGTATCAATTGGTCGTATTGATTGAAATGCAGAATACCTCGCGCCCTGGCTGCCTGCAATTCTTCTTTGCTTAACCAATCGTGCCACGATAGCCAGTCTTTTTTCGCTTCTTCAAATTCCAGCAACGGCCATTGCAATGCAAGCTTGCCGTTCTTCTTGAACTTCAAGCCCAGCGAAGGATGAGCCACCGGAACTATCGTTTCACCAAACAGGCGTATGGCATCCGCAGGCACGGATTTGGCGTTGGTATAGCGTATTGCCAGGTCGATGCTGTCTTTGCTCTGATCGATTATTTTGTTATTGGCTGAAATGCGCACATCGACAGACGGGTGCAATTTTTGAAAGGCATTCAATCTGGGTAAGAGCCACAAGCCAGTCAGACCTATGCTGGCGCTGATCGTTACTGGCCCTACAGGCCGGGCTAACGACTGCGCCACTATGTCACCCGCGACATCCTGCAACTGCTGCAAGGCGGCGTCGGCACTGCGGAACAAGCGTTCACCCTCTGCAGTGAAAGCAATGCTGCGATAGCCACGCACCAGCAAGCTGATACCTAGTTGCTGTTCCAATACCTGGACCTGGCGGCTAACTGCCGACTGGCTCAGACATAGTTCTTCCGCCGCCAGCGTGATACTCATATGGCGGCCAACAGCAACAAAGCCTCTTAGCTGGTCAAGAAAAGCCAGTTTGGCAAGTGGTAATGACATTCTCATTTAGCATGTCAACGCAACTGATGATCAGCTTGTGATTGAAACACAGCTACTCTTGATTAGCAATGCAACTGGCGAACTATCGCGCTGCTCTCAACAATGAAACTGACTGCAGCATTAATGGCATCCGGCGTACGCAAGATGCGCCTGTGGCCAGTTCCCGCACTTGCTATTAGCTTTGCTTGCGGCCATGCAGCGGCCAGCGCCTGGCTTTCGGCATACGGCATTTCCTTGTCTTCAGGGTCATGCATGATCAGGGCAGGATGACGCATACCATGCTGTAATTGGTCCAGATCCATAGTTTCCAGTGGCGCACCTATGCTTGTCACCAGCATCTGTTCCAACTCCCTCCTTTCAGTTTCATCCAGCCCACCAAACCTGGCAGCTTGCTGAAGCACGCGTGTCAATGAAGCCGGGCCACACAGATGAACACTAGCTTGAACTTGCACACCTTGGGCAAAAGCATACAGGCTGGCGGCTGAACCTACGGAATGGGCGATAGTGGCTGTGAGTGCTCCCAAATGCTGAGCCACTGCGACCACGGCCTTACCATAGGCCAGCACATTGGTGCTTTCTCCTTGCGATGCGCCATGTGCAGGTGCATCCAGAGCAGTCACGCTAAAGCCGGCTTGCAGCAAAGGGGCGACAAAACTGACCATGTGACTGGCACGGCTCTCCCATCCATGCAGGAGCAGGACTTGCGGTCCTTGTCCCCAAGTCCAGGCAAGCAGTTCCTGACCAGCATAAGGAATGCTGATTGGTCTGGCCTGTGCCAACGCCTTTCTGTCATCTTCGGTTTCTGCCTGTTTTTGCGGTCTGGTAAATGCCTGCAAGATCATGTCAATGATGGGGTTAATTGCTTCTTTGTCTTGTCTATTCATATTACCCTCCAAATTAGATGATGATTGCAATCTTAAAGATGTTGATTATCATCTAAAATGCAAACTTGTGTCAAACACTGATCAACATGTATTGGAATGCAAACATCCTGCGTTCCAATGAGGAATAGTCAAAATGAGAACTACACGCGAACAAACTGCGCAAACCAGGGTACGCATCATAGAAACTGCGGCGCGCCTCTATCGAGAGCATGGCATCAATGGCATAGGCGTGGCAGACCTGATGAAAGAAGCTGGCCTCACACACGGCGGTTTTTATAAGCACTTTGAATCCAAGGAGGCATTGATCGCTGAAGCCTGTACCACCGCCCTGGAAACCACTCGCATGGAATTGGCGCGCAAGGCTGAACTAGCCAGCAATGAGGAAGCCATCGCCAGCCTGGTACACGCCTATCTGAGCCGGGCACATAGCGACCATCCAGGCCAGGGCTGTGCGATTGCCGCACTGGGAGCAGAAGCTGCGCGCGGCGAAGCCGCCAGTAAGGAAGTGATGGCGCAAGGGGTAGATGAATTGCTGGCACTGATCAACAAACAATTGCGCAGATCAGGAGCAAAGGACGATGCAGGCACTGCGCACGGCGTCTTGTCCTCATTGATAGGTGGGCTGTTGTTATCGCGCTTGATGGATAGCCCAGCCAAATCCAAGACCGTACTGCGTGATACCAGTGATTTTGTATTGAAGGCGGTACAGGAATAAAAAATCCTGCCCTTTATTGCTAAGGGGCAGGTGATGCGTTAAAACAATTTACTTCACTTTATTACTTCACTTACGATTATTTGAGAGCCTGCGTACCACAGCCAGAAAGCGGTCTATCTCTTCGCAAGTATTATAGAAAGCAAACGAAGGCCGCACCGTTGCTTCTACGCCGAAACGACGCAAAATGGGTTGCGCACAATGATGGCCGGATCGTACCGCTATCCCTTCATCATTAAGCGCCTTGCCGACTTCTGCAGTCTCATAACCGGCCAGCACAAAGGATGCAACGCTGGCCTTTTCATGTGCCGTACCAATCAGGCGCACTCCTGGTATGCTCTTCAGCCCATGCGTTGCATAATCCAGCAAGGCATGTTCGTAAAGGGCGATATTTTCCAAACCTATGCGTTCGACATAATCAATCGCAGCGCCCAGGCCAACTGCATCGGCAATATTGCCAGTACCTGCTTCAAAGCGTGCTGGTGCTGGCTGATAACGGGTGTGCTCGAAAGTCACATCCGCAATCATATTGCCACCACCCTGCCATGGCGGCAATTGTTCCAGCAAATCCTTCTTGCCATACACGACGCCTATGCCAGTCGGGCCGAATACCTTGTGCCCTGAGAAAACATAGAAGTCAGCATCCAGCGCCTGCACATTCACACGCAGATGTGACACGGCTTGCGCCCCGTCTATCAACACGCGAGCACCAACAGCGTGCGCCAGGGCTGTGATTTCATGCACAGGGGCGATTGTACCCAGGGCATTTGACACTTGCGTTACCGCAACCAGACGGGTTTTGCTGTTCAAGAGCTTGCGGTACTCGTCGAGCAAGACCTGACCACTGTCGTCCACAGGAATCACACGTATGACAGCGCCCTTCTCCACCGCCAGTTGTTGCCAGGGCACGATATTGGCATGGTGTTCAAGATGGGAAACGATGATCTCATCACCCGCTCCGATGAACTTCTTACCAAAGGTCTGTGCCACCAGGTTAATAGCCTCAGTCGCGCCGCGCACAAAGATAATTTCCTGCTCGCTGGCAGCCCCAAGAAATTTGGCTACCTTTTTACGTGCCGCTTCATAAGCATCGCTGGCACGTGCGGCCAGTTCATGCGCCGCTCTATGTACATTCGAATTCTCATGCTCATAGAAGTAACTGATACGATCTATCACCGACTGCGGCTTTTGCGTGGTAGCAGCATTGTCAAACCACACCAGTTGCTTGCCATTGACACGCTCAGCCAGAATAGGAAAATCCCTGCGCACGGCGTTGATGTCAAAGGGTGCAGCCAGTGATGGGTTAGCTGCCCTTGGTGCCTGGTCCCAGTAGTCTTGCTCGCCTTGCTGAAAGTAATATGCTGGCTGAGTAGTACTACTACCAGATTGCTGCAAAGGTGCAGACGTGGACGGATACAATTCCCCCAGTATGCGTTGCAACTGATCCTGACCCGGCACGTTGAAAGCACTCGCCCCAGACTGCTTGCCTGAGGCTTGTGCCACCAGGCTGTCCAGACTATTGTCAGCAATTGGATAGCCGTGCTCTTGCCCTACAAAATAATAGGGTGAACTGGAACTTGCACCACCGGCTTGTGGACGTGAAGGTGCAATGCTGCTACCACCATTTTGTGGTACGCCACTGGCTGAAACTGAAGGCTGACTTCGTAAAGAACTTCCGTCGTGCACCGGTGTACGTGCCGAAGGCGGCGCTTCAGGAGCGCTAGCCTGCGAACTAAAGCCAGGCAAGAACTGCGCAGCCGCTTGCGCCGCACCTGGCACCAGGGCAAAAAATTCTGATGCCATGCGGTTCAGTGCGGCTTCATCCGGCAAACCGGAGTTTGACGAAGTTGTATTATTTGTAGGTGTCAGGATAGTCATGGTATTTACCGATTTCTACGTCATCCAGAACAGCCACGGCATCATCTGTCAATACGGCCAGCGAGCAGTACAGAGAGATGAGGTAAGAAGCAATCGCATTGCGGTTGATGCCCATGAAGCGCACCGATAAACCTGGGCTTTGTTCACCCGCCAGGCCAGGCTGGAACAATCCAACCACACCCTGGCGTTTTTCACCCACGCGCAACAGGATGATTTTTGTCTTGCCATCTTCGATAGGCAATTTGTCAGACGGTACCAGTGGTACACCGCGCCAGGTCAGGAATTGCGAACCGAACAGGCTGACTGTTGGTGGAGGCACGCCACGGCGTGTGCATTCACGGCCAAAAGCCGCAATCGCCAATGGGTGTGCTAGGAAGAAACCTGGCTCCTTCCAGACCTTGGTCAGCAAATCATCGAGGTCATCTGGTGTAGGTGCACCTGTCAGGGTAGAGATGCGCTGATCTTCATGTACATTTGCCAGCAGACCGTAGTCAGGATTATTGATGAGTTCGCTTTCCTGACGCTCCTTGATGGTTTCTACCGTCAGGCGCAATTGCTCCTTGATCTGGTCATGCGGGCTGCTGTAGAGATCAGAGATACGCGTATGCACATCCAGCACGGTGGCTACGGCATTGAGGAAATATTCGCGTGGCTGTTCGTCGTAATCGACAAAGGTTTGCGGCAATTCAGATTCATCACGCTGCGAACATGCTACGCGCACATCCTTGGGGTTTTTTACCTTGTTGAGACGGTAGATACCTGCCTCGACAGGCAACCATTGCAGCAGATGCACCAACCAGCGTGGCGAGATGGTGGATAACTGTGGGACGGTCTTGGTGGCATTCGCTAACTGTCTGGCGGCGTTATCGCTCAGGGCGAAATTACCTGCAGTTGCTTCATTACTTACATCAGTCATTGCTTCACTCCATAAAAGTCAGTGCATAAAAAAATGAACAGGCGTGCGGGGATAAACAGCCATGTTATGTAGCTCACGGCTGTTCATTTGAAGCTCACTTATTCAAACCAAAGAAACGGGATTTTGCTGTTCGTGCCGCAAACTGGCCTGGCTCACATGGCTGCCCGCAGCCACGTCACTGGTGACCCAGACATTGCCGCCAACGATGGCACCGCGACCTATGGTGACACGGCCCAGTACGGTTGCACCGGCATAGATGACCACATCATCTTCAACGATGGGGTGACGCGGCAAACCTTTTTGCAGCTTGCCATCATCATCGCTGGGGAAGCGTTTTGCCCCCAGCGTGACAGCCTGATAAATACGTACACGCTGGCCGATGACAGCGGTCTCACCTATCACCACGCCAGTACCATGATCAATAAAAAAACCTGCACCTATGCTGGCACCGGGGTGTATGTCTATACCTGTCTGTCCATGGGCGATCTCGGCAACGATGCGCGCCAGCAGTGGTACGCCTAGCTGATACAGTTGATGGGCAATGCGGTGATGTATCATCGCCAGTATGCCGGGATAGCACAGCAAGACTTCATCGACCGTGCGCGCTGCCGGGTCACCCTGATAAGCCGAAATCACATCACTGTCCAGCAGTGAGCGTATTCCTGGCAGAGCGCGGGAAAATTCACGCACTATCGTCAGCGCACGGTCATCAATATGCAGGCCCTCTTCTTCGTGATAGCGCGAGGCATAACTGAGTTCCAGCCTGACCTGGCTCAGCAGCGAATGCAGAACCGTATCGAGCGTATGGCCCACATAGAAATCTTCACTTTCTTGCCGCAGTTCTGGCGGCCCCAGGCGCATGGGGAATAGAGCCCCGCGCAAATCATTGAGGATTTTTGCCAGTGCATCACGCGATGGCAATTCACGACCGCCAGGTTCGGCTGATCTTTGCTGGCGACGCCGCCATGCGTGACGCACAACTGCCAGCTCGCTGACGACCTGCTCTATACCGAACAGAGAAGCGCGTATCTCTTTAGTCTGTTGCAATGCTTGTCCCATGATGGCCTGCCTTATGATTTGCAAATTCTGTCTATGGTTTAGTCCTGCACCCAGGGCAGTTTGTGGAAACGCCAGCCACCACTATGTCCGCGCTGTTGTGCTTCATCCAGATCGCCTTCAAAACCCTGCTCTATATTGAAGACATTTGGCAATCCCGCTTTGCTGGCAGCTTCAGCAGCCAGTGCCGAGCGTTTGCCGCTGCGACACAAGAGCAAGACCACGGCCTGCTTGTCCTTGATCTTGGCTTCCAGTTCTTTGACAAAGCGGGGATTGCGCGTCAGGGCTGTGCCTGTTGCCCAGGCCACATGCAGGCTTTCAGGCAAATGACCGACGAACTTGCGCTCTTCGTTCGTGCGCACATCGACAATCACGGCCAAGCCTTGCTGCAGCAACGCCCAGGCATCGATAGGAAAAACACTACCGGCAAAAGGCAAGCCTGCATCTCTGGCTCGCTGGCGGGCAGCAGCAAGCAGGGAATGCTCAGTTACGGTTTGATTTGATGGGGAAGCTGTCATACAAATTCTCTGTATTGATGTTTTTCGTCACAGAGATTGAATGTACAGAAATTACCTAAGGCAGAAAACGAATTAAATTGAAGTTAATTATCTGGAATTCGCATATGCAATGATGTGCGTGGAGAGAATCGGCGTGGTGACACAAAAAATAATCAAGACCACGTGAGCGTCCAGGATAGATATTTGCATAGGCGGTACTTCCATAGCCTATGCCAGACTCGGTTCATTTTGAATCATCGCAGGTGGACACAAGCGATTGCGTGCCACCCGCATTATGGATGCAAGCTCAGCAAGGAATGCTGAGCCATGGCTATCAGGCAGCCGCGAGTGCCTGTTCAAGGTCTGCGATCAAGTCGTCAATATGCTCTATGCCTATCGACAAACGTACGGTGTCTTCCGTCACACCCGCTTTTGCCAACTCCTCAGGATTCAATTGACGATGCGTGGTGCTGGCTGGATGGCATGCCAGCGATTTGGCATCACCGATATTCACCAGACGGGTGAATAACTGCAATGCATCCTGGAAGCGCCCACCCGCATCGCGCCCACCTTCCAGCCCAAAGGTCAAAATGCCGGAAGGCTTGCCGCCCAGGTATTTTTGCGCCAGCGCGTGATCCTTGTGCTCAGGAAGACCAGCGTAGTTAACCCATTTCACTTTGGCATGCTTGTCCAGATAATGGGCAATCTTGATGGTGTTATCTGTGATTCTGTCCATGCGCAAAGCCAGGGTTTCTATACCCTGCAAGATCAGGAAGGCATTGAAGGGGGACAGGGCCGCACCGGTATTGCGCAGTGGCACAACACGGGCACGGCCTATGTAGGCGGCGGCACCCAGTGCTTCGGTATACACCACGCCATGATAAGAGACATCAGGCTCATTCAGACGTTTGAATCGTTCTTTATGTTCGGCCCAGGGGAACTTGCCAGAATCAACGATGATGCCGCCTATGGAATTGCCATGACCACCCAGGTATTTAGTCAATGAATGGACCACAATGTCGGCACCGAATTCTATGGGGCGCAAGAGATAAGGTGAAGGCACGGTGTTATCAACAATCAGCGGCACACCATGTCTGTGGGCGACCTTGGCAATCGCTTCGATATCAGTGATATTACCGAGCGGATTACCGATAGACTCGACAAACACAGCCTTGGTTTTACCATCAATCAGCTTGGCAAAGGATTCGGGATCGCGGTAATCAGCGAAGCGCGTCTCTATGCCAAACTGCGGCAGTGTGTGGGCGAACAGGTTGTAAGTGCCGCCATACAAGGTCGACGCAGAAACAATATTGTCACCCGCCTCAGCAATGGTTTGTATCGCATAGGTAATCGCAGCCTGGCCGGATGCAAGTGCCAGGCCAGCGATGCCACCTTCCAGCTCTGCCACGCGTTTTTCCAGTACATCATTAGTAGGATTCATGATACGGCTATAGATGTTGCCTTGTACCTTGAGATCAAACAGGTCAGCGCCATGTTGGGTATTATCAAAGGCATAGGCGACAGTCTGGTAAATAGGCACTGCAACAGCGCGCGTGGTCGGGTCGGGCGTATAGCCACCATGTACGGCAATAGTTTCCAGCTTCATTACAGTCCTTCAGTTTAGTTAACCAACATTGATCATAAAAATGCAGCCAGTAAATCACAAGGAAGCATTTCGACTTTACTTATCCGGAAAACGCCTAGTGCCAAGTCTTGGGCCTGGGACGCTCTACAAGTGATAGAAAAAGCGATTATATTGCATAAATACTATCAATCATGCAGATCCTCCCTGGATATTTGTGAAAGATCAAGATGGCTCGCCTGCAACACCAGGGCAGCATCACACCTGATTTGATTCACAAAAAGGCACCTGAAACCGACAGACTAAAATGTAAATCGTACTTAATCTTTCAATTTAACAATATGTGGAATAGAATTAATTAAGCAGAACTGAGCATGCATACTCACAGTAAAGCGTTGGGACGAAGGCAGTCTTTTTTAGATACCAGACGCTGCAATGCAGCAGAGTTGATGTTGGGTAAATCCCGTTGATCATTTGTTGACCATTCAACGGAGCAAATAGGAGAAAGCCATGCAAGTGTCACAATGTGTTTTTCCTGATGGGCAAATTCCTCATTTCCCTCCCCATCTTCGCACTGGTACAGGCCAGTTGATTTTATTCTTTGGCAGCACTGCCCTGCTATCTGATTCTGCTTACTTTCTGCCACTACGCAAGGCATTTCCAGACGCGATCATTGCTGGTTGTTCGACGGCAGGAGAGATTCACGGCACAACGGTGAGCGATGACACTGTCGTCGTCACGATCATAGATTTCGAACACACCCACTTGCATTTTTCAAAGGTGGAAATTCACGAAGCTGCACACAGTTTCGCGGCAGGTCAATCATTGATCAAAGCCTTGCCAGTAACAGACCTGCAGCATGTATTGATTTTTTCAGATGGTCTGAAAGTGAATGGCACGGAATTGGTGCGCGGCCTCAAAGCAGATTTGCCATCACATGTTGAGGTGACAGGCGGGCTTTCCGCAGATGGGGCAAATTTCCAAAAGACTCTGGTATGTGCCAACGATATTCCTGCAGAGGGACAGATCGTGGCAGTTGGTCTGTATGGGCAGCGACTCAAGATCGGCTATGGCTCAGTGGGTGGTTGGGATACGTTTGGTCCCGATAGAAAAATTACACGTTCAAAAGGGAATGTGCTGTACGACCTCGACGGCAAACCCGCTCTCGAATTATATAAGAACTATCTTGGCGAGCATGCAGCAGGCCTGCCATCGACAGCCTTGCTATTCCCCCTTTCTTTGCGCAATGCCTGGCAACAGGGGAATGAATCCAACGGCAACGGTGGCGTCGTGCGCACCATACTCGCAGTCGACGAAGCAGAGCAAAGCATGACCTTTGCGGGTGATATGCCTGAAGGTGCCTACGCCCGTTTAATGAAAGCCAATTTTGAACGACTGATCGATGGTGCGAGTGGCGCAGCGAGCATTTCCCGTAGCACCATGGAAGACCGTCCTGCCGAACTTGCCTTGTTGATCAGTTGTGTTGGACGCAAACTGGTGCTCAAGCAAAGAATAGAAGAGGAAGTAGAAGCCGTTGGTGAAATTCTGGGCGCAGAAACCTTGCTAACCGGCTTTTATTCCTATGGAGAGATATCGCCGCATATGTCTGGTGGCCCTTGCCAACTGCATAATCAAACCATGACCATCACCACGCTCCGTGAGATTTGAGCTATGCATAGTTTGCTCAGGCGTCAGATCATTCGTTTCTTTGGCGATGCGTCCAGGCTGCCTGACGAGCTGAAAAAACTGATCGAGGCCATTGATATGACCTACCATCAGGCAGACATCGACAGGGCGATGACTGAGCGCTCTTTGGACATCGCATCGCAAGAAATGCTGGCGCAAAACCAGTTGCTCGCTGAGGAATTAAAAAGCCGGCAGAGTGCTGAATCGCAACTGATGTACCTGACAAATTATGATGAACTGACTGGCCTGGTAAACCGAAATCTTTTACATGACCGGCTCAAGCATGCACTCGCCAATGCGCAGCGGCATCAACATCAACTGGTCATTGTGACTCTTGGACTGGATCACTTTAAAGTAATCAATGATAGCCTCGGCCCCTCAGTTGGGAATGAATTACTAAGAATAATCGCCGACCGGCTCAGTGCCTGCGTGCGCGGTGGCGACACAGTCGCCAGACTGGGCGGAGATGAGTTTGCTTTGGTATTGACTGAGCAAAATGAGACATACCCACATGATGATAATCGTAGCAAGGAACAAGGCAGCATCACTTTCTACCCACATCTTATCGAGATCTTGCAGCGAATATTGGCAGCAGTGTCCAGGCCTATGGTCCTGGCACAGCAAGAGCTTGAAGTCACATGCAGTGTCGGGGTAAGCCAGTATCCGCAGGATGGCAATGACCCGGACACTTTATTGATGAATGCTAATGCAGCACTGAGCAGTGCCAAGCAATTAGGTCGTAACATTTATCAATTCTACACTTCGGATCTGAGTACCAGGCTGAATGAGAAACTGACCATGCAAAGCAGGCTCCGGTTGGCACTCGAACGCGAAGAGTTCGTACTGCACTACCAGCCGCAAGTTGATTTGCGCACCGGTCACATCGTGGGGCTGGAGGCGCTGGTGCGCTGGAACCAGCCTGACATAGGCATGGTCTCTCCTGGCCATTTTATTGGGCTCGCAGAAGAAACGGGGTTGATAATACCTATCGGGGCCTGGGTCATACGAACTGCATGCGCACAGTGCAAAGTCTGGCATGATCAGGGAATAGGCAAGTTCCGCATTGCCGTCAACTTATCGGTACGCCAGTTCGGCCAGGCAGATCTATTGCATTTCGTGAGTGAGGTATTGACGCAGACCGGGCTTGATCCGCAATATCTGGAAATCGAATTGACCGAGAGCCTGGTCATGACTGACGTCGAACGCTCTATCGACATATTGCGAGGTCTCAAGGCACTTGGCGTACAACTTTCAATAGATGACTTTGGCACAGGGTACTCCAGCCTGTCCTACCTGAAACGTTTCCCTATCGACGTGCTCAAAATAGATCAGTCATTTGTGCGGGACATCGAAAAATCAGATGATGCTGCCATCGTCAAGGCAATCATTTCCATGGCACACAGCCTGGGCATGCATGTAATTGCCGAAGGCGTAGAAACGGAAGCCCAGTGCAAGTTCTTGCGCCACAATCAGTGCGACGAGATTCAGGGTTTCTTGTTTTCCAGAGGCTTACCCAAGGAAGAGGTAGAACACCTTTTGCTGAAGAAAAAACAACTACCTCATCGTCTATTATATTTCTCAAATCATGCCCGTACCGTGCTACTGGTAGATGACGACGTCAATATCCTCGCGGCTTTCAAGTATTTGCTCAGAAACGATATTTATCATATCCTCACTGCCGTCAGCGGTCAGGTCGGCATAGAGTTGCTTGCCCAACACCAGGTTGATGTGATCGTTTCTGACCAAAACATGCCAGGGATGTCTGGCGTAGAATTTGTACATTTCGTCAAGAATAAATATCCAGAGTCAGTGCGCATCATGTTATCTGGCAGTGCGGACCTGAGCTCTGTGATCAATGCCGTCAATGAAGGCGCTATCTATCAATTCATGACCAAACCATGGGATGATGTGCAGCTAAAGCACCATATTAGTGAAGCCTTCATGCATAAAGAACTCGCTGATGAAAACCGGCGACTGTATCTCGAAATTCAAAGCAAACAGTTCTCTATCGTCAAGGACAGGCGGCAATCGAACGGGAGTCTTCCCTAGCACATGAGTGATGATTCCGGCTGGCGGAAAATTGGCAAGCAGGCACTCTGCATTGCCGCTACTTGCCTTTGCGAAAACACTCATTCATCGATTTGCCAGCGGAAGTGTCTAAGCATGCTTCCTGACTTGTAATCAAGTTGATCAGTTTTTTTTAAAACATGAGTGCTGTTTATGCAAATCAGGTCTATTCTTAATTTGTTGAACTCCCGTCAGCAGAAAATAGGGGACCATCATGCAAAGACGTACACTCTTGAAACTTGCCAGCTTGCCATGCCTTGTTTGCCTGCCTGCCTTCGCACGGCAAAGCATGGCCTTGCAAATTTCTACCCTGATAGAAAAAGATCCGGCCACCAGCATTGCAGAAAAAGTAATGGAAGCAGCTTATCGCAAGCTGGGGATGAATTTCAACCTGCATTATTTGCCTGGAGAACGTTCCCTGCGTAGTTCCAACAATGGTGAAATGGATGCTGAGCTGTACAGGAAACTGGGCATGGAAAGGGACTACCCCAATCTCATCATTGTGCCGGTACCCTTGCTGACCTATGAAATCGTGATTTTTACCTATGGTACCAATTTTGTCGTTGCAGGCTGGGAAAGCTTGCGCCCGTACTCGATAGGCTTTGTCAAAGGTATTAAAATTATTGAGCAAAACACCGTAGGTATGAAACTGGTGCCAGCGCCCACGGTGCGCCAGGCATTTCAAAAAATGCTGCTGGGTCGTTCTGACATCGTCGTGGCAAACCGTATATCGGGCCTGGCTGCCCTGAGTGAATTAACGCAGGGCGACATCACCGTGCTCTCACCACCACTGGCTACCTTCCCTGTTTTCCATTACTTGAATAAAAAGCACGAGGCTTTAGTCCCTGCACTGACAACAGTTTTACAGAAAATGCAAAAAGACAAAGCCATAGAAAATATTCAAAACAGTGTTCTGGCTGAATGGAAACAAAACGAATAGCAATATATTGCGGCACCGACCAACAGATCAGTCACCAAGCTCAATCAGGCCAGACAAGGGCAGGCCTGGCGGCGTGACATACATGGCAAGTACCCAGGCGCGGGTGGGATCTTGCGCCTGTTGCTTGAGAGTATTGACGATAAACTCTATCGATGTCTTGTCCAGCGCGGCAAAGGGATCATCCAATAAATTGATACTTGCACCTGCGGCAAAGGCGGCTGCCAGCCAGACCTTGCGTTTGCTACCAGTTGATAGCATATAAAAATTCTTGTGCAGATGCGGCGTCAGTGCCAAGCCTTCGATGGCGCTTCCCAGTATGGCTTCATTGAATTGAGGATAGTTGCCACGCACGCTGGCAAAATAGTCTTCAACGCTGATCTGATCAAAAACATCTGTGCGCGGGTCTACCCAAAACACTTGACGACGATACAGCACTGGCTGTTCATGCAAGCAGATGCCCTGTATCTGCAACTGCCCACTTTGCGCCTGCAAATCACCTGCCAGCAATTGCAGCAAACTGGTCTTGCCGCGACCGTCGCCACCACGCACCAGATTAATACCTGAAACAATATCGCCAGACCAGTCACTGAACAAGACCTGCCCAGGATAAGAAAAACTGAGATGACGTGCCTGCAGTAGCACGGCAGGTTGATTTTCCATTGCAAAATTCCAGTAAAATTTTTGTGATTTTACAGAGGTTTTTCACTCCCACTCCCAGGCAGGCTCAAAAAAATGCAATAGCAGTGTACTTCTGAAGAATTGGCCCAGACTGCCGCCACATATACAGAGCAGCCACGACAAAGTAAAATACTTAACCATCGTCAAAAAAATTGCAAAAGTACAACATGGCACTCAACGAAAGGCGTGAAAGCAACACCACTTGTCGCCAGCTTATCGTGAGTGGTGCGACTGGCTTTATTGGACAGCATTTAATCCCCCTGCTACTGGAAGAAAATTACGAGGTGGTGGCTATAGCCA